>Ga0209517_10000935_pt1 | contig 47206 bp, 40 predicted proteins | sample PeaSoiMetSII2010_FD_187695 | JGI IMG/M metagenome (GOLD analysis project Ga0209517, IMG submission 187695) | Peat soil microbial communities from Weissenstadt, Germany - SII-2010 (SPAdes) (version 2) | ecosystem: Environmental > Terrestrial > Soil > Wetlands > Peat | place: Germany...
CCCTGATTCGTCACGTCCAGTCCAGTCACCGCTTGACCGGGCCTAACCAGGCCGCGGCAAAAGCCGTCCGCGGCCAGTCCCTGCCGACTAGCGCGCCCACGATTCCGTAGGCCGCCAGGTCGGTGGCGGACACTCCGTACAGGTAGGCTGACAGGACGCGGCCGAGCGCCAACGCGCCGGCGACCCCTACCCCGACCCCCACCGCCGCTATCGAGATTCCCTGGCGGATCACCATCCGGAGTACGTCGCCCGAGCCAGCGCCCAGCGCCATCCGAATTCCGATCTCGCTGGTGCGCTGCGCGGTGTTCTGCGCGATCAGCCCGTAAACTCCGATGGCGGAGAGCAACAGCGCGAGCACCGCGAAGCCACCCAGCAGCATCGTCCGCAGCCGCGGTTGTCCGGTAGCGTCCGATACTACGCGTTCCATGGTTTTCATCTCGCCCACCGGCACGGTCTTGTCGACGGCGTCCACCTGGCCGCGGACCTCCGTAAGTGTGCGCGGGCGCTCGGTCCTCGTCAACAGCCACACGTTCTGGCTGACCGGGTTGAAGCCGGCCTTGGGCGCCTGGCGCGCCGGCACGTAGATTTCGAGCGGCTCCTTCGCCACCAGGGTGTTATAGAAGATCGTTCGCACAGTCCCGGTTACCCCGACAATGGTCCGCCAGGGACCGTCGCTCCCCAGGCGGATCTGTTGACCGACTGGATCCGTTCCGGCGAATTCGTTCCGCGCGACTGTCTGGTTGACGATGGCTACTTGCGGGGAGGCTTCGGTATCCAGATCGGTGAAGGAGCGCCCTCGCAACACAGGCGTCGAAAGCACGTCGAAGAACCGCGGGGTAATGATCTGCTGCTCGAACCGCGGAGTCTCATTCGCGGGCGGCGCGGGCCGGCCTGCTACGGCCATGGTGGTGCGCTGGCCGCCGACCATCGGTCCCACAGTGGTGAGGCTGGCGGACTGAACGCCCGGCAGGCCGCCAATACGTTCCAGAACCTGGTTGTAGAATCCGATGAGGCGCTCGTGGTCCGTCGAGTAGCGGTCTCCCGGCAGGGTGAGAGTAGTAACTTCCACGTGCTCCGGTCTGAAGCCGAGCGGCGCCGACATCAACTTCAGCAGCGCCCTGGTCACCACCGCGGTGCCGGTCAGCAGCACCAGGGATAGAGCAATCTCCATCACCACCAGCGCGTTGCGGCCCGATCCGGCGCACGCCCCTTGGCCGGCGCCGCGGGATTTCAGAAAGGTGCTGAGGTCCACTCGCGAGGCCCGCAGGGCGGGAGCCGTGCCGAACAGAGCCGTGTTCACCAGCGCCAGCGCCAACGCGAATGCCAGCGCACGGCCGTGGATCGAGATCGGGTCGGGCGGCAATTGGTTGAACGGATTGGCGGCCGCGAACGCGCACGCCGGCATAGGCGAACAGAAGCCCCAATCCGGCTCCCAGGAATGCCAGTAACAGGCTTTCCGTGAGCAGTTGCCCTACCAGCCTTCCACGGCCGGAGCCCAGGGCCGCGCGCAGCGCCATTTCCCCCTGCCGGTATGCCGCGCGGCCGAGCAGAAGCCCGGCCACGTTGGCACAGGCAATCAGCAGAACCAACACCACTGCAGCCAACAGGGTCATCAGCGAAGTGCGGATGAAACGGGCATTATCCTGCTGGAGCCTGGTCAGGAATACGCCGAAGCCTTTGGAAGTCTCGGGGTGCTGGGCGTCGAGCGCCATCTGGATGGTAAACAGCTCGGCCTGGGCGGTGGCGATATCCACCCCCGGTTTGAGACGCGCGATCACGGCCACGGGGTGGCGGGAATCCGGCTTATAGTCCGGGTCGCCAGGCTGCATGAGCGCCAGGATCTGGGGATCGGTGGCTTGATTTTCCATCCGCAAACTGAACCAGGCGGGCATCACACCGATTACCGCATAAGACTTCGAATTGAGAGTCAGGATGCGGCCGACGATGTCCCGCGAGCCGCCGAACCGCTCCTGCCAGAGCTGATGGCCGATGACCACGGCGGGCGGGCCGGTGAGATCGGACGGCGCGAAAGTTCGGCCGAGCTCGGGCGGCACGCCCAGGGTGTCGAACAGATCGGCGGTGACGGCCATGCCCAGGAAATGATCGGCTTCTCCGGCGCCGGTGATCGTGAAATCGTGCCAGAACATGGCGCTCATGCCCTGGAACGAGCGCGCGGCCGGTTTCCAGTCGAGGTAGTCGCGGTAGAAATCGAAGATGGGAATTTCGCCGGGGTGCTTCAGATCGCCGCGCAACGCGATTACGATCTGGTCGGAGTCTTTGAAATGCAGCGGCCTGAAAAGCCAGGCATCCACGATGCTGAACATGGCGGTATTCGTGCCGATCGCCAGTGCCAGAATCAACACCGTGGTGGCGGTAAATGCCGGGGCCCGGCGAAGAACCCGGAAGGCGTGGTGAAAATCCCTGACGAGTGTGCCCATGACTTCCGATTGGACGAAGCTTTCGGAAATCGGTTACAGGTGGGTCGTGCTATCTCGGCCCCTCCGCGGCTCTGCGGTAAGCTTGGTTTCGGCTTCGCCGGATTAGGGAGCGGTCAACGCAAGCTGGCGAAGGCGATGGCCACCGGGCTGGCGTTGCGCACCGGCTGTCCGGCGGGAGTCAAACGGCCGGTCGAAGGATGCGCGAGGTAGGCCACAATCGTGTCGGACTGCTCGTTGGCGGCGTAGAGGAACCGGCGAGAAGGATCGAAGCCGATGAACCGCGGGGTCCGGCCCTGGCTCGATACCCAACCGGCCGCGGTCAGGAGGCCGGTGCGCGAATCCGCGGAGAAAATCGCGATGCTGTCGTGGCCGCGATTCGAGCAGTACACGAACCGGCCGCCGCCGGAAACCGCGATCTCCGCGCCCGTGCTCTCGCCGGTGTAATCGGACGGCAGGAGGGGCAGGATCTGCGCCGCACGCAAGCCGCCGTGCTCCGCCTCCCAATACTAGGTGGCGATCGTGCTGCCGATTTCGTTCACCACCCAGGTGACCGGGAGCGTCGGGTGAAAGGCGGCGTGGCGCGGACCCGAGCCGGCGCGCGCCACCGCGGCTCCCTGCTCCGTCGCCGTCAATTTTCCGCCGTCCGGATCGAAGCGGAAGATGAAGATCCGATCGAGTCCCTTGTCCGGAACGATGACGTAGCGGCCCGACGGATCGAAGACGATGTGATGCGGGTGCGAGCTGGTTTGCTCAATGCGATGCGGCCCCGGCTGTCCTTGCAAAGTGACCACCTGCACCGGGCCGGCCAGCGCTCCGTCCGGCGAGATCGGCAGCACGGAGACGCTGCCGGTCGAGTAATTCGCAACCAGCAGGAACCGGCCGCTGGGATCGATGGCCTGGTGCACGCCGTTGCGGCCGCCGGTCTCGACGCGATTCCGCTCGGTCAGGCGCCCGGTCTCGCGATCCAGCGAAAAGGACATGGCGTAGCTTTCATCGCCGTGCACCGAATACAGGGAGCGCCGGTCCGGATGCACCACGAGGAACGATGGATTGACCAGGTCACCCACGTGCTGAACATGGCTCCAGGCGCCGGTGCCCGGGTCGACGCGGTAGACATGGATACCGTCGCCGCGAGCGTAACGCTGGGCCGTGGTGTAGCACCCCACATAGGCATACACCACTCCGCTTGAAGCCGGTTGCGCTAGTGCGGCCCACTGCGCCAGGATGGCCGCGGCACTGCCGCCCAGCAGACTGCGGCGCGTCGGCTCAGCGCTGGGACGCATATTCCCGGTAAAGATCCGCCACGTGGCCCGACTCCGCATCGCCCGGATGAATCACCACGCGCCAACGGAACACCAGATTCTGGCCCGCCGGCAACTTCCAGTGGCTCTCCTCCTGGTCCGGATCGAAGGCGTTTTTCCCAAACGGATTGAGCGCGAACAGGCCGTAATCGCGCGCGTGCCAGTAGGTGGGATGGCGCGGGTTTTGCGGATGGTCGAAGATCGCCACGCCGAGCCTCTCACCTTCCACTTCTGCCGTGTAATCCACCCAGTTGGAACGCTTGCCCCACACCTTGGCCATGGTGGCGCGGCCGTCGGCATCCACCATCCGGGCGCCCTTTCGCTCGGTGAAGGCGTCGGCCAGACGGATGGCGAACGCGCCTTCCTTGGTGTCTCCAAAAGTCACGTCTACCGCGGCGGTTAGAGTGACCGTGAAGTCGATGGTCCGAATCTTGGGATCGGAAGCGAACCCCATGTTGCGAGTCTCCACCAGCAGCACCTTCCCGTCCGGATCGCGCCAGTCCATAGTCGCGGTCAGGGTCCCGGCGCGGCCGCCGTTTTTCCACTCGGCGTTGCGCACCACGATCCGGCCGATGTGCGGCTTGGTATAGGAGGGATCGTTTTCCCAGAACTTGACACCGTTGACGTCGTCGTAGGAGAACCACAGGCCGGTATGATGCAGGTGATCGCGGCTCTCCCCCGGTATCTCCTCCATGGGAAAATGGCGAGTCACGATCTTGCCCGAGGCGCTCCGCAGCGGCGCCAGGTACGGCTTGCCGGATTCGGCGCCGTAGTGGAACGTGGTGAAGGGCCTGCCATCGATATCCACGGAAATCTGGTCGCGCGCGAAGCGGACCTGTGCCGATAAGCACGCGCCGGTGGCCAACAGGAGAGTCAGTGAGAGTCGCATTTCACAGCAAGTGTACCGCTCCGCGGAGAATCGTGCCAAGGTACGATCAGTAAGTGCGATCGGTGCGTTCAGGGTAGATAATGGCATTCTATGTCGCTGAAGCACATTTCGGCCGCGTGTTTGATGGCGCTGGCGGCGTCCGCCGCACAGCCGCTGCCCGAGTTGCGCGTCGAGCCAACGGCCGGCGGTTCCGTCTTCTACGTAAAGAACGGATCGCCCGAGCCTCTCACGGCTTATCTCATCGAGTTGGTCGACTACCCTGGCAGCTACTATGCGTTGTGGCAGGACGAGGTCTCCGCACCGATCGCCCCCGGCGCCGAGAAACGCATTCAGATCGCCAACATGACGGTGGGCGCTGTGCCCGACTATGTGAAGATGCAGGCGGCCCTCTACGCCGACGGGAGTTCGAGCGGCATTCCCGAGAAGGTCACGCAACTTGTGGAGCGCCGCCGCTTCACGCTCCAAACCACGCGCGAGCTGATTGGCCGCCTGGAAAAGGCGCAGGCGGCGGGGACCGCGAAAGCTTCCGTGATCGCCGACTTGAAACAATGGGCCGAGTCCATGCAGCCCCAGGGCAGGCCCAATCGAAACTCGCAAGCGACCATCAACCAGGCTGCGGCCCGCTCGCTGATTTCGGACACCGCCGCCGGTTTGGACGCGCACTCGATCGCGGAGACGCTCGCGGGACTGCGTGCGTCGGAACGCGCGCTGGCGGCGAGTAAGCCAGCGCTGTAGGCGGCTTCGTACCGGCGGCAAGACCGCCGGTGTTACCAGGGCGGAACGGGCGCTGGCGGCGAGTAAGCCGGCGCTGTAGCCTTGGCAATCTGATAATCTTGTGCCAGTAACCTGGAGGCCGATGATGCATAGGGCACTCGTTTTGTTGATCGGGCTTGGCTGCGGCGCAGCCTTCGCACAAACCTGCGATTTCAAAGATTACAAGCCGGCTGACGGGCTCAAGGCCGACATGCAGGGAGGGGCGTTGCAGTTTGCCTGGCAGGGCGATCGCGACCAGCAGTTGCGGGCGCAGTTCCAGATTCGCGACGGCCAGCCCATGATCCGTGAGCTGGCCGTTCGCAAAAGCCAAGGCAACTGGATCGTGCTGGGCCGCGATCTCATTCCCGAATTCGAAGTCACCAGCGGCATGCGCCGCATGTCCGAGCAGCAAGCCGCCCCCTTGCGGGACCTGAAAATCGCGCTTACCCCGGAAGTGATCGACAAGGAGCGGTGGAACGCCTTTTGGGACGCGCCGCTCATGATCCCCGGCACCGGAAGCCTGGAGTTGCCGCGCAAGCCGGAGGAGATCCGCCACGCGTGGGCCTCGTACCACGCCAGCGCCTGCGCGGTGAAGACCGACGGAGCGCGCCTCGAGGTCACATTCCCGGGCTTGGACATGGGCATCTTTTCGGGCGACCTGCGCTTCACGGTTTATCGCGGGACCAACCTGCTGCGGCAGGAGGCCATCGCGAAAACCGAAGAGAAGGCCGTCGCCTATAAATATGTGGGCGGTCTGAAGGGCTTCCAGATCGGCGACGACACCCGCATCGTGTGGCGCGATCCGGCGCGCGCCTGGCAGGAGTACGATTTCGGCGGCGACCCCAACCAGGACCCGGTCGCGCTCAAGGCTCGCAACCGCGTGGCCATCGTGGAGAGCAGCGGCGGATCGCTGGCGGTGTTCCCTCCGTCGCACAAATTCTTCTTCGCGCGCGAAATCGAAACCAATCTCGGCTTCGTCTACTATCGCAAGCTGAACGGCGCCACCTTCGCGGTGGGCGTCCGGCAGGCGGACCGCGAAGAGCCCTACAAACCCTACGGCGTCTCCGACGAAGAGTGGGACCGGCGGGCACGAGAAGCGCGCCACGACATCGCCAATTTCGCCTTGTATAATGCGCCTCCGGGCAGTTTGCAGCGGATGCCCGTGTACTACTATCTGAACGCGGGCACCGGCCGCGAGACGGACGAGGCGGTGCTGGCATTCACGCATGACGACGTCTACAAACCGATGCCCGGCTTTAAGGTGATGGTGAGCCACTTCCACACGCACTTCATCGAGGCGCTTAACGACGCCGGCACCCTCGACATGCACGCCCCGTGGGTGGATGTGTTCCGGAGCTTGGGCGTCAACATCGCCAACATGGCCGATTTCCACTCCGACTCGCACCCCAAAGATCCCGGGCCCATCCGCTTCAAGGAGCAGAAGGTCTATTTCGACGGGCTCCGCCGCTTCTCCGACCGGAACTTTCTGCTGATTCCCGGGGAGGAGCCGGACGACACGCTGGGGGGCCACTATATCTCGATGATGTCCCATCCCGTGTTCTGGTCGCAGACGCGCGCCGCCGGCCACCAGTTCATGGAGACCGACCCGATTTACGGAAAGGTGTATCACATCGGCACCGCGGCCGAAGAGTTGGATATGTTGCGCCGTGAAAACGGCTTGATGTGGCAGGCCCATCCCCGCACCAAGGGCTCGACCGGTTACCCCGACGCCGTGCGCGAGTGGCCGCATTTCCTCAGCGACAAGTTCCTGGGCGCGTCCTTCCAATCCCTGCCGGTGGACCAGTCCGAAAAGCGCATCTGCGAAAAGCGCTGCCTCGGCCTGTTGGACGAGATGAACAACTGGACCGCGAATCCCAAGTACCTGATAGCCGAAGGCGACACCTACATGAAGTACCCGGACGACGAAACATTCCCGCAGCTTTATGTGAACTACGTGAAGCTGGATCGCGTACCGAAGTTCGACGAGGATTGGAGCCCGATCCTCCGAGCCATGCGCGCGGGAGATTTTTACGTTTCGAGCGGCGAGGTGTTGCTGCGGAACTGGGGCATCCAGGGGACGGGCGCCCGCCGCACTTACACCGCGGAAGTGGAATGGACGTTCCCGCTGGAATTTGTGGAGCTGGTCTGGGGCGATGGCGATAGCACGCACACGCAATTGATTTCGGCCACCGACCTGGCTCCCTTCAGCTCCAGGAAATTCAGCATTCCCTTCGATGCCGCGGGCAAGAAGTGGGTACGATTCGCCGTATGGGATTCGGCGGGGAACGGCGCGTTCACGCAACCGGTGCATCTGCAGTAGCGGGCCCTCGTCGCGCAGCGGCGGTGCGGTAAAATCGGAGTGCGATGCTCCGGGCCCTTAGCTCAGCGGTTAGAGCAGCGGACTCATAATCCGTTGGTCGAAGGTTCAAATCCTTCAGGGCCCACCAAGATCTTTTTTGATTCAATTCCCGCCGGTTCATCCACTGTTCCGGCTGCGCCCGACCGCGAACGTTGCCATGGCCCGTAAGTTGTTGATTTGCGCAGAGAAATGCGGGAGTCGGAAAAGATCCATTGAAAACCAAAGGGTTATGAAATATCGGTGCGTTTTTTTCCGCGCGCCCTGGAACGGCTCGGTTTGCGCTTGTGAGCGCAATTCCCTTCCTGATTTAAATCTAGCAGACGGAAATGCTGCGGTTTGGATGGAAGCAGCGGAAAGGCACGAGTAAGTGGCTTTAGAATCAGTAAGAGTCTGGGCGAAAATAAAGTTCGTTCCCTGGTGACCGTTATACGGCCAACCCACGATTTTCTGCGGGTGGTCCCGATCTTCTTCAAAAGATGAAAGTTGGCCTGCAGGACCGAGCCCGATGCCACAGGCGGAGGTCGCCACTGTTGCGGAGGAGAGAAAGTTCTCTTCCGGCCGGATTCTGTTCGGTTAGTCCCAATAGCATCTCGGAAATTCAGTCGTCACTGAAAAAGTGAGCGATGCTTTCCAGACCGCCGCTCCGCTTTCTTGGTGCTGGCGGGACACAGTACCTTGAAACCGACCACTGCGCAGTGGATCGCTAATTCTTCGCGCCGCCGTGGAGCTCGAACTGGTCTATGGTTTTGCCTTCCGCGTCAATGGCCTCGATGCGCGCCACCTTGCCATCCACGTTCAGAGTTACGAAGTTCTCGGTGGTCATCACCTTCACGGTGATCCCCCGAGGCGGCTTGTCCACGTCATACAGCGGCGCTCCGCCGCCACCGGTGACAATGTAATGAATGCCGTTCTGCAAATAGTGCTGATAGTTGTGGTCGTGTCCAAAGAACCCCGCCGAGACGTGGTATTTCTCGAGCAGCGGCACCAGCGCGGTCATGAGCGGATTGTTACCCTGGCGGCTTCTCACGGCAGTGTACGGCGGATGATGGGCCACCAAGAAGCGAAAATCCGCGGCTTGGTTCTTGCCGAGATCTTCCTCCATCCAGCGTGTCTGCTCGGCCCAGAACGTCTGCTGCACGCTGGGGCTGGCGGACACGTTGGCGAGGTCGCTGTTGATCATGACAAAATGCGCGTTGCCCCAGTTGAACGAGTAGTACGGCGTTTCCATCTGGAAGAACTCGTAATAGTTGCGGCTGTTGCGCTCGTGATTGCCCAATACGGGAAAGAACGCGGTGTGACGGAGCAGTTCCCCTTCGATGTCGAAAAAGATCGGCCACAGAGCGGAGTCATTGCCGTTTTCCACGAGGTCGCCGGTATGCACCACAAAGTCCGGAATGCCGTGCTTGAGGAGAGTATCCATCACGTGGCGGTGCACGTCGTGGCGTGTGCGCGTGTCGCCATAGACCACGAAACGGTACGGCCCCCCGGCCGTTGGCGAAGTTTGAAAGGAGCCTTTGCCGGCCTCCTGTGCCGAAACGTTGTATTCATAGCGCGTGCCCGGCTGCAAACCCGTGAAGGTGGTCTTCTCCATGTGGAGCGAGGGGGCGGTTTTTGTGGCGCCACCCGCGCCCGGCCGAAGCGTCATTTGATCGGTCTGCACAATCCAGACCACGGTGGCGGTGCGGGCCGTGACATTGACCACGACGGGCCCGCCAACGATCTTCGGATCGGCTGCGAATGCCGCGGCGGACGTAAGAAGAAGGAAGAGAAAAAGTCTGCGCATCCCGACCTTATTCTACATGCGGGCTATCGAGGTCGTGTTAACAGACGGATACGGAACCATGACACCGGGGATCGTTTGGGGGGTGCACTGCTGGCGGCGACACCGCTCCCTGACGGTCGCGGCTCTGATCGGAGCCCCGACCGTAAGGGAGGGAGTCGTGTTTATTGGCCGCAGGCGCGACGGAGGGCTTCCTCCAATATCTGCTGTTTTTCGGGCGGCAGTTTGCGGCCTTCGGCGGTGACATAGAACACGTCGATGGCCTTGTGGGCCTGCGTGTCGATCAGCACCACCTCGATGTTGCCTCCGTTCGACGAAATGGCGGACGCCAGGTCGTAGAGCAGTCCAGGGCGGTCCTCGGTTACGATCTCCACCAGGGTGGCCGTGTCGCTGGCCTCGGAGTTGAACGAGACTGCGGCGGGAATGCGCGCCTTGCGGCTGGGCAGCGTGGGCTTGGGACGGCTGCGCAGCAGCTCTTTCACGTCGGTCTTGCCGGCGATCACGCGCTCGGCAGTGGCGCGCAGGCGGTCCACTTCGGTGGGATTCAGGTCGAGCGTGCGGAGCGGGTCGGCAAATGCGAACGTGTCCAGCACCAGGCCGCGGCGGTTCGAAAAGGCTTCGGCTTTGAGAATGTTCATGCCGAATGCGGCCAGCGTTCCGGCTACCGACGCGAAGAGGCCGGGACGATCCGCCGCCACCAGCGTCATTTGCCAGGCCGATTCCAGCCCGCGGATCTCCACCGCCACTCCGCGCCTCCGGCTCTTCTCCTCGATCGCCATGTGCTCGTGGATTTCGGCTTCCGTGTGGGTCCGCAGGTAGCGCACGGGGAAGCCCCGCAGAAACTCGAGCTGGTCGGGCGGACCGGCTGGAACGGACTCGATGCGGTCGGTTTCCAGCTCGCGAGTCAGCTCGTTATAGACCATCAGGTAGAGCTGCCACAACTGCTGGGCGCGCCAGGGCGTCATGGCGCCAGGATTCACGGCGCTGATATCGGCCCACGTCAGCAGCGTGAGCGCCTTGAGGCGCTCGACGGTTTCCACCTCCTGCGCCACGTCGCGGATGGTCTGCGGATCGAAGACATCGCGCGCATGCATGGCGGCGGATAGATCCAGGTGCTTGCGGATCAGGAAGAGCACGGTCTCGCGGTCCTGATCCGGCATCCCGATCCGGGCCATGGCGCCCCGCGCCAGGCGCATGGAGGCGTCCACGTGTCCTTCGCCGCGCGATCCCTTGCCGGAATCGTGGAACAGCAGCGCGAACATCAGCACGGCCGGTTGGCGCACCTCGGCCAAGAGCCCGGCATAGGAGTTGCGGGCGCCGCACAGGCGCTCGAGGGCCACCAGGGTGTGCTCGTCGACGGTATAGCGATGGTAGAAATCGCGCACCACCAGGCACTCGATATGTTGCAACTCGGGAAAGAGGGCGGAGAGCACGCCGGTTTCGTGCATGGATCGCACGGCCAGGGGCGCATGCGGGAGCGTGAGGATCTGGCTCAATAGCGGCCATATGGATCGCCTGTCGGCGAAGTGCGCGCGCAGGGCGTCGATTCGCGCGTCGATGCGCTGCCCGGCTTCGAGCGAGATGCGGATGCCGTGGCGCGCCACGAACTCGAACAGGCGCAGCACCAGCTCGGGCTCCACATCGAGGGCCTGCGGAGCGCGGAAATGGGCGCGCTCGCGGTGCACGCTGAAGTCGGCATTGGAGAGCCGGGCGCGCCAGTCGCGAAACTGGGCGAAGAGCGCGCTCGACTGCGCCTCGTTGGCCTCCAGCAACTGGATGGCGGCGCGGAATATGGAGCGGGAATAGCGGTAATGCTCGCGCATCAGGCCGGCGGAATCGCCTTCCCGCCACTGTTCGGCGACGGCGTCCTGCGCATCGAAGCTGAGCACGTTGTTGTCGCGGCCCGACTGGGCATGCAGAAAGCAGCGGAGCCGCGCGAAGTGCTGGAAGGCCTCGCGCAGCTCGGGGCCGGGCTCTCCGCCGGTCTGGTGCAGCTTCTCGATCCAGCAGATGAGCTGGTAGTCGCGCAGCCCGCCGGGGGTTTCCTTGACGTTCGGTTCCAGGTGATAGAACGTGCCGGCGTACTTGGAGTGGCGTTCACGCGTGAGTTGCGCCAGGTTGCGGATGAGCGGCTCGCGGCTGGCGTGGATGAAGCGCGGCAGGCGGCGGGCCAGCTCGGCATAGAGCGAGCGGTCGCCGGCCAGGTAGCGCTGGTCAAGCAGGCTGACGTCCAGCTCGATGTTGTGGTCGTGCACTTCGCTCAATTCGGCGGGAGTGCGCACCGAGTGGCTGACGCGCAGACGGGAATCCCACAGCCGCTGCAGAAACGCGGAGATGGCTTCTTTGTGGGCCTGGGCGAAGCGCTCGGATTCGAAGAGCAGCAGCAGGTCGACGTCGGAATACGGAAATAACTGGCGCCGGCCGTAACCGCCCACCGCGAGCACCGCGATGCCGGGCGCCGCAACCAAGTCCGCGGAGGTTCCGATGACCAGGCGATCCACTTGAGCGGTGCGCTCGGCGAGTGAAATCACCGAATCGCTATAGGGCCGATTCACCACGGTCGTCATTTCGAATGCGGATGGCTTCGGCTACTTCGTAGACGAAGATTTTGCCGTCGCCGATTTTGCCGGTGCGGGCGGCGGCGGTCAGGGTCTTGACGACTTCCTCGAAGCGGGCGGAAGAAACCACCAGTTCGAGCTTCACCTTCGGCAGCAGGTCGACATTGTACTCCTGGCCGCGGTAGACCTCCTTGTGGCCTTTCTGGCGTCCGTGGCCGCGGACCTCGGTGATGGTCATGCCATCGATGCCGATGGCCTTCAGCGCCTCTTTCACTTCGTCGAGCTTGAACGGCTGAATGATTGCCTCGATTTTTTTCATGGGGTTTCCTACGACTCGAATATATACCCTTCTTCGCCGTGCATGCTGACGTCGAGACCTTCGGATTCCTGTTCCTTGCTCACGCGCAATCCGAGAGTCATGTCGCAGACCTTCAAAATGACAATCGTCCCCACGATGGCCAGAAGCCAAGCGACAAGGCAGCCGACCAACTGGTTCAGCACCTGCCCGCCGTTGCCATCTATCGCGCCCAGGGCCATTACTTTCCCGGCGGCGTCCTTGAAGCCGTCGTTGACCGCACTGGTGGCGAAGACGCCGGTGAAGATGGCGCCCAGTGTTCCGCCGGCGCCGTGTACGCCGAACGCGTCCAGCGCATCGTCATAGCGGAACTTCGCCTTCACGCGCGTCACCATCAGGTAGCACACTACGCCGGCGCACAGCCCGATGAGCAGCGCGGGGAAGGGCTTGACGAATCCCGAGGCCGGAGTGATGGCGACCAGGCCCGCGACGCAGCCCGAGATTGCGCCGAGGACGCTGGGCTTGCCGTTTTCGATCCATTCGGCGAAGATCCAGCCCAGGGTCGCGGCGGCCGCGCCGAAGTGGGTCGCGACGAACGCGCTGGTGGCCAAGCCCGATGCGGCCAGCGCGCTGCCGGCGTTGAACCCGAACCATCCCACCCATAGCAGGCAGGCGCCGATAAAGCTGATCACCAGGTTGTGCGGCTTGAGCGTGGGGCCGGGAAAGCCCACCCGCTTGCCCAGGTACAGCGCGCACACCAGCGCGGAAACACCCGAGGTGATATGCACCACTGTGCCGCCCGCGAAATCGAAACAGGGAAACTTGCCGCCCAGGGACGCGTTGAGCAGCCCGCCCTTGCCCCACACCATGTGCGCCATTGGGAAATAGACGATCAGGCTCCACAAAACGGTGAACAGCAGCATGGCGCTGAACTTCATCCGCTCGGCGAACGCCCCCGAGATCAGCGCGGGGGTGATGATGGCGAACATCAACTGGTAGACCATGAAGGTCTGTTGCGGGATGGTGGATGCGTAGTCCGGATTCGGCGCGCTGCCCACGTTGTTGAGGAGCGCAAAATGCAGATCCCCGACGAAGGGCGAAGATCCGCCGAAGGCTAGGCTGTAGCCGGCGACGGCCCAGATCACGGTCACGACGGCCATCAGGATGAAGCTGTGCATCATGGTGCCGAGGACGTTCTTGCGGCGCACCAGGCCGCCGTAAAAGAGGGCGAGCCCGGGCCCGGTCATCATCAGGACCAAGGCGGCGCTTATCAGCATCCAGGCGTTGTCTCCGGCGCTCTGGGCGGACTTAGTGGCCGCTTCGAGCGCCGCGATTTTAGATGGAATATCCCCGCCCGTCTGCGCAGACAGGGCAACCGGAATCAGCAACAGCGACAGGGCACGAAGCCGAAACAAGGATGTCATGGGTAGGACCTTTTGCGAACAGTGCAGTCTACGCTATTGTCCAACGTGGGCTTGCGGCCTCCAAAATGGAAGTTTCTATGGGGGGGATTGGAATTTTTTATGGCCCCGAGCCGGAAATGTGCGCAGGCGTACAGATAATTAGATACATTTATCCGATTTCGGGGGTATAATCGGGGCGTCACTTAAAGGACTGAAAGCTGACCGGCAGCGTTTGACGTGTGGCCTCCATTCGCCCCCGGAATGGCGCTCAGGCGCGCGGGGAGCGATCGAGCCGCTGCCGAGGGCCGGTCGGGTTGTGGTGTTACCCGACCGGCCTCTGTCACGCATTCTGGCCAGTGGCACGACTTTCACTATCTACTGTGGCGCCAGCGCCTCTAACCGCTCGAGCCAATCCCGAAAATGTGGGCACTCTCGACGCATGGCGTTGATACCGACAGCTCGGGCCGCGATGGTCCCATCGACGACCTTCCGGTAGAGGTGGCAGACTTGAAGCACGCGTTTCGAGGGCGCTGTCGAGGAACCGTCGTCGATATCCTCCGGCGTCGGAAAAGCGTCACGCACTCTCTGAAAGACCCGTGCCAGGTGAGGTTCGCCGATAGCCGTGGCGAAGGCAGGCGGGTCGCTGAAAAGCAAGGCCTCATACTCGTGGAGCTGAATGTATGGCAGGAATCTGAGGTCGGGACGCAAATCGGGGATTCGCTCGCCGATGTCCGCCTTGACCGCTTGTTCTATGCGCGTCACCTTGGCAAGGTTCGGCACGCCGGAGGGAACGGGAGTACCGGGAAACCCTCCTCCCAAGCCATAGAAGTCGAGCATGGTCGAACAACAGGCTGTCGGGTCCTGCTTGAGATGCCGGAGCACGTCACTCTTGACGCGGGCGTAGTCGGTGCGTCCGCCTTTTTGGCCCGGTTCACCGAGAAGAGTGGGGGTCACAAGTACGTTGTGCGGCCACAGGGCTTCTGCCAAGACCTCACTGACGAACGATCGCTCAGTCTGGCCCTCCGCCACGATAAGCACGCGCGTCAAGAACGCTGGTCCCCATTCGGCACGAATTGTGGCGTGTTTTCGGGCGCCGGCCCGCCACCTAGGACGTTCTTCTGCCAAAGCGCACCGAGCGTGTATTCCCGGAGCCACTCCGACAAGTCTGAGGAATCCAGCCGCCGAAACACAGACTCTCCTTGATGACGCTCCACAACGATCACATCCTCGGGGACAAATTCATTTAGCAGCGGTGCGGATTGCGTTGAGACAATCAGTTGGGTACCTTCTTCGGCAGCTCGTGTAATGAGATTGCCCAGGAGAGTCAGCGCGTAGGGGTGCAGTCCTAGCTCCGGCTCGTCAAAGAGCATGGTTGGAGGACGCACCGGCTGAAGCAAAGCAGTTGCGAGACAGATGAAGCGAAGGGTACCATCGGAGAGTTGATGCGCGCGGAAGGGGTAATCGGAATCCTTTTGCAGCCACTCCAGTTCAATCAGGTCAGGAGTGCCGGGCACCGGGCGCAGCTTGAAATCGTCAAAGAACGGGGCCGCCAGCCCCACGACGTCGCGAATCCGGCTATAGCTGCCGGGACTGGTCTGACGGATCCTATAGAGAAACGCCGCCAAATTCTCGGCGTCGGGACGCAGGGCCTCATTGTCGTTGATCGGCCTTTGGCGGCGGACGCCGGCGGTGAGACTCGTATCGTGAAAATGATAGACGGTCCAGCTTGAAATGCCTTCGTAGACGTAACGCGGCGCTTCGCTCCGGGATATATCCTTGATCCCCTTCAGGATGGACTCGGCGTATCCGAATCCGAGGAAATGATCGATGTCGCCGTCCCAGTGCCAGTCCCCCACCGGAGCCGTGGTCTCCTCGGCGAAGACCAGCCGGTTGTCGGGCGTCGGATCGAGCGCGAACTGATACCCGTTCTGCCCGAAATAGAGCTTGGCAGTGAAGCGCCGAGTGATCTTTGGCCCCATGTACAAACAGCGGTCGGCGCCGCCTTCCATGGTTTGCACCGCCAATTGAAGCCGCTGCTCTACAAGTTCACGGAGCAGTCGAAAAAACCCGACAAAGTTGCTTTTTCCCGCTCCGTTTGCGCCGATCAGGATGTTCAAGGGCCGCAGCTCGAAGTTCTCCAGCTTCCGGATGGATTTGAAACCCTCGATCGTCAGCTTCTTGATGGTCTCGCTCATTGTCGCAGCCGAAACTACTATACCTTTACCATAGCCGGGTCACCGGACCAAGTGCACGATAAAATGCTCCATCACGATGCGGTCGTCCGGACGCGCGTCGCGCATGCCTTTGTCCGCAGCGTAAATCAGGCCCATGGCCCGCTCCAGTTGGGGCTTGCTGAATTTAGTCGCGGTCTGATAGACCTGTTCGGCGCGCGAGGACCACATGGGCACTCCGGCGCGGGTGAAGTGCGACTGAATCTGTTGCGCACTTTTCAACCCGGCCTCGCGCGCCACCAACGCCATGCGGAACTGCGTGGAGAGAAACGCCAGCGCGAGGGGCAGGTATTCTCCGTCACGCGACAGCGTGTCGAGAACCTCGAGGGCACGGGCCCGATCGCGGCGTCCCAGCGCGTTTACCAGCGCGAAGATGGTGCTGACGCGAGCGTCCGGCACCAAGGCGGCGATGTCGTCCATTCCCACCGCGCGGTTGCCCGCGTAGAGCGCCAGCTTTTCGATCTCCACTGCGATACGCGCGATATCGGCGCCCAGCGCCTCCACCAGCAGATCGAGCGTCTCGGGATCCATGCGCACGCCGGCGCGCCGTGCCAGGGCTTCCCCTTCCTGGCGAGCTTCGTGGCTGGAATACCGGCGCAACTCGACCACATCCCGCACCGCGCTATAGAACTTAAGGACGCGGTCCTGCCGGCGCTTGTCGTCTCCTTCGAAATCGAAGCGGATGGCCTCGAAGACCAGCACCACACCGGGCGTGGGATCCTTCAGGTACTGGTTCAGCGGGCCGGCACTGGCGGCAGTAGACTCGCTTTCGCCATCCTCATCGGCCTTGCTTTTCGGCAGGACCGCCTCGGCGTTCGCCACCCGAATCAGCCGTTCGGAAGCGAACAGGGAGAGCGAACGAGCGTCGTCCACGACCTCCGCCAGCGACAGCTCCGAGAGGTCGTGCTGCGCGATCGAGCCTTCGGGAAAGCCGGCGGCCAGCGCATCCAGGATGCGGCGCCGCTCGTAGGACTCGGGGCCAAGCAGGAGGATCGCCGGCGGTAGAGCGCCCTTCTGGATCCGCGACAGGAGTTGGGCCGGGGTCATGAGCGCGCTCTAGAAATTCTCCAGGATGGCGGTGACCACGCTGCGCGCCACATCGCGGCTCAGCCGTTCGATGGCCGTGCCGCTTTCGTCGAAGTAGGCCTGCGGATCGAGGCTGACTTCGTAGCGCTCGCGAAATTCGTAATTGACGCGGGAGAAAAGCGTCTTTCCGGTATGGCGGTCGGTCAGCGTGATTTGCAGCGTGGCGACGACCTGAATGCCCGTGGCGCGGCCCGAGGCCGGATCTGAAATGATGGGGAAGCCGTTGAAGCTGGACAGCGTCCCCACCAGCACCGCGTCGGCTTGTTCCGGCTGGGTCACGATCGTGTAATGCGTACGCGAGATGAATTCGCGGCTGACTTCCGCGGTAATCAGGCGGGATAGCTTGGCGCGCCCGGTCGTCACATTTCGGAACGCGGGGATGGCGATCGTCTGGATGTTCTTGGGCATCAGGGCGGCCTGCCCCGCGACATGATAGCCGCATCCGGCGGCGGTGAGCGCCAGGGCCAGCGGGAGGAAGATTTTCATAAGAGTTGCCTTACCACAGCCACGGCGTTTTCCGCGGCCAGACGCAGGTTGTCGGCCACCAGCCAGAACCAGCAGGCTTCCGGCTCATTGCGGTCGGGTGCGATGCCGCCCACGGCAATGCCGCCCTGGCCCGCATTACCGACGTTGGTAGGCGGCTCCGATTCGCCGCCGCGCACTTCGATGGAGTCCATGGCAAGACCGCTCTCGATGGCTTCCACGCCGGGGTTCTCCTGGAATTCCACCCATGCCGAAAAACTGTAGCCGTGAAACACCGGGGCCTGAACCAGGCGCAGGGATGGAATGGGCGCACCCTCGCCCTCGCCGGGCAGGGCGAGCAGCGTAGCTAGGTGGCGCTCGATGCGGAGCTCCGAATCCTCCAGCCCGACCGGCGCTTCTTGGCCGTATCGGGCGAGCAGGTTGAAGCTGAGCTGCGTGTCGAAGACGGCGTGCGGCAGGCTCTTGAACGAGAGCAGGCTCACGGTTTGCCCCTGAAGCTCTTCCACGCCGGCCGTACCATGCTCGCTGGCAGGGGCGAAAACCTGGATGACTGAGCGGCGGATCGGGTCGTGCATCTGTAAGCGGCGCAGGAACAGCGCCAGGGCGATGGCGGCCGGATGCGCGATCACGTGCACCGCGGTTTCCTGGGCTCCGTCGATCTCGGATTCGGTCTGGGATTCCACGAGGGGCGCGCGTAGGCGCGCGTCGGGCCGCTCTTCGGCCGCGTAGGTCAGGTCGACGATGGCGGCGCCCGGGTCCGCCAGTTCCAGCGCCTTCCGGTTCGATTCGGGGGAGCCGGCGAGGAGAACCGCGCGCGCCCCGGAAAGGCTGTCCGCTCCGAGGCCTTCGATCAGCGACGGCTCGTCGCCCACGCGCGTCAGGGTACCCGGCTTCTCCTCGTCGGCGGCGATGAGGCGGAGATCGAAGGCGGCCGCCGACGTGGCAACGATGTCGCGGATTTCGCGGCCCAGCAGCGACTCGCTACCGACAAGGGCGACGCTAGCCCGCATTTCTCACCAGCTTTCTGGGGCGGCGCGCCAGAAACCGCTCCCTCACGGTCGCGGCTCCGATCGGGGCCCGGCCCAGGGGGTTGGTCATGACGCGCGCCTCAAGCGGCGGCGAACAATCCCGCCGGCGCGAATCGCAACGCCGCTGCCGACATACGTGGACATCATGACCAACAGCATCGGCTGCGCATAGTTAAAGAGGCCGTAAATGAAGGCCGCGAGTACGATGACAATCAACGGCGTATAGGGTTTGCTCAAGTTGATGCCCTTGAAACTGTAATAGCGCCAGGTGCTCACCATCAGGAACCCGAGCAGCAGCAGCAGCGCCATCCAGACGACGGAGAAGGGCCACCACGCCAGCGGATCGCCATCGCAGGCAAACACCACGGCCGCGACCATGGTGGCCGCGGCGGGAATCGGCAGGCCGACGAAGTACTTGCGATCGGGCCGGCCGGGATTCTTGGGAACGGGATTCTTCTGGATATTGAAGCGCGCCAGGCGGGCGGCGCCGCAGATCAGGAAAAGAAACGCGATGAAGTAACCGGCGTCGAACAGGTGTTTGCGGAAGGCTTCGCCGGTGTTGGGTCCGACGAACTGCACGCCCCAGGCGAACGCCAGCACGGCGGGTGCGATGCCGAAGCTGATGACGTCGGCGAGAGAATCCATCTCGCGGCCGAAATCGCTGGTGGTGTTGGTCATGCGCGCGATGCGGCCGTCCAGACCGTCGAGGAACATGGCCGCGCCAATGGCCTTTGCGGCCATGGCGAAGTGCTCGGGAGCGCCGGCCGCCCCGGAGGCCGCCACCATGGCGCCTTTGAAGGACCGCAGAATCGATAGGTAGCCGAGAAAAATGTTGCCCGCGGTAAACAGCGTGGGGAGCGCGTAGGCTGCGCGGCGGGGGCGGCGGTCCGGCGACTTCGGATCCACCAGCCGTTCTTTAAGCCCCATCTCGAAGCCCCAGACCGGTGCGGCGCGCAATGACACTGGACCCGGCGGCGACACGCATGCCGGGCTCGACGACGATTTCCCACTCGGGGCCGAACAGGACGTCCACCCGCGAGCCGAACTTGATGAGGCCCACACGTTCGCCGGTGGCCACGCGATCGCCCGGCTTCTTCCGGAAGACGATGCGGCGCGCGATCAGCCCGGCGATCTGTTTGAAGACCACGCGGCTGCCCTCGCCCTCGACCGTCACGACGTTTTGCTCGTTCTGCGTGGAACACTCTTCCCGGCTGGCCACATGGAAGTGGCCCTCCCGATACTCGACCTGCGCGATGGTGCCCGCAATGGGCGCGCGGTTCACGTGGACGTCGAAAATGTTCAGGAAGATGCTGACGCGGTTCAGCGTTCCGCTTTCCGATTTGACGGCGACCACTTTCCCATCCGCCGGGGCAACCGCGACCGCACCCGCCGGGATGATGCGTTCGGGGTCGCGGAAGAAATAGAGGCAGAACACCGCCAGAATCCACAGCGGCGCGGCGAACCACGCGCCGGCGAGCCACCAGACGAGAGCGCCCGCGCCGGCCATACCTAGGGCGTAGTAGATGCCGTCGATTACGATCACCAGGACTATTTTCCCATAGGTGGCCGGCGGCGAAGACCGCCGGATGAAATCCGGCCCCAGGGTGAAGAGAGACACTCTCGAAAAACATCGGCCTCTGACTCTGTTCGAAGAAGCGCCGAGACGAGTCTCGGCGCGGCACGCAGGAGTGCGTGCGCCACGTTTTTCGTCGGCTTGGGCGGCCGATCCCGGCCATGGAAACAGACGACAAAAAACGATCGTCTGTCCCACCTCTTTACGGGAGGCGGCCGAGAGCCATCAGGATGCCGTGCAGGAGGGCTTCCGGGCGCGGCGGGCAGCCGGGAATGTAGACGTCTACGGGCAACACGCGGTCTACGCCGCCGCAGGTCGCGTAGTTTGTGCCGAACAGGCCGCCCGAGATTCCGCAGGCGCCCACCGCGACCACGACCTTCGGATCGGGCGTCGCATCGTACGTTTTGCGCAGCGCCATCTCCATATTCCGGGTGACGGGTCCGGTGACCAGCAGCATGTCGGCATGCCGCGGCGATGCGACGAAGTGGATTCCGAAGCGCTCGATATCGTATAGCGGGTTGTTGAGCGCGATAATTTCGAGCTCGCAGCCGTTGCACGATCCCGCGTCCACCTCGCGGATCGCGAGCGAGCGGCCGAGGACGCGATGGATCTCGAGATGGAGTTTCCGGCCGGCTTGCTGAATGGCATCGAGTCTTTCGTGGGTGCCGCGGGAATTCAGGGTGTACTCCGCGATGCTCACGAGATCTTCGCGATGCGCAGCGGCCGAGTCGAACTTCTGGGTCATCCGCACGGTGGGGTCGGCAGCGGCACATTCTCCGCAGAGGATGCAACGGCCGTAGTCGATGGTCACGCGGCGCGAGTTGCCGCTGTCGGAGACGGCAATCGCTCCCGACGGACAGGCATCGGCGGCGGGTCTGGCGTCCGCCCAATTCCGCAGGTCGAATTCGGGCATGCCGCGGCCGTGAGCCGAGATCTTCGCTTCGCCGTTGGGGTATGGCGTGGTGACGATGCCCGCCTTCAGCGTTTTTTCGAGAATCTTGAACATGTCAGCGGTCCGTCCCCGAGTAAGAGAGATTGAAGCTTTTGTTGATCACCGGAAAATCGGCGATGATGTTGCCCTGCACCGCCTCCACCAGGGCCGGCCAGTTGTTGATCGAGGGATCTTTGACCTTGCAGCGTTCGATGCGGTTCGCCGGACCGGTCCGCACCCAGTAGACGATCTCGCCGCGCCAGCCTTCCACGGCGCTCAATGCGCATCGATCGGGCTCGATGGCGGTGACGGGAACGCGATAGGGGCCACCCGGCAGGTTGTCGGCCGCGGCGCGAACGATCGCCACGGACTCGAGCACTTCGTCCATACGAACCTGCATGCGACTCAGGACGTCGCCGTCCTGATACACCGGAACACACAGGCAGGAATGCCTGTGCCACGACGACAGGTGGCGGTACGCCGCGTACGGATGATCGCGGCGGACGTCGAGGTCGATGCCCGAGGCCCGGCCTCCGACCCCGACAATCCCCAGGGCCCGCGCTTTTTCGGGTAGCAGAAAACCAGTCCGCTCCAAACGGTCGCGCGTGGAATCCGAGGATTGAAGGAGTGCCACGAGACTTCGGAATTCGCGCTCCACGTTGTCGATCGCGTTGCTTAGCGCGTCGAGTTGTGGGGCGGACCAGTCCCTGCGGACGCCGCCCACGCAAATCATGCCGCGGAGAAGCCGGTTGCCCGTGAGCTCCTCATTGATGCCGAGCACCATCTCGCGCACACGGCCGGCGTGTGCATTCGCAATAACGAAGCCGACATCCATGGCGATGGCGCCGATATCGGCGACGTGGTTGTAAATGCGCTCCAGCTCCAGGAGGATGGTTCGCATCACCTCCGCCCGCTCCGGAACTTCCACGCCGCCGGCCCGCTCCACTGCCTGGCAGAAGGCCGTGCCGTGCGAGAAGGCCGAATCGCCCGACACGCTCTCGGCGAGGAATACGCACTTGGGGATGGGGAACTGCTCGAAGAGCTTCTCGGCGCCTTTGTGCTTGTAGAACATGCGCAACTGCAGGTACAGGATGGGCTCGCCCGCCACTGCGAAGTTGAAATGTCCCGGTTCGATGATGCCGGCGTGCACGGGCCCCACGGGCACCTGGAAGACGCCTTCGCCGAGCGTCGGCCGGTAGACGTGCTGCTCTCCAGTGAACGGGGGGAGCACGGTATCGATCGGGAAATCCTTGCGCAGCGGGTGTACGTCGGGCCAGTGATCGTGCAGCGCCACGCGGCGGGGATTGGGGTGTCCCTCGGCCTCGATGCCGAACCAATCCTGAATCTCGCGCTCCTGCCAGTTGACGGATGGGAGCGTGGGAGCGAGCGAAGGGAAGCGCGGATCGCTCGCGGGAATGGGCGCGCGCAGAATCAGGTAGCCGGCGTCGCCTCGCCGCTCGAAGACGTAATAGATGTAGAAGACACCTTCCGGCGCGATGCGATCTTCTGCGAAGACCGTGACCAGGCGGACGCCGGATTGGGCGAGGAGACTGGCGGCGATTGCGGGTATCTCCGCTATGGCGACGTCAGCGTAGATTTGATCCGGGCCAGGCAGTAGTTCGTGCATGGTCAGTCTCCGGTCACCACGCGGGCGGCGCCGCGAATGAGGTCCAGCAGGGGAACGGGGAGCCAGAAGCCGATCACCACCAGGACGACGGCGAGCGTGAGCATCGAGTAATCGCGCCAGGGACGCAGGACGGCGACTGGTGCTTCATCGCTCGGCCCCAGCACCAGGCTTCCCACGTGCAGTAGCGCTCCGGCGAAGATTCCCGTGCCGAAGAGAACGAAGAGCGCGGTGGCGAGATAGTGGCCCCCGGCGAAGGCCGCCCTCAGGATGAGGAACTCGCTCTGGAAGAGACTGAACGGCGGCATCCCGATGATCGCCAGCATGGCCATCAGGAAGACGGCGCCGGTGACCGGCATGACGCGGATCACCCCACCTTTCACCTTGTCGAACAGGTCGGTCTTGAAGTGTTGAGAGACGTTGCCGGCGCAGAGGAACAGCAGCGACTTGGCCACGGTGTGATATGTCATATGGAGCATCAGGGCGAGCGATGCGAGTTTTCCTCCGACCCCCAGCGCGGTCACCATGATGCCCGCGTGGTCGATGGTGTGATAGGCCAGTAGCCGCCGGAAATTCCGTTGCACGAGGATGAACGGCACGGAGATCCCCATGGAGAGCATGCCGAAAATCAACAGCAGTCCGCCGGGGAATTGTGGGCCGAGGCAGCGGCTGGTGAGAATATAGAACCGGATCAACCCGTAGAGGGCGCAGTTCAACATGGCGGAGGAAAGGATCGCCGCGGCCGGGACGGGAGCCTCGCTGTAGGCATCCGGCTTCCAGGTGTGCATGGGCGCGAGGCCGGCTTTGGTTCCGTACCCCAGCAGGGCCAGAATGAACGCCAGCCGCATGGTGGTTTTGTCGAGCGACGCCGCGTGACCCGCCAGCACGGACCAGTTCAGCCCGCCGATGGTGTCGCTCGCGGGCAGGCGGTGGCCGGCGTAGTAGGCGAGCACGGTTCCGAAGAGCGCCATGGCCAGTCCGACTCCGCCGATCATGGCGTACTTCCAGGCGGCTTCGAGCGAAGTGCGCTTGCCGTAAAACGTGACCAGGAAGACGGAAGCGAGCGTGGTGCCTTCGATCGCCACCCACATCAGACCAAGGTTGTTGGCCAGCGCCACGAGCAGCATGGCGAACACGAACAGCGGGGTGAGGCTGTAATACTTGCGGAGCTTCGCCGCGGCGGTGTCTCCCTCCTGATCGAAGGCGCCGCTCCGCTCGTCTTCCCGGAGATACCCGACCGCATAGACCGAGCAGACGAGCGCAACCGATGCGGTGAGCAGGCACACCAGCGCGCTCAGCGAATCGGCGTAGAGAAAGCCGGACCACAGCGAGACGGGTCCGGACGCCAACACCTGCGCGGCCAGGACCAGCGAGAGCACGAAGGTGATGCCGAAGGCGGCGAGGTTTGCGGTTTCCATGGTGCGCCGGGCTGCCGGGTTGACAGACGAAAGCGGCTGTCCCACGAGACCCACGAAGGGGACCAGGAGCAGAATCAGCAGGATCATTGTTACCTCGAGGCGTCAGCCTCGCAGCCTCCGCAGTTTGCTCACGTCCATCGAGTCGAACGTCTCGCGAATCTGGTAGACCAGGATCCCCAGAACCAGGACGGCCACCAACACATCGAAGAACACGCCGAGTTCCACAATCAGCGGCATGCCGTACGTGAGACAGATGGCGGCAAGAAAGATCCCGTTCTCCAGGGACAGGAGGGCCAGGACCTGGGTGAGGGCCTTGCGGCGATTGATCATCATGAAGAAGCCGATCAGAAAAACGGAGATCGCGACGGCCAGCGTGTTGTGGCCCAGGCTGGCCGGCCCCGTTTGCGGCCCCGCTTCGGGATGGTAGAAGGACTCGGCGACCGTGTACGCCACCAGGGTCAGCCCGCCGGAAATGACGATCGAAAGCGGCGTGTTGACGATCGGCTCGATCTCGTGGCGGATATCGACGCGATCCACCAGGCGCTCCAGCAGGATGGGAACGAGGATCGCCTTGATGAGCACGGTCATCACCGCCGCGATGTAAATGTGAGGCGCGTGGTTATACCAGGCGATGGCGGCGGCGATCGCGGCCAGCAGGAACGATTGCGTCCCGAAGACGCGGATGTTCATGATCAGCGACCGCTGCCCGACCATCGCGATCTGGAGCACGAGGACGAAGGCGGCCATCAGGGTGATGACCTTTTCGCCGAACTCGGGGTCTTGCAGGAAGTCGATATTTTGCAGAAGGTGCATGCGAGGAATCTCAAAGGAGGAACGTGGAGACCAGGGCCAGGGCGCCGAGTACGAAGGCGGTGGCCATCAGTTCGGGAACGCGGAAGAGCCGCATTTTGGCATTGGTGGTTTCCACCAGCACGATGCCGCAACAGAGCAGGGAGAGCTTCAGCACCAGCCAGCCGAGGCCGGTGAAGAAACCGCTCGCCGACCACACCTGCGGCAGGCCGAAGGGCCAGAAGACGTTGATCAGCAGGGTCATCAACAGCAGTTGCTTGATGGACGCGCCCCACTCGATGAGCGCCAGGTACGGCCCGGAATATTCCAGGATCATGGCTTCGTGAATCATCGTGAGCTCCAGGTGGGTAGCCGGATTGTCCACGGGGATGCGCCCGGTTTCGGCGATCAGCACCAGAAACAGCGCGGCGAAGGCCAGGATCTGCGATGGCGCGAGAAAGCGCCACTGCTGGCCGATGGCGGCTCGGGCCATTTCCGCCAGCGTGGTGGAGCCCGCTCCGATGGCCACGGTGAAGACGGCCAGCATGAGGGTGGGCTCCGCCAGGGCGGCGATCGTCATTTCACGGCTGCTGCCCAAGCCGCCGAACGAGCTGCCGGTATCGAGACCGCCCAGCGCCAGAAAGAACCGGCCCAGGCCCAGCAAGTAAACCAGCGCCAGCACGCCGCCGAAGAGGCCGATCGGGGTTTCGGCCGCGACCGTTGGCACCATGAGCCCCGCCAGCAGCGTCGCGGAAAAGACGACATACGGCGTCGCCGAAAACAGCCACGATGCCGTGTTGGGGATGACCATACCCTTGCGCAGCAGTTTGTAGAGATCGCGGTAGGGCTGCAGCACGCCGGGCCCGCGCCGCATTTGCAAGCGAGCCTTCAACAGCTTGATGAAGCCGCTGACGAGCGGCGCCAACAGCAGCAGGAGAGCGATCTGCGCCAGAACCTCCAGGATTGCCCCCATCATCCGCGCACCCCGAACAACAGCAGCGCAATCAGCGCGAGGAAGATGTACGCAAGATATGCATGGATGCTGCCCGCCTGCACGGCACGCAAACGGCGCGACACACTCATGAGCCACTCCAGGAACGGATCGTATATGCGCTTCTCGAAGGCCGGTTCGATTTCGCTCTCGAAATGGATGGCGGTGGGGTAGTAGGGCGAAACTTCGTACTCGGCCTGAATCTCGCGCCGCGGCCGGTAGAGGGCGGAGAAGATCATGCGAATCGGTTTGGAGAATCCGGTGGCGGTGTACTCATTCTCGGCCGTGAGTCCAGGCAGGCCGCAATCCCAGGTAGGCCCCACTGCGCGCTTGGTGGAGCGGCCCCAAACCAGCCAGAACAGGCCGGGCAGTGCGGTGAGCAGGACCAGCATGGCCGCGATTCCCGCCGTCGAGACAGTGCCTCCGCGCGGCGTGCCTGCGGAGAGCACCAAGCCGTTTCCCGCGATGAGGAGTGCGCTGAAGCGGCCTCCCATGGTCTGCTCGGTGATCGGGTCGAAGATCGGCAGGAACCACGTGGCGCCCAGTCCGAGGGCCACGCAGCCGGCTGCCAGAATGCCCATGCCGAAGCGCATTGAGAGGGCGGACTCGCGCGCCTCCGCGGCCTTTTCGCTGCGCGGCAGAGCCAGGAACGAGATTCCGAAGGCCTTCACGAAGCACGCCGCCGCCAGCGCCGCGGTCAAGGCGAGCAACGCGCCGGCGATGGGGAACACCACGCGCGCCAGCGTTTGTGTGCTCCCGAATCCCGCCAGCAGCGCCTGGTACGTGAGCCATTCGCTGACGAAACCGTTCAACGGCGGCAAGCCGGAAATCGCGATCGACCCGATCAGGAAACACAGCGCCGTCACCGGCATGCGGCGGATCAGCCCGCCCATCTCCTCCATGTTGCGAGTGTGGGTCGCATGCAGCACGGAGCCAGCGCCGAGGAACAGGAGGCCCTTGAAAATCGCGTGGTTCATGGTGTGGTAGAGCCCGGCGATGAGGGCGATGGCCGCGAGCGCCGGGTGCCCCAGGGCGCGGAACACCAGCGCCGCGCCGAACCCGATCAGGATGATGCCGATGTTTTCGATGCTGTGGTAGGCCAGCAGCCGCTTCAGGTCGTGTTCCATGAGCGCGTAGAGCACGCCGAGCAGCGCCGAGAGCACACCCACGCCGAGAACCACCATGCCTGCCCACACGGGAGGTATGTCGAAGAAATCGAAAAAGACGAGGGCCATTCCGTAAATGCCGGTCTTGATCACGATCCCCGACATCAGGGCGGAAATGTTGCTGGGCGCCACAGGGTGGGCCGCCGGGAGCCACACATGGATCGGGATGATGCCCGCTTTCACGCCGAAGCCGAGGAGGAACAGGACGAACAGCGTGCCCTGCTCCCAGGCCGGAAGCCGGGAGGCCAGGTGGTGCCAGCCGGCGAAATCCAGGCTGCCGCCCGCTTGCGCCATCATGAGAAACGCAATCAGGAGCAGCCCGGTGCCCGCATGCGACATGATCAGGAACACGATTCCCGCTCGACGCGTCTCCTCTTTCTCGTGCTCGAAGCTCACCAGGCAGTAAGCCGAAAGCGCCATGACTTCCCAGGCCACCAGAAAAAAAAAGGCGTTAGCCGCCGTGAACACTAGTGTCAGGCTCAGAAGCAGAACGTTGTAGAAAAAGCCGAGGACGCCAGCGTTCCTGCGCCCCTCCATGCCTCGAACGTACCCCAACGAATAGACCGAGACCGCGGCGGACAGAATCCCCAATGCCAGGTTGAAATAGGCCGAGAGCGCGTTCAGCCGGACCGTCCACGAAAAAAACGGGATGCCGAACGGAATGCTCCACGTGCCGGCGGCGGGTTGTCCGATCGCGGACGCCGCGGCGGCGATCTCGAGCAACGCGCCCGCCAGCGCCAGGCTGAAAGCACCGATCCGCGCGCGGCGTGGCGAGCCGAAACCCGCCAGGCCCACCGCCGCTCCTGCCAGGTAGGCGATGAGCCCCGCCGTGTATAGCGCGTGAGGCATCAACGCGTGCTCCGCTCCGCTTCGATTTCGTTGAGCATCTGGACCGCTTCGTTGAGGTGTGCCTGGAAATACTGGCGCATCAGGTCGAGCACCTTGATGAGCACCTTGTTGCGCAGCGCATAGAAAACCTGGTTGCCTTCCTTGCGGTGGGTCACGATCTCGCGGCTGCGCAGAATCGACAGGTGCTGCGAGAGGTTGGCCTGCTCGAGTCCGAGCCGCTCCTGAATGGCGCGCGCGGAGATCTCGCCGTCGCGGAGGACTTCGAGGATGGCGATGCGGGTGGGATGCGCGAGCGCCTGGAAGATGCTGGCCTTGTACTCCCGCAGCATGTTCTGCATGATATTAGTATATTCGATTTCTCGAATATACGCATTAATGGCCTACGGCGATTGGAACAGGGCCATCGGTGTTTGTGCGTAATAAAGTCGTATGGCGGCTTCACAAGTTCGGGTACCAGAGACGGAGATCGCCGAATTCTGCCGTCGCAATGGCGTCCGGAGATTCTCCTTTTTTGGTTCGATACTCACCGAACGGTTTTCCGATACCAGCGACATCGATGTCCTGGTGGAGTTCAAGCCGGGCCGGCCGGTTGGCTACTTAAGGATGGCGGCGATGGAACGGGAGCTGTCCACTCTATTCGGACGCAAGATCGATCTGCGGACTCCCGACGAGCTCAGCCGATACTTTCGAGACGAAGTCATGAAGGCGGCACAAGTCCAATATGTAGGAGAGTGACTCGGTCCGTCTGCGTCACATGTTGGACGCGGCTCGGGAGGCCGTGGAGTTTGGCGCCGGGAGCCAGCCTGAAGATCTCGTGGAAAAGCGTGTGTTGGCGCTCGCCCTGGTGCGCTCGATCGAGATCATTGGCGAGGCCGCGAGCCGAGTCAGTCAGGACTTGCGTGCCGCCTATCCCGAGGTGCCCTGGGGCGACATCCTCGGAAATGCGCAACCGGCTGATTCACGCGTATTTCGAGGTGGATCTGGGCCGGGTCTGCGACACCTTGGCATCCGATCTCCCCCGTTGATTGTCCAACTGGAGCGAATCCTGTCCTGATCTGACCAGATCCGATGAAATCTTCAAAAAAATCTCGCCCTGTCAGACCACTCGCAAAGCAAATAGCGCCATACGTGGAGAGGGAGGACTGGCAGCCTGGCGAGATCCAGGCAGGAATCGCCGATCTCGATGAAGGGCGCGCCGTCAGCCATGAAAAGGTTTCGAAATGGCTCACATCGTGGGGAAAGACTGCTGAGCGAAAAGCTCCGCAGTGATCCATCGCTATATCCGGTGAAACGCCTTCAGAATCTCGCGCGTACCGTAGTGCAGCGCAATCGGACGCCCGTGCGGGCAGCTCATGGGACAGTCGGTGGCGGCCAGCGCCCGCAGCAGCCACTCCATCTTGCTGGCATCCAGCCGCACGTTGATCTTGATGGCCGCGCGGCAGGCGATCGACGCGCAAATACTGCGCCGCAGGTCGTCGAGCGACGCCCCGCGCAGCTCCCCCTCGGCGATTTCCAGGATCTCGAACAGGATCCGCTCCAGGTCCGCCGCTCCCACGGCCGCCGGGGCCGCTTTCACCGCGATGGTGCGATTGCCGAACGGCTCCGTCTCAAACCCCGAGGCGTGCAGCTCGTCGGCGATGCGCGCGTAATCGATCTGCTGCTCGGGCGTGAGCTGCAAGATCAGCGGCATGAGCAGTCGCTGCATCTCCACGCGGCCGGCCGCGCGCTGTTTCATGACCTGTTCGAACAGGATGCGCTCGTGGGCCACGTGCTGGTCGATGATCCACAGGCCGTCGCGGCCCGCGGCAATGATGAAGCTCTCGTGAATCTGCCCTAGCGGCCGCAGGTCCGATAACGCCGTGAGCGACATCTCGGGCGGCGGGATGGCTTCCGCCGGGAAGTCGCCATGGGCGTCCAGGTGGCGGTGCAGCTTGCCCGAAGGCGCCGGGCCAGGCGTCACTTCGAGCGGCGGCGCGCTGAAATCCAGGCGTGGCACCGGCCCCGCCGCCGGCCGCAAAGTGAACTCGGGCAGCGGGCCCTCGGCGAGCGGCGTGGGCGCCGGCGCGACGACGGGGCCGGCCTCGACCCCTGCCTCGACCAGGCTCGGGGCCGCGGGCGCTTCGTTTTCGATCATCTGGCTGAATTCGGAATACGGCAGGCGCGCCCCTGGTTGTGCGCCTTGCGAAGGTGGCGCGCCCGTCGAAGCCCGCGGAACGGGCGAAAACGACGGCGCCGGACGGCTCTCCATCAGCCGCTCGCGGATGGTGTCGCGAATGAAATCGTGGAGGAACGAGCCATGGCGGAAGCGCACCTCGGTCTTCGAGGGGTGCACATTCACGTCCACCTCCTCCGGGTCGCACTCCAGGAACAGCAACGCGAACGGGTACGACGAAGCCGGCATCAGGTTGTGATAAGCCGAGCCGAGGGCGTGCAGCAGCAGGCGGTCGCGGATCAGCCGCCCGTTGACGAAAATGTAGATCGAGTTGCGGTTTGCCTTCTGGATTTGCGGACGGGAAAAGAAGCCCGTCAGGCGAAAGGTGCGGGTGGGCGGCTCGTCCGGCTCTCTGCGGTATTCCGCGATGGCTTCCGAGGGAGCCACGCTGGGCTGCGGCAGGAACAGCTCCTTCTCGCGCACTCCGATCTCCACCAACTCGTCCAACACCCGGCTGCCGAAGACCTGGTAGACCCGCTCTTTCATCGTCGCCACGGGCGTCACGTGCAGCAGCTCGTTGGGGCCGGCCGTCAGCAGAAACGTCTTATCGGGATGCGCCAGGCTGTAGTGCGTCACTAACGACGCGATGTGCGCCAGCTCGGTGGGTTCGGTGCGCAGGAACTTCCGGCGCGCGGGCACGTTATAGAAGAGGTCGCGCACCGTGATGACGGTGCCTCCACCCAGGGCCGCCTCGTCGCAACGCAGCATCTTGCCGCCCGCAATCTCGATGCGGGTGCCGGTGGTCTCCTCGGCCGAGCGCGTTTCGAGCAGCAGCCGCGAGACCGATGCGATGGAAGGAAGCGCCTCGCCGCGAAATCCCAGCGTGGAGATCGAAAGCAGGTCCTTCACGTCGCGCAGCTTGCTGGTGGCGTGGCGCTCGAAGGCCAGGAGCGCGTCGTCGCGGAGCATGCCACAGCCGTCATCTACGATGCGGATCAGGCGCCGGCCGCCCGATTCCACTTCCACGCGCAGGTCCGTGGCGCCCGCGTCGAGCGAGTTCTCCAACAGCTCCTTGACCACGGACGCCGGCCGCTCCACGACTTCTCCGGCCGCGATCTTGTTGGCGACCTGGTCGGGGAGGATGCGAATGCGGCCCATGAAGCTTCACTATAACCCGTGGCGCGGGAAGGCCCCCGAAGATGCTATTTTGGACCCATCCGCATGGCAGGGCCATCATGACCGGTGAAGAGGATCTGTTGCAGCGGGGTTTGGATTGCCACAATGCCGGCCGCCTGCAGGAGGCGCGCTACGCCTACCGGACACTTCTGGAGCGCAAGCCCGACGACCCCGATGCGCTCTATCTGCTGGGCGCCCTGGCCTATCAGAGCGGCAGCCCGGCCGAGGCGGTCGAGCTCACGCAGCGCGCCCTGACGGTGGGCGCCGACGCGGCGCAGTGCCACAACATCATGGGGCTGGCCCTTCAGAACCTCGGTAAGACGAGTGAAGCCGAGGCCAGCTTCCAGAGCGCCATCGCCATCCATGAATCTCCCAGCTTTTCGATCAACCTGGGGAATCTGTGGTGCGCACAGGGACGTTTCGATGAAGCCATCGCCCAATACGGCCGGGCGCTGGCACAGGATCCCGGCCACGCCGGCGCGCACTACAACCTGGGCAATGCGCACCGCGCGAGGGGCGAGCTGGACCGAGCCGCTACGTGTTTCCGCCAAGCCGTGGACCGCGACCCCATCCACGGCAACGCGCTGGCCGGCCTGGGCCAGGTGCTGCATACGCTGAGGCGCGACGAAGAGGCCGTGCCGTGGCTCGAGAAAGCCCTGGCGTTGCTCCCCGATGACGCCAGCCTGCACCATGAACTGGGCGAGTCGCTGCACCAACTGAGGCGGATCCCGGAAGCCACGGCGGCGTACCGCCAAGCGCTGGCGCTCAACCCCAAGCTTGCGCGGACGTGGTACGCAGCCGGATGCGCCGAAGCTTCCCGCGACGAATGGGCGGCGGCTGCGATGTGCTTCCGGAAGGCGCTGGAGGTGGATCCGGAATGGGCCGCGGCCCAGCACAATCTCGGCCAGGCCTTGTTCAACCTGGGGCAGGTGGATGAAGCGCTCGATCTCATGCGCCGCGCGGCCGCGGGCGGCCCTCCCGAGCTGCCGCGGGCCAGCATTGCGGTGATCGTCACCGGCAGCCAGACCAGCGGCAACCGGGCCATCTTGGACGCGCGCTCGGCATTTGCCGAACACGATCTTCCCGCGCCTGACCGGGACCGCGTGCGCGCGCGGAATCACGATGGGCCCTTGCGCGTCGGTTACGTGTCGTCGCTCTTCGATCAGCACAATTACATGAAGCCGGTCTGGGGCATGATCAACCGGCACGATCGCCGGCAATTCGCGATTCACCTGTTCTCCGATTCGCCCGTCACGGCCATCACACACGGCTACCAGGGTCACCCGGACGATCGGTTTCACGACATCGCGCGGCTTTCCAATCGGAAGGCCGCCGAGCTGATCGAACAAACCGGCATCGACCTGCTGGTGGACCTGAACGGCTACAGCCGGTTCCGGCGGCTTCCACTTTTCGCGCTACGGCCGGCACCGATCATCGTGGGATCGTTCAATCTGATCGCCACCACGGGCATGCGCGCCTTCGACTACCTGATCGCCGACCGCGAGGCTATTCCACCCGAGGAAGAGAAGTTTTATTGCGAAAAGATCCTCCGCGTGCAGGGCAGCTACTTGAGCTTCGAGGTGACCTATCCGGTGCCCCCGGTGGCCGACCCGCCGTGCCTCGCCAAAGGCACCCTCACTTTCGGGTGCCTGGCCACGCTGTACAAGATCAACCCGAGAGTGGTCGCCGCCTGGAGCCGCATTCTCCGGCAAGCGCCGCGGAGCGCGCTGATCTTGAAAAACTCGGCGATGCGCTCGCCCGGGAACCGGCACTTCCTGCACGATCTCTTCCGGGAGCAAGGCATCGGCCCGGAGAGAGTGCGGCTCGAAGGTCCGTCGGATCACTACGAGTTCCTGAAGCAGTACGATGAGATCGACGTGGCGCTCGATACGTTCCCGTGCAATGGCGGCACCACGACCACCGAAGCAATCTGGCAGGGTGTCCCGGTGGTCGCGTTTCGGGGAGATCGCTGGGCTGCGCGCACCAGCGCGTCCATTCTTCGTGCCGCCAACCTCGGCGCGTTTGTGGCGGTGGGGATCGAGGAGTACGTCTCCATGGCCGTGGGAATGGCGAATTCCCCCGACACTCCTGCCAGGCTTGCGGAACTGCGCCGAAACATGCGGGCGCAGCTCAGCACCTCGCCGGTTTGCGACGTGCAGAAGATCACCGAGGCGGTGGAGCGGCTCTACCTCCAGATGTGGCGAGAACGGGAGCACCGCCCGTAGCGTTTCACTAGCCGCAGTTCGCTGGCGGATCAGGAGGCGACCGCCTCTGAGCGCCTGCCGAAGAAACGGTCCCGCCAGGGCTCGTTGAAAAAACCTGGCCGCCGCCATAGAAACTTGACTGCGTTGGATTGACTGCCTTTGATGCTTGGGCGTAAGCTTCGGGTGGAACGAAAGGAGTCTTCCGGATGGCAAAAAGAATCCACCATATGGGAATGACGCTCACCAAGGAGGACCATGACCAATTCCATAGGACCGCGCCAACCCTCGCACCCAGACAGCACGATGCCCTGATGAAGAAGATGGGCATCACGAAAGAGGAAGACGAAGAATGGCACCGCACGCACCTCACGCTCGCGCAACAGCGCGAAGGGGCTGAAGCACGTCGAGCCATCCGCGCTGGCGGCTGGGTTCCTGGCCTGGTGCGTGAAGGAGGGATGGCTAGTTCAACATGACAACGTGTATTTCGCTTCCAAAGATGGTGTTCGCGAGCTGCGCGACCGCTTTGAAATCTCTGCGTAGGCCCTCCCCGAGGTGCTATTTTGGATCCATGCGCGCGATCATCGGAGCGGTTGCAAACCGCGGAACAGATCGCACAAGTTTTGGGCGAGATGGAGCTGTTCGGTCTGGGCCGCGACGAGGTAGACCAGTTCTTCGCCCGGGGAGACGCAGTCACGCTGGAGCAGGCGAACGATGCGATCAAGCGCTACTACCGCACCGACAACCTGACCTTCGTACTGCTCGGCAACGCGTCCAAGATCCGCGAAGTGGCGAAGAAATACGGGCCGCAACTCGTGGAGCGCAGCGCCAGGCAGCCCGGCTGGGCTATGTAGAGAGGCCTCCTGGCCCGTCCCTCGTCTCAACTCTTCTGCGGTGCGCCGAGGTGAGCCGCGGTCTTGGTGGCTTCCTCCACCGCGCGCGCCAATACCGAGCGGACCCGTCCATCCTCGAGGATGAGCAGTCCCGCGATCGTGCAACCCGCGGGCGTCGTTACATCGTCGCGGAGGGCAGCCGGATGGCGGCCGGTCGCCAGCACCATCCTCGCGGCGCCCAGCACCGTCTGAGCGACCAGCGTGAGCGCCAGTTGGCGGGGAAGCCCCACACGCACTCCCGCCTCCGCGAGCGCTTCCATGATCAGGTACTGATAGGCGGGACCGCTGGCGCTGAGCGCGGTGATGGCGTTGAAATGCGTCTCGTCCACCGCCAGGCACTTCCCCACACCCTCAAAGATCTGTCGTGCTCGCGCCAAATCGCGGCTGCTGGCGTTCTTGCCGCCGCAGACCACCGTCATACCCTCGCCAACCACGCACGGCGTATTGGGCATGGCACGCACCACCGGATTCTCGGTGCCTAGAAGAGATTCCAGCTTCTCCGTGGAGACGCCGGCCAAAATCGAGATCAGCAAGGTCGTGGGCCGCATTCCCGAATGTACCAGGGTGTTCATGACAGCGGCGGCGTCCAGCGGCTTCACGCACACCAGGACCAGGTCCGCTGAGGGCACGCACTGCTGGAAATCGGTTTTGACGGGAATTCCCAGGGCTTCGCTGGCGCTTTCGCACGTGGCGGCATTCTTGTCCCCGGCCCAGAGCCGGTCACGCGCGACCAACCCGCTCGCCAGCAAACCTCTAAGGAGCGTCTGACCCATGACACCCACGCCAACCACTCCCAGCGTCGTGCCATCGGCAATAATTTGTTCTTTGGACATGCTCCGGCTGGTCACTCTTCGGCGGTCGTCTACCCCTCGTACTTGCCTGCCACGATGATCGCCAGCGACAAATCTCCGACCTTCACCGCCAGCACCCAATCGTGCTCCCCCTCCTTGGACAGCGCCGGAAAGCTCGTGCCCGACGGGGGCTCCAGCGAAAACACCGCGGCATGCGCCGTCCCGGAGGTCTTGCTCTGCTCCACCAGTTTGTCGAATTCCGGCTTGGTATTGGGATCGGGATCGTTCCCGATGGGCGTGAGCAGCGCGAAATCGCGTTGCGGCGCCACTCCCTGGTGGGCGCCATCCACCGGAAAATTACTGTAGCGCATGGTGTAGACCCCGGCGTTCAGAGTCTGGTCGCGCCGGTCCGCCCCCTTGCCCGGAAACCGCAAAATGCCCAGGAAGGTTCCCTGCGCAATCGGAAAAACAATCGACTGGTCGCTGGGTTTTGCTCCGGTGGGAATCGACTTACGGAACCAGACCTCGCACCACGGACCCGACGGTCCGGTCACCCGATACCCTTTGGAGTCCAGCAGCGAGGCGTATGCCGCCGGAATGCCGGGAGGAGCATTAGCTATGGTTTCCAGTTTGTAATCTTGGGCGAAGGCCAGCGCGGCGCAGCAGAACAGCAGCAGGTGTTTGATCATGGCTAATCAGCTTCGCGGGGGGACACAAAATTATGGAGCGGGAGACCGGATTCGAACCGGCGACATCGACCTTGGCAAGGTCGCACTCTACCAGCTGAGTTACTCCCGCCCGGCAGAAAACACTATTTTCCTTCAGAAACAAGACCGGTGTCAAACGTTATGGGGAAGCCGTTGAAATTAAACGTTTTATAAACTTGCAGGAAATCCTTTTCCGTGTGCTATGCTACTTCTCGGTTGATCTGATGGAAGTAGGGTGACTCGGGTGCGAGGCTCTCGTGAGCCGGCACCGCGGCCCTCTGAAATTCTCGGCACTGATCGATCCCACGCCGTTGTGGATAATGCTGTGCTATTAGTGTGTAAAAACTGATGAACTTTTGGGACCAAATTCGTAACTACTTACAAAACAACGTCAGCCAGCAGGGCTACGACAACTGGCTCAAGGGCACGGCTTTCGTGGGGATAGATGGCGAAACGCTGCTGGTTTCAGTCCCCGATCGCGAAACCCGAACCTGGCTGGAAACCGAATACGCCGGCATCGTTCGCAGCGGGATTCAGGATCTCGGACTGCCGGTCCGGCAAATCACCTACGAGGTGCCCCCCGTACAGGGAGTCGCCAATCAGGCCCTGGCCGCGGTGGAAGATTTGGATTCCAGCACCAGCTCTCTGAATCCGAAATTCACGTTCGACTCCTTCGTTGTGGGGGCATGCAACCAATTTGCGCACGCCGCCGCACGGTCCGTAGCCACCAATCCTTCCCGCAGTTACAATCCGCTGTTCCTGTATGGCGGCGTCGGTATGGGCAAGACCCATCTGATGCATGCTATCGGGCGCGAGCTAACCGACAAGTTTGGCACCATGCGCGTGATCTACACTTCCAGCGAGCGCTTCATGAACGAGATGATTGCCTGCATCCGCACCGATCGCATGCAGCACTTTCACCAACGTTACCGGGAAGCCGACGTGCTGCTTGTCGACGATATCCAGGTTCTGGGGACCAAAGAGCGCACGCAAGAAGAATTCTTTCATACGTTCAACGAGTTGCACGACCATCAGAAACAGATTGTCATCTCCAGCGACTCCCCTCCCAAGGATATTCCCGGCCTCGTGGAGCGCCTCCGCTCACGCTTTGAATGGGGCCTGCTGGCCGACTTGCAGCCTCCCGACCTCGAAACCAAAATGGCCATTCTCGACAAAAAATCCGAGGCCGAGGGTATCCGCTTGCCCGACGACGTGCGCACCTTCATGGCATCGAAAACCAAGTCCAACGTGCGCGAGTTGGAAGGAGCGCTGGTCAAGCTGATTGCCTATTCATCCCTCACCGGCACCCCCATTCATTTGCAGATGGCCCAACAGGTGTTGAAGCACCTGGTTCATGTGCAGGACCGCCGGGTCACCATCGATTCCATCCAGAAGGCCGTGGCCGAACGGTTCCAGATTAAACAGGCCCAGCTCAAAGAGAAAAGCAATACGAAGAAGGTCGTGTACCCGCGGCAGGTCGCCATGTACCTGGTGAAAGAGCTGACCGACGCATCGCTGCCCGAGATCGGACGTTCCTTCGGGGGCAAGCACCACACCACCGTGATCCATTCTGTAAACAAAATCGAGCAGACACGTCACGTTGATCCGGAATTGAACAGGCTCCTCCACAGCTTAATGGACTCATTGCAATGAAGTTGTAAAGTTTTCCACAAAAGCTTTTAAACCGGCCTGATGAGAAATGTGTAAATACGGTGACAGACCCGGTTTTTGCAGATTTCAGCAGCTCGGTTTCCTCAACTTCCGGTAGCGGAAAGTGGTTGAGTTTAGTATAATTTAGGTAGCCTTCAACAGTTTGCACAGGCCCGATGAATACGGTTCTTATAGTGCATATTGAATCAGCCAGTAGAGAATAGGAGCGTGGCCATGGAATTCACGGTGAACAAGGCCGATCTGGTACGAGAACTGAGTCTGTCGCAGGGCGTGGTGGAAAAGAAAACGACCATCCCGATCTTGTCAAATGTCCTGCTGGAGGCGGATGGAGAACGGGTGACTTTGACGGCTACGGACCTGGAACTGGGAATCCGTTGTTCCTGCCCCGCGCGCGTAAAAAAAGAAGGAGCGGGCACCGTACCGGCTCGGAAGTTGCTCGATTTCGTGCGTTTGCTGCCGGATGGCGATGTGAACATGAAGTTCCTGGAGAATCACTGGGCCAGCATCACCGCCGGGCGTTCCAGAACCAGGATCGCTGGCATGTCGCGCGACAGCTTTCCGGAGCTGCCGCAGATGCCGGAGCGGACGGCGGAAATTCCAGTGCAGACGTTGGCTTCCATGATCGCGCGCACCTCCTTCGCAATTTCCATGGAAGAGTCGCGTTTCACTCTCAATGGCGCGTTGCTCTTGATGCGGCCGGAAGGTCTCACCATGGTGGCCACCGATGGCCATCGCCTGGCATTTGTGCAGGCCAACCTCGGTCAGAGCGGTCAGGTAGACCAGCAATTCCGCGCGTTGGTCCCCAAGAAGGCCATGATGGAGTTGGTTAAGCTTTCCGCTGACGCCGGTCCGGACGGCAAGGCAATGTTCGCCGGAGACGACAATCACCTGTTCTTCCAGGTTGGCCATCGGCTGCTGATCACACGCAAACTCACTGGTAATTTCCCGGATTACGAGCGCGTCCTGCCAAAAGACCACCAGTTGAGCGCCAAGCTCCAGAAGGACGAAATCTGTTCGGCTATCGAGCGCGTGGCGCAATTCGCCGACGAGCGTTCGCGCGCTATTCGCGTGCAGTTCACCAACGGCGAGGTGCGCGTCTTCTCGTCAAGTGTGGAGATGGGCGAGAGCGAGGAAAGCGTGACCAGCGAGTATCAGGGGCCCGATCTGGAAATCGGCTTCAACGCGCAGTACCTCCTCGATTTCCTGCGCGCCATCTCGCAAGAACAGGTTTCATTTGAGTTGAAAGATCAGAAGAGCGCCGGGGAAATGCGCCCGGCGGGCGAGGGCATAGCGGATCAGTACCGCTATGTAGTCATGCCCATGCGCATTTGAGTTTCACGATTTGGGGTACCTGCAAGGAAATATGGCAAACGATTTGAACGCCAACGCACCCAACGCATCCGATACTACTCAGGTTTACGATTCCACTAGTATCAAGGTTTTGGAAGGCTTGGAAGCCGTGCGCCTGCGCCCGGCGATGTATATCGGTTCCACGGGAGAAATGGGCCTGCACCACCTGGTGTATGAAGTAGTGGACAATTCGGTGGACGAAGCTTTGGCAGGTTTTGCTACCGAAGTCAATGTCTGGATTCACGACGACAACTCCGTAACCGTCATCGACAACGGGCGCGGGATTCCGGTGGACCTTCACGAGGACGAAGGCGTGTCGGCCGCGCAGGTGGTCATGACCAAGCTGCACGCAGGCGGCAAATTCGATTCCAAAAGCTACAAGGTTTCAGGCGGGTTGCATGGCGTCGGTGTGAGCTGCGTCAACGCCCTTTCCGAACGTCTGGAGCTCGAGATCTGGCGCCCCGAAGGCGACAGCGGGCCGAGCTACACCTGGCAGCAGGAATACGCCTGCGGAAAACCCAAAGGGCCGCTCGTTAAGACCGGCAGGGCGGGCCGCAAGACCGGCACCCGCGTCACCTTCAAGCCCGATGCTTCCATCATGCAGGTCACCGAATTCAACTACGACACCCTCGCGCAGCGCCTGCGTGAGTTGGCGTTTTTGAACAAAGGCCTCAAGATCACGCTCACCGACGAACGCGTCGACGCGGAGAAGACAGAGAAGAGCAACGAGTTCCTGTACACCGGCGGCATCGCCGAGTTCATCAAGCATCTCAATCGCGGCAAGCAGGTGCTGCACGAGAAACCGATCCACTTCGAGGCGGAGCGACCGATGCCCGCGAACGGCGGCACTCTCACGATGGAAGTGGCTTTGCAGTACAACGACGGCTACTCGGAGAACGTATTCAGCTTCGCCAACAACATCAATACGGTGGATGGCGGGACGCACCTCAGCGGCTTCCGCTCGGCTTTGACCCGCACCATCAACGCCTTCGGCCAGCAGCAAGGCCTGTTCAAAGACGTCAAGGAAAACCTCACCGGCGACGATGTCCGCGAGGGTCTCACCGCGGTGGTCAGCGTGAAAGTGCCGCAGCCGCAGTTCGAAGGCCAGACCAAGGGCAAGCTGAACAGCGATATTAGCGGCTTCATGACGCAGTTCGTCAATGACAAGCTAGGCGAGTACTTCGACAAGAACTCCACCGTGGGACGAAAGATCGTCGGCAAGGCGATCGATGCCGCTCGCGCGCGGGAGGCCGCCCGGCACGCCCGCGACCTGACGCGGCGCAAAGGCGCGCTCGAATCGGGCGGGATGCCCCATAAGCTGGCCGACTGCCAGGAGAAGGATCCGGAGCGCTGCGAGCTCTTCCTGGTGGAGGGCGAATCGGCCGGCGGCACCGCCAAGCAGGGCCGCGACCGCCGCTTCCAGGCGATCCTGCCGCTCAAGGGCAAGATTCTCAACGTGGAAAAGGCGCGTTACGACAAGATGCTGGGCCACGAAGAAATCCGCGCCATGATCACCGCGCTCGGCACCGGCATCGGCAAGGACGATTTCGACGCCACCAAGATCCGCTACGGCAAGATCATCATCATGACCGATGCCGACGTGGATGGCTCGCACATCCGCACGCTTCTGCTGACTTTCTTTTTCCGCCACATGACCGAGCTGATCCTGCGAGAGAGGGTATTCATCGCGCAGCCGCCGCTCTACCGCATCAAGAAGGGCAAGAGCGAAAAGTACATCAAGGACGAAAAGGAATTCACCAAGGAGATCATGCGCCGGGCCACCGAAAACCTGCGCCTGGAGGTGCATTCCACGGGCAACGGAACGGGACCGAAGGCCGTGCTCGAAGGCACCGAGCTGCGGGCCTTCCTGCTGAGCCTGGACGAGTATGAGCAAATGTTCCACAAGGTGGAGCGCCGCCTACGCGATGCGCGCGTGGTGCAGGTGCTGGCCAACATCGACCTGCGCGTGGACCACAAAGCGGAGTTCCAGGAGGAGGCCAATCTCAAGCCGGTCTTCGACGCGCTGGCGGCCCTGGGGCTGAAGCCCGAAATGCGGCGCGACGAGGAGCACTCCTCGCACGCGGTGGTGTTCCACGATTCCACCAATGCCGAGCGCAGCGTGGGACTGGCGCTCTCCGCGCAGCCCGAGTACCGCCGCTTCCGCGCGCTGGCGCGCATCATCGCGCGCTACAACGACCCGCCCTTCGTGGTGGTGAAGAACGAGCACCGCGAGGGGCAGCCCAACTGGAGCGACCTGCTGGAGTACGTCAAGAACGAAGGCAAGAAAGACGCCGCCGTGACGCGCTACAAGGGCTTGGGCGAAATGAACGCCGAGCAGTTGGCCGAGACCACCATGAATCCGGAGAAGCGCACGCTGCTCTCGGTGCGTCTCGAGGACATGGTGCAGAGCGAAGAGATCTTCTCGACGCTCATGGGCGAAGACGTGGAAAGCCGGCGGAAGTTCATCGAAGAGAACGCGCTGGACGTGAAGAATCTGGACGTGTAGCCAACAGAGCCGTTTGGTCTTGAATACAAGCATGTTTCGATCCGCCCAGTCAAACTTCTTACATCTGCCGTCCTCATACGGAGTCGTGGTTACGAAATCAAACACGGCGAGATTCTCACGGAAGCCAAGAGCCACTGCCTTCGTGGAAAGATTGTAGATCGGGCAGCAGAGGTAACCGCGGAATCCCAGATCCACCCGTGCGCCGCCGACCCACAGGAGCCCCTTATATGCTTTCTTCACTGAAACGTTCCACCTGCCGCAATTGATTAGCGGAAAGGACCGTAATTGATAGCTGGACAATTCCGCGACTCGTGTCAAGCTAAGGCGTAATGGAAGGCTCCAAGCATGATGATCTGCGCAAGGAGTTGAAGGCGGCGGGGCGAGGATCGAGGCGTGGGAGGCGGTGCGGCCAGCGGGTGCGCGGGACAACACCCGGATGTGGCCCCGGATCAGTATGGGGCGACGGCGCATCGGGTGGGTCCACGCGTCAAAGCAGCGGCGCATGCGGTGCATTACGGCATGGGCGTGCCGGTGCGCAAGTTGCCAGCGATCCCGCGGGGAGTTCACCGGAATCGCAGTGACGCAGAGCGCCCTGACCAGGACGCGCTGAACAAGTCGGAGGGGGTTGTAGGGAATGCCTACCAGGAGCTACGTAGCGGTGTGGCCACCGCGCCGGCGGTCTACACCGATGGCACCGGTTGGCGGATTCACGGGCAAACGGCCCATTTGATGACCTTCGATACCGACCAGGCCACGGTGTTTCAAATTCGCCAAAACCATCGCAACGAGGAGGTACGGGAACCGATTCCGTTGATGAAGCGCCGCCCATTCGAAACCATCGACGCCGCACGATTCCGAAGCGTGCCATCGAGAGCATGTTGTCTGCAACTGGACGGCGACGGACCGTATACGGCGAAAACGCGCCTCACGAGACCTACAGCCGCATCCCCCTGAACAACTCGCCGTTCTCGCGGAGAATCCTGTTCGGCAAACCGGTGCGCCTGAGCGGGCGCCTGTCCACGCTGGTCCAGCCGGTGGAAGTGGAAGACAACGCCACCGTCCCGATCGAATACGAAAGCGGCATCCGCGGCATGGTGGACGTCCTTTGACCAACCCCCGGGGACCGCGCGCCAGCTCACGCGAGCGGAATCCGGTTCTTGTTCCGCGCCAGCCACACGTCGAATGTCTGGAGCGCCGGGTTGAGCGCACGGGACACCGCGAGGCTGCGCGCGCCGCAGTGGTAGTCATTGAAGTCGCGCTTGAACTGGAACATGTTGCCCAGGTCATCCGCGCCGGGAAAACCGAATCCACGGTAGACTTCCGGCGGAACGTCATGGTAGCGGACCTCCTGGCCCAGAGCCTTGCTGAAAGCCGCGGCCATTTGCGCCCCAGTCAGGTGTTCGCCGGCGATCCCCACCGTCTTGCCGGCGTACTCGCTGCCGCGTTGGAAGATGCCGTAGGCACACCCTCCGATATCGTCAGCGGCAATGCCGGCGAGTTTCTTGTCGCCCATGGGAAAGGCGATGGCCAGATGGCCCTCGGGACCTTTGCGCGGGCCCATTCCAAAGTAGATGAAGTTGTCCCAGTAGAACGAGGTCAGCAGCAACGTGGCGGGTACGCCCGATTCCACGAAGTACCGGTCAGATTCCCCCTTCGCGTCGAAGTGCGGCACCTTGTACTTGCCGTTGAGTGTGGGCATGCGGTTATCGCTCAGCGGCACCCACTTGCGCGTGTCTTCCAGCGTCGACCAGATCACGTGGCGCACACTGGCGGCTTTGGCCGCGCGGGCCATGGCAGCAGCCTCCGCCAGTTCCTTCTCCGGCGAGAAGTGCGCCCAGTAGAACGTCACACAGTAGGCGCCATGGGCGCCCTCGAAGGCACGCTTCAGGCTATTCTCGTCATCCACATCGGCCGCCACCACCTCGGCGCCGAGCGAGGCGAGCTGTTGCGCCTTCTCGGAATTGGGATCGCGCGTGATGGCGCGCGCCTGGTAATGGCCCCCGGTGTCGCGCAGAATTGCGCGCACCAATCCTCCACCCTGCGCACCGGTAGCGCCGACTACGGCAATAGTCTTCTTCTCGGACATGAATACACCTCCTGGAATCCCTGGAATGAAGTAGCGGTAACGGTTCCTCTGGTGAGAGTAACATTTTCAAGTGGTCGCGAAGCCGCACTCTCGCATTGGGGGCTCTGAACGGCCCTCCAGAGGAGTGGCATGCGAGCTTTGTCGGAGTACCCGACCATCGGTCCGGACCCAGCGTGGCGAGGAGTTTCGTAGCGCGCGAGTTTTTGACCAGGCGCAAGTGGCATGAGCTATCTCTTCAGTCCCGCGGTCCAGTTGATGACGGCGATCATGGCTTGCGGCGCGGTGGCCTGCGGTTCCACGGGGATGAGGAAGCGGCCGTCCTTGGCGACGTCGAATCGGGAAGTGTTAGCGGTGGATGCGGAAAAACGGACATCGAATAGCGGCTTGGCGATGCCGGCCTCGAATGGACTCCCCGCCTTTACCGCGACTGCCATCAGCCTGCGATCGGCGCCCAGGTAGAACAACTCCTTGCCGTCCTGGCTCCAGACTGGCAAGCTCCCGCCGCTCGTCGAAATCTGCGTTTGGGCGCCCGCAATGGGGAACGATGTGACATAGACCTCGTTTCGCCCGGTACGGTTGGTAACGTAGGCCACCCAGCGGCTGTCGGGTGAGATGCGGGCCTGCATCTCGCGGAACTCGCTATGCAGGAACTGATATTGCTTGCGGTCGCCGGAAAGCGGTAGCACCCAAAGATTACCCAAACCCGCAGCGTTGCCCGTTTCTCCAATCAGGTTGCGCCCGTCGCGCGACCAGTCGTCGGCGCGCATGATGGGCGGCTGCGATTCGAACAGTACTTCTTCGCCGCCGGCGCCACTGGCCGCCTTCCGGTACAGCCTGCTCGGGTCCTGCCAGTCCGAGGAGTAGCCGACATAAGCGCTATCCGGCGACCACAGGGGGAAAATGCTTAAACCTCTGGGATGAGAAGTCAACCGGTACGAGGAGCCGCGCAAGACATCGTACAACCAGACATCGGAGGTCCCGGTTTGGGGGTCGGTGCGGTATACCGCCACGGTCTTCCCGTCGGGAGAGATGCCGGGCCAGTTTACTTCACCCGGCGGTCCCACCGTGCCAAGCGGTTTACCGGAGCGGTCGAACTACGTGAGCTGTCTAGCTGCGCCGGCGATCCCGGAGTTGTAAACCAGGACGCCGTTGCGGGAGACAGAAAACCGCGATGGGGACGACGATCCGGAAGAGATAAAGAAGTCATCGAGCGGTTCGGCGACGGGGACTGCATCCCCGGTAGTTTGAGCCGTGGAGGCATCGAAGGGTTGCGCCATTAGAGTGCGTTCGCGGGTAAACAGAAGAAAGCCGGGCGGGGAATAGACGGCGTTCGAGGCCGCAGGCATCACGCGTCTGCGTTCCTTGGAATTCAGGTCCGCCACCCAGATCGCCAGCTTCTCGCGGTCCGTGTTTACCGCCAGGTAGAGGAAGCGGTGCCCGTCGGGTAGGAACCAGGGAAAGGCATGGCGAGATTCTCCCGCCTCCTGGTCTAAGGTCGTCACCGGGATAGCAGTTCCACCCGCGGCGGGAACACGAAAGAGACCGTACCCTCGGCCAAAGACAATCACGCCATTCTGGCTCCAAGTGCCGCCATGCAACAAGGTGGTCTCGCAGAGGGCCAGGGCGGGCCCGCCGGCAGCGTCGATCTTCTTGAGATGGCCGGCGGCGAAAAAGGCGATGCTGCGGCTGTCCGGTGACCAAAAGGGGTAGGAGGCGCCCTCGGTGCCAGGGAGCGAGCGTGCCGCCAGGGAATCGAGGTCGCGGACCCAAAGTTGGAGCTTGCCATCGGTCACCGCCGTGAAGGCCACGCGGCGGCCATCGGGGGAGACTGCCGGACAGTCGGTCGTAAAATTCGATTTCTCGGGAGCCAGGATGTGGAGCTTGATGGCGTGCGGCTCCTCGGCGGGGCGCCCGAAATAGAGAAGGGCCAAGACAAGAGCGGCGAGCGCAAAGACAGCCGCGGCCCCGATCCACGGCCAGGGACGCCGGGGCGCGGGCGCTGCGGTCACTGCCGCGGAGGGCGCAGGCGCCGGCTCGTCGATCAGGATGCGGGCCTCCCCAATATCGCGCAGGCGGAGCTTGGGGTCTTTGCGCAGGCAGCGTTCGATCAGGCGGCGGAGATAAGCGGGCGTATTCGCCGGCAGCGCGTTCCAATCGGGCTCACGCGTGACCACGGCGGCGATGATGTCGGTGACGGTCTCCCCGCCGCCGAACACCTGGCGTCCCGCGAGCAATTCGAAGAGGACGACTCCGAAGGCCCAGATGTCGGCGCGCTTGTCGACGGGCTTGCCGCGCGCCTGCTCGGGGCTCATGTATGCCGCGGTGCCGAGAATCGTCCCCGCCTGCGTCATGGCAAGGGACAGCGTGGGCGACAGGGTGGGGCTCGCTCCCGGCGTGGCGGCGCTGAATTCTCCCGCCGCCTTGGCCAGTCCGAAGTCGAGAATCTTCACCACGCCGGCGGGCGTGAGTTTGATGTTTGCGGGCTTGAGGTCGCGATGGATGATGTTCCGCTCGTGGGCCGCTTCCAGGCCTTCGGCAATCTGCCGGGCGATCGGGATGGCTTCTTCGAGCGGCAGCGGGCCGCGCAGGTCGGCGCCCTCCACCAGTTCCATTACCAGCGCGCCTTGCTCGATGCCGTAGACGGTCGCGATATTCGGGTGATTCAGCGCCGCCAGGATCTGGGCTTCGCGTTCGAAGCGGGCCATGTACTGCGCGTCGTTGGCAAGATCCGCGGGCAGCACCTTGATCGCGACGTCGCGGTTGAGTTTGCTGTCGCGAGCCCGGTAGACCTCACCCATCCCGCCGGCGCCAATCGGCGCGGTGATTTCGTAGGGCCCGAGGCGGTTGCCCGGTGACAGCGGCATGAGAAGAACATTGTACATGACGCCCGGATCGGTTGCGTGATGCTTCACGAAGACCGTCGCGTGCGGCTGCGGATCCTTATCTACTCCGTTAGGTCAGACGATTGTACCCGCCTCAGGGTCCACCTGAACCGGCCTGAAGAATTACGCGACTAACACGCGGCCGTCCAGACCTACAACCGCATCTTCCCGAACAACTCGCCGTTCTCGCGGAGAATCCGCTCCGTGGTCGCAGGGTCGGGCTCGGTGCTCCAGACTCCGCGCTCGTGGCTGCCGCCCAGCAGCACTCCATCGCGACGCGGAAACATGTAGATATTGTCCGGCCCCGTCGTCATGTATTCCACCTCGGGCTGCGGCAGCAGGAAGGTGAGCTGCCCCTTGATCGGCATCACCTCCGGATCGCCGAACAGCGCGCCCGCGCCCAGACCCGTGCAGTTGAAGAGCAGGCTCTCGCGGAGCCCCATCAACTCTTCGCGCGCCTTGAACTCCCGAATCGCGATGTGCCCGCCGCCCACCAGGAAGTCGCGCGTCAGGGCGTTCAGGTAGATGGCCGGCTCGATGAGCATGCTGTCCCGCCGATACGCGTATGGCACGTCGAAGGGATGTTCTTCGCGCGCGAGTTGCTTCGCTTCGGGATAAAGCGGCTGCACTTCGCTGTAAGGACTATCCGGCGGCGGCGGTGACACTGCGCCATCGCGCGAGAGCGCGTAGACCGGCAGCCAGCGCACACCGTACTGCTCGCCCGCCAGCGATTGATACCGCCGGAAAGCGAAGCGCGCCGCCTCGACGAACTGCCGTTTGAATTCCGGCGTCACGTTCGGCCGATCGAAGACCGAGACCGGATCCCACAGGCCGCCCGCCACATTC
>Ga0209517_10000936_pt1 | contig 47166 bp, 39 predicted proteins | sample PeaSoiMetSII2010_FD_187695 | JGI IMG/M metagenome (GOLD analysis project Ga0209517, IMG submission 187695) | Peat soil microbial communities from Weissenstadt, Germany - SII-2010 (SPAdes) (version 2) | ecosystem: Environmental > Terrestrial > Soil > Wetlands > Peat | place: Germany...
TTGCGGATTACGTCCGCCACCTGCTCGTGCGTCTTACAGGTGACATAAACTTCTTCCGTCGGCAGCTTCGTCTGATCGATGAAGCGTACGCCCTTGTCAGTCCATTCCAGGGTTTGGATCATAAGAATTTAGTCATCGTGTGATTGAGTGATTGAGTCATCGAGCACATCGGGGGCATTTATTGGCTCAATCACCCGATGGCTCAATCACTCAATTCTTGTGCGCCTCGCAGCGGTTGCGCGGGTTGTTCGTCACCGCCGGCCGCCCGCAAACTTCGCACGCCGCCGCTACGGCAAAAATGCTGGGCTCGGTTTCGTCGTTCTGCAGCATGTGCTCTTTGCGCACATCGTTCGCGGTGAAGATAGAAACGAACGGCGCCGGCCCCGCCGCCTTCTCCACGCTCGGGCGTCCCTTGGCATCTTCGCGCTCAATGAGACACATCACGCCAACAACGTCGAATCCAAACTCGCGCGCCGCTTCAATCGCCTGCACGGTCGATGCCCCAGTGGTGCAGACATCGTCCACAATCACCACCCGCGAGCCCTTCTCGCGGAAGCCTTCAATCCGCTGACCCGTGCCGTGCTGCTTCTCGGCCTTGCGCACCAGAAAGCCGTCCAGTTCGCCACTCACCACCGCAACCGCCACCACGATGGGATCAGCCCCCATAGTGAGTCCGCCGATCGCCCGCGCCTTCCATCCGCGCCGCCGGATCTCCTCGAAAAAAACTTCCCCCGTCAGCCGCGAGCCCTTGGCGTCGAGTGTGGTCGTGCGACAATCAATGTAGTAGTCGCTGGTCCCGCCGGAAGAAAGTTTGAACTCACCCAGCCGGAACGACTTGTGAGCGAGCGTGCTCAGCAGTTTCTGACGCGCGGAATGCATGAAAATCTACGATATCACGGCAGCTGGCCCGCCGACTTCCGTCGACGGAGTCGCCGGCAGTGTAGGTTTGGGGAGGTCATCCTGACCGGAGCCGTTTTTCAGGCGAAGAGAAGAGCCTGCCCTGAGCCAGTCGAAGGGATCTCGCGTGCAAGGTAGCGCACCCCCCTGCAATTATCGAGGTCGAACAAAGGCCTCCGCAACCTGTGTGTGGATGGCGTGGTAACCTGAATATTCTTCGCTCATGATCGTTCGAGGTAACCCATTGCCGAGTCTGCGAAAGTTCCAGTCCTTAACCTTGCGCTGTTTAGCTCTGACCTCCATCGGGATTTCGGCCTTGTCGACCCCGGTCTTCGCCGACGGCACGCGCACCTGGGAGCAGTCCAAATTCGAGGATCTCACCAAGGGCACGGCCACGGGAGTGGCCATTCGCAGTTCCGGCGGTCTGGAACTGGCTCCCTCATTCAAACTGCTCTACGCGACGCCCTCCACTTACATCTGGGCCATGGCCTCAGACGAAGGTGGGAATATCTACGCCGCGACCGGATCGCCAGCGCGCGTCTACCGCATTACCCCGGACGGCCAGGCGACCATTATTTTTGAACCGCAGGAACTCCAGGTGCAGGCACTTGAGGTCGGCCCGCACGGCGTGATCTACGCCGCCACCGCGCCCGACGGCAAGGTGTACAAGATCGAGCACAAGCCTCAAGGAAAAGGCGGCGCGCCCAAGCCCGAGAGCAAGACCGACAGCAAGAACGAGCGCACGCCCGACCGCACGCCCGACCGCACGCCCGACCGCACGCCCGACAAAGACAAAGAAGCGCCCAAAGATGCGACCAAGCCGGTCCTGGATTCGTCGTGGAGTTCCTCCACGTATTTCGCCCCCGGCACGAAATACATCTGGAATCTCGCCCTCGACAAAGCCGGCAATCTCTATGTCGCGACCGGCGACCATGGCGAGATCTACAAAGTTACGCCGAAAGGTGAGCACTCGGTTTTCTTCAAGAGCGACGACACCCACATCCGTGTGCTAGCCCTCGATGCTCAGGGAAACGTCATTGCCGGCACCGACGGCAGCGGCCTCGTATACCGCATTTCTCCCGCGGGCGAAGGCTTCGTGTTGTACAGCGCGCCCAAGAAGGAGATCACTGCGCTCGCTCTGGATCGCGCAGGCAACATCTATGCCGCAGGCGTGGGCGAGAAACGCACCGGTGTCACATCAACCGTAGGTCCTGCGCCCATGATCTCGATGGGAGCAAACCCGCCTTCGACCGGCCCTCAGACGCCGGGAGTGACGCTCACCATGACGCCCAACAACCCGCCGATGGGGCCGTTCCCATTTCCCGGTGGAGGCGCGAGCGGTGGATCCGATGTCTACCGGATAGCTCCCGATGGTTCCCCGTCGCGCATATGGACTTCGCGCGAGGACATTGTGTATGCGCTGGCCTTCGACTCGCATGACGAACTGCTTGCCGGAACTGGAAACCGGGGACATGTTTTCGCCATCGAAGCGCAGGATGAATTTTCTGATCTGCTGAAGGCGCCGGCGTCGCAAGTCACCGGCTTTGCCAAAGCTCCCGGCGGCGGACTCTATGCGGCCAGCAGCAACCTCGGAAAGATTTTTATCCTGGGTCCGGGCCCGGAGAGCGAAGGCACCTACGAGAGCGACGTGTTCGACGCCAAAGTTTTTTCGCGCTGGGGCCGAGCCGAGTTCCGTGGCGCCGGCAACGTCGATCTGCTGGCACGCAGCGGCAACGTAGACAATCCCGACCGCAACTGGAGTCCTTGGAAGCCAGTCAATCTCACCAAAGAATCTGTCATGGGAGTTCCCGCCGCGCGCTACGCTCAGTGGAAAGCCGTGCTGCACGCGGGTAGCGCCAGGCCCGCGGTCGACACCGTGACCCTGAATTACCTGCCGAAGAACGTTGCGCCCGAGATTGAGGACGTCTCGGTGCAGATTGGCGTCCGCTACCAGCCGATCCAGAAATCGGCCGGCCTCAATCTCAGTACAGACATGAGCGGCTCACCGGGCGTCCATTTCGAGTCGCCGGTTCCGAGCACCCACGACCGCGACGCCGTCGGCGTGAAGTGGAATGCCCACGACGACAACGACGACCAGCTTGTCTATTCGGTCTACTACCGCGGTGACGGCGAAACCCGCTGGCTCCTGCTGAAAGATAACTTGACCGACAAAGCCTATTCCTTCGACGCCAGCCTGCTGCCCGATGGAGGCTACACGGTGAAGGTGGTGGCTTCGGATGCTCCCTCCCACTCTCCCGGCGAAGCGCTCACCGCGACCAAGGAAAGCCGCCGCTTCGAAGTCGACACTACTCCTCCCCGGGTCGAGAGCCTGACCGCGTCAGCCGAAGCATCGCAGATTCACGTGCGCTTTCGCGCGGAAGATGGATTCTCCACCATCAAGCGCGCCGAGTATTCGGTCGACGCCGGAGAATGGAAGTACGTCGAGCCCGTCGGCCAACTCTCCGATGCCAAGATCGAAGACTACGACTTCATGGCATCCCCAGGGACGGGGAACGTCGCGGGGAATGTCGCGAGCAACGATGCCACGTCGGAACATGTGATCGTGGTGCGCGTCTACGACAAATACGACAACATGGGCGCGGCCAAGACGCTATTGAAAGGCAAATGAATCCGTCGTTCTTCGGCTTCGTGATCCGCGTCCTCCCAGGCCTTCTAGTTTGAGGCCTTCTAGTTTGAGATGAACCTTGTCACGGTTACCTCGTGACCGCCCGGCGCCGTGTTTGGGTGAGAGTCCACAGGACCGTCGGACCGTGTGTCTCCGACCTGTGGACCAGAACTGGGTGCTCCCGCCGACAGGACTGGAAAGAGTTTCAGCTGGGATTCTTCAATCAGCGCGCGTGTCCCGCGCACGATGGGAAATCGGGAATCCCCCGTCTCCGGAACGGCCCCCATTTGAACACTGTCGAAGTACCAGGAGTGAGAAGGAAAGATCGACCCACGCCCGTAGACCTTGAACCGGTTTCTGCCCACGAAGGTGACAACCATCTCGCACCAAACCCAGGGTACGTGGAACTCGGCCTTGACCTCATTTACGCCGATGTCGTCGGTTCTCTTCCCCGCCCGAAACTTGATTAAGCTGTTTACCAGGACTAACTCGCCGTCCGGCACATCCGTGATAGTCGTGTTCTTGTGCCGTCCCTGAGTGTTCACCAGGGAATTAACGCTTGCCTCCCCCGGTGCAAACGTTGAATCGAACACGCTTGCATTAAAACCGTGCTTCAAGAACTGATCGATAACGACCCCGGTGAACTTCCCCGTCTGAAAAGGCGGAGTAAAGCCCGGATCGTGGAAGGCATCCAGAACTTTAAAGTTCGACACGCGGTCCGCCTCATCGATATCAATGCTAAAACGACAGAAAGTCATGGAGCGAAACTGTTTGTTGGCTCGGAACGACGGGAAGTCAACGCGGAACGGCGGAGGAGGATTGCTAGTCCCCTTCAGACCCAGATACGTCGCAGGTATCCAGATAGGGGACGGCGTAGCGTCTGTGGCGGAGGAGATTGGGCTGGGGGAGCCCTGGATCCAACTGATCGAGCCCACCGTCAGCAAGACGGATCTGGGGGCTGGGGGAACGAGTTTACCCTCCTTCTCCAGCATCTCGTTGTCAAGTTGCGCCATCGTGTGCTTGCCCACGATGTCGTCAGCGCTGCTTTGGTAGCTCGCAACGATTCCGCGTGTCCGTTTGTAGGCTAGGACCGCGAGGGCAGTTGAGCGCCCATATGTGCCCGACGACAATTCTTGGTCATCGATCTTGACATTGTCGTCCAGTATGAACAGCGCGCCTTGGATTTTCGAGACGTGCGGTCCCTTATCGTTCACGCCCGGCGCGTTAGCGGTCGCTGCCTTGATATGAGCCGAATCGTTGACCAAGCATGCTTCCAAGACCGTTCGTACGCTTGGGTCGCTGGTGAACTGCTTGGATTCGAGCCTCGATTTTGACTGTAGCGGCATTTCCTGGTTCCCCTCTCGATTCGGAGCGCAAAAAGCTAGAGCCTACCGGTACCTCTGGCAAATTCGAGCGTACCGTCAGATGAAACTCTCACCGCCGTATCCTCAGTTCGGTTTCGCCATGGGAGTATACAATCCACCAGCATTTCGACGGCGCTCGGTATTGGCTCGAAAGTTGCTCCGTGACCTTACTTCGTAATCTCGATCCAATGCTCATTCCCCTTGATAGTGTCACCACCCAGAAAAGCGTATCTCCAATCGGAATTCGGACATGTCCCAAAGGCCTCTTTCCGGCCGGCATTGGGGTCGCGGACAATATGTTGTACGATGCGCTACCCCTGTTCAGCCTGGAAGCTGCCTCTTCTTCTCTCCACACTCCTCACAGTGGCGTTGTTTCTTGCCGCCTGTTCCGGCGTATCCCATCCCGCAGAAAATACAGGTGGCAACGGCGGCGGCACGGGCGGCAGCAACCTGGCGTGCAAGGTCATGTCGGTCGGCCAGACCGCGAGTCTAAACGGCTTTGTTCCCTTCTCCAACAGCAGTTTGTGGAATACCGACATTTCTTCCGCGCCGGTTGACCCGAATTCCAACACCATCATCAGCAACTGGGTGGGCTCGGTGAACGTTCATCCCGACTGGGGCAACGATCCGACCTATGGCATTCCCTACGTCGTCGTCAATGGAAGCCAGTCCTTGGTGAATGTGAACCTGGGCGCCTACGGCGGCGAGAGCGATTCCGGCCCCATGCCCGTCCCCGCGACCGCTCCGGTCGAAGGTGGATCAACTAGCACCGGCGATCGCCACGTGCTCGTCCTCGACAACGGCAACTGCTTTCTCTACGAACTGTACAACTCGTCCGTGAATTCCGATGGAAGCTGGAACGCCGATTCGACCGCAGTGTGGGACCTGCTGGGCATCGAGCAACGCCCCTACACCTGGACTTCCGCCGACGCGGCCGGACTTCCTATCTTCCCCGGCCTGGTGCGCTACGACGAAGTAGCCGCTGGCAAGATCCAGCACTCCTTCCGCTTTACGCTGCCCAAGACCAGCGCCGCATTCACCCCGCCAGCGTCCCATTGGGCTGCAACCTCCAGCGACCCCACCGCGCCGCCGATGGGCATGCGCCTCCGCCTGAAGTCCAGCTACGACATTTCCAGTTTCGATACGCAGATGCAGGTCATTCTGACCGCGATGAAGACGTACGGCCTGATTCTCGCCGACAACGGCAGTGCGCTCTACGTGACCGGAGTCTCCGACAGCCGCTGGGGCTCCGACCTTGATTCCCTGAAAACCGTGCCCGCATCCGCATTCGAAGTCGTGCAGATGAATCCGGTGTATACGAATGCGAACTATCCCACGGGCTCAGCGCCCACGATCAGCTCGTTCACCGCGTCCGCCACGCATGTCTCCTCGGGAAGCAGTGTGACACTATCGTGGACTGCCGCCAGCGCAGACTATGTCGTCGTGACCCCGGGCCTGGGTGCCGTGCGCGGAGCCACCGCAACCGTGAATCCCACCGCAACCACGACCTACACGCTGTACGCTACAAACCAGTACGGCCGCACCTCCGCAACCGTGACCGTAGACGTCCCCTAATGAACACATGTAGGGACAGCCGCCTCGGCTGTCCGGCCAGGACGAAGTCCGGCCGCTCCAGCAATGTCGCCGGAAGTCCATGACGTTGCGAACCTGACGGCCCCGACAAGTCGCTACCGAAGAGAAGAACTCTCCCCAGGAGGTGACAACTCTTCCTTGTGGATCGCGCTTAACTCCCCCGCATGACGAAGTTCCGGAAAAAGCCACGCCCACATCGCGATCACCACCAGAGTTCCAATTCCTCCCAGCACCACCGCCGGCACGGTGCCAAACCATTGCGCCGTCACGCCCGATTCGAACTGCCCAAACTCGTTCGACGTCCCAATAAAGATCATGTCCACCGCGGTGACGCGCCCGCGCATGGCATCCGGCGTCGCAAGTTGCGTCAGCGTCGCGCGAATGATCACGCTGATCATGTCGCTGGCTCCCAGCAGCAGAAGAGCCATCAGCGAGACCGTCAGGCTGCGCGAGACTCCAAAGACAATCGTAAAGATTCCGAACCCGGCAACGGCCCACAGCAGCGTCGGTCCAGACCGCCCCCGCAACGGCCAGTGTGCCAGCAACACGGCCATGATCGCCGCGCCCACTCCCGGAGCCGTCCGCAGCAGCCCCAGTCCCCATGGTCCCGTGTGCAGAATTTCGCGCGCGTACACCGGAAGCAATGCGACCGCGCCGCCCAGCAGCACAGCAAACAGATCCAACGAAATCGCGCCCAGGATCAGCTTCTTGATCCATATGTAATGGAGCCCGGCGAAAACGGTCTTCAGCGTCATCGGCTCCCGTGGTCGTGCCTTTACCTCCGGCCTGATTCGGAACGACGAAACCGTGGCGCCAATCGCCGTCAGCATTGCGATCCCATACACCGCCGACGGCCCGCGGAATGCCGCATACAGAATGCCGCCGAACGACGGCCCCAGGATCGTTGCCGCCTGAAAGATGCTCGCATTCCACGCCACCGCATTAGGAAAGTGTTCTTCGGGTACCAGCTGCGGCAGAATCGACCGGCTGGCCGTGCTGTTAAACGATCGCACCACCCCGATTAGCACCAGCACCACATAGATCGCTGTGATCGAGGGCACGCCGCGCTCGGCCAGAGCCAGCAGCAGCGCAAAACAAACGCCGTAACCAGCGTAGCAAGCCGAGAGCACATGGCGGCGTTCGAACCGGTCCGACGCATGCCCGGAGAGCGGGAACAGCAGAATTCCCGGCAGAAATTGCGCCAATCCCACGTAGCCCAGGTCGAGCGGCCTCTTCGTGATCTCGTACACCTGCCATCCGACGGCCACCGCCTGCATCTCGACCGCCGCCACAATCAGAAAGCGTGCGACCTCGAACAGCACGAACCCGGGATGCGTAAAGGCAACGCGTCCCGCTCTGGCGTCGGAGTTTGCGGGCATGAACTTCTTACTGTGCCACAGAAAGGTGTGGATGTGCAGACTGGAGGCAGACAGGGGGCATACAGGAGATGAAGCAGACGAAGACTACCCTTGTGCAGCGCCGCTGGAACGTGCCTCCGGAGCGAAGACCTCGATGCGGTTCCTGCCGTTCTTTTTCGCGGCGTACAAGCTGACGTCGGCCTCGCGAAGCAGGTCGGCCACAGCGCCTTCGCGGGTTGAGGACGTCACCGTGACGCCCATGCTGACCGTCGCACAGGCTGTCCCGAACTGAGTGTTGATGGGATCCTTGCCAACCAGAGTACGAATCTCATTGGCCCGGCGCGCCCCGGTTTCCAGTGGGCAGCCCGGCAGAATGAGAATGAATTCTTCGCCGCCATACCGGCCGACCAAGTCGTACGGTCTCAGGTCCGCCTTCAGTCGGCACGCAACCTGTTTCAGAACCTCATCGCCCGCGGCGTGCCCCAGGGTGTCATTCACACGCTTGAAGTGGTCGATATCTGCCAGGATGATGGTCGCCGGCTTCTCCTCGCGCCCGCTGCGCGAGAACTCCCGCTCCAGAGCCGAAATAATTTCCGATCGGTTCAGCAGGTTGGTTAGAAAATCATGCGTAGCTGCGAAGCGCAGCGATTGCTGCAGATCCAGGATTCTCTTGCCAACCATGATGCGTGAGCGTAACTCGGCCGGGTCCACCGGTTTCGACAGATAGTCGTCGGCTCCAGCCTCCATGGCGGTCAGCAGATCCTGTTTTCGATTCTTGGCCGTCAACATCATGGTGTAGATGTAGTTTCCATGACTAAGTTTTCGGATGCGCCGCAGAACGTCGATACCATCCAGGCCAGGCAGGAGCCAGTCGAGGATGGCCAAGTCCGGAGGATTGGGACCTTCCAACAGCTTCACGGCTTCGGTGCCACTGCCGACCGACGCGTGCTCCAGCCCCCAGTCGGTCAGATAGCCACCGATCTTGTGCCGTTCGATGTAGGAGTCCTCAACCAGGAGAATCTTCATGCCTGCCCCGTCCCCATGCTGGCAGCGTCGCCCGACATTCACAAGGTTACCGGGGAGGAACGAAAGAGCATGTACCGTGGGTTGCGTGCTTGCTTGCCTTCACGCCACCAACGGTCAGGATCTCTCCGCCGCCAGATACACTACCAGGGCGCTCAGCAGCGCCAGCACCCCAAACCCGGAAATCAGCAGAAGGAAATTCCAGTCGACTTGTCCAGATCCGAAGGGTACAAGATGAAAGGCTCGTGGAGGCACGAACTCTGACCACCACGACGCCCAATGCAGACCGTGGCTGTATTGCGACCCAACGAAGAGTACGCCCACCAGCACGGTGACGAACCAGGCGAAAGTTTGCGCGATCGTGATGGGCCGGCTGACGCGCTCGGTCGCGGCGTTCCGGCGGCGCAACTGCGCTCGCCACCACAACAGGCTGGGTGAGCCGCAAGGCGCAGCGCGATCCGATTCAGTCCGCGCCCGCTGGAAGGTCTGCGTCACCAAAACGAGGTCGCTGCAGTGGCCGCACCAATCCACATGGGTGCGCAGTTCCGAGCCGCAACCTTCGGGCCAGTGCCCATCCTTCAGTGCCTGACTAAGCTCTTTCTCGTAGGAGCAAGTGCGAAATCTCACGCTTTCCTCCGTTCTGCGGCGATCTGCTTGCGCAGCAGACGCGCGATTTTTCGCCGCGCCCGGAAAAGCAGCAGACGAATCCCAGCCGCGCTCAGGCCGGTGATCTCGGAGATCTCTCGGTGCGAATAGCCTTCGGCGTGCGCCAGCCAGAGCAGCTGCCGCTCGCGCGGACGCATGCGTGCCATCGCGGGGTCGAGTATGGCTTGTACGTCGATGTGTGCCAACCCGTCCCGAGCCGCCAGAAACTGTTCCGGAACGTCTTCAATGCATGCCGTGCCCGGTCGTCTCCAGTGGTCGCGCAAGAGATTGGTCGCAATGCGATACAGGTAACGCCGGTAGTTCACCTCGCCGCCTTCTGGGCGCGATGCACACAGGAAGCGCAGATAGCTCTCCTGCATCAGGTCGTCGGCCAGCGCTGAGTTCCCCGAAACTCGTACCAGATAAGCCCGCAGCCCCGGTGCGGAGCGCTGGTAAAAGCCGGCGAAGGCATCGCTGTCCATGGGCAGTTCGTCCGTTCGCGATGCCCCGCGAGCTCCAACATTCGGGATGGCATATTCCCCGGTCGTATCTGGTTTCCTCATGGCTGCATTCCCGAGCAGCCCGCCGTCGGGCTGCTGCGTGGCTGAGGCAAGAGCTCAGGCAGCAAATTGATTCTAGTTCCGTCCTCCGCTTTCCGGCATCAGTCCGAGATGCCGGGCCAGCGCCCACGTGATTCCCGCGGAGATGATAAACCCCAGGCCGGGCATGAGCACGACGGTGCCAATCACGAGTAAAGCGACGCCGCCATCGGTCACGCTGTGGCGCAGGGAGAGCAGGCCGATGCCAAGCAGGGTCATCACGATTCCGATCTGCAGGGGCGTGAGCACCCGGGCGACCGGGCTTGGCACTGGTGGCTGGCGCTCAACGCCGACCGCGATCGGCGTCGCTTCCAGAAAACGCTTGCCCGCGTCGGTGCTCATGTACGTAAGCACTTCCTGCGACGTGCCGAATCTCTCGATCAGCCGGCCGTGCACGTCCGTCTGCAATTTGAAGATGCGCCCCCAACGCCGGTTTTCCAGCAGAACATGCGTCAGCCACAGTAGCGCGATGAGAATACACAGGAAAACCAGAAACGGGATGCCATCGTTGATCAGTTCGCGTTCAACTCCCGAGGATTCTGGCTCGGAGGTATGCGGCCACAGTTTGCGCTCCAGCGTTTGGGCGGGCTCCTCATGTTCGCCGTGCAGGTTGTTAAAGAGATAGTAGTCGGGATTTTGTGCGATCTCGGGATGCGCCCGCAGGAAGCGCCCGAGTTCGGGATTGTTGCGGTTCACATAATCCGCATTCGCAAGCAGCGAAGGGTCCCGCGCCACAACCTCGGCCAAGGTGGGGCTCACGCGCAACTCCTGAAGCAACTGGTCCTGCATGGCCGCCAGATCCTTTTCGCTCATCTGCGGAGCATTGGGAGACGTCGGCGGCTGGGCGGAGCGCGCCGACTGGGCAGCACTGACAGCGGTGAACAATAGTATGAATGTTGCTAGACACACCACGATCGACTGAATCATTGCCCTGTGGTGCCGCCGCTTGTACCTATCGATGTACATATCGAGGTCTCCTTTGTGAGAGAAGTGCCTTCAAGCATCCTCTAAACACACAACGGACGGCGGTTGGAAATGGTTAACAACAATTTTAAGGATCCTTTGATCGCTTACGCCACGAGCGGAGCGTTGGCGATTCCCTGGGTCCCGAACACTCTCCGGTAGCGCTCGATCTCCGCCTCCGGGCCCAGAGCCTTGGAATAGTTGTCCGAGAGCTTCACCGCCGGCCGCCCTTCCACGTTCGAAACCTTGCAGATCAGGCTGATCGGGTCAAAGCCCCCGCCATCGTTGGGATTGCACCCGCGAAAATCGTTGGTCAGCAGCGTTCCCCAGCCCGCGCTGAACCGCACGCGCCGCCCCGGCGTCCACTTGTTGCGATCCTCGAAATCAGCCGCACTGAAAAAATCGCCCGGGGTCGCGCCTTTCGCCAGAGTGCCGCCAAAATACGCGTGCAGTCCAAGAATCGCGTCCACATCCAGCGTGTCCGAGGCGATCAGCAGTTTCTCGCCAGGATCCCTCCCGCGCGCCTTCAGCCAGTGAATGTATTCATCTCCCGCGACGTAAGGATCCTTGCTGTCCACGCGCTGTCCGGTCCAATCTGTGACCCACTCCGGCGCCCCCGCGAGAAACTGCGTCGTGCCAAACGTATCCGGCAGCATCACCCGCAGCGCACCCTCATAGGTCTGCTGCCACAGCTCCAGCACTCGATACTGCGACGCTTTCAGCGCCACGTCATCGGGCGCCAGCGCGGCCATCACCATCGGTATCTCATGCGCGTTGGTTCCAATCGCTTCCAGATCGTGCTTGTGCGCGAGGAACGCATTCGACGTCCCGATGAAATTACTTCCCAGATTGGCGGCCATCGCCACCACCACATATTCCTGCCACAGAAAACTATGCCGCCGCCGCGTCCCAAAATCCGCCACGCTCAGTCCCGGGACGCCGCGCAGCCGTTCGATCTTGCTCCACAGCTTGGTCTTCGCCCGCGCATACAGAATGTCGAGCCCGAATTCGCTCAACGTCTTCAGCTGCGCCCGCGTCTTCAACTCATCAAGAATCGCCAGCGCATACAACTCCCACATCGTGGTCTCGGTCCACGTGCCTTCGAAAGTCAACTGGATCTGCCCATCACGCACCGACAGTTGATAATCCGACAGCCGGAAGTCGCGCTCCAGCCATTCGAGAAACGCCGGCTCGAAAATTCCACGCCGCCCATAAAACGTGTTGCCCGCCAGCCACACCAGTTCCGATTTTCGAAACCTTCGTCCGCGCACGTGCTGCAATTGCACTTTCAGTTCTTCGATGTGGATGATGTCCGCCATCCGCACCGAAGCATGCCGATTGATCAGCGAAAACTCCACGCGCGTCTTGGGAAAATGCTTCCAGATAAACTGCAGCATCAGCAGCTTGTAGAAATCGGTGTCGAGCAGCGACCGCACCACCGGATCCAGTTCCCAGTTGTGGTTGTGCGCGCGTTCTGCAAAGTTGACGATCATCGAAGGAGAAAGGCCCTCGCTGCTAAGTCTAAAAGATGACAGGCTAAAACAAGACAGTCTAGCAGTTTCGGGAAAGCCGGATTTTGGGCGGCGGCAGACATCACGTAGCGGCGGACGCATTCGTCCGCCGAGTGATTCGGTGGGAACCGGCCCCGGACGAATGCGTCCAGGGCTACGTGATGATGCCGACATCAGGCTTACCTGTAAAATCATCCTATGCGCTGGTTGAGGACCCTGGGATGGCTCGCCTGCGTCGTCTATTCCACCATCCCCCTGTTCTGGCTCATGGTTCACCCGCGCGCCCATCGCTGGCGCGCGAGCCAGGGCTCGCCCTTCCGCGTGCTCGTCCCAGCCTGGATCGTCATGTGGATCGGCATGGCCGCGTTAACCGGCCCGTGGAGGCGCGCAGCATTCTATTCGACGCCGTGGACTTGGGTTCCCTCAGGGCTGCTGTTTGCGGCAGGAGTCTTCATCTATTCCAAGTCAGGAGCGCACTTCAGTTGGGCGCAGTTAGGCGGCCTGCCGGAAGTTCGCCCCGGTAACGCCGGAGATAAAGATCAGCGCCTCGTGACCACCGGAATCCGCTCCCGCGTCCGCCACCCCGTCTACCTCGGACATCTCTGCGAAATGCTGGCCTGGAGCGTAGGAACGGGCCTGGTCGTGTGCTGGCTGCTGACCGCGTTCGCAGTCGCCACCGGCGCAGTAATGATTCGCCTGGAAGATGCCGAACTGGAAAAGCGCTTCGGGGAGGAGTTTCGTGACTACCGTCGGCGGGTACCAGCTCTCCTGCCCAGATTAGAAGCTTGACGACAGTTCCTCATCTATGTCACATCGACGTCTCGATGGGCGATTATCCTGCTTAGCTGTCCACGCACAGATGCTTCTCCGGGGACGAATGTCCTTTCCCTCGGCAGGTAAAGTCCAATGCAATTGACATCGTGTAGCTCAGCGCAGAGCCTCGCGAGCACGCCATAACAGCGAGTCGATATCAGCAACACCCTTAACGTAATTCAGAGCAACCCATGATGTGTGCTCAGCCCATGCTTGACGCTGGCTCACTAAGGGCAGCGCTATTCCAAAATCCGGATCATCCGCGCCGTAGGGTTTTGTGTAGAACAGGACGCTGAGTGTGTGGGGACCAATCCTCGCTAAGGTAAACAATACTTGCTGATAAACGCAGTATCGCGAATTCTTGTCGCCCGAGAAGCTCCTTCGAAATGCCCGCTCCGCGGCCAGACGAAGCTGCTCCAATGTTGGGAAACGCTGCTCTCGCAAGAATAGAACGATCGAGACAGGGCAATCGCCAACCTTGCGACTGGGCTTTCCTATTTGCAGAAGTGACTCGAAGGCTTCCTTGAGTCCCATAGTCTTAGGCGGGGATTATAGCCCAGTTGGCCGACGAAGCCCGCTTCAGAGACAGCCGGAACCATCTCTGTGGCAAGCCGTGCGGCTATAATCCGATTTGGCTGAAAGCTGAGAGCTGACGGCTGATAGCTTTTTTCATGCGCTTCGAACTCTTCATCGCGACCCGCTACCTGCGCGCCAAAAGGCGGCAAGCGTTTATCGGAATCATCACCGGCATCTCCATCGTCGGAGTCGCCGCCGGCGTCGCGTCCCTCGTAGTCGCCATGGCCATCACCAATGGCTTTCGCCAGGACCTCCAGCAGCGCCTCCTGGGTTCCACATCGCACATCAGCCTGCAACGCATCGCCGACGACGGCATCAAAGACTGGCCCGCGCTCATGGACCGCCTCTCCAAGCAGTCGCACGTGGTCGCCGCCGCCCCGGCAATCTTCGAACAAGTTCTGATCTCGCGCGGCCCCCGAGCCCGCGGCGCCGTCCTCAAAGGCATGATCCCGCGCTACGAGCGCAAAGTCGGAGACCTGTTAACCACAGTTAAGCAGGGCTCAGCCGATGCCCTGGAAGAGACGCCCACCCCGAGCCCAAGTGCAGGCGATGCCAGTGTGGGCGCGGGCGACTCGCCCGCGCAGTCCGACGGCACCACTCAAAAAGACTCTCCCGATTCGCTCGAGGCAGTCCAGCAGCGTATCGCGGCCATGCCCCCCATCGTCCTAGGCAAGGACATGGCCGACAACCTCGGCGCCACCGTCGGCTCCGTGGTGCTCGTCGTCAGCCCCCAGGGCGAACTCACGCCACTCGGCATGGTCCCCAAGTACACCCGTTTCCACGTAGTCGGTATTTTCAGTTCCGGCTTCTTTGACTACGACAACGGTTGGGCCTTCGTGCGCTTGTCGGATGCGCAAAAACTGTTCGGCCTGGGCGACCTGATTTCCGTCATGGAGTTCAAAGTAGACGACATCTACCAGGCCGCCCCGATCTCTCGTGAACTCGAAGACGCTGCCGGCAAGGGCTTCATGGCCACCAACTGGCAGGAGCAGAACAAGGCCCTGTTTCACGCTCTCCGCCTGGAGCGACTGGTCACCTTCATCACCATCGGCCTCATCGTCTTCGTCGCCGCCCTGAACATCCTCATCTCCCTCATCATGATGGTCATGGAAAAGACCAAAGACATTGCCGTCCTCATGTCCATGGGCACGCGTCGCGCGCAGGTCCGCAACCTCTTTATTGCCCAGGGCGTCCTGATCGGCGCCGTCGGCACCGCGATCGGCCTCGTGCTGGGATACGCCATCTCTTACGTGGGAGGTCACTACCACGTCCTTTCCCTCTCCCCGGAGGTCTACTCCATCGACTATGTCCCCTTTGCTCCCCGGGCGATCGACGGCGTCTGGGTGGCGCTGTTCGCCTTATTAATTTCGTTTGTGGCGACGCTGTACCCGTCGTGGTCGGCCTCCCGCATCCTTCCAGCCGAAGCCCTGCGTTATGAATGAGAACTTCCTTTGGCACGGATTTACGAGGATTCACACGGATACGGAAAAGCCAACTGATTGTGACCCCGAGTTTGCAGCCCGCCGGGTTGCGGTCGGGCGGGTTTGGGAAGGGCACAGCTTCGAGAGGTTGCGGAAAAACTCACGATTCTGTCTTGTCTTGAAAGGGCGCGGCTTCAAGCCGCGCCGTAAGTCGAATCGAATCAATGCCGGCTTTAGCCCGTGAGGGAATCACCGTCGCGAAAACACGTTGCCGTGATTACAATCACATGACAACGCAAGCACGCGGTGTACAGTTTCCCGCATGTATGGCTTTTGGAATCAACATGACCTGGAAACGATCGGAGGCCGAGAAGCACTAATCTTAAGTCGGCAGATACTGGCCGAACCGTAGCTATGGATCCCGCTAACCTTAGCCTTTGGAACGAAAGAGACACAGCGTGCATCTAACGGAACAAGACTCGATGCTTCGGGTGGAAGGCCTGAAGAAGGTTTTCCGGTCCGGCGAATCGGATCTGGTGCTCTTTGAGAATTTGTCGTTTGACGTGAAGCGAGGCGAAATGCTCGCCATCGTGGGTGAGTCCGGGGCCGGCAAGAGTACCTTGCTGCACATCCTGAGCGCTCTTGATCGTGCTTCCGCAGGTGACGTATACTGCGCCCACTTGCGATTGAACACGCTATCGCACGATGAAGCCGCGGACTTTCGCAACCGAGAGACCGGCTTCGTATGGCAGTTCCACTACCTGCTGCCGGAATTCACGGCGGCAGAAAACGTTGCCATGCCGTTGTTGCTTCGTGGGCAGACATGGCAGCAGGCCGAGCCAGAAGCTGCACGCTGGCTGCGTGAGGTCGGACTGGAGCAGCGTGCGCATCATCGCTCAGGCGAGCTTTCGGGCGGCGAGCAGCAGCGGGTGGCTCTAGCCCGCGCGCTCATTACCGGGCCCCGGCTGTTGCTGGCCGATGAGCCCACGGGCGATCTTGACGGTCAGACAGCGGAAGCGGTTTTCGCTTTGATTGCGCGATTACATCGCGAGCACCAACTCACCTCCCTCATCGCTACGCATAACTTGTCGTTTGCCCGCCGCTGCCATCGCGTATTAAGGCTGCAGCGAGGGCGCATGGAAGAGATTCCGCCGGAGTCGTTGCCGGCCTGAGCCGAAGTGGAACAGCGCCGTGAGCAGGATGGAAGAGCAGCGTGGGCAGGGTGGGGCGGCGTTAGGAGAGTGGAAGAGCGGCGTGAGGAGGTGGAAGAGCGGCCCTTCAGGGCCGCGTTAGACGGTCAAAGATGTTGCGGGCTTTAGCCCCTGAGGAGAAAGATTAGTTAGACAAAGTGCAAGAAGTTGACGTAAAAGTGACCTTGCGAAGGAGCTTGAGTAAAGCAGCTTGATTAAAAGTTTCTTTGGTAACGTGATCAAAGGTTTGTAGAATCGTTTCAGTGCTTGGGTTTTCAGGCCCTTTGATTGCATAATGTAAGAATAAGGTTAGTTGGGCCAGGTTCAGGTTCGGTAGGTCGGGCGGCAAAAGTTCTTCTCGACCAAGGAAGGCCAGGGGGAAGGGCATTATGTTTGAACGCTACACGGAGAAAGCCAGGCGCGTCATTTTTTTCGCACGCTACGAAGCCAGCCAGTTCGGGTCTCCTTATATCGAGACTGAGCACCTGCTTCTCGGACTCCTGCGCGAAGACAAAGCTCTCACCAACCGTTTCCTGCGGTCCCATGCCTCGGTCGAATCCATCCGCAAGCAGATTGAGGGACACACCACCATCCGCGAGAAGGTTTCCACCTCGGTCGATCTCCCACTCAGTAACGAGTGCAAGCGTGTTCTCGCCTATGCCGCCGAGGAAGCCGAGCGCCTTTCGCACCGGCACATTGGCACCGAGCACCTGCTCTTGGGTTTACTGAGAGAAGAAAAGTGCTTCGCCGCCGAAATTCTGCATGAGCGCGGCTTGCGCCTCTCCACCATCCGCGAAGAACTGGCCCGTAGCACCCAGGAAAAAGCCGCGCCCCAGCGCCAGCGTGAAAGTTCGCTGCTCGCCGAATTTTCGCGCGATTTAACCCAGGCCGCCATGGACAGCCAGCTCGATCCTCTGGTCGGCCGCGAAGGCGAAGTCGATCGCGTCATCCAGATCCTCTGCCGCCGCACCAAGAACAATCCCGTGCTGATCGGCGAACCCGGCGTGGGTAAGACTGCCATCGTTGAAGGCTTGGCCCAGCGCATCGCCGACGGCGAAGTTCCGTCATTCCTCGCCGACAAGCGCATCCTCGGTCTCGACCTTTCGCTCATCGTCGCCGGCACCAAGTACCGCGGCCAGTTCGAAGAGCGCCTCAAGACCATCATGAAGGAACTGATGGAGTCGCAGAACTCCATCATCTTCATCGACGAATTGCACACCTTGGTCGGCGCTGGTTCGGCTGAAGGCTCGCTCGACGCCGCCAACATTCTGAAGCCCGCTCTGTCCCGTGGCGAAATCCAGTGCATCGGCGCCACCACGCCCGGTGAATATCGCAAGTCGATCGAAAAGGATCGTTCGCTTGAGCGCCGCTTCCAGGCCGTGAAAGTTCCGCCGCCGAACGAAGTCGACGCCATCAAGATTCTCTTTGGCATCAAAGATCGCTACGAGAAATTCCACGCCGTCACCTACACCGACGAGGCCATCAATTTCGCGGTTTCGCATTCCAACCGCTACATCCCAGACCGCTTCCTGCCCGACAAGGCTATCGACCTGGTCGACGAAGCCGGAGCCCGTGTCAAGCTGCGCCAGACTTCGCTGCCCGAAGAACTCACCGAAGTCCAGAAGCGCATCAAATTCATCGTGCACCGCATGGAAAATGCCATCGCGAACCACGAGTTCGAAAAAGCCCGCTTCTACTCCGATGAAGAACGCAAAGAGCGCGAGAACCTGCGCGCCCTGCGCGAGAAATATCATCTCGACGAATCCTCGACCGGCGTCGTCAACCGCGAGGACATCGAAGACGTAGTCTCGCGCTGGACCGGCGTGCCCGTCACCTCGATCAAAGAGGAAGAAACGCAGAAACTCCTCCGCATCGAGGAAGAGCTGCACAAGCGCATCATCTCGCAGGACAAATCGATCAGCGCACTGGCGCGCGCCATCCGCCGTTCCCGCGCCGGCCTGAAGAATCCCAATCGCCCCATCGGGTCCTTCCTGTTTCTCGGCCCCACGGGCGTCGGCAAAACCGAAGTCGCGCGCACCCTGGCGCAATTCATGTTCGGCACCGAAAAGGCTCTGGTCCGCTTCGATATGTCCGAATTCATGGAGAAGCATTCGGTCTCGAAGCTGATCGGCTCGCCTCCAGGATACGTTGGCTACGAAGAAGGCGGCCAGCTCACTGAACGCGTCAAGCGCGCTCCTTACTCTGTCGTCCTGCTCGACGAAATCGAGAAGGCGCACCCGGATGTCTTCAACATCCTGCTGCAGGTTTTTGAAGATGGCCAGTTGACCGACGGCCTCGGCAACACGGTCGACTTCAAGAACACGATCATCATCATGACCTCGAACATCGGCGCTCGTCACCTGCAGAAACGCGAGGGATTCGGCTTCCAGTCGACCAAGGATGAGATGATCTCCGACAAGGTGGAAGAACTGGTGAAGGGCGAAGTCAAGCGCACCTTCAACCCCGAGTTCCTCAACCGTCTGGACGAAGTCATCCTGTTCCTGGCTCTGAGCGAGGCCGACCTGATCCAGATTCTTGAGCTCATGGTCACGCAGCTCAACCAGAACCTGGCGCAGAAAGCCATCACCGTCACGGTTGCCGACGATGCCAAGAGGTGGATCCTCAACCAGACCCTCACCGACCGCAGCTACGGCGCGCGTCCGCTACGCCGCGCCCTGCAAAAATACATTGAAGACCCGCTCTCGGAGGCGCTGATCCAGGGCACCATCACCACCCGCCCCGCCTTCATCGAAGTCTTCCTGGAAGACAACAAACTCTTCTACCGCCCAGTAGACGCGGAGAAGACCGAAGGCGTGCTGCTGTACGAGAAATAGCTCGTGTGAGAAACTTTGTGTGAGAGGGATTGTGCGAGAGGGATTGTGTGGGGCCGGGTCTCTGACCCGGCCGCCGAGCGCAGCTCGGCAGGTTTTAAGCCGTCAGCTCAAAAAGCTGGCGGCTTTTGTTTTTGATGGGTCAAACCACGCGCAACTTCCTGATTGACCCCGGGTTCAACCTGTGATTAGATGCCCGAATCCCGCGGGCTCCTCCGAGTCCGCGCAAGCACTGGGGCGTGCGACCGAGGTGAAGTATGAAGTGCACTCTGCATGCGACCCTCGCTGTAAGCCTGCTGGGTCTCGTCGTTCTTTCTTTGAGCCTGAGCGCCAGCGCACGGGATGTCGTCCTGCCCGCCGGTACTCTTTTGCAATGTACCCTCAATGAACCCAATTTCTCCTCCGCCACGGCCGATGTCGGCGATCCCGTCCTCTGCCACCTGCGCAGCATGACCGAATTCGGCCAGCAGGCCTTTCCCCGCGGAAGCTACCTGGTCGGCCATCTCGAGTCGGCCAAGGATCCCGGCCACTTCTGGGGCAAGGGCAACCTCAAGCTCCAGTTCGATCGCATCGGCCTGCCCAGCGGCGATCTCCCGCTCGAGGCCAAGGTCATCGCCACCCGCGGCTACAAAGTCGACAAGCAGGGCAGAATCGACGGCAAAGGCCATGCCAAGCGCGACATTGTCGAATGGATGATCCCGCCGCTCTGGCCCTGGAAGGTGATCATGCTGCCGGCCCGCGGCCCGCGTCCCGCGCTCAAGGGCGAGACCGCGCTCAGCCTGCGCCTCATGGACGATGTGGACATCCCGCAAGTGGCGCAGACCTATGGCCCGAGCTGGCACTTCTTCGGCCGCTATCAGAACGACTCGTTCCATGACGGACAAGCCGGCAGCACCCAGTTGCAACTTGCCGTGCGCGCGTCCGCATCCGCCAGCGATCAGGCGCTTCAAGCACCGCAGGCGACCTACGCCACCTACGTTTCGCGCAACGTCGCTCCACCGAGTCTGGCGAATATCGCGAGCCTTCCCGGCATGCCAGTCTTCGTCCTGACCACCGGAACCGTACTGTCCGTGAGCGGCTACGGCTATAGCGAAAGCCGCATCACGTACTCCCTGATCGGCGGAGGCACCGGCGTCATCAGTGCCGACGACGTTGACTGGAGTACTACCACTCGCCTGAACGAACAGCGCGGCGTCCGTGTGACGCTCCACAACAGCCACGCATCCGTCGGAACCGCTGGCTTCTAACCGCTTGCGTAGAATTTGCTCGTGTGGGGCCGGGTCTCGGACCCGGCCGCCGAGCGCAGCTCGGCAGGTCTTAAGCCGCCAGCCAAAAGCTGGCGGCATTTTTTTGCGACCTTTGCCGTGTCCGCGAATCTGGAAGAACAAATCCCCTGCTGCGGTTACCTTACAAATCGTCAGAGGAGACGCCGTGCACAAAGTCAACATCGCCGAAAAATTTTCCAAGATTTCCGAATACTGGAAGCCCTACATCGGAGCCGAATTGAACGGGCAAGCGGTCAAGTTCGACAAACTCAAGGGCGAATTCGTCTTCCACCACCACGAACACGAAGATGAAATGTTCCTGGTAGTCAAAGGCCGCTTCCGCATGGAATTTCGCGACCGCCATGAATGGATCGAGGCAGGCGAGTTCATCGTGGTGCCTCGCGGAGTCGAGCACCGTCCCGTCGCCGACGAAGAATGCTGGCTTCTTCTGTTCGAACCTGCTTCCACGCTGAACACCGGCAACATTGTGAACGAGCGCACCGTAGCTCAACTGGAACACGTGTAGGATTGAGTTCGTCTTTCTGGAAGGTGCTTTGGGAAGGGCACGGCTTCAGAGGTTGCGGAGACACTGAAAATGAGTGCACCACAAATGCGTGCACCACCGTGGAAGAGCGGCCCTTTGAGGGCCGCGTAAGGTATGTGGAAACAGTGCGGGCTTCAGCCCCTGGGGTCGATTGTTCCTTGATCGGCGCGTTTTTCCGCAAGCTCCTCAAGCCGTGCCACCCGCTGTCCGGTCTTGGCGCATTTTTCGCCCATGGGGGATGTGGGGCTTGCGCACTCTACTTTGGAGCGCGACACGACTAGAATTCAATAAGCTCATGGAACTCATCGTCTATTCCGCCGCTTGGTGCCCCGACTGCCGCGAGGCCAAGCGCTTTCTCGCTAAGCACAACATTCCCTACAAAGACATCGACGTCGAAACCACCCCCGGCGCCATCGACGAAATCGTGATGCGCACCGGAAAGCGCGCCATCCCCCAGTTTGTAATCGACGGTGAATGGATCCAACCCTACCATCCCCGCGAAGGCTTCCTCTACGAAGAAATGTCCAAGCGCCTGGGAATTAAAACTCCCTGATTTTCCTTTGTGTTCCCCCGTGTCCTCTGTGGTGAGGCCTTTGAAGTTTCTTTCGTAATCGCCCGTACATCGTCTTCAGTACCGTAGCAAACCCGCGCCAGACGGGCGAAGATACCTACTCCAAGTTCTCGGCCCCGCCAGCGTCCGCGCTCAAAAGGCTGAAAAAGAACCACTTGGAACGAGTACCGAGGACGCTACTTCGACCCTCATGGCCGATCCCCAGATCAACGATTCCCCTGCCTCCCAAATCCAGGCGTCCCAAATCCCGGCGCCCCAGACCTCGGGGAACGAAGCCCAAACCTCACAGGAATTCAGTCCTGTCTGCGACTGCTGGCAGCAAGTGGTGCAGGCCGTCATGGGAGTCGTGCTCCTTCTGGGAGCCCTCGCCATGGTCCACTATTACGCTCCCACGACTGCCCTGGCAGAGCCCCCCAGCGATCTGCAAAAGCAGGTTCACGAACTCACGGCCCAAGTTGAACAACTCAAGCAAGACCAGGCCATGCCCGCCGTCGTGCTCAACCGTTATCGCAATTCCATCGGATACATTTACGGCGTCTATCAAGTGGGATTCGCGAACCAGCGTCCAGTCGTTCGCGCCCGCGTTTCCGGCACCGGATTCCTGGTTGCTAATAATGTTGGCAACGGCCTGATAGCCACCAACCGTCATGTAGCCGAACCCTGGTACGGAGACGCGGAAGCTCAGAAACTCATCGACGAGGGAGCTACCGGGATGCTCGAGAGCCTGGTGATATTTTTCCCCGGCTCGCCCACGCCCGTGAATCTGTCTCCCGCCACGGTCTCGAAAACTTCCGATCTCGCTGTTTTGCACACTGAAGATTCCGACGTGGTCCGCGGTCTCCCTGTGCTGCCGCTCGCAAAATCGCCCGGCGCTCCGGGACAACTGGTCACCGTGATCGGCTATCCCATGGGCATTGCCGGGATGGTCGCTAAGTCTCCCACCGGAATTTACGAACGCATGGCGTATCGCCATAACGACATCAGCGCCGCTAGCGAGTTAGCCGCCTTGTCGCTGATTCGTCCCTCCACCACCTGCGGACATCTCGGCGACGTAGTCGGCGACAAGCTCATTTACGACGCCCCCACCGCCCACGGCGGCAGCGGCGGCCCCGTGTTCAACACCAAAGGTGAAGTCATCGGCGTCAACTCCGCCTACATGGACGGCTTCTCCGGAGGCACGCTCGGAGTCTCCGTCGACTCCCTGCGTCCCCTCCTGCAAGAAGCCCAGCACGCACGCTAGCACGAGCGCGGGAAAAATCACCCGCCCCACGGGCGTGGTCATGCTGTCACCTCAAATTTGAGTCAGGCCCAGAGTCGGGTGTCTTGACGCAGTCTGGCAATGTCCCTGGTCGGCGCACTCCCGAAGAAGCGGCTGTACTCTCTGCTGAACTGCGAAGCGCTTAGATAGCCCACGCGCTGGCTCGCTGTACCCGCGTCCATCATGGTCGACAACATGAGACGTCTTGCCTCCTGCAATCGCAGCACCTTTTGATAGTGCAGCGGGCTCATCGCGGTGACTGACTTGAAGTGCTCGTGGAACGAGGAAACACTCATGTGCACCAGCCCGGCCAAGTCCTCGACCTTCATGGGTTGAGAGAAGTTCGCGCGGAGCCAGGAAATCGCCTTCGCAACTCGGTCCACGCTGGACTCGGCGAAGCCCATTTGCGCCACACGCGCCCCAATGGGGCTGCGTAGTAGCCGGATCAAAATCTCATCCATCACAAGCGGGGCGAGCAGTTCAGCGTCCCCGGGGCGCGCTAGACACTCCATGAGCCTGGTCGAGGCGTTGACGATGCTTGAGTCGGCCGGCGTGATGTAAACCGCGCTTCTCTCCTGCACTGGAGGCAGACCGTGCGGATACACCTTCAACACCAACTCCGCAATCCTGTGCGGGTCGAGATCCAGCTTGAGAGCGAGGTAAGGCTCGGATTGGCTGGCTTGCGTGATCTGGGCTGCCACCGGCAGAGCCACCGAGAACACGATCATGCGCGACGCGTCGTATTCGAAGACCTCATCCGCTACGATCACGGTCTTCGCGCCTTGGGCGACGATGCACAACGACGGCACCCGCAGGGCATGCACACATTCCTTGTTGACGCGCGAAAAACGACTGGCGTGCAACCCAGGGACGCGCAGCTCAAAACTGCCATCGTGCGGAGCATACGCGGCAATCCAGCGGGCCAACTGAATCGTGTCGGCTTGGTTTGGTCCCGCAATCCTGTCCACTCGCCGCAGAGACGTGACTTTGCCGTTGGTTTTCACGGTTTCGAGAATACCTCCTTTTGCTGAATCCCACGACCAGCACGCCACCGGCTTTTATGAATTGACGGCGCGATAGCGTCGGTCCCAAAACATTCGCTTTCTCGCTCGTGGTCGCCATCGCTTACCTCCCCTTCGCCATGATCTCGGCGGCATGTTGTACGGCCTCAATGATCGCCACGTAAGTTCCGCAGCGACACAGATTGGGCGACACCCCGGATGTGGTGAAGGCCCCTTTGATTTGCGCCAAAGTCGGATGGGGGTTGCTTTCGAGCAGTTCTGTGGCCTTGATCATCATCCCGTTCTGGCAAAACCCGCACTGCGGCGTTTGCTCCTCGATCCATGCTTGCTGTACCGGGTGAAGCGTGCTTTTCGCTTCCTCCGCCGACAGGCCCTTTTGCTTGGCCCACCTCGCGGGCAGACCTTCGAGCGTGGTGATCTCCTGGTTGGCGACGCTCGCGACCGGCATAACGCAGGAACGAACTTCCTTGCCTTCGATCAGAACGGCGCAGGCTCCGCACTGGGCCAGTCCGCAGCCGAACTGCGGACCGATAAGCTCGAGATCGTTACGCAACACGTAGAGTAGCGGAGTGTCGTCCGGTGCCTCGACCTCGCGCCGGACTCCATTCACAGTAAGCGTGACCATAGAGAACTCCCTCCATTCGCACTTTCCGAATGCGGATGACTCTTTTCGAAACCCCTCTGTCTCCCGATCCCCAGTTCGCTTAGGGCAACATCTTAACTCGCCGATCCACTCTCTCTGCAATGCGTTTCGTGACTGCCCAAGATCAGTCAATCTGGATGGCGACAGCAACATCGAACTTCGAATAATACTTCTTCACGTCGCTGGCCCCGTACTTCTTGCGGAACTTCTCAACTACGGATGAGACCTGTGTGGCGTCAGTGACAGGAACAACCTTCAGTTCGACCTTGGCGTCCCCTGCCTGGATCCGAATCGACGGCTTCTTGAGCACGTTCTTGTACCACTGTGTATCCGACCCGCGAACTGGCAGCAGATAAAGCTTCTCCTCATCGAACACGAACCAAACCGGGTTCGAGATGGTGCGTCCTGACGTTCTGCCGGTTACAGCGATATCAATTTCGCGATATCGGGAAAGGCGGTCTTTTAGAGAATCACCCTGTTTAGCCATCTTCAGTCCTCACCGAGTCTCGTAGCTTGCGACTCCTCTCACGCCTTCGAGAACACCTCTTTCGCGACCATGATGGCACTCATCGCGTTGGGCCAGCCTGAATAAAACGCCAGATGCGTGATGACCTCAATCAACTCTTCCTTCTTGACTCCGTTCTGCACTGCATAATTCAAGTGAAACCGCAACTGATCCGGACGGTTCATCGCAACCAACGCTGCTACAGTTGCCAGACTTCGGTCACGCTTGGAAAGTTCCGCGCGCTCCCAAACGTCGCCGAAAAGGACGCGATCTGTAAGCTCCACGAGTTTAGGTGCGAAGCCGCCAATCATCTTCTGGGCTGCTGAAGGCTCTTTACTCATGCATTGCTCCTCCTCTGTTCTATTTCCATCGATTGAGTTCTTTTTCAGCGATTGCTCATCGCTTCGATGTGTTCAGGATACCGGGCCCCTTGCACCGTGATCTTTGAGGCGGCGCTTTCAATCTCACCGAGATCGTCCGGTGTAAGTTCGACTGCTGCCGCACCGATGTTTTCGTCGAGACGATGCAGCTTGGTCGTACCGGGGATCGGAACGATCCACGGCTTCTGCGCCAGCAACCAGGCCAGCGCGATTTGAGCCGGTGTTGCCTTCTTCCCCTGTGCAATCTTGCCCAGCAGGTCCACCAGCGCCAGATTCGCTTTCCGATTCTCCGGGGTAAAGCGCGGTAGCGTACTGCGGAAGTCGGTACTGTCGAGCGGAGTGTTTTCGTCCATTTTTCCCGTGAGAAAACCCTTCCCAAGCGGACTAAATGGAACGAAGCCAATGCCAAGTTCCTCAAGGGTAGGCAGCAGATCCTTCTCACGATCGCGGAACCAAAGCGAGTATTCACTTTGGACTGCGGTGACCGGCTGCACTGCGTGTGCGCGACGAATCGTCTTTGCGGCCGCTTCCGACATGCCGAAGTGCTTGACCTTGCCTTGCTGAATGAGGTCCTTCACCGCCCCGGCGACGTCTTCGATCGGAACCTCGGGATCCACACGGTGCTGGTAGTACAAATCGATGGCATCCACCCGGAGCCGCTTCAGCGAGCCTTCGACCGACTGCTTGATGTGCTCCGGCTGGCTGTTCAGCCGTATCCAACCGGGGCTTCCATCGGGGTTGAACTCATAGGCGAACTTGGTGGCGATGACGACTTTCCCGCGGAATGGCGCAAGCGCTTCGCCCACCAGTTCTTCGTTCAAGTACGGGCCGTAGACTTCGGCGGTGTCAAAAAATGTGATGCCGCGCTCCACGGCCGCCCGCAGAACAGAGGTCATTTCCTTCTTGTCTTTCGGTGGGCCGTAAGAAAAGCTCATGCCCATGCAGCCGAGCCCCAGAGCCGAGACTTCAAGATTGCTTTTCCCAAGTTTACGTTTTTGCATTGTTCTCTTCCTTTACACGAAGCTGGCGTGCAACCATTTGCCTGGGCGCGACAGGCGGATTTTGGGAAGGGCACGACTTCAGCCGTGCCGCTAAGGCCCGCTACAAACGCGGGCTTTAGCCCTTGAGGGTTGCTTTCTCTAGGATGCCACAGCATTTGTGAAACGCGCCTTAGTCACGCTCCCAGGCAACTCTCCAGTGCTCATTCGGTCGAGTCGACTTCACAATTAGCTGTTTGCCCGAGAGCTCGAAGGCGCGCGGCAGGTCTTTGCCGATAAGGCTCCGCACCAGTGCGCCCTCGACATGGAACGTGAAAGTGTGACTGCGTTCGTCGATCACATATGTGCCAAACGAGGCTTCGTACCCGCCTTGCGAATACTGCTCAGGCCCAGCAGGACTTTGTGCCTGCGGGTTGCGTTCCATGACTTGGACCAACGTGTGGCCGTCGCGCGTGAAGACAAGCAGCCCGCTGGAGTCGGCGTTGCGAATCTTTCCGTCCGCACCGGGCTGCTCGAGCCGGGCCAGCCGCCACGCCCCGACAAGCCGTTCCCCGATACCCTCATTCTCAAAGCGGTCCTGGCTGCCGGACAACGTCATTGCCGTCATACCGATATACAAAGCCACCACCCCGAGCGAAAGCAGTTTTTTCATGTTCGGCTCCTCATCCCAGCTCGGCTCAGCGGCCCACCAATTTTTGCAGCTCTTCGGGATACCGCGCCCCTTGTAGCGGGATCTTGGAGGCTGCGATCCCAAGTTCCCTGAGATCTTCGGGGGAAAGTTGGACGTTCGCAGCTGCGATGTTTTCCTCGAGCCGGTGCAGCTTGGTTGTGCCCGGGATCGGCACGATCCACGGTCTCTGCGCCAGCAGCCACGCCAGTGCGATCTGAGCCGGTGTCGCTCTCTTCTGCCCCGCAAATCTGCCCAGCAGATCCACCAGCGCCTGATTCGCTTTCCGGTTCTCCGCCGTAAAACGAGGGACGATGTTGCGGAAATCGCCTTTGTCAAACTTCGTCTCTTCGCTGATCTTGCCCGTGAGGAAGCCTTTACCCAGTGGGCTGAATGGAACGAATCCGATCCCAAGTTCCTCCAGAGTTGGTATCACCTCCGCTTCCGGTTCTCTCCAGAACAGCGAATATTCGCTCTGCAGTGCGGTGACAGGCTGAACTTTGTGGGCGCGACGGATCGTCTGCACCCCTGCTTCGGAAAGTCCGAAATGTTTGACCTTGCCTTGCTGAATCAGCTCTTTTACCGCTCCCGCAGTGTCTTCGATCGGCACGCTCGGGTCGACGCGGTGCTGATAGAACAAGTCGATGACATCGGTCTTGAGGCGTTTGAGCGACGCCTCCGCGACTCCTTTGATGTGCTCTGGCCGGCTATCCAGCCCAGCCTGTTTGCCGGTATTCGGATCAAGCTTGAACCCGAACTTGGTCGCGATCACCACTTGCTGGCGGTAGGGAGCCAGGGCTTCACCTACGAGTTCTTCGTTGGTGAACGGGCCGTAGACTTCCGCAGTATCGAAGAACGTAACGCCGCGCTCCACGGCTGCCCGGATCACCGAGATCATCTCCTGCTTGTCTCCCGCCGGGCCGTAGCCAAAACTCATTCCCATGCAGCCGAGCCCAAGAGCCGACACTTCCAAATTGCTTTTTCCAAGTTTGCGCTTCTGCATTAGTTCTCCTTCCAGGCGTCCTCGGTGGCCAACGTCGTCTGGCATCCATGAGAATAGTCCTGCTGGCCGTGCGCCTATTTGCCTGTTTCGATGAACTTCTTGCCCGATTCTCCGAGACTCTGCTCGTAAATGCAATCTGCCTTCAGGCTTGCTGGTTCTTGTCTGTTCCAGAATCTTCGCTGCGCTTGAGGTTGCGAGTGACGTCTTTCCCGCGCGAATGTCGGACAGCAACTCGTCGAGCTTCGCCGCCGCGCTCTTTAATGCTTGCTGATCGGCGTTCGCAGCAGCTTTCAACATCTGATCGAGGCGGCTGGCTGCGCTCTTGAGTTTCTGCAGTTCCTGCTGATCCTCGCCTCCTGCGACTCTTTAGCGCTGTCCTTCGGCAAAAGATGGGCCTTGGGTGCTATCGTTGCAGGGGAGGACAGAGAATGGCATTTCCTGATGATGTTCCCACGGTCCATCACGGTGACCGTTCTATACAACTGATTGACTGGTTGGTGGGACGATTGGAAGAGTGTCTTGGTGAAGTTCTACCGCTCCAGACGGATGATCTTTTGAAAGACTATGCGAAGGATGCTCGTAACAGCATGGCATCAGCCATCGAACAGCTGAGCCTTGCACGCGCTAAAAAAGAGCAGCAACTCGGCGGCCGCACCATCTAGAAACGCGTACACTACGCGGACAGTGCTCTCACAGCCCAACTGCGGTTTTGAGTGTAACGGCCTGATTTCGTCAGTTCACCTTGTACTGAAGTTGTATCGGAGCTGCGACAAACGTGCGGCATGTTTCTCTCTCAGTCGCGCTGGTGGCGCTGACGCTGGTAACCCCATAAATCGCGTCCATAGAACCAGATAATTACGATTGCCCAAATGAAATAGGGTACGGCAAACAGGCCGTAATACGTGCCAAAGCCAGCATGCCCAAATACCGCGGCAATCCCTAAGGAGATTCCAAAGAATATCAACAGCAAATCGGAAACAGCCCGCATGCCAGTTTTCGCTGCAATAACACTCAGCTTTCCTTCTTTTCTGCCGTCTATCTCAATACCGACCAAGTACCATAGCAATCCCACTAGTCCAAGGTACATAATGTTCTCAATAATGACACCGGCCCAACCTCCATACAGTTGGCTATACAGATGTGGAAACTCTCGTTCGGCGAACCTCAGCCACCAACCCCGAATCAGCACAACGGGAGCATTGAGCGCGTCGCAGAATTGGCGGTCGGGAGCTCTGAATGAAGGATCACTCAAGGGGTCAGGCCTGAGAAGGTTGCTCGTAATCAAATCAGCAGCAAGTAGGACCTGCAGCGACGGAAGCCAAATTCGCAATCTGGATCTCATTGTTTCCACCGAATTATGGATCATCGAGCGTACTGTTGCAAAATTCCCATAGCACTCACTGACCCAGTGACCGCAGTTTTCAGGCAAGCCACGATCTCGACCTCCCGCACCACGCTGTTTCAGTGGATAATCATCCCGTGGCCCAACTGGAAAATTTCCGTCTGAAGGTCTTCCGCACCGTCGCCGAACATCTGAACTTTCGCAAGGCAGCGGAACACCTCTTCTTGACCCAGCCAGCCGTCACGCTTCAGATCAAGGCGCTCGAAGACGATCTCGGCACTCGCCTCTTCGATCGCGCCGCCAATCGCGTCTCCCTCACTCCCCAAGGATCCCTCCTGCTCGTCTACGCGAAAAAGATCGCGGCCCTCGTTTCCCAAGCCGAGCAGGAACTTGGATCCGAGGATGGCAAAGTTTCCGGCGACTTGCCGCTCGGCGTGTCAACCACGATTGCCCAGTATGTCCTCCCGCGCCTGCTCGGAGCTTTCCTCGATGAGCATCCGCGCGTCCAGTTCTCGCTCCACAGCGGCAATACCGACGAGATCGTGCATCTCCTGCTCGACAACAAGCTGTCCATCGGCCTCATCGAAGGACCAGCCCGCGACCGCGGCATTCACACCGAACCCTTCATGCAAGACGAGCTAGTCCTGATCATGCCTCGGGCGTTCGCCTCCGATCGCATGTCCCACGACCAGCTCCTCGCCTCAAATCTTCTGATGCGCGAACAGGGTTCCGGTTCTCGCCGCGTCGTCGAGCTCGCTCTCGAGAAAGCCGGACTCAAGCTCAAGTCTTTCAAGAACGTAATGGACCTCGATTCCACCGAGGCGATCAAGTCCGCCGTAGAAGTCGGTCTCGGCATCGGCTTCGTCTCGCGCTGGGCCATCTCCAAAGAACTGGAACTGGGCGCGCTTAAAGTTGCAGAGGTGGCAGGCCTGAAAGTGGACCGCCATTTTTCGCTGATCTCACGCACCGGCCCCGAGCCGCAAGGCCCAGCAGCCGCGTTTCGCACCTTCGCGCTCGAGCGCGCCCGGCTGCTCGCCGATCCTGCACGAAAACGCCCGCGTTCGGCTAGATCCAGCCGATAAGCTCCACTAATCGCCCATCAGAACTACTGCTTGGACGCCCCTCCTGCCCTCCTGCCAGACTCTTCCCATGAGCAAGACCATATTCATTCTGGCCCTGATCCTGGCCGCGAGCAGCCTGATTTCCCCGCCCCTCGCTCTTCTGGGCGGTCTGATCTATGGATTTACTCTCGCTCATCCCTATCACGTCGAAAGCAAACGTCTCGCCAAATTTCTGTTGCAAGCCTCCGTCGTTGCTCTCGGCTTTGGCATGAACCTGCAACAAGTTCTTCACGCTGGACGCTCTGGCTTCCTCTACACCGCCGTGAGCATTACCCTGGTGATGCTCGCCGGTCTCGGGTTCGGCTACCTGCTGCGCGTCGGCAGGAAATCCGCATTCTTAATCAGCGCGGGCACCGCCATCTGCGGCGGCAGCGCTATCGCGGCCGTCGGCCCCATTGCAGACGCCAGCGAAGAAGAGATGGCCGTCTCCCTGGGCACCGTTTTCATCCTCAACTCCGTCGCTCTGTTCCTGTTTCCTCTGATCGGATACGCATTTCACATGACGCAGGCGCAATTTGGTCTCTGGTCCGCGCTGGCCATTCACGACACCAGCTCCGTCGTAGGCGCGACCGCGAAATACGGCGCAACCGCACTCGCCGTCGGCACCACCATCAAGCTGGCCCGCGCTCTGTGGATCGTTCCTTTGTCCCTCGTTACGGCCCTCACCCTGAAGAGCAAGGCGCGTATCCAGTGGCCCTGGTTCATTCTGCTGTTCTGTCTAGCTGCGCTGCTGAACACTCTGCTGCCGTCGTTTAACCCAACCTTCGGCGTGCTGAATCACCTGGGTAAGATCGGCCTCACCGTAACTCTGTTCTTGATCGGCACAGGATTAAACAAGGAAACGCTCAAGATCGTGGGCGCTCGTCCGCTTCTCCAGGGACTCGCCCTCTGGATCATCGTCGGCGTCGGCACTCTGGCGCTCATTCTCTCTAATTGGATTGGTGTGTAGAGGTTCGTATGTCATACAAAATTGATAGCGTTGTCGCGGGCGGAAGTCGTCCAGCTTAGAGTCCAGGATGCGCGGAGGCACTCTGAAAAAGCAGCGCCGCGGCCAATCGGGCACGTCGGGGGAATTCCCTAGCCGCGGCCGTCCGGCCCCACTCCATAGGCGTCGAGCACGTCCCGCAGAGTGACCACACCCTCCAACTGGTGCACGTCAGCCCGGCTAACGACGGGAAGAACATCGATCTGGTTTGCTCCCATGCGCTCCAGCGCCAGGTCCAGACCCTGGTCGGAATGAACGTGCGGAAAGGTGTGCTCCTGGACCAGTTCCGCCACCCGCTTGGAAGAATGTTCAACCGATTCCTGTTCGAGGGTCGAGAGTTTGACCACTCCAATCACGCCTCGCCCACTTCCGCCGTGCTGATCCCCGCCTTGCTGATCCCCGCCTTGCTGATCAATGACCACCCAGCTTCGCAACGCGCTGGAGCGGACCTGCCGCAAAGCCTCGCCCACCGTGATCTCGCTGGCGATCACCTCGCTCACTGGGCGCATGACACGAGCTACCCGACGCGACCCCTGCTTTTGCCGAGCCTCCGACGAAGGCAAGTGGATGCCATCCTGCACCGCGAGCGCTTCATAGATAGGCTCCCGCTGCAGGCGCGACGCCAGGAACAGGCTCACCAGATTCGCAATCATCAGCGGCACAATGACGGCATAATCCTGCGTCATTTCGAAGATCATCACGACCGAAGTCATGGGAGCGCGCACGATCCCAGCGAAAACCGCGCCCATCCCAACCAGGGCGTACGCCCCCGGCGTGGCCGTGTAAGCCGGCAGCAGTCGATGGGCAACCGTTCCCACGCTGCCTCCCAACATTGCGCCGATGAACAGCGCGGGTCCGAAAATACCGCCTGCGTTCCCTGAAGAGTAGCTAGTGGTCACGGTGATAAGCTTCAGCACGACCAGCAAAAGCATCAGGTTGAGCGCCATCCGTCCATTCAAAGCCGCGCCCACATATCCATACCCCACTCCCAGCACCTGCGGCACGAACCATCCCACCAACCCCACCAGCAATCCGCCCACCATAGGTTGGAACCAGACTGTCTTCTTCGGCATGCGCAGAAAGCGCGCCCGCATGCCCAGCAAAAGTTTCGTGAAGATCACTGACACTAAACCACCGGCCACGCCGAGCACCGCGTAGACCGCAAATTCAATGGGGTGCACCAGTTGGTATTGCGGTACCTTAAACAACGGATTGTTGCCCAGCAGAAGCCGCAGCACAACCCACGATGTGGCGGACGCCAGCACCACCGAGCCCAGCACTGGCGCGTGCAGGTCTCCCATAATTTCTTCCAGCGAAAACAGCACGGCCGCCAACGGAGTATTAAACGCAGCCGCGATCGCGGCCGCTGCCCCGACCGGAATCAGAGCCTTCACCTTCTCCGGACTTAAGCCCAGAAACCGCCCCAACACCGACGCAATCCCGCCTCCCACTTGCACCGAAGGCCCTTCGCGTCCCAGCGGAATTCCGCTGGCCAGCGTCGCCGCTGTGCAAAAGAACTTCCCCAACACGGTCCGCAGACTGATGAACCCCTCGCGCGCAAACAGCGCAGCCTTGGTCTGCGGCACCCCGCTGCCACGGGCGTTGGGAAAGTAGCGGTACAACAGGTAGCCGATGCCCACCGATCCGGCCACCGGAAATAGCACGCGCCGCCAGGCCGCGCCCCCAGCCGGATACAGCCGCATCCCCAGCCGTTCCGTCACCACGATGAATGCGACCACCGCCAGCCCCGTCACCGCCCCGATGACCAGCGCAAGCGCCAGGAATACCTGATCCTCCCGCGCCTGCAGCCTCGCTACGCGCTGCAACAGCGGCGTTCTCCACCAACTCACGCGTCTCGCCGATTCGTCATTCATCGTTGCGTTTCCGTGAAGAATCCTAACAGCCCGTGCGGCCGGAACGATTCGTATCATAGCGTGGTTTTTTTCGGCTGCAGAGAAAACTCACCGATTTGTATCAGGGCACTGCGCGATAGTCTGTTGAAAAATTGTGAACGCGCATCACCGTGGAAGAGCGGCGCTTCCAGCGCCGCGTAAAGCGAGCACAATCAATACGGGCTTCAGCCCCCGTGGTCTCCGAATCTTACTTCGAGGGAGTGAGCCATCCCGGCTCGCGCACATGTTCGTCGTTGAACCGCCGCAACCGTGCGGCAAGAATCGCTGCCCGCCCCAAGTATCCCACTACCCTGCGCTCGTCGGCGCGATCCACCACCGGCAATCGCCCAATATCGAAACGTAACAGCTTCGCTGCCGCCTCCGAAACCAGTTCATCCGGGTACGTGACCACCAGGTGAGTCTTGCCGGCTTCCTGTACCGTCATCGCGCCTGAAGAATCTTTGTCCAGCGCGCGCATGACATCGCCTCGGGTTATGATCCCCACGAGTTTGCCCGCCGCGTCCAGAATCAGCAACGCCTGCCGCCGGATCACCGCCGGATCATGCCGCCCGATCCTCTCCGCCAATTCGCCGACTTTGGTATTGACGGAGATGAACGGCGCGTCCTTCTCCATCGTCTCGCCCACCGTAGCCTGCGTCAGCGCGTCCGCTTCATAATCCTGATGCACCCGCAGCCCCCGCCGCGCCAGCTTCTCCGTCATGATCGAACTATTGGGCATGAACAGCATCGCGATCCCGTCCGCGATCACGGCCACCAGCATCAGCGGCAACACCGAGTTGTAATCCCGCGTAATCTCGAACGCGAAAATGATGAACGAAAACGTCGCCCGCGACGCCGCCCCAAATACCGCGCCCATCGCCACCAGCGCAAACGCTCCCGGAGAAAGATGCGCGGAAGGGAACGCGTAATTCGCGACCATCGCAAACAGCCCGCCCATCGCCGCGCTCCACATAAACGTCGGAGCCAGCAGCCCGCCCGACGTTCCCGATCCCAAAGAAATGACCAGCGCGGCGAACTTTGCGATCATCACCACCAGCAGGATTTTCCATACCAGGTGCCCGTTGAGAATGTCCCCGATCGTGTCGTAGCCCACGCCAAACACCCGCGGCACGAAATACCCAATGATCCCCAGCGCCACCGCCCCCGTCGCCGGCCACCACAACTCGTCGAAGGGAAGCTTCTCGAACAAGTCTTCCACCCAATACAGCGTCTTGCTCAACCCCACCGCGGCCAGCCCGCAGATCGGCCCCAGCAGCAGGTAGAAGGGCAGTGCGTGCGGAATCCCGAAGTCCATTGCTCCGACCTGGAACATCGGTCCCGCACCCAGAAGCTGCATATGCACCGCAGTGGCCAGCGTGCTGGCAATCACCAGCGGAATAAACGACCGCGACTTGAATTCGAACAGCAGCAACTCAATCGCGAGAATCACTCCCGCAATCGGCGTGTTAAACGTCGCCGACATTCCCGCCGCGGCGCCGCACGCCAGCAACACCTTTCGCTCGACCGCAGTAGTGTGCAGCACCTGCCCTACCAGCGACCCGATCGCTCCGCCAGTTTGTATAATCGGCCCTTCCGCTCCGAATGGCCCGCCGGTCCCAATCGCGATGGCCGCGGAAATCGGCTTCAGAATCGCGACCTTCGGCTCAATGCGGCTGCGGTTGGTCAACACCGCTTCCATCGCCTCCGGAATCCCATGCCCCTTGATCTTCGACGATCCGTACTTTGCCATCACGCCCACGATCAACCCGCCCACCACCGGTACCAGAATCACCCACACCCCAAGATTGTGCGATCCCACGCTCCTGAAAGTCGTCGACCACTCATGGAAGAAGAACAGATTGGTAAACAACCCGATCAGCTTGTACAGCGCATAAGCCACCAAGCCAGCCACGAGCCCAATGGCGGCCGCCAGAAACGAAACCAGCACAATGCGAAACTGCGCCGGCTGCGAAACCATTAACAACGAATTTGATTTTGTATTAATCGCTATCTTCCTGATCGACCTGGGAATCGGCCGGTTCCAAAGGGTCGTACCTCCACAAATGCATGCATCACCGTGGAAGAGCGGCCCTTCAAGGGCCGCGTAAGGTCGTGGAATCAGTGTGGGCTTCAGCCCCTGTGCCGCTCTTCATGGATCGATTGCGTCCTTCCGCAACCTCTTCAAGCCGAGTGCCCATTTGTCGCGCGTCTTTTTGCGCGAGAAAGCCTGCCCTGAGCGCAGTCGAAGGGTGGGGATTTGTCGGTTGAGGAATTACCCCCGCGATTTCGCCCCTTTTTCCGGCATCAGCCGCCGCAGCGCTGCCACCAGACCCGGCGCCGCGCTCCGCAATTCCTCGTGATGATGCAGCGCCAACTCCTCCAGCACTCGTTCGCCCTTGGGCGTCAGCGCCAAAAGCACCTCGCGCCGGTCGTCCTGCGCCCGCTCCCGCCGCACGTACCCACCACTCTCCAGCCGGTTAATCAACTCCACCGTGCTGTGGTGCTGAATCTGCATCCGGTTGGCCAGTTCCCGAATTCGCGGCCGCACGCCCTCCGGCATCCCCTTGATGGCCAGCATGAGCTGGTACTGCCCCCGCTCCAGCCCCGCCGCCTGCACCGCGCGCTCGCTGAAGTGCAAAAATCTCCGAATCTGGTACCGGAACTCGGCCAGAGCCTGGTAATCCGACACGGTAAGCTTTCTCATGCCACCAATTGTATCGTCCCGCGATAGTCCCATATTTATTATATCGTAGAGCGATATATAAAAGAATCAAAACATTCTGTCATCCTGAGCGAAGCCGCCGGACGCCGAGCACAGCGAGGTGTCGCGCGAAGTCGAAGGATCCCTACCAGCTTAACTGCTCCCAATGACCGTGTCGGGTGCCCCATTTCTCGCGCGTTCTTTGCGCGAGAAGTGAGGATTTTCGCCGCCGCTAAAACATAAGGACAGAGTTTCCCTTCGTGAACCTTAGTGTCCTTAGTGGTTAAAGCTCTCTGCCGCCACTCGCCCGCTAGCCTCTTTCCCGCCGCCCCATTTAGAATCCTTAGTCCACAAATTTCGCCGCCACCACAGGAGAGCCCGTGATCCCGCGCTACACCCGCCCCGAGATGGCCCGCATCTGGAGCGATGAAAACCGCTTCCGCACCTGGCTGGCCGTCGAAGTCGCCGCCACCGAGACCCTTGCCGAAGCCGGCCTCGTCCCCATGGACGCCGCCCACGCCATCCGCGAGCGCGCCGACTTCCGCGTCGAGCGCATCCACGAAATCGAAGCCGAAGTTCGCCACGACGTCATCGCCTTCACCACGGCCGTCGCCGAAATCGTCGGCCCACACGCCCGCTGGTTCCATTACGGCCTCACCTCCAACGATGTCGTCGACACCGCGCAGGCCCTGCTCATCCGTCAGGCCTCACAAGTGATAGCGCAAGACCTGCAACGCCTCGCCGAGGTTCTCGAGCGCCGCGCCTGGGAGTTCAAGGACACGCCCATGGTCGGCCGCACCCACGGCATCCACGCCGAGCCCATCACCTTCGGCTTCAAAATCGCCAACTGGTATTCCGAAGCGCAGCGCAACATCGCGCGCTTCCTGGCCGCCGCTGAAGACATGCGCGTCGGCAAATTCTCTGGCGCAGTCGGAATCTTCGCCCACCTCACGCCTGAACTCGAAGAGAAGATCTGCGCGCGCCTGGGATTGAAAGCTGCTGCGGTTTCGTCGCAAGTGATCCAGCGCGACCGCCACGCCGCGTATCTGGGCACGCTCGCCGTGATCGCATCCACGTTAGACAAGATCGCCACTGAGATTCGCCACCTGCAGCGCACCGAAGTTCGCGAGGCCGAGGAATTCTTCAGCGAAAAGCAAAAGGGATCCTCCGCCATGCCGCACAAGCGCAATCCGGTGACCGCCGAGCAGATCAGTGGCCTGGCGCGCGTCGTCCGCTCAAACGCGCAGGCGGGTTTAGAGAACGTCGCCCTCTGGCACGAGCGCGACATCTCGCACTCGTCCGCCGAGCGCGTCATTCTGCCCGACTCGACAACGCTCGCCGACTACCTCCTGAGCAAGACCACCAACCTGATCGACACGTTGTTCGTCTACCCCGAGCGCATGCGCGCGAATCTCGAAAGCACGCGCGGCCTGATCTTCAGCGGACAGTTGCTGCTCGACCTGGTCGAATACGGCGTGAGCCGCGAGGACGCCTATCGCCTCGTGCAGTCGCACGCCATGCGCGCCTGGAAAGAGAATCTCGACTTCCACCAACTCGTGCTGGCCGACAAAGAAATCACCAGCAAAGTCCCGCGCCAGCAGATCGAGCACGCCTTCGACCTGCCACGCCAACTGAAGAACGTGGACAAGATCTTTGCCCGCGTGTTCGGGCGGCCAGGAGCCTCAACCACGAAGGGCACGCAGGTTCACGAAGGAAATCCTCGAAAAAAAGCGCCTCTGCGCAAGGCTGCCGGGTCGCGGAGACATTAGAAACCTAACCCGGCACTTTGACCTCTGGCCAATAGCGGAAGTTGCGTAGCGTGGCTTTGCCGGATCCGCTGGCGAATACCGCCGGCCGGACGTCGAGGAAGCCGCCCAGCACGTTGTGCTGCATCCCTGAGATTTCCGCGGATTCCTGCGTGCGCTGCCACGCTTTGCCCGGCGGGCGGAAGTAGAAATCCACCTCCTGGCGGTCGTTGACCACACGCAGGTTGGCGCGCGTCGCGCCCTTCTGCTGGCGGCTAGGGACATAGCCATTGGCCAGTCGCACGCCCACACCTTCCGGGCCCAGCAGAATGCCGGTGGCATGCTGGGGATCGTAGAACAGCATCAACCCGCACTCGCACCCCGGCTCGATCTCGGCGTCGATCTCCACGGTGTAGGAATGCCCGCCGACGGCGGCGGTGAGCGGCGAGGAATCGGCCAGACTTCTCCCGCGCGCCGCCAGCGTGAGAGCGCCATTTCCCATGGTGAATCGCGCCGCGTCGTACTCATGCCAGAAGCCCCACTGCAGCCCGAGTTCCGGGCCGGTAAAGTCGTCCGAAGGGTCAAGGAAAGGCTGTTGGCTCGTCCCGGGGACGGGCACGGGAATCGCCGCATCGGCGGTGATGCTATCGGGTACGCGGAACCAGCCGTCGGTCGTCCACTCGATGGGAAGCAACAGCAGTTGGCGGCCCAGCGTGCGGTAGCCGTTCTCATACGAGTGCACTGTCATGTACCACTTGCCGCCGGGAGTATCGACCAGCCGCCCGTGGCCCACGCTCATCCAGCGCTCTTCGCGGGAGCGAGTACGCACCACCGGATTGTAGGGCGAGAATTCCCACGGGCCTTGGGCATGGCGGCTGCGAGCGCTGATGACGGAATGGCTGGTGGCCGGTCCTCCCGTGCCGCCCTCCGCTACGTTCAGGTAGTAGTAGCCGTTGTGCTGGAGAATTTTCGGAGCTTCGAGGCAAGTGCACTCCATGCGGGTGGTGGCGGGCATGGGCCATGGCTCGAACACGACGCGGGGAGCAGTCTTCACCGACAGGCCGTCGGCGTTCAGCTCGGCCATCTGGCCTCCGGCCATATACAAAAAGCGCCGGCCATTCTCCGCCGCGTGTGCCGGATCGATGGCGTTAATGCCGAGGTCGACCGGTTCTCTCCACGGCCCGGTGGGATGATCGGCGTGGATCACGCGCAGCCGGTTGTCGGCCGGGAAATAGATATAGAACTGCCTCTCATACTCGCAGAGATACGGAGCCCAGACGCTGCCATGGTACCCGTGCAGCGCAGCCGCCACGGGACGCCAGTTGAGCAGGTCGCGCGAGTGCCAGATCAGCAGTCCGGGTGCGTAGTCAAAGCTGGAGTGCGTGAGATAAAAATCGTCGCCAACGCGGATGGGGCTGGCGTCAGGATGGTCGCCGCCCAGAATCGGATTGTGGTAGGTGCTGGAGCCAGCCTGCGCCAGAAGCACGCGAGTATGAGAAGGAAGCGCGAGTGCGGTGGAGACGAGGGCAGTATTCTGCACAAATCGGCGGCGTGTGATCATCGCGGCGCAAGTCTATCTGCGGGGTTGGGAGGAAGTAAAGGAGATGGAAGGCCTCTCATTTTTTTTAGGCCTCTCGCCTAAGATATTTTCTTTCTGTAACTTGCGGGTTCGATAGGCGCCGGGTAGAGCCAAAATCTTGACCCGTAAGGACTTGCGCGCAAAATATTGCGGGATAAGGGGTTACGTCTCGGATTTTCGGTTGCCCACTCTTGCTTGCTCTGCTTTTCATCGGACCCTTTGGCCTGCTCGGTCAAGCGAGAAACCTGCTTTCCCTGCTCCCACCTCCACTATTCCAGTTCTAATTTCCTCAGTAAAGGTTGTCCGTCACACACTCTGCCTGAGGAAAACTTCTGCATTCTGTGGAAAACTGTTTATGCCGGATCGGACGATCGCAGCGAGGGGAAATTAGGCCAGACGCGACCGTGGAAGAGCGGCCCTTAGAGGGCCGCGATAGCGGCCTCCCGCACAGAACAGGGCTTCAGCCCCTGTGGTACCGGGTCCATCCGCATCACGACCGCCGCAGACGAAAACGGATAATCCTCCGCCCGCTCCGCCAACCGTGCCCGTAGGGGATTCATCCGGATGTACTCGCGATGGTGCTCATAATCGTCCACATCGCGAACGCGATGATTCGTGAAACTTGCCTGCCATACCGGTGGCCGCGATTTCAGACGGTACGAGAATCCTCCTTTGATGAACTGCATGGCCCGCTCCAAAGAAATCTCCGGCGCCGGCGTCAGCAGCGCGTGGACGTGATCGGGCATGATGACGAATTCGTGCAGCAGGAACTTTCCTTGATCGCGATAGTGCGCGAGGGTTTCGATCAGGAGGCGGGCCGTTGTCTCCCGCCGGAAGATTGGGTGGCGTTGCGCGGTGACGGTGGTGATGAAGAAGACGCGGTCGGAGTCCATTCGGCCATGGTCGCGGGGATGAAGGAGCCCTGTCTGTGAGGGATGTCACAAATCGTTGTGGAGAATTCCAAAACGGTACACGGGGCCTGAAGGCCAGTTCTTCGTCTCCGCACGCAACGCGGCCCTCGAAGGGCCGCTCTTCCACGGTATTATCGGCGGCATCGTTCGGGGTGAATGTAGTGCCGGGATCGATTGGTGGAAGGAGGCGCTTCAGCGCCGCGTTAGCGTTGTCATGAGAAATGGGCTTTATAGCCCCTGTGGATGGTTCGTGGGCAACACGGCCGCTGAACCGACGTCCGTGGTTCCCACCTTTCGAAACGCGCGAAAGGTGGGGTAGCCGCATCCGGAAACAGGAGCATCAGGAATCGGATCAAAAGGATGGATCAGCCCCCACCCGACCGTCGGCACAACCGTGGAAGAGCGGCGCTTCAAGCGCCGCGTCAGCGTTGTCATGCGCAACGGGGCTTTAGCCCCTGTGGACGGCTCGTGGGCTACAACGGACGACGACCACGGCGGCTAAAAGCCCGCATCTATTTTCGTCCGCTAACGCGGCCCTGGAAGGGCCGCTCTTCCACGGTCCTGCACTCGTCGAATCAAGAGGAGGTGGATTCGCGGCTCTCAACAGATCGTCCGATTACTTCCCACGCAAATACCCTAAGCGCCTGATGAACCGGGTGCACCAAGCCCTCTCGCCGATATTCAACTCGCGCAGAAAGATCGATGCGTGCGACATACATGGCAATCGCCTCGAAGGATTCAATCAGTGGTGTGAGGTCAATCTTTGGAGGCATATGTTCATAACCAATGACAACCACCGCCTTGCGTTCTGCACATTGCAGGTCCACCAACTTGTAGCAGTCGCCAATTGTGCTCACGTTTCCAGCGTAAGGGTGCAGGAGATTCGCCGACCAATTTTCTGCCTCACGTCCGTTGTCCCCAAACGGACGCGTGATCTTGAACTCCATTGCCCATTCGGTTGGGATAAGGAGGTCTGGTGTCCGCTTGGTACGCACAGCTGCGTGAAATTTCGGGATTTCGTTAAGATACGCGGCTACAAGCTTGACCAGTTGCGGCTCTCCGTAGGGGCCGACGCCGGGCTGGAACGTGCGGAACGGGGCCTTCGTCGCATCGATATGAACCAGACCGTCAGCTATGACCGCGACCGCTTCGTCTAAGGTCATTTTGGTCAAAAATAGCAAAAGGGCCACGGCGCGCCGTGACCCCCTTCACAGTACGTCTTCAAATTTCTTACGACTTGTTAACCTCAGCGGCTAAAAGCCGGTGAGGATTGTTGCTGGTTTTGGCACGGCTGAAGCCGTGCCCTTGTACGAAACCTAACGCGCCCTTGCAAAACCGATACAGCAGATTCCTCGGTCGCGCAAGATACGCGCTCGGTCGGAATGACGACTTCAAAACCTTGGCGGAGCTTCGCTCCGCGGCCGGGTCAGAGACCCGGCCCCACACGAGCAAAACCACACGAGCTAAACTTAGCTGCAGCCGCTGGTGCTGCCGCAGCTGCCGCAGCGGTAGCAGCTGCCGTTTCTGGTCATGATGCTGCCGCAGAAGCTGCAGCTTGGAGCGTCGCCCAAGTCGATGAGGCTTGACAGTGCGTCGGCGGCGTGGACGGAGCCGGAACCAGTTCTCAGTTCTCGGTTCTCAGTTCTCGGTGGTGCCGTGGCGCCGTTTGCGTCTCCGACTCCCTCTGGGTTCGGGACAGTTCCTGCTGGGCGCAGTCTCAGGTTGTCGAACAGCAACTGCTGCTGGCCGGTCAGGAAGCGGAGCTGGAGCCAGCGGAAGATGTAGTCCATGATCGACTTGGCGTAGCCGATGTCGGGATTGCCGGACCATCCACTCGGTTCAAAACGCGTGTGGGCGAACTTTTCGCAGAGCAGGCGCAACGGGACTCCGTGCTGCAGCGCGATCGAGGTGGTCAGGGCAAAGCTGTCCATCAGGCCGCTGACCGTGGATCCTTCTTTCGCCATGGTGATGAACAGTTCGCCGGGCTCGCCGTCGGGATAGAGGCCGACTGTGATGTAGCCCTCGTGGTCTCCGATCTTGAATTTGTGGGTGATGGAGGCGCGCTCTTCCTGCAGGCGATGACGCACGGCGCGGGGAGGAGCGTTCATGTCTTCTTCTTCGGCGGGGCGGACGAAGGCGTCCGCCGCTCCACGAGACGTGGACTCCGCTGTTTTGGTGCCGGCGGCTGATAGCGGTTGCGACTTTTTGCAGCCGTCGCGATAGACGGCTACTGCTTTCAGGCCCAGCTTCCAGGCCTGGAGATAGGCTTCGGCGATGTCGTCGACGGTGGCGTTCTCCGGAAGATTGACCGTCTTCGATATGGCTCCGGAGATGAAGGGCTGGGCGGCGGCCATCATGCGGAGATGTCCCATGTAGGCGATGGAGCGGGTGCCTTTGGCGGGCTTGAAGGAGCAATCGAAGACGGCGAGATGCTCGTCTTTAATGTGCGGCGCGCCTTCGATGGTGCCGGTGGCGTCGATGTAGCTGACGATGGCGTCGGCCTGATCGTGGTTGTATCCCAGCTTGAACAGCGCGGTGGGCACGGTGTTGTTGACGATTTTGATCATGCCGCCGCCGACCAGTTTCTTGTACTTGATCAGGGCGAGGTCGGGCTCGATTCCGGTGGTGTCGCAGTCCATCATGAAGCCGATGGTGCCGGTGGGGGCCAGGACTGTAACCTGGCTGTTGCGGTAGCCGTGTTTTTCGCCGTGGGCCAGGGCTTCGTCCCAGCATTGTTTGCTGGACTCGTAGATGGTTTGTGGGACGTTCGCTTTATTGATTCCGTTTACCGACGCGCGGTGCATGCGGATTACATCTAAGAAGGGTTCGCGGTTAATGTACCAGCCGGGGCAGGCTCCGCCGGGCATGGTGGCGGGGGCGGCAGCCGAGCTTTGCTCGGCCTGACCGGGTCTGAGACCCGGTCCCACATGAGTCGATCCCACATTAGTGGTGATGCCTGCGCCTAGGTTTGTTTCTGACAGATTCTTTTTTGTTGGTTCGGTGGCTGGGACTAACGCGGGGCATTGTTCGGCGATGCGGCTTGACTGGAGGTAGGCTTCGCCGCACATGATGGCGGTGACGCAGGAGGCATAGTCGCGGCCGGCGTCGCTGTCATACGGGAGGCCGGCGGCCATCAGGAGCGCGCCTAGATTTGCGTAGCCTAGTCCTAGCGGGCGGTAGTCATGCGAGTTGCGCATGATGGCTTCGGTGGGATATCCGGCATTGTCGACCAGGATTTCCTGCGCGGTGATCAGGACGTCGACAGCGTGGCGGTAGGCCTCGACGTCAAAGGCGCCGTTGGGGGCGAACTTCAGCAGGTTCAGGCTGGCGAGGTTGCAGGCCGAATCGTCTAAGAACATGTATTCGCTGCACGGGTTGCTGGCGTTGATTCTTGCCGTGTTCTTCGAGGTGTGCCAGCGGTTGACGGTGGTGTCGTACTGCATGCCGGGATCGCCGCAGTGCCAGGTGGCTTCGGAAATTTTGCGCAGCAATTCTTTGGCTTTGTAAGTTTTTGCGACTGAGCCGTCGGTGACGGTTTTGGTGGAGAAGTCGGTGTCGCGGACGACGGCGTACATGAAGTCGTCGGTGACGCGGACGCTGTTGTTGGCGTTCTGGAAGAAGATGCTCGAGTAGGCGTCGGAGTCGGGATGGGAGCCGTCGTATCCCATGGAGACCAGGGCGTGGGCCTTGGCTTCCTCTTTCTGTTTGCAGAGGATGAACTCCTCGATGTCGGGATGGTCGACGTTGAGGATGACCATCTTGGCGGCGCGGCGGGTCTTGCCGCCGGACTTGATGACGCCGGCGAAGGCGTCGAATCCTTTCATGAAGCTGAGCGGGCCGCTGGCGGTGCCGCCGCCGGAGAGAGTTTCGGTGGATCCGCGCAGGGGCGAGAGATTGGTGCCGGTGCCGCTGCCCCACTTGAAGAGCATGCCTTCGGTCTTGGCTAGCGTCAGGATGGAGTCGAGCGAATCTTTTACTGAGTTTATAAAACAAGCGGAGCACTGGGGCTTGGAGTATCCGGTGACACCGAATTCGACTTGCTGGGTCTGCGGGTTCCAGTGCCAGCTGCGGCCGTCGGAGTTGGGCTCGATGCGGTCGCATCCTACGTTGAACCAGACGGGCGAGTTGAAGGCGGCATACTGGCGGACGAGGATGTGCACGAGTTCGTCGTGGAAGGTGGCGCCGTCGTCGGGAGTGCGGAAGTAGCCTTGTGCCTGGCCCCAGTCGCGGATGGTTTCGGCGACGCGGGCTACGAGCTGGCGGACTCCGGTCTCGCGCTCGGGGGTGCCGATTTTGCCGTGCAGATATTTGCTCGCGACGATATTGGTCGCGGTCATGGACCAGTCTTTGGGGACTTCGACGTCCTTCTGCTCGAAGATGTTTTTGCCCTGTGAGTCAGTGATGGCAGCGGTGCGAAGCTCCCATTCGACTTCGTTGTAGGGGGAGACCCCGGGCTTGGTGAAGAAGCGACGGAAGGAGAGGCCGGAGGGCTTCTTCTTTGCGGGGGTCGAGGGGGCGGTGGTTTCGGTTACGGTTTTCAGTTCTGCCATTGGGCTCTCCATTAATTAGATTCTATGCGTGCTGCGCCGATTCGGCGTCCGGGCTGGCGGGCGGGGGGAATCGGGGTGTTTCAAAGATCTGGTCTTTCGCCCTAGCCAGGACTTGCGTCGTGGGTTAGAGAATGCTGCGCACTTCAACCGGGACAAAACTTGGGAGCGGCGCATCTCGCTCCATCTGCAATTGCCCTTGCAGCGCTGAAGCGAAGACGGAGCGGTACTCGGGATCCGTCACAATCGCGTAGCTAACGTAGCAGAGGCTACTTCCGGCTGCCGGCCGTTCTTGGGCCAGAGCACGCCGCTCCCGTTCTAAGTTTTCGGTTTCCACGAAACGCACCGGATACGGAACGTGTGTGCCTTCGGGATAACGGATTCCAATGGGCACGCCGGGGCGTCCAATTTCTAGTATCCCCGGTTCTTGAGGCAAGGGCCCGCCCTCGATCAGAGCCCATTGTCGCAGCGATCTCAGACACTCTCGAAAACGAGGTCCCATGGAGAGGTCAAGCCCGTACTGCCGAGCCAAGGATTCTTCCTCTTTACGGTCCCGGTCAACATTCTGCATGTGCATTATTCCATCTACTCCGCGGCTCAATTTTCTTACGCCCCTGCGGGGCTGATTCCTTCTACCTTTACGTTCCCACGGCTTACGCCGTGGGCTGCATTCTTTCGCCCCTTCGGGGCTTACCTCAGCGGCTAAAGCCGCGATTCAATCTTGTGCGCTCTACGGCGCGGCTGAAGCCGCGCCCTTTCAAAGCTCTCGTGTCAAAGCTCTCGTGTCAAAGCTCTCGTGTCAAAGCTCTCGTGCAAAGAACATTTGATCGCAGGGCTGGAAGCGCTGCGCCATCCGAAAACCCTCCGCTAGAAGCCGGAGGGGAAGGGGGAGGGACAGTGAATGTTGGTGGCGGCTCCGGAGTCTAGCTGCGGGGCCGTTGGAGAGGATGGGGCCAGGGTCACTCCCGAGCCGCTCGCTTCGCTTCGCGGGACCCTTCGACTTGGCTCAGGGCAAGCTTGCGAGGCGGCCGTCGCCACATGGGTAGGGGCGGCGCCAGCAAAATCCTGCCGAGCTTCGCTCGGCCTGACCGGGTCTGAGACCCGGTCCCACATAACCTTTTCGTTGGCCGAGCTTTGCTCGGCTGGCTTCTTAGGTGCATCCTCGAACAGGGACTGCTGGCGGTCATCTGGTTGTGGGATGTATTCGGTTGCGGGGGTCAGCTCCAGGGAGGTGGCGAAGTGGGAGCCGATGCCGCTGGCCTTTTCGGCGGCGGAGACCATCCATTGATTCAGGGCGTTGCAGATGCTGCGGCGCTGGGTGGGGTCTTCGATGACGACGAAGCGGACGAAGTAGCGACCGGAGGCCAGGCGAGCGCTCATGGGATTCTGGCGCGAGAGCATGCGGTCGAGGACGAAGGCCATGTCGTCGTCTTCGAAGAACTGGGTGACGGCGAGCATGCGGCGGGGGGCGGAGGTGGTGGCGGAGAGATCCCGCCGAGCTTCGCTCGGCCTGACCGGGTCTGAGACCCGGTCCCACACGAGGGCGCCCGTCGCCACATGATCATTCCTCTGGCCCAAGTCCATGATCTCTTCGGCTACGGCGAAGACGCCGGGCTTGCTGGGGACGAACAGGAGGCTGTGATGGGTCTCGCAGCGGAACCAACGCGACCAGCGAAGGTGGCGGTAGTCGAGGGGACGATCAAATCCGTGGCGGGCCAAAGACTCTGAAACGAGACGAGTTAAACCTTCCATGTACGGGCTCCTAGGTCCTGCTGCCGCGCCGGAGAAAGGAAATTCCCTTGTCTGCCGGAGGGCAGGTTACAGATTGACTGCTTTACCGCATTTTCAATTGTGTCGCGCCCCGGGGGAGGGTCGGGGAAACGGCCACCGCACTTCATTTCGGCTTCCGGCTTCCGGGGTTCGGCTTCCGGGTTCGCTGGAGGCTCGTTTTCGGTTGAAGGTTTCGGGCGCCGGGGCTTACGGATCTGGAAGCCCGGGCGCCTGAGCCTTTTGCTGCCGCGGAGGGTGCCGAGTCACCTCTGGCTGGGCACCGGACCGCATGGTTCGCTTCACTGCG
>Ga0209517_10000937_pt1 | contig 47133 bp, 31 predicted proteins | sample PeaSoiMetSII2010_FD_187695 | JGI IMG/M metagenome (GOLD analysis project Ga0209517, IMG submission 187695) | Peat soil microbial communities from Weissenstadt, Germany - SII-2010 (SPAdes) (version 2) | ecosystem: Environmental > Terrestrial > Soil > Wetlands > Peat | place: Germany...
CCGCGCGCCTCAGCCAGGTATGAAACGGAATGAGCGGCACTTTCACCGCAAAGCCAAGAAAGATGCCGCCGAAAATCAGCAGCGATAAACGCCACCCCGTCAAACTGACCCAGCCGAGGCGCGCGGCCAGCGCCGTCTCGAGCACGCCATTCCGGCCTGCCTCAGCTAGTTTGATGAAATCGAATTGCTGCGTCGCCAGAAAGATCGCCAGAAAAGCCAGCAACAACGCTACGCTGCCCGCCATCGTGTAAATAAAAAACTGCATCGCCGCCGAGCTGCGCATGGCTCCGCCCCACAGTTTGATCAGAAAGAACGCGGGAATGAGGCTCAGCTCCCAGAAGATAAACCAATGGAAGAAATTCAAGGCGGTAAACGTTCCGAACAGTCCCGCCTCCAGTAAAAGTACCAGCGCGAAATACAGCGGCGCCCGTTCCTCAATCCTCCAGGAGGCCAGCATGGCCATGGGCACCACGATGGCCGAGAGCAACACCATCAACAGCCCCAGCCCATCTACGCCCACGTGATATTGCACTGCCAAAATCGGTATCCAGTCATGGATTTCCTCAAACTGGAGCTCGTTCGAAGCCGCGTCGAAATTCGCCCATAAACTCACGGTCAGCGCCAGCGCGAGAAACGCGATCCCCAGCGCCACCCGCCGCGCCAATTCTCTCTTCTTGGATCCCAGGCCGATGATGACCAGTGCGCCGAAAATCGGCAAAAATGTCAGTATGCTCAACACAGGCCACGAGTTCATGCTCCCCGGCACCCCCAAAGCAGCAACAGCGCCAGTAACGCCAAGGCCACACCCAGCGCGCGCAAGTAATGCTGCACGCGGCCATCCTGCAAGCGTGCCAGCAGGCGCCCGCCCCGGCTCACGCCGCGACAGCCCTCATCAAATCCCTCGTTGACCACCTTCTCATCCAAAAAACGATCCAGCCAAGCCAGCCCAAGCACGACAAAAGCCAAGCCCTGCACCAAGCCGTTCCACACCACCTCGTCGAGGAGTGCGCAAGCCCGTCCCCACCACGAGTTGAAACGGATCACCGTGCCTTCGTAAATTTCGTCGATGAAGTACTTGCGCCTGAGCAAAGTAAAAATTTCCGGCTGAAATCCTTCCAGCACATCCGGCTCCTCGGCGCTCGCGATGGGCTTGCGGCCATAAAGCCACCAGCCAAGCCCGATCCCGGTGAACACGATCACCGTCGAGACCAGAAGCAAAAGCAGGTCCTGGCCCTCGAAAACTCGTCCCACGTCGAGCGTCGCCCCACGCCCCGCGAGAAAGCCCTGAAACCATGGCCACGCAGGCGTGCCGATGAAGCCCAGCACAATAGCAAATGCGGCCAGGATGATCAGTGGCGTCGTCATCACCGACGGGCTTTCGTGCGGCTCTCTCGGAAGTTCCACCTGCGGATGTTCACGCACGGGCGCGCCACCATGTTCTACCGTTCGTTGCTCCGAAGCAGTCGTTCGGCCCAGCTCCAGCCGGCAGTTTCCGAAAAAGACCAAACAGACCTGGCGCGTCATATAAAACGCCGTGAGCAGCGCCCCCGCCACTCCCAGGTAAAACGGCGCGCGCGAGATGTTCCAATCCGACGCCGCGTGCAGAATGGCGTCCTTGCTCCAAAAACCCGAGAAGACCAGCGGGAACCCGCTCAGTGACAGCATACCGACCGTGTAGGTCGCAAACGTTACGGGCATGAACTTGCGCAGCCCTCCCTGGCAACGGATGTCCTGCTCTTCGTGGCAACCATGGATGACCGACCCTGCTCCCAGGAATAACAACGCCTTGAAGAACGCGTGCGTGATTAGGTGAAACATACCCACGGCTACACCGCCGACCCCTAAACCCAGCATCATGAATCCCAGTTGCGATACCGTCGAGTAAGCCAGGATGCGCTTAATGTCTGTCTGGGCCACGGCGATGCTAGCGGCGAACACCGCCGTCACCGCACCCACCCAGGCCACGACGGTAAGCGTCGCCGAAGCTCCCTGCGGCGACGCCGCCATCAAGGGATACACTCGCGCCACCAGGAAGACACCCGCCGCAACCATGGTCGCCGCGTGAATCAGCGCGCTTACAGGTGTGGGGCCCTCCATGGCGTCCGGCAGCCAGACGTGCAACGGCACTTGGCCGGATTTGCCGATCGCGCCACAAAAGATGAGCAGTCCAATGCCGGTTGAAGCCGCCAAGCCGGCACTCGTACTCTCGGTAACCAGTTTGAGCAGAGCCGATTGTTCGAGGCAGCCGTTTCCGTGATCATAGAACAAGAGCGTGCCCGTGGCCGAGTACAGCCAGACCATTCCCAGCAGAAAGGCCAAGTCCCCAATCCGCGTGGTGATGAAGGCCTTTTTGGCCGCCGCGGCGGCGCTGGGTTTATGATACCAGAACCCGATGAGCAGGTAGGAGGTCAGGCCCACTATTTCCCAGCACATGAAAAACAACAGCAGACTGTTGGCGATGACCACCCCGAGCATGGCCGCCGCAAACAGCGACAAAAAACAAAAGAAGCGCGTGAAGTTTTCGTCGTGCGCCATGTACCCCAGGCTGTAAATGAAAATGAGTAACCCCACGAAGCTGACCATGACCAGCATGACCGCCGTCAGCGGGTCGAGCACCCAGCCCAGTTGCAGCCAATGGTCGCCGAACTGGAACCAGCGGAAATTAACGACCTGCAGGTTTTGCTCTCCAGGCCGAGCATGTGCCAGAGCCTCTATAAAGGCCAAGCAGGACAAGCCGAGTGCCAGCACCATCGAGCCGATAGCCAACGAAGCCGCGAACATCCGCTGCCGCTGTTTAGCCACCGCGCTCAAGCCGGCCGCGAGCAGCGGCAGCGCCGGTATCAGCCACAAGTTTCGAAAAACCCAGCCCATTGCGTTCATCCCTTCATCCTGTTGATCTGATCCACATTAACCGTTCGGAAATGCCGGTAGATTGAGATAATGAGCGCCAAGCCGACGGCTGCCTCCGCCGCGGCCACACCAATCGAGAAGATCACAAAGATAATGCCCGTCAGCGCCTCCGGGTTCGGGCCGTACCGCCAAAAAGCAATAAAGTTCAGATTAGCCGCATTGAGCATGAGTTCGATCCCGATTAGAACGAGGATGGCGTTGCGCCGCGTTAATGCCCCGGCCAAGCCAATCGCGAAGAGCAGAGCTGAAAGCAGCAGGTAACCCCCCAGCGGCGTCGAGACGCTCATCGGACCCTCTCCTCTCGCAGGGCGATAAGGGCGGCTCCGATCAGCGCCGCCGTCAGTAACAGGCCAACAACTTCCAGCGGCAGGACGTAACGGGTCATCAATTGCGCCCCAATCTGGCGCACGGTCGCCTCGGGCGCCGGCGGCAGTTCAGCCTTCGCGGCCTTGCTAGCGCACATCATTCCGCCTACCACCCCAAACACCACCCCGGCAATCGCCACACCCACCGCCCAACTCGAAGAGAATATCGGTTCGCTGGGCGGCTCGCTGCCGCCGGTCAGCAGAATCGCAATTACCACCAGGATGGCGACCGCGCCGATATAAACCAGGATTTGCGCCAGCCCCACAAACTGAGCGTCCAATTGCAAATAGACCAGCGCCAGGCTCGCCAAGGTAATGGCCAGCGCCAGCGCGCAGTGGACTAGATTCCGCAGGCTCAGGGCAGCGACGGCTCCCGCGATGGTCAGCGCGGCAATAATCCAGAAAGACCAACTCATTCGGCAAACCGGTAAGTGCGTTTTCCCAGGTGCTTATGCTCCGTGAGGGACCAGCCCAGCATTGTGTAGGGGCCAACCACAAGCAGGGAGCAGACCAGCCAGCGGCCCAGGCCAGGCCCCATATAATGCCAGAGAGCCGTCGTCAGGAGGTTGATGAGCGCCAGCGGCAACATGAACTTCCACGCAAAATTCATGAGCTGATCCATCCGTAAGCGCGGCAACGTCCCCCGCACCCAGATGAACACGCACACCAAGCCCATCAGCTTGGCGAAAAACCACAACCAGGATGGCAACCAGTTCAAAAAAGGAAACGGCGCCTGCCAGCCGCCCAGAAACAGCGTGATCGCCAGCCCGCTCACGCCGAACAACCCGATGTATTCGCCCAGGAAAAACAGCGCAAACTTAAACCCGGAATACTCGGTGTAATAACCCGCGATGATTTCCGATTCGGCCTCCGGCAGATCGAACGGGGAGCGGTTCGACTCCGCCAAGCCGGCGATCAGAAAGAGGATGAACCCGGCCAAGCCCCACGGTGTAAGCACAAACCAATGGGGGAGGATGCCCGAATAGCCCCCCTGTGCCTCGACGATGCGGACCGTCGATAGCGAACCCGTGATCATGATTACCGTCACCGCCGAGAGGATTAGCGGCACCTCGTAACTGATCATTTGAGCGATGGCCCGCATCGCTCCCAGCAGCGAATACTTGTTGCGGCTCGACCACCCCGCCATGAAAACTGACAGCTCCGTGGCCGCTCCGACGGCAAAGAAGAACAGCACCCCAGCATCCAGATTGATCGCGGTCATGTTCCGCCCGACCGGCAGCACGGCTAGCGCCAGAAATACCGGCACCACCAAGACCAGCGGCGCCAGGAAATGCACCACTTTGTCCGCCCCGCGCGGCACCAGGTCCTCCTTTATCAAGGCCTTGACTCCGTCAGCCAGGGGCTGGAGCAAGCCGAAGGGCCCGACCCGGTTCGGGCCGAGGCGGTTCTGAATGCGGCCCAGCCCCTTGCGTTCCAGCAACGTGGTCAGGGCAAAAAGCGTGGCGAAGACGGCCATGAGGCCAATGATGGAAAGCACCGCAGAGAACGCCGGCTGCCATTGCGCCGGGGCAAGGTGCTCCACCAGCCAATGTTTCGCGTTAACGAAAACCTGGTCTATCGTTTCTTCCATTAGTAAATGCCCGGCTCGCCCTTCAACGCCGGGCGCAGGGTCGGATTGTGGCGGCTAAGCCTTGCCAGGGCAAGCAGTGTTTCCGCCCTTCCCTCCTAATCTTCCCTAAACCTCCTTAATCTTAATCCTAATCGTAGTCTGGGTCTGACCTCACTGAACGTCGCGGCGGGACCGCCAAACGCGCATCCTCCTTCCCAAGGAGAGGGCCCTGGCTTTCGGTTTGAAAATCCACGCTTGGCCGGTACCTTGTGCGTCGTGCCGCTAGAGAACGCGAAGGAGCCGGGCCAAGTGGCTACCGTGCCGGAAGAACTCACCGGCCAAGCGCGCCGCGTGGTGCTTGGACAGGTGCGCTGGCGTAATACCTTCGCCTCCTTGCGCCATCGCAACTTCCGCCTGTTCTTTGCCGGCCAATTGGTGTCCCTCATCGGCACCTGGATGCAGAACACTGCGCAGGGCTGGCTGGTGTTCGATCTCACCGGCTCGAAAATGCTCCTCGGCGTAGTCGCCGCAGTGGGCTCTGCTCCTATGATGCTCTTCTCCATTTGGGGCGGTTCCGTCGCCGACCGCCATTCCAAACGTAACATCGTGCTCTGCACCCAAACGAGCATGATGCTCTTTGCCTTTGCCTTCGCCGCCCTGGTTTGGACCGGCCAGATCCGCCCCTGGCAGATCCTGGTGCTCGCGGCCTTGGGCGGCTTGGCCATGGCTTTCGACATGCCCGCCCGCCAATCGTTCATGGTCGAAATGACCAGCCGCGAAGACCTGATGAACGCTATCTCTCTCAATAGCTCAATCGTCAACGGCGCCCGCGTGCTCGGTCCGGCCGTCGCCGGATTTCTCATCGCCAAAGCCGGTCCCGCGATTTGCTTCCTGCTCAATGGACTCAGCTTCGTAGCCGTCATCGCCGGCCTCTGGCTGATGCGGCTGCCCCAACATCTCCGACCCGCCCGAACCAACTCGGCTTGGGCGCACGCACTCGAGGGCTTCTCTTATGTCTGGCATCACCGGCGGATGCGCACGATCCTGATTCTCTTTGCCGTCGTCGGCGTGTTCGGATGGTCGTACTCAGTGCTGATGCCCGCCTTCGCGGCCGAGTCACTGCACCTCAAGGCCGCCGGCTACGGCATGCTGCTTAGCGCCAACGGCGTCGGCGCACTTGTCGGCGCGTTGACTGTCGCCGCCGTCGGCAGCCAGTTGAACCGGCGGCTGCTGGTTTTTGGTGGGTTGGGAGTTTTCTCCCTCATGCTCCTGCTCTTATCGCTCGTCCAGAATTATTTTCTGGCGCTGCTGTGCCTGGGAATTGGCGGTTGGGGAATGCTGCTGTTTTTCTCCACCATCAACACCCTCCTGCAAACCAGCGCCTCCGACGCTATGCGCGGCCGAGTGATGGGCATCTGGGCCTTGGTGTTCGGTGGCATGACGCCCTTGGGCGGCCTGGAAGCAGGCACGCTTTCCCACTTCGCTGGGGTGCGCTGGGCGCTGGCGATAGGCGCGATGATCTGTGCTCTGGCCGCGCTGGTCGTCTGGCTCCGCATCCCCCGCGGACCACAGCCCGCCGCCGACACACACTCGCACCCCAATTAATTAAGGCCCAATCGGCGGAAACGGGCAGGTTATCCCTGGGGTGTCCTCCTCCGCCATGTTGGGGTACTTACCCCATTGTAGAATCAGCCGGCGGTTATAACTTCACTGCGGTTCCTTGTAATGGTGGTTAGTTAGGTTCAGGCGGCCCTGAGTGGGGCCGCCTTTTTTGGCCCACATCCCGCCAAGTCATCCGAAGCCCGGAGACGCATTCGTGCCTGTGCCAATGCCAATAGATTAGGGCACCAGAGATACGCGGTAGAACCGCTGCTGTACACCAGTAATCACATCGGTGACTGACGCGTTGGTTCCCGCCGCCACTACACCAGGAGCCAACATCGTCCAGTCCTGATCAGGTAAATTAGTCTTGTACTCCACGTTGTAGGCGTAACCCGCTACGGCGCTCCAGGTTAGGGTCACCGCTCCCGTTTGCACGGTTATGGATTGAAAGACCGGTGCCGGCAATAACAGGACAGTCACCGTAAAGCTGTTGGTGGTGCTCATCTGTTGTGCGTTCACTGCCAACGGGTCATAGTCCGTGGCGACGGTCGTGATGAGGTTCGTGCTCGGCACCTGGGCCGCAACCGGGGTCCAGGTGATGACCCCGCTGGTGTCAATCGTCGCGTTCGTAGGCGAGGTCGTCAGCGCGTACGTGAGGCTCACGGCATGGATGTCCGAATTGGTGGCCGTATTGGTTACTACCAGAGTCGAGAGGCCGGCAATCGTCTGATCAGCCTGAACCGGCAATACCGGAGCGCTGTTCAGGTCGTTGACAATCACGCTGAAGCTGTTGCTGGCATAAAGGGGCGGCGACCCATTGTCGCTCACCAGCGTCGTAATGGTGTTAGTCGAAGGCGCTTGCGCCTGCCCCGGCGTCCAGGTGATGATCCCGTTATCATCAATAGCTGCGCCGGCCGGCGGATCAACCAATGCATAACTCAAGGTGGGCAGAGGCAGATCCGAATCGCTGGCGGTGTTGGTCACCACGAGCTCGCTCAGTTCATCGACCGACGTGCTGGACTGCGCCGGCAGAGATGGCCCACTGCGCGGCGCGGGAACAACTGTGATCGTAACCAGCGCTGTCCCCAGATTCGTTTGGTTGTCGTTAGCTTGATAGACGAAGGAATCCTGCCCCAAGAAGCCGGCGGCAGGGGTGTACGTGAACCCGCCGTTGTTGCTAACGCTCAAGCTGCCTTCCGAAGCTCCGCTCACCAGGACCGCCGACAGGTTGGTCCCATACACGCCGGTGTCGCCGCCTAGCAGCCCAGGGGCGCCCACCGTGAGCGTGGTGCCCCCGTTCATGAGGTAATCCGCGGGCACTGCCAGCGGATTCACCAAAACCGAGGCCAGCGACATGACGTAGGCACTGTTGCCGGTGTACATTTCCGCACTGATGCCGCCCGTCAAATACGGGACGTTATCCGTGTAGGTAGTTGCCAAGGCGCCATCATAGTAAACCGCGATTTGGCCGCCGCGGAAGGCGAGCTTGAGGACATGAGCGTTCGTGCCGACATTTGGCAAGTTCTTCGTCGTCAAAAACGTCGGGGTTGTCCAATTAGAGAACTTGATGAGGTGCAGCGTGTTGGCCCCGGGATAGACCCAAGCGGCATAATGCGCGCCGGTAGCCGGGTTCAGCCGGCCCCCCAAGCCGCCACCGTAGGCGCCAGCCGCAAATTGAAGTTGTCCCTGTAACGAGTAGTCGCTCCAAGCGTTGGTCAGATAGACAAAGCCATATGCCATAAGCGGATCGAGACCGCCTTGCAGCATCCCGTTCGCAATTGCCCAAGCTCCTGCTTGCACGACCCAGGGAGCCAGCGAGCCAGAGGCTGCTTGGGCAAAGTTCTGGTAATACAACGCGCCCAAAGGCAGCCCGCTAACGGTTACCGTAAAGCCGTTCGTCGCACTCAGTGCCGGTGAACCGTTGTCACTAACTATGGTGGTGATCCGGTTGGTCGAAGGCGCCTGCGCCTGCACCGGTGTCCAGGTGATAATGCCGTTGTTGTCAATCTGCGCCCCGATGGGTGGATTGACCAACGTGTAGGTCAGGATGGTGGGTGGACAATCAGTCTCGATAGCCGTGTTGGTGACCAGGAGGGTGGCTGGCAGGCTGATCGATTGATCCATTTGCAACGCCAATGATGGGCCATTGTGAACGGCATTCACAACCACGGTAAACGTATTGGTTGCGCTTAACTGCTGGGTGTTGGCAGCCAGCGGGTCGTCATCGGTCACCACCGTCGTGAAAACATTAGTGCTCGAAAGCTGGGCGAGCACGGGCGTCCAGGTGATGATTCCATTGGCGTCGATCGTCGCGCTGGGCGGGGCTGTCACCAGCATGTAGGTCAGACTCACCGAATGAATGTCCGCCTCCGTGGCGGTGTTAGTCACCGCCAGAGTAGCCAAGCAGTCCAGGACGAAATTCGGCTGGCTAGGCAGCACAGGCGCGCTGTTCTGATCCAAAACCACCACCACAAAGCTATTGCTCGCGCCTTGGGAGGGCAGGCCATTGTCGCTCACCACCGTCGTAATCACGTTGGTCGAGGGCGCCTGCTCCTGCCCGGGCGTCCACGTGATGATGCCGTTCGTATCGACGGCCGCCCCCGCCGGGGCATCGATCAGTGAATAGCCTAGAGCCAGTGGTGGCGTAACGGTTTGAATGGCCGTATTGGTCACCACCAAGCTGGTCATCACGTTGATCGTAAAGTTGGTCTGCGGCGGCAGCCCAGGCGGGCTGTGGGGCGCATTGACGGTGAGCGTGACGATAGCAACCCCAAGATTGGTTTGAGAGTCGTTCGCTTGGTAGCTGAAGCTATCCGTTCCGGTGAAATTCGCGGCGGGGGTGTAGCTGAAGGCGCCATTGCTGCTCAGGTCCAGTGCGCCGTTCGCGGGGCCACTCACCAGCAGCGCATTGAGGTTAGTGCTATAGACCCCCGTAACGTTGCCCAAAACACCGGCGGGGCCCACTGTCAAGGTCGTGTTCTCCGCCATCAAATAGTTGTCCGGCGGCACCAAGGGCGCCACTGCTAGTTCGCCCACCGATACCTGGTACGCGATGGTGAAGGTGAACATGTCCAGACTAACACCCCCGCTCAGGTAAGGCGAGTTGGTGTCCGCCACGCTGGCTACCATTTGGCTGTCGTAATACACGGCTATCTGGCTCCCCTCCATTGCCAGCATCAACGTATGGGCATTGGTCCCAATCACAGGTAAATTCACGCTTGCCAGGATTGTCGCATTGGACCAATTCTGAAACTTCAGCAAGTGCATATTGTTCCCCGAAGGATAAATCCAGGCCGCGTAGTGGGCACCGTTAGTGGGATTCAAACGGGCTCCCAGCCCACCACCGTAGGCTCCCACCCCAAACTGGAATTGTGCTTGAACCGAATAGTCGCTCCAAGTGTTGGTCAGATAGACAAAACTATAGGTGCTTAGCGGGTCGGTGCCTCCCTGGAGTACGCCGCCTCTTACCGCCCAAGCTCCGGATTGGATGTTCCAAGGCGTAGGAGGAGGACCCGAGTTGGCCTGCGCGAAGTCCTCGTAATACAGCGAACCCGAAGCCAGGTCGAACAAACTCACCGTCGCGGGTGTGCTGTTAAGGGTTCCGTTGTTGGCCTCATACGTGAAACTATCCGCCCCGGTAAAGTTGGTTCCCGGCGTATAACTAAATCCCCCGTTGGCGTTCAGCGTCAAAGCTCCGCACGTCGGCGGCGTCACCAACACCGCGCTCAAGCTCGCCCCGTTGGTATCATAATCGTTGGCCAGCACACCCGGCGCCGGCACCACCAGCGTGGTATTCGGCGTGTAGGCGTAGGCATCATTATTGGCCACCGGGGCCGAGTTGGTCAGCACATTCAGCGTCACCTCTGCCGCCGCCGAGCTGCCCACCCCGTCATTGGCCTGGTAGCTGAACGAATCGGGCCCGATGTAGCCCGCCGCCGGCAGGTAGGCAAAACTTCCGTCCGCATTGAGCGTCAACGAACCATTGGTCGGACCGCTCACCAGCGTCGCCGTGAGGCTGCTTCCCAGGCAGGGCGAATCGTTGCCCAAGACTCCCGGGGCAGCAACGCTGAGAAGCTCGTTTTCCACCGCCGTGTAACTGGAGTTCACGGCCACCGGCTCCACGCCCACCACGAGGTTCTGGTACCTCGCCACATAAGCCGCTCCGTAGGTAAAGAGGTGCGCGCCGATGCCCCCGCTGGCATAAGGCGCCAGACCGTCAAAGTTGGTGTCGATCACATTGATGGCCAGTGCACCGTCGAAATAAGCCAGGATTTGATTCCCATGAAACACCACCTGCAGCGTATGCCAGTTGGTGCCCACGGGGGGCAAGGTGACCTGCTGCATCGGTGCAGGCCCCAGCACCTCCCAGGAATGGAATTTCAACAGCCGCATCGTAGGCAAAATCGTCTGCCCAGTGATACCATTGGGATAAACTACCACCGTGTAGCGGGCTCCATTGACCGCGCTAACCCGGCCATCCAGCCCCGCGCCAAACCCGTTGGCCGGCAATTGAATTTGTCCTTGCACGCTGAAATTGGTCCAGTTGCCCGGTACATACGCATCATCGTAGGTGCCCAGATCCGGATCCGTGCCGGCGAAGGTTCCGTTGGTAATGGTCCAACTGCCTTGGGCGGGTATCCAGGGAGCGAGCGGGTCAGCGTTGGTTTGGCGGACAAAGTTGTCAAAAAAGACGGTTCCCGGAGGGGTCACGTCGATCGTGGCCCTAGCCACCGCCGAAATGCTCACGCCGTTGTTGGCCTGGTAAGTGAAACTATCGATGCCAACGAAACTGTTCGAGGGCGCGTAGGTGAATCCCCCGTTATTGGTTAATTGGATTGTGCCTCCCGTTGGCCCGGTAAGTGAAACTATCGATGCCAACGAAACTGTTCGAGGGCGCGTAGGTGAATCCCCCGTTATTGGTTAATTGGATTGTGCCTCCCGTTGGCCCGGTAAGCAGGGTGGCGGAGAGGCTTGTGCCCACGCCCGCCACGGCGTTAATCAGGACTCCGGGAGCAGGGGCCGACAAAACCGTGCCCTGCGGGACAGTGTAAAAGTTGCTTTGAATCGTAGGATTGAGCAAGTAGCTGACTTGGGCGTTCGTCACCGCGGCGCCAACCAGTACCTTAATGACGGGGCCGTTGGTTCGGTAGCTATTGGGACCAGCGGCGACGCCGTTAGTGAGGACTTGCAGGGCAGAAACCGAAGGCCCCGGGACAAGCACCTCAATGGCGGTCTGAGGGTCGATGGCGCCGCTGATTGAAAAGGTGACGACCGAAAGATTGCCATTGCTCGAGAAGTTGGCGCTAACCTGGGCGTTCGAGCGGGACACCCACCAAGAGTAGATTCCGGCGGCGTTGACGGGCCAGATGCGGGGCTTGGTCATACTGTAGGTGACGTACGCAGAGGCCAAGCTGCCGGCGGGCCCGGCCCCAGCGGAAGAGCTGTGTGAATAAAGGTTGACCAGCCCCTCCAGGTTGTAATAGGAGTCCACCAATTGTTGGATCGTTCCCACGCCATAGCCACTCTCCAAAGATTGTGCTACGGTAGGCGCAATGAGATAAGACTCGCTGGTAGGAAGGCTTAGGAGGGGGTAGCGCAGGTCGGGCGTCTGCAAGGAGGTTGAGAGGACCCAACTGGGGAAGGGGCCGAGCTTTTGTTCACCCGTGGCACTGACCCCTAGCGCTTGTTCAATTTGATGGGATCCCTCCCGAGTCGCGTTGAAATAGGGCAAGACAGTAAGCCGCAGGCCGTTGGTCAGGCCAGCGAGCCAACCTTCAACATCGGCAAAGGAATTGGACAAGGAAGCGAAGGCATAAGCCGCGCCGTTGGCATAACCGTTAGGGAGATTCGAGGCAAGATCCAGTACTTCATCAGGTCCCCAATGCCAGTAATCATAGTTGGTGACGGGGAGAACAAGGTCAGGGTTCGCTAAGCCTCCATTCTGGGGACCAATGGTCGCGCCGTAGCTCGAAACCGCTTGGCGCAGGCCGGCAATAGTGGCCGCCGAATTGGTCATCTGCACCCGGAGGGTTCCGGTACAAAAGTAGTAGTCTCCTTTGGCGCCGTTGGTCGATTCGAATTGGGCGGAGGTGCTAATCGAATTGATCAGCGCGGTGTTATTTTCCAAATCGTGGCGCACATTGAGCGCGGCGTCATAAGGATAAGGCCAGGGGCTAAGCTTGGGCAGGGGCGAGCCGGCCGAGGCGAACGCTGCCTGGATAGCGTTCCGAAAAATCCCATAAGCGTACATACCCGGCGCGTTGCCCCCGTGACCCAACAGCGGTTGCATAGCCGCTTCGTAAATAAATGTGCCTTTGCCGAAGTTCTTGGTCAGGAGATACGGAGCGGCATCACCCTGGGCCAGCACAACCGCGTCGCCCGCGCGCACCTGCCAGCATAAGTGACCCTGGGCCAGGGCATGGACAGGGGAAATGCCCCAGGAGGTTTCGTCGGCTGACACCGGAAGGTTCCAGTCGAGCACGCCGCCCGGAATGTGCGCCGTCAGCGGATGACTGAGGACCTTAGAGAACGTCACGTCGCCAGTCCAGTTGAGCATGTTGGTGTGGAACGAATGGACACCCATGGCACTCGCGAGGGCAAAGTCGCCCCGGCTGGCACCGTTGGTCGTGCGGGTAAAGGCTGAGCCGCCGATGAACAAGGTGCCGCCCGCCGCGACGTAATTAGTGAGCCGAGCTACCTCGTCGTCCCCAATCGCCTCGGCTGCCAAGCTGATCATGATGGGGTAGTTGGGCGAGCCGTTGGTGCTGAGCAACGCTCCCGCGCTGATGTCGGCGTCGCGCAACACAGTAAAGGCAGTGCCGTCCGAACGCAGCACCTCCTTCAGGGAATCAGGCATTACAAAGTAATGCCAATTAGTCGGCCACCATTGAAAGCCGGTGGTGCCGGTTCCCGTGGGTGTGCCGGTCCCCGCATTGGTAGCGGACATGGTCTCCAGGGCACGGGTTAGTTCCGAATCGTGAATGGCTACAGCGAGTTGGGCATTGGGCGGGTCCGCTCCCTGGCCCCACGACGACGCGAGGGCGCCGAGCGCCAACGTCAAAGCCAGCCCGTTCTTGAGGGCGCTACCAACGAACCTGCAAGGATGTTCGAAAACAACCCTATACTTCAACATGTTCTCTATAATACTGTATAATGTTCAAGCGCACAGTCCTCCCAATACGGACAGCCGCTTCCGGTAGATTACGGAGTGGGCGGGATGCCAAGGGCTTAGAGAACCATGATGGGGGAAGGCACAGCAAGAGTTCTACCCAAGGCCTTACCCAGGCTGCCGATGGCTCGGAGGTCGCCCAGCGAGAACCAGATGGCCTCGCGGAAGAGGCGGCGGCCCGGCCGTGGCTTGCCTAGTTCGCAGAGTTCCATCCCCATTTTATAGGCCACTTCGGCCTTCACGCAGCGTGGAAGGTCCTGGTATTGGCGGAGGACTTTTTTGAACACGCGGAAGCGGTTGACGCAATAAGCGCGCTTATGGACAAGGTTAGTGCTGCGGCTATGAACACGGTACCTTGCCAAAGGCTGCCCGCAATAGAGAAACCGATAGTACCGGGACAATTGTATCCAGTACCACCAGTCCTGCACCCATTCGATTTTTTCATCGAACGGGCCGATTCGCTCCACGCATTCTCGACGCAAGAGGACGCTTTGAATATTGATGAAATTGGTTTTGAGGAGCGGGCGAAACAGCCAACCGGAAGGGGCGGATGGCGGTGGAAAGAGTTCGGCGAATCGCCGGCCGGTGGGCGCGCCTTCGCTATCAATGATGAGGGTGTCGCAATAAGTTAGGGCATAATCCGCGTTCTTCTGAAGGAGTTGAACCTGGAGCTCGAGTTTGTCGCGCTCCCAAACATCGTCCGAATCACAAAACGCAACAAACTCTCCCCGGGCGGCCCGCAAAGCATCGTTGCGCGAACGGGACAATCCCTGGTTAACCGGGTGTTGGATGAGAATCAGCCTTGGGTCGTCAGCAGCAGATCGGCGGATGATCTCCGGGGAAGCATCGGTGGAACAATCGTCCACGATGATGAGTTCGAGATCCGCATGGGTCTGCTGGAGGATGGATCGAACCGACCCGCTCACGAACGGGGCGTGGTTGAAACAAGGCATGATGACGCTGACGCGAGGCATGGTTTAAACGTGCGTTCGATGCATGTTCAGGCTCCCCCATGGACCCAGCCTCGAGCCACTTTAGCGCATTGAAACAAGGGAGGGGGAAGCAGCCGGATCAAGAACTTGCACAGTTGGGCAGGTTTGGCTCCCGCCGCAGCGATCTGTAGCAAAGTCCGCGCCCTACGGGCCGTGTTTGCGGCCATAAACTCGCTTTGAAGGCAGAAGAGACGTTCCGCACGTTTGGCGACGGCGAGAGTTTGGGAAAGTTGCGCCTCCGAAACCATGCCCCGCTTGCGGGCGGTGAGAAGGTCTTTCGCGAAAAGCTGGTACATCCGGGCCCGACCGCGGAAGTCGCGTTCCAAGCGGTCCTCCTGCTTCTTGATGGAAGCCAAAGTCCCGGCGATTTCATCTCTGGCATTAAACAGGTTGGCGCCATGAAGCCGATACCGGACTAAGGGCGTATCGACAAACAAAATGCAGCCCATCAACAGCGAACGAAAGGTCATGGCGTCGTCTTCGTGCAGCGTGTCGGCGGGCAATTCGCCAAAGGCCTCGAACAACGCCGGCGAGTACGCGCCGGCGGCGCCGCACACCCCGGGCTTGAGCGTGCGGACAAAGTCGCCCAGCGCGGCAGTTTGCTCGACGACGGCATGCGTGGGCTGCGAGGGGTCATGCCAGGAGGGGTGGGTAATTTGCTTTCCTTGTTCGTCAATATGAATCATGCGGGAATAAACGTAGGTAGCCGTCCTTCCCTTGGAATCCCAGGCTTCGTACAATGAGGCCGTGCGTTCAGGCAGCGACAGATCATCGCCTGAGGCCGCCACGACCAATTTACCTTTCGCCAATTGAACGATTCGGTTGACATGGCGCGCCAAGCCGAGATTGGCTGGATTCCGATTAAGCACAACCTGGTGCGGTCCGCGATAGCGGGAGAGGAGCTCCTGCATAATTTCAAAAGTCCGATCGGTCGAGCAGTCATCCGACAAAATGACTTGGAGCGGGGAATAGGTCTGTTGGAGCGCAGCCGAGACGGATTCGGCGATAAAGGCTTGCTGGTTGTAAGCGCCTAACCCGAAGCTCAAGAGGGGTCTCAAGGGAGTTTGCGCGGCGGGATCTGCGCTTAAGCTGCCCTCTGACGGCGCGCCAGCAAGGCCCAGGCTTTGGCGGTGAACCGGCCGAGGGGGGGCACTTTTCCGCGCCACAAACGATGCTCGAGGTGATGATCGAGCCAGTCGATACGGGCGAGTGGAACACCTGCCTCGGGGAGGATTTTCGCCAAACTACCAGGCCCGCACACGCTAATGCCACTGGACTCGAAACTGCGGAGCTTCCAGAAGTCGCCCCGCCCTAGCATCCGCTGAATGCGCCAGGGCAGACGTTCAAAATTCGGGCCGGTCAGAACCAAGGAGCCGCCGGGACCGAGCGACGGAAGACAGCTAGCCAGGAACTGGCGAGGATGGCGTTGCAAGTGGAGCAGGTTACTGATGAAAAGGCCGTCGAAGGTTCGCCCGCGAAGGGTGCGCAGCCCTTCTTCCAAGCTGCCATGAACCACCTCGATGCCTCTACGAGCGGCGACCGCCCCGATAACCGAATCCAAAGGGAGCGCGGTTACTTGAGCGCCCCGACGTATGAACTCAGCTTCGGAGGCTCCCCAGCCGCAGCCGATCGAGAGGATGTTTCGAGCCTGATGGGGCATTAGCGCCAGTGCCGCGAGCACCGGCTCTTCGTAGTAACTTTTGTGCCAACGGCAATGCCAGAACTTGGAATCCAATTGGCAGAGCGTGCTGGCGGGGTGGGCGCCATTGCGAATGTCCAGGAGCGTCTGGACTTGCTGTTTGAATTGCTCGAAGGTCACCATGTGGCGGCTGACATATCGATTATCCATGTGGTGAATCAGGAACCGTTCGAGGGCCGAAATGCAGATAACTTTCCGGAAGCCACAACTGGTGTAAGGATCGGTGGCGGCGGTTTCCGGCAAGCAGTAGCGACCCTCGTAAGGCTCTCGCAAAAAACCACCTGAGGCAATCGCGCGCTGCAACTGCGCCTGGGTGAGAATATAGAAGCCCGCGTGCTCGTTAGTGAACTCGGCGACCGTATAGGAGCCGCGCCGCCTAACCGATTCGGGTTTCCAGTGATAGTGCTCGAACACCTCGTCCATCGACCGCTCGCCAGACGGGGCAACCTCATAGCGGAGGAAGCCAGGGACCTCATCGGGAGCCAACTGGGGAGCTGCATTTAAGAAAGAGTCAAGGTGGTCTTGGGCAATATCGTTATCATCCTCGGTGTAAATGAACAGTTCGTACCGCTTTGCCCTCTGGGCAAAGACGGACTTGTGGGCGAAGGGAAGGGACCATGGATTTGTAGCGGGCAATCCCACCACCACCTCGATGTCAGGGCCGAGATCTTTTGGCGCCTCAGAAAGGACCACGATATCAACATCCAAGGCCATGGATTGATATCTGCTAATAACTTTTTTCAGCAGATCAAGGTGCTTCACTCCATAGCTTGCAATCGCGACCAAGACCCGAAGCCTCCCGGTAGCGGCACCTGCGGGCTTGCTACGGGAGGCTCCGGTGATGGTCCCCTCAAGATGCTTCAGCTTTTCGGGGAAGTTGTGTCGTTCGGCTACGTCTGTCATGCGTGCTCGATCGGGATCGGAGATCGCAGCGAGCGTCGCGGCGATGGACAACAGCCGCAAGGCTACGGACCGACAATATGCAGGCCGAGCGGGGGTGAGGGCGGAGTTGGCCGCCCGGCGAGATAAGGCGCAATGGTGATCTGGCCCAAGTAAGTATCCGCTTCCCTGCCGATAACGATAAGCTGGTGCGTGCCCGCAGAAAGATTCCAGATTTGCGGAGCAAACTGGGGAGCGGTGTCGGTGCCATTTCCGCGCCAGGAGACGACTTCATTGGTGAAACCGGCATAAATCGGAATGTCCCAAATCATAGTCGGGTCTGTCGGGAACGTGTCCATATTGATATAGAAGGAGTTGTTGGCATCGCCAGGGGCCTCGACGTTGGCAGTGACGGTGTATTGCCCGGCGTTGGTGATAACGAAACCATAAACAGCGGTGCCGCCGCCCGATACCGTGGTCTGGGCCGACTGATAGATTGAATTGCCACTGATGAGGAAGGGGGCGGTAATCGTGCCGGAGGTGGACGGGAAGCTTAGGCCGGGCAAAACCGCCAAGAGGCTGCCAGTGGCCGTGGCAGTCGCGCCACCGCCGCCCGTGAACGTAACCGTTTGGCTGTCCGAGGCCGCGCCGGTGGGCTGGTAACTAATCTGCACGGTTTGACTTTGGTTGGCACCCAAGCTGTAGGTCCCCCCTGAGACAATCTGGAAGGGCGCGGCCACGCGGGCGCTGCCCGCGAGAATTCCTACGCCCACGTTCTGGACAGTGAATGAGTTGGTAACGACCGAACCGGTCGCCACCGGGCCGAAACTCAGGCTGATGGGGGAGACCTGAATGATGGGATTCGTGGCCTGACCTTGGAACTGGTATGGCCCGATGTCCCACGCGCCCCCGGCAGGGCGGCTGTTGCCATCAGCATCCGTAGAGAAATAACTCGACAGGTTTACCCCCTTTCCCCTGAGCGTAGCAGCCGACCCGAGCAAATGGAAGTTATTGGCGTCGCTAAATGGGGTGTAGGAGACGAAAAAGCCACTCGCGCCCGCGGCGGATAGATCGCCAATGTTTGCCAGGTTAGTCACCGCATAGTTCAGGTCGTAACCTTGGCTGTTAATGGAAATATTGTTGGCGCAGACGCAACCGGTGAAGGTAAAAATGTTGTCATCCATGCGCACGGCAAAGACCGCGGAATTTCCGGGCTGACCAAGGTCAACAATGAGGTTGTTGGCAACCACCACGTCGTAGTATCCATATCCATTGGGAGTGGACCAGCCGGAATTTATGTCCATGGCCCGCATCGGCTGCCCGCAGATGGATGCATTATCGCAACTGCAGATATTGTTAAAAACCCGGACGTGGTTGATATCGCCGAAAACTGTTTCCGGGAAAACACAGGAGTTTGCCATGTTTACGCAATGGTTGTTGAAAAAACGGTCGTATCCGCCCCAAGTCGGTTGAAAGGCGTCCTGATGCTGCTGACCGGTGTAATTGGTGGCATAACCAATGAAACTGTTGTTGTAGATGTCGCAACCTGACTTGAGAGTGACGCCGTCGTCGCCGTAGCCCGAAGCCAAGCCGCCGCGCGGCAAATAAACCGTGTTGTGGTGGATCAAATTCACCCCATAGCCGCTCTTGGCAGAATCCGCGCCGCCAAGGAAATGATCGGCGCTGCTGCCTGGGGCCTCCTGGATTTTGAAGAAGTAGTTATGATCGAACTCCATTCCGAAAGGACTGGCGATATCAAACCCGGCGTTGGCGGAGCCGAAATTAATGTAGGCGACCCGAAAGTTTTGACCCGCGGAATAGTCGGAGATATAGGCGATGCCGCCCAGATTGATGACCTGGAAATGCATTTGTCCATCGCCGGCATCGCCGAGAATATTGACATTGGCAATTGAAGCGCTCAGGAAGTAGCTGCCGCCGAGGTTGAGAATCGCGGTGCCATTGTGCTGGGAGTCCTGACCGATTTGGTAGGTAATGCGCGAGGTTGAGGACGAGCCGTTCACAGAGGGGAACCCGCCACCTGCCGAATAGGAACGCGTGGAACCGGATGGCCCGCCCGAAATATAGACGGTGTCACCCGAAGACAAACCCGAGATGGAGCTAAGGGAGGTCCAAGCGTTGGCCCAGGAAGTTCCGGTGTTGGAGCCCGATGCCGCACTGTCCACATACCAAGTGGCGGCGCCAGCGGAAAGGCCCACCATCATTAACGCTACTGCTAGAGGGCCGGTTCGGACGAACGCTGCTGTCCAATTCCGTGATCGTTGCGTCGAAAATGAAAACACCCGGCTAGCCCGGCTGAACGCCGGAATCCCAGAGGCCGGTACGCAGGAGGTTTGTTTTGAGTTGGATTTCATAGTAATTTTGACTATACCATACATTGTTCACGCAGTGTGCTGCACGCCCATTTGGCGACAAAATCGCCTGCCCCAAAAGCGGCGATCCCTCTTTGAGCAGGAGATGTGCCAAATGCTTCCCCACCTGGTCTGGTCGCTAACATGACTGGAAACTAAGCTTGACCGTGAGGACTGGCCACTAGGCGATTCCTAGGCAAACCAAAGGCTCAAGCCTTTGTCACCGCGGGCTCACGGCGGAAGTCTCCGTAAAACCGTCCGCCGCCTCCACCGCAGCCGGTACCGTCGAGGCGGCCGGAGAACTTTGGGTGGAGACAACGGCGATGGCCGACACCAACCAAAACCAAAACACCTTGATCTGATCGAAGTAGGAAACGGAGATAAAAGCCATGCAGTGCGCAGTAAAGGCGACCCCTAAAGCCCATACGGTTTTGTCGAGGAGAATGGAGGCGCCGCCTTTGTGCACCGTTTGACCTATGACTCTGTAGCAGGTCACGATTAAGGCCAGGAACAAGGTTAGCATCGCGACGCCACCGTCAATCCCCTGAACGATGTAATGGTTGGTAATATCCAAGTTCCCGTTTTCGACTCCAAGTTCTTTGGAACCATCGTAGTTCCAAGAGGCGGTTGAGGACGTGCCGATTAGCCACCACTGGCTGAAGTGGCCCACAGCCTGATCAATAAGATAAGCCCGGTGCCAGCCGCCTCCGCCCACCAGGTCGCTAACTTTGGCGATCAAGTACCACACCGGCGCGTTCATCGTTAGGGCGAAGCAAATAATAGCTGCGACCATGCCCCGTCGCACAAAACGCATTTTATCCCGCATCGGCCACAGGCCGAAGCCTGCCAGGGCCGAAGCGTAGCTCATCAGGGGGCCGCTCGAAGCGGAAGCAACGGTAATGATCGAGCACGCCACGATGCCAATCCAAGCGAGGCGCTTCGTCCGCTCCGTTTTTTGGAGGAGCAACCCGACCATTAGAGGAAGGAGGGTCGCGCCAAAGGTGCCTGCCAGAATGGGATGCCGGAAGGGGCCCCGGCAGCGGAAGCGATCCCCGCGCTGAACGGCTATGGCTGGAACTCCCCCGAGGACGTGAAAAAGATCATAGTGTGTCAACTGCTCGTAGAGCATGAAAGCCGCCATGGCGATTCCAATGAAGGCCAAACACCGGACGTGGGCCAAGATGTCCTGTCCATCACGGGTGAGAATGCGGATAAGGAAGTAAACGCCCACTGAATCATACACGATTCCAAACGTTTCGGCACTGGGACCGCGCAGTAAACCGCAGACGAAGCCGGCCAGCACCCAGCAAAGGAAGAGCTTGTCAATTCGAACTAATCTGAAGTCCACCGTTTCGTGGCGCGTCACGATCCGAACGGCACCCGCCAGGACCAAAAGACGCAAAAAGTAAAAATGCAGGCCGAAAATCAACACCTGCTGGCCCAGCGGGATGAAAGCCGCGGTAACAAGCACAGCCCTGACGGCACTCTGGCGGCTGGCGCACAGAATCACACCCATCATCGCTAGCAAAAACAGCAAGGCTAGCGGATTGATGTTGTCCGGCACTGCAGCGGCGCTTTCCATTTAATCAGCCTTAAATGGTTTCAAGCAAACTCAGCTCACGAGCGTTCGGGCAACCATTGGCCGCAGGAATCACCGCCGAGTCGGCAAATCGCCGGTGCCAAAGCTCCAGAACAAGTAACGAAAAGACTTCCTTGGAGAAGCGGCCTTTGCTCGTGTGAGCGTCAACCATCCGTTCGACCATGCCCTTTCGAAAGTAGCCTCGCCCCACTGCCGAAGGCGAGAGCAGCACTTCGCGCAAGCCCTCCTTTAATTCAGTCCTAAGCCACGAACTGTAGGGCACGGGGAACCCCATTTTTTTTCGAGCTAAAATTTCCGGCGGCAACTCTTGCGCGAAAGCTGCCTTGAGCACCCGCTTGGTCTCGCGACCTCTCACTTTGAAGTCGTCCGGAAGCGACGCTGCGAATTCGAGCACCCGATGGTCCAGCAGCGGCACCCGCAATTCGACTGAATTAGCCATCGTCATCTTGTCGGCTTTGACCAGCAAATCGTCGGGCAGCCACGTCTTCGTGTCCACGTAGAGCATTTGGTCGATTAAAGACCAGCCCCGGGCGGGAGCCAAGAGGCGCGCCATGCTGCGTTCGGGAGATACTGAGGAGGTGGCGCGCAGAAACTCATCGCTCAAGAACGCTTCCGCACGCCGGTTGAAGAAGGCCATTGGACCGGAGGTGCGGCTAAAATAATGCGCGGTCAGTGACCGGCCTAATGCGGCTCCATATCGCTGCAAGCGGTCGGAGGAGAAAAGCGTGCCGGTTAGGACGGAGGCAGTGCCCGCGTGCGGCGCCAATGGCCCTAGGCAGGCGCGCAGAAACTCCAGCTTGAGCATGTTGGGATAGTTCGGGTATCCGGCAAAGGCTTCGTCCCCGCCCTCACCTGACAAGAGCACTTTCACGTGCTGCCGGGCGAGCTTTGAAATATAGTAAAGAGCTACTGCCGGTGGTTCGCAGACCGGCTCTTCCATGTGATGAACGTACGAGAGCAGGAATTTCCAGAATTCCTCAGGGGAAATGCTGAGGTCAAAATGCTCCGTGCCGAACTTGTTTGCCGCCAAGCGAGCATAAGGCCGCTCATCCACGACTTGGGCGTCGAACCCCACGGTAAAGGTCTTGATTCGCTTGCTCGTGCCGTTGATGGCAAAGCTCAAAACCGCCGACGAATCCACGCCGCCGCTCAATAGAACCCCTACTGGGACGTCTGCGATCATGTGGTCTCGCACCGTCGAGGCCAGCAGCGCGTGCAGTTCCTCGACGGCGCTTTCGAAGGGCAACGAATCTCGCTTGGGAATGAATGCAAGATCCCAATACTGACGTTGGATAAATTTCCCGGGGTCCGCCACCAGGTAATGTCCGGGGGGCAGCTTATGGATCTTATTGAAGAGCGTTTCCTCTCCCGGAACGTAGTTGAAAGCTAAAAACTTTCGGATCGCGGGAAGGTTGAGTTCCCGGCTGATGGCGGGGTCGGTGAGGATCGCTTTGAATTCGGAGGCAAAAAGCAAAGAGCGGCCGGTTTGACAGTAGTAGAGCGGTTTAATGCCAACCCGGTCGCGCGCCACCACCAGCCGGCGACGCCTCGAATCCCAAATCGCAAACGCGAACATACCCCGCAACTCGGTTACGCAATCCGGCCCGAGGTCCTCATACAAATGGATGATCACTTCCGTGTCGGTCCGCGATTTGAAAATATGTCCCCTCGCGACCAACCTCTCGCGCAATTCCTGGAAATTATAAATCTCACCGTTGAAGATGATCCAAACCGTCCCATCTTCGTTGGACATGGGCTGATCACCGGTGCTGAGATCGATGATCGACAATCGGCAATGTCCTAGGCCAACGTTGCCATCCAAGTACACGCCGTTGCCGTCCGGCCCCCGATGGGCGATGGTCCGGAGCATGGCCTGTATTTCCCCCTCTTCGACCCTCGCCGAGGAATCAAGGGCCAATTTGCCTGCTATGCCGCACATATTCTTGCCAAACTCTTATCCTGAATGGGCCGGATGGTCGAGCCGCATGGCGTCTTCACCCGAATTTCGGGTCCAGGGTTCCAACCCCAAACTCCAACGCAGGATAGCCCTCCACTTGCGAAACGAACCCGCTCCATGCCGCACGATCCGTCTGCCTGCAAACACCGAAGCGGGCAGGGCGCAAAGCAAACGCAAGATAGCCGTCCCCGTCATGCCTGCCCGATAAAGCGCCGCGCTGAGCGCCCCTTGGTTAAGACGCAGGAATCGATACACCGACTCGCGCATCATGACGTTCGAGAAGTTGCTTTTTGCTTGCGATGTGCTCGTGCCGCCATGATGAACGACCTCAGCTTCCGGTTGGTAGTAGGCCCGGTAACCGGCGCGTCTGATTTTGAAGCAGAGATCGAGATCCTCACTGTACATAAAATACTTCTCGGTAAAACCGCCTACCGCTTCGAATACGGATCGCTTGACCATGAGGCAAGCCCCAGAGATGACTTCGACGATTTCAGGCTGCCGGCTTGGCGAATAAAATGCCTTCGTGCCCCACAGACTTGACCGAGGAAAATGGGCGCGGAAGAAATCGGAATCCAGAACTTGGTTGAGAACGGTGGGAAAGGACTGAATACAGCTCATCTGAAGGGAGCCGTCACTGTTAAGCAGGCGGGCGCCCGCTGCCCCCGCCTGCGGCAGTTGCAATGCCTTAAGCAGAGAAGGGATGGCTGAGCCAACGAGCTCAGTGTCTGGGTTCAAGAAGAGAAGATTCTCGCCGTGGGAAATCTGGAACGCACGGTTGTTCGCCTTGGCGAAACCGAGATTGGTGTCGCTCTGAAGGTAAATTCCCTCGGGCGTCTCCTCGCGTAAGACTTTGTCGCAGCCGTCGAACGAAGCATTGTCAATCACGATAACCTCGTAACTGAACTCAGAGGCGTGGCGGCGAATCGAGCGCAGGCACTCCCGGACAAAGCAGGCAGAATTCCAGTTAACTATGATGATGGAAAGTTCCACAGGCAGGGAATGAAGGAATCAGCTCCACAGGCTGGTGCGGAACATCAACTTCCGGGCTTGCTGGTGGCGCAGATAGCGGATTAGTTGAGCATCCTCGATCTGTTGCAGTCCTTTGAAATAACCGCTGAGAAAGCCGTACATTAAGCCCAGCGCGCCGATACCATAAGGTCGTTTAAAAGCCCGGCTTAGGCACTTGACCAGCATGAACAGCGGCAAGTACCCAGAAATGTAATTGGCACGTCCGTTCTTGACCCAATTAGCCCACTTGCCGTCGGCCTCACCAGCCTGTCGGTGGTGCAGCAGTTTCAGGTCGGCAAAAGTGCAGGTGCGCCAGCCCAGCATGTTGGCTTTGATCTCATCCAGGGTATCCCATCCCGGCGCCGAGTGGAGGCCGCCCAATTGCCGCCAGCAGGCGGCCCGGTACACCTTGGTGGCGCCGCGAACGTGGAATCCCTGGTCGCCTTTCCACTCCGGAACCAGCACGCCCTCTCGAAGGTTGCAGATCGTGCCGCCAGCGATCCCCAGTTTGGGATCGGCCGCGAAACGCGCCAACAAATTCGCGAAGTACTCGCTTTCGAACGAGACGTCGCCATCAAGCTTGGCAAGAAAATCCCAGGCCCCCGTCTCCACGCGGCGGTAGCCTTCGTAAAAGGCCTCGATCACGCCTCCGCCTGGCTTTCTAAATCCACGGTCGGGCCGGCGCAGGACTTGGATCCAGTCGTACCTGGATTGGGCTTGCAGGGCGAGCGCCGAGGTGGCATCGGTCGAGCCATCATCGACGATCAGCCATTTCCAGGGCAGGATCGTCTGCGCAGCGAATGAAGCAATGGCCGAAGGAAGGTTCTCCTGTTCATTGCGTACCGGCGTAATGACAACGTATTTGGGATTTTGGCTGGTCTGGGCCATGTTTAAGCTGCCGTGGTTTTCATTTCCATCTGCGGGCGCTTTACGAAGGGGTGGCGCCAATACTTGAGTTGCCGATAGACACGCTGCACCCACCCTAGCCAATCGTAGGCCCCCTCCAGTTTTGCCTCGAACAAGGCCCGATCATCACAAGAGTTGGCGGGCAGTCTTTTGAGGCACAGAGGATCGCTGGCCAGCCGGTTACGGCCCACCACGGTGGTAACGCAGGTTCGATAGCCCAGGCTGCGCAAGAGGTCTCCGAACCTCACCCGAAAATCGCGATCTTCTTGCGGAAAGGCGTATGGGAAGGCAAAACTGGAGACTTCCTCGCCCAGTTCCTGTTGGAGGCATTCCTTGGAGAGAGCCAGCTCGCTCTTAACCTCTAGCCAGGGAATTTGAGCCAGCTTGCGGTGGGTCACCGTATGAGAGCCAAAGCGAATGCCGCCGGCGCGCAGCTCACGCACTTCGCTCCAGGATAGACACTCCCGGCCGCAGAAGGTTCTCCGTTCGGCTCCGACATAGGACGTTGGCAGGTACATCGTCGCAGTAAATCCCGCCGCCTGCAACACGGGCCACGCGGCCGTATAGAAGTCGCAAAAGCCGTCGTCAAAAGTCAGGGCGACAGGTGAACGGTGCTCCTGGCGATTGGCTGGCCAGGATAGGGCTTCCTCAAGTGAAAGGCCAGTGCAGCCCAATTCTGCAAGCCAACGCATCTGATGAGCAAACTGCCGAGGAGAAGTTGCTAACTTATAATACGGACTGAGCTGGGGCTCCAGATCATTCGAGATGCTGTGATACATGAGGATGGGGAAACCGGTCTCCCGGGTTCCCCGGCCCGCCCGCTGGACCAGGCGGAAAACGCCAAGAGTCAAGAGTCGATCGAGACGCACATCAAAGTTGGCTAACGGGCATTCCCGCCACAGTTTCCGCTCTCACTCACGGCCATGCCGAGACGCACCGTGTGTTTCCCAGCGGAGCACAAGCCATCGATCAGCCTCAGGTAGTCGGCCTTCCTGTTTTCCCAACTGTTGCGCCGCACGTACTCCGATGCGCGAGCTACCATAAGGCAACGGCCCTCCTCGTCGCTCAAGACCTCATACATCGCCTGCGCCAGCGCTTCCGCGTTGCCCGACTCGAAAAAGCGGACGAGGGAATCGTTGAAATAATATCGATCGACCTTGGTGTTTGAAACGACGAGCGGCACTGCGAGCGACATAAACTCCATGATTTTCGTGCTATACGCTTCGTTGCCAAAGGAGTCCGCACGTTTCGGCACAACTCCCAAGTCCGCCTCCGCCATGACCGAGGCGATTTCATGCAGGCGCAAGGGGTTAAAAAAACGCACGCTACCGTTCAACCCGAGTTGAGCGGCCAGGTTGATGAGGCTGGGTTTCATGCTGCCTTCGCCGTAGATGTGAAATTCGGCTTGCGGCAGCCGGCTCCGGAGTTTGGCAAACGCTTTAACCGCCACATCTAATCCCTGGTGCCATTGAAGGCCGCCCGGAAAAAGAATAAGCGGTTTGCCCTTGCCCGCTGCGCGGGTTCTGGGCTGGAAGAGCTGGGTATCGACATGGTTCAGGCAGACCGAGCACTTTTCTGGGCGGCAAGACCTGGCGACATATTTTTCCAACCACAGATGGTTGGCCAGGACGACGTGATCGGCAAAGGCGGCGGAGAGCTTTTCGACGAGCCTTAAGGCACGCACCAGAGCGGAACGCTCGGACGCTCCAAATTTGCTGGCGAAAAACTCCGGCACGATGTCGTGGATGTCCAGGATGATGGGGGTGCCCCTCAGCTTTGGAAACCAAGCAGCGAAGACCAGAAAGTCCGGAATATTATGTACATGCACCAAATCGTAGGGCTGACGCCAGTGCCGACGAGTAAGCCACCAAGAGGAGACCCAAAGGAAGCGTAACAGCGGCCACAAAAACGAACTCTTGGATTGTTCCTGCTTGCCGAAACGGTCTTGGACTCGGAAGACCTGGACGCCATTGATGATTTCCTGCTTGGGAACCTCGGGTCCGCGCCTGAGGGCAGCCACTTCCACGGTGTCTCCGCGCTGCGCAAGTGTCTCGGCATAGCGGACCACTCGGTTATCGTTTTCATAAAACGAGTAGCTGATCATGACGACCCGCTTGGCAGACAAAGCTTTGTTGTTCATGCGCTCGGTTAGTTTACCCGTTCATACCAGCCGCCCACTCGGATGCACTTGGACAGACTTCGTCCCCGTCAATTCGCACCATAGGCTAAATGACTTTGGCGACCGCTTAATTTTTCCCATGTGCATTCTTATGTCTCCGGCCGCACGCCCGCGGCTTGGGTCCAACTCCACACGTGCGAAAGCTAAAACCCTTGCGACAGCCGCGCGGGCACATGCTCGCGGCATCGGTTAAGGACCGTGGCAACGTTGGCGCGCGCATCACGCATAAGTGCGGTGGCCCGAGCCGCCAATTGCTGCCCGGTCTTCTCGGACTCCAGCACCAACAAAACGATATCCATGTGGCTGGCCAACCTGGGTGTTGGGCTGGTTGCCGATACGGGTGGCATGTCGAAAATGATGTAGTCGTAGTCGCTGGCCTTGAGCTTGGGCACAAGATGGGCGAAGCGATTGGGCGGCATTTTCGTCAGCTTGTCGTTGCCGTTATCCTGGAGCGACGCCACATAAAGCTTCTCGTCCACCTGTGCCTCGGCCCGGCCCTCGGGCTCGAGCACATCGGCCAGACCACGACCGGGCTTGCCCTGGTAAAATGGATGGGCTGCTCCGTCCCCCGCGGTCATGTCCACCAGCAACACGTTGCCGTCACCGGTTTTGGACAGCTCCGCGGCCAATCCGCTGGCGAGTGTGGTCACGCCCGCGCCATGACTGCACCCAGTCACGGCCACGAGCTTGGGTTTCTTCGTGTTCATGTTTTGAACCTCGAAATAAGTCATGAGCCGCTCCCGAAGACCCTCGGTGAACGCTTGGAGATGGTGTTCGCCGCTGTGGATCGTGAGAGCCATGCTACCTGCGCCGTCGGGGTCTGCGGGCACGGGAGTGGGAGCGCCGGCGCGCTCGCGCCGCCAAGGCAACCACAACCGTTTGTGCCAGGACGTATCCGGGATAGCAATGAAAACCGGCAGGCGCAAATGGCGTTCGATATCGGTTGAGCGCCTGATCGTCCGATCGATGATCAGATCAAACAGGAACGCCAGCCCGAGTCCGAGCCCCACACAGCCTCCAAAAGCGGCGCCTACCAGTTTGAAAAGCTTCTTGTAATCGATTTGCGGAGGAGTGGGGCTCTGGACCACACTCATGTTAATGCCCGAGGCCTGTGAGGCCAGATTGAGCTTGCTTAAAATCGAGTCGTAGTTGCGCTGGTCTTCCTCGCGCTGGCGCTGGAGCCGGAGAATTTCCGGTTCGACCTCCATCACATGGGTGGCTTCGACGTGGAGGTTGCTCAGAACCGTTCCCAAGGCGCCCACCGTGGCGGTGAGCCGATCGATCTCATTAACGCCCGCTGAAAAATCCGTTCCCACGGCGTTAGTGCCATGGCGGCCCGCGCCCTGGGTCAAGTGCAGGAGAGCGGGAAACTGGTGCTCGAGATCCGACTTTTGCTTTTGAAGAACTTCGATTCGCTCGCGCACGTTCTGACGCAATGGATGGGCTTCCTTATAGCCCTTAAAGAGGTACTCTCGCTCGTCGTTTTTAAGCACTTCCAGGTCCGCGGCGATGTCGCCGTACGAGGCGATCGTATCGGGCGGCACGACCACGTTCGTGGCATGGTTCGTGTGGCCGAGCGGAGTGGTGACACCATCTCCCAGAACCTCCTTGCGCTCCAAGAGCTTTATCTGGGCCTCGCGCAGTTCATCTTGGGTCTTCGAAATCTGTGACTGGTAGGACCGTTTGGCATCATCCACAAAGAGCAGGTTCGCTTCCGTCTGGAGTTTTTTCAGAGCGGTATCCGTAACCGCGATGTTACTGCTGAGGTCAGCCAACTGCTGAGCGTAGTAACCGTCCCGCACTCCGCGCTCCCAGACCGACATATTCATCCGCTGGAACATTTGGATTAACGTTGAGAGCACGGGTTGGACTACCTGCGGATCCGGGTGCTTGAAGGAGATGCTCAGAATGGTCGTGCGAGGCGGAATCTCGACTTCGATCCCAGAGCACACGACGCCAGCCGCCGCCATGCGGTTGGTCCCTCCTCCGCGCCTAGCAAGTATCTTGGCCGGGCCGACTAGGTCGGCCACGTTCGTGGCCAAATCAAGGCTCTTCAGAATCTCCTGTTCCGAATTGAGAATGCCTTGGCCGCCTGGATCCGTGGGCATGATAGAGTCGTCGGATTTGGGCGCGGTGACCCGTGTGGTATCTACGACGTAATGGACCATGACCTCAGCTTTGGAGACGTACAAGGGCGGGCGGAGCACACGCACGGCTGCCGCTGCCGCGATGCCGAGGCAGAAGAAGCCGAGGAGCAGCCACTTATGCCGAAAAAGCGTAAAATAAACATCGTCCAAGCTGAGGCCGCTTGGCGGGACGTGGCCGCCGGGAGGATTAGCGTGATTCGTTGGATTCATGATCGTGCCAGAGCCTCAATCCATAGGGATTTCCCTCACTCACGCAAGCTTTCTTTCAACGTTCGCACCACGAACTCAATCTGTTCGGGCTCGAGTTCGGGATACATCGGCAACGAAAGGAACTCCTGGGCGCAACGTTCCGCGATCGGAAAAGAACCTGGCCGCAAACCAAGGAACGCATAGGCCTTCTGCAGGTGAATCGGCACCGGGTAATGAATGGCGCACTTGACTCCCCTTGCCGCCATGCGTTGCAGCACGCCATCCCGGTCTTTGACGCGCACAGCATAAATGTGGAATACGTGGGAGTTGCTGTAGGTGGTCACCGGACGGATGACCCTGGGCTCGTCGGCCAGCAGTTGATCATAGAGCCGGGCGTGAACGCGACGGGCCTCGTTAGCGCCGCTCAAACGGCGCAGCTTCACGCTCAGCACGGCCGCCTGGATGCCATCCATGCGCGCGTTCCAACCGATGGTAGAGTGAAGATGTTTGGCGGCTTGCCCATGGTCGCGCAGGACTTGTATCTTAGTGCGCAAGTCTGCTTCGTCGGTGGTAATCGCACCCGCTTCTCCGAACGCCCCCAAGTTCTTGCCGGGATAAAAGCTGAAGCAACCAACTACGCCAAAACTTCCAGCTTTCCGGCCCTTGTACTCGGCACCGTGCGCCTGGCAGGCATCTTCGACCACGGGGGTGCCGTGCCTGCGCCCAATCGCGAGAATTGGGTCCATGTCGGCCATCTGGCCAAAGATGTGCACAGGAATAATGGCTTGGGTGCGAAGAGTCACGGCGTCTTCCAGTCGCGCCGGATCCATGGTGTAAGTCCGTTCGTCGATATCGACGAAGACCGGCCGGGCGCCGCACAGGCTGATGGCCTCGGCAGTAGCCATGAAGCTGTTGGGCACCGTGATGACTTCGTCGCCGGCGCCCACGCCCAGTGCCAACAAGCTCAACCACAGGGCGTCGGTGCCGCTGCCCACCCCCAAAGCATGGCGCGTCTGGCAAAAGGCGGCAAATTCGGTTTCGAAGCTCGCGACGAAAGGGCCACCCGCAAAGGCGCTTTTCTCGGTAACTTGGCGAAAAGCTTCGAGCAACTCGTCCATGAGCGGCTCGTGCTGAACGCGAAGATCGAGGAAAGGAACTTGCATGGGGTCCGCCTCCGGATCAAGTCACCTCAACCGGGTGAAGGTTACGAGCAGGGTTGCCTGCCACTACGGCTCCTTCCGGCACGTCCTTGGTGACTACGCTGCCAGCGCCCACGATGGCTCGCTCGCCGATGGTCACTCCGCAAAGAATCGTCGAGCCCGAACCGATGGAAGCACCTCGTTTGACGACGGTCGGAACACAGGTCCAATCGGCCTCCGATTGGAGCTCGCCCCGAGAGTTGGTGGCCCGGGGAAACCGATCATTTATGAAGATTACGCCGTGGCCAACAAAAACCTCGTCCTCAAGCATCACCCCTTCGCAGATAAAGCTGTGGCTGGAGATCTTGCAGCGCTTGCCTACTCGCACGCCCTTTTGGATCTCCACGAACGCACCGATCCTGGTGTCATCGCCGATTTCGCAGCCGTACAGATTGGTGAAGGCGAACACCTTGACCCGCTGGCCAAGTTTGACGTCCGGCGCGATGCATTGAAAGGGGATAACGGGGCTGTTCACGCGGCCACCATAGTTCGGGGCGCGGAAGGAACGGGGACGGAGACGGCGCCGAGCACGTGTCCGTTGCCGTTGCCATTGCCATGCGCACCATTGGTCGAAAAAGAGTTGCCATCCAAAAGCTCGGCCGAACCCTGCGCACGCAACGAGCGTCCCGCGGCTTCGAGAATGCGCACCACCTCAAGCCCAAGTCGGCCGCACGTCAGCGGGGTCGAGCCCTCGCGAACGCAGTCCAGGAAGTGCTGGCACTCGAGTTTCAGCGGCTCATCCTGTTTGATGTACGGGACGTACGCATCGCCGTAATGGTAGGAATAGGTGAATTCCCCAAACGTGTCGTAATGCGGTGGCGCTTCGACCCGAGCGTCATAGATTTTGAGTTTCTCCAGCGGTTCGGTGTCGTCATACACGATCATTCGACGCGAGCCAACAACGGTCATTTGGCGGACCTTCTTGGGATCCAGCCAACTGTTTTGAATGAACGCGCAGCGGTTTTTGGCAAACGAAAGATACATCATGCTCACATCCTCGATGCCCCGCGTGACATGGCTGCTGCCCTGGCAGGAGACGCTCACGGGCAGTTCATCCAGTAAGTGCAGAATAATTGAGATATCGTGCGGCGCCAGGTCCCAAGCGACATTAATATCCTTTTGGAAGAGGCCGAGATTAAGCCGGCGAGCCGCGATGTAATGAACGGGGCCAATATCACCGGCGTCGATAATCTCCTTCATCCGCCGGACCGCCGGAGAGAAGAGGAAAGTGTGGCCTACCATGAGCACCAGACCCTGATGCTGGGCCAAGGCAACCAACTCCACTGCTTCGGCCTCCGTCCGGGCCATCGGTTTCTCGATGAACGTATGTTTACCGGCATTGAGACTGGCCTTGGCCATCTCGTAATGGAAGCGGACGGGTGTCGCGATGACAATGGCGTCAAGCTCCGGGTCACATAAAAGCTCCTCAAACCGGTTGGTGGTGGCGACGTCGGGATGAAGCCGGCGCATATGACGCAGGCGCGGCTCGCTCGTGTCGCAGAGCACCTTGAGCTGGCAATCGGGTGCCTGGCGCAAGTTCCTCACCAGGTTCGGCCCCCAATAGCCGCAACCCACCACACCCACTTTGATAGTTTTCTTGGTCATTTTCATAAATTAAACTGAACGGATTTGGCGGCCGGGGAAGTCGCCCGGCTACGTTTGGCAGCCCGCAGGTCTTGGCATTGTCGCCAGAGCGCGGGCAGGGTTTTTGCGATGATTTGCAAATCCAACCAAAGACTCAACCGTTGCGAATACTCGATGTCGAGATCGATCATTTCGCTGAAGGTCGTGCGGTTTTTCCCGCTGACCTGCCATAAACCCGTGAGTCCGGGCACGGCCTCGAAGCGGCGCCGGTGATACGGCTGATATTGTTCGTACTCGTAGGGGATGCATGGACGCGGCCCAACCACGCTCATCTCGCCCCGCAGAACATTGATAAACTGCGGAATCTCATCCAAACCCGTGGACCGCAACACTGCGCCTAGCGGAATGAGCCGCGCATCGTCCCGCTCATCGAGCTTTGTCATTGGCGCTCCCGAGCTCATCAGATGCGCCGTGTGGGCGCGGTGCGAGTCCGTCTCAGCATTCAGACGCATCGTGCGGAACTTGAAGCAGATAAACTCGTGCCCTCGGTAGCCTATGCGCCGTTGGCGAAAGAGAACCGCCCCAGGCGACCCGCACTTGATGACGAGCGCGACCGCCACCCCGATAAAGGCCAATGCCGGCGAGAGCAGCAGGACGATAGCGAAATCAAGGGCCCGCTTCCATGTAGGGAGTCCGCGGTCACGTTTCATTGATGCCTCATCGACAAGGCTCGCTTTCAGATTGTCCATATTCCGGCTCGTTCCCAAAGCTGCGCCAGCGCCATGCCCATGCGCCCATCGCTTTCTGACCTCCCGCGTGCGAGGCCATTTTCGCTCGATAATGCCGCTTCGTGATAACGTGCGTTAATCATCCTCCTGTGGGCAAAAGTCGCAACTCCGCCCATTACGGAAAGCTTGTCGGTGGAATTACGGAAGCTAAGAGTCGCTCGTGCCAAACCAGGGCGAGACGCTTGATCTGCAAGCGTTTTTCCGAGTCCAAACGTTGGTGCGGTCGCAAGCCTGGGCTGGGACCTCGACCCTCTCGGCTGCACCTGGCAGGGAGGCGGTAAACCCTACGAACGCTGAGATGAATGGAGGGAAGGGCGGCTGCCCGCTGAGGGGCTTTGCGGATGCTGGAAGCGCGGACGGACTGCGCGCACACAGTCACCCGGCCCTGTTGCACTCCGGAATACGACTTCCCTCCGCCGTGGGTTGGCCGAGGAGACGCACCATGCGCAGGACTACACGGCCGAGGACGCGGACGAAAAGGTGTCGGCTACATTAGCAGCATCCGCCCGACCTGGCGCGAAAACCGAACCCTGTCCCTCTGTCTCGGCGACTATCCGTTCGTCCGGGGCGGGACATCGCTGGGCTGCGGCGCTCAGGAGAGCTAGACAAACCAGGAAGGACATGCAAACCCAAGAAATCAGCACGATAGCCATTCGCCGGGATCCGAGCACAAATTGTGCCGCGAAGTCCTGCTTGAAACGCCTGAACTGGCCCAGAATCTGTCCTAATTCAAGGCATTTTGTGTCCCATGGCGAGCCGAATAGCTGCCTCGGCCCACTGATCAAATTGGCGTCAATTGGTCGGCGTCAATTTTGACGGCTGCCGCCTGGTTGATGAAGTCTAGGCGTAACAAAACTGTGGCCACGCCATAGCGCTGTTCTACCCAGCCCTCGATTCCCTCAAGCGGCCCGGCGTTGATTCGCACGCGCATTCCCTCCCCAATCGCCGGAGCCAGGCGCACGCCGAGGTTCGAGCGGAGCGCCAGGAGGATATCGCCCAACTGCCGGTGGAAAGTCTCCTGGTCGAACACCTCAAGCAGGTTAGCCACATGCGCATTTTGGCGGATGGAATCCTTTTCCGTCGTTCTCAGCTCCAGGAACACGTAGCCGGGAAAAAGAGGTTTACTAAACACGACCGTCTTGCCGCGGTACTTATGCGCCGAATCGTAACAAGGGAGGGTCGCTGCGATTCCCTGGGATCCGCAGTATTCCACGAGTTTCTTCTCCCGGCGCGGTCTGGTATGCGCCACAAACCAAAGTTTTTCGCTCAACGCTTAAGAATTCGCTTCCCAGCCGTGAATGTCAAGCTTTGGGGCGGGTCACGGCTCCCATTAGCTCGCCGTATTTTTAAGGCCGCCCCTTGTTCCCTTTCAAGACAAACACTGTCTTGCAGGGTCTCAGCGCGGCACATTAGCCGGCGCCCGCAAGCCCCGTCCGCCCCGCGCCAAGGGATAAAAGTGGCGCCCAAGAAAGCTCGCAAACCCTTGGTTTTAAAGGGCAAACCGCAAGACCGCCCACCTTCGCCGGCACGCCTTCTTGATGGCTTTCCCAGTCCGGCAGGGGCGTTGGCAATGGTTATGCGTAGAGGACACTCAATATGTTTAAAGCTGGAGCTTTTATTCGGGCGAGCCGCTTGGCTCTCATCACGCTTCTTTTCCTTGTCATCGCCGCTGTGGGGCAGACTCGGGTCTTTGGCCAGGGTAGCGTTACTCTCGTCTGGACGGCTGATAGCGATACGAACGTGGTGGGCTACCGCGTGTATTACGGCGTGGCCAGCCGCGTTTACACTAACAGCATCGACGTGGGGGATGTTACCAACGCCACGGTGACCGGGTTGGTCGAGGGCGACACTTATTATTTTGCCGTTACGGCATACGACAACTTTGGCCAGGAGAGCGACTATTCGAACGAAATCTCTTACACAGTGCCCCTGCCGACGAATCCACCTCCGACCATTGCACTGACGTCTCCAGCCAACGGCGCCAGCTATACCGCTCCGGCCACGATCAACCTGGCGGCGAGCGTGACTGCCAATAGCCACGCGATCACTCAGGTTCAGTTTTACAACGGGGCAACTCTGTTGGGTTCGGCTGCCTCAGCGCCTTACGTTTTTTCCTGGACAAGTATCGGAGCAGGGGCTTACAGCCTCACCGCTACCGTGGTCTATGACGCCGGCAGCACCGTTACTTCCACCGCGGTAACGGTAACCGTCAACACCGGGGCCAGACCCGGTACCGCTTTGGTCGCAGCTTACGGCTTCGAAGAGGGCAGCGGCACCACCGTCACTGACTCTTCGGGCAATGGCAACAATGGGACCATCTCCGGCGCGACCTCGTGGACTGGCGGTGAATTCGGCGGCGCGCTCTCCTTCGATGGCGCCTCCTCCGTCGTCACCGTGGCCGATTCGGCTTCTCTGGATCTGAGCAGCGGGATGACCCTCGAAGCGTGGGTTTACCCGTTGTCCGTCAATCGTTGGAACCCCATCGTGCTGAAATCCGGTTCTGGCCTTGATTGCTATATCTTTCAGGCCTCGTCCGCCGCTACCACTCCCGCCGTGTATTGCGACGGATTCGGTGCTAACGTCGATGGTCCCTCAGCGCTGCCCGCGAACGCGTGGTCGCACTTGGCGACTACTTACGACGGTACTAACGCCATCATTTACGTCAATGGTGTCCAGGTTGCCAGCGTGGCTCACAATACGCCGATAACAGTTTCTCCTGGCAATCTAACCATCGGCTTTGCACCGCCTTCCTACTTCCTTGGAAAAATCGATGAGCTGCGCGTTTACAATTACGCCCTCACCGCGGGCCAAATTCAGGCCGACATGAACACCCCTGTAGTGGGCGCGGACACAAACCTCCCGCCCTCAGTCGCACTTACTGTCCCAGCCAACGGTGCCAGTTTCGCCGCTCCGGCCACCATTAGCCTTGCCGCGAGCGTCACCCCCAACGGCCATACGATCACCCAGGTCCAATTCTACAATGGCTCCAATCTCCTTGGCTCCGCCGCAACGGCCCCTTATGGCTTCACCTGGAACAGCGTACCCGCCGGCAATTACAGCCTCTCGGCCGTCGTCGTTTATGATTCGGGCAGCAGCGTGGCCTCCATTGTCGCCAACGTAAGCGTCACAGCGAACCCGCCGCCGACCGTGGCGCTCACCGCTCCGGCGAATGGCGCCAATTACACCGCACCGGCCACGATTAATCTCGCTGCTAGCGTCACACCGAACGGCCACACCATTGCTCAGGTCCAGTTCTACAGTGGCTCGACGTTGCTCGGCTCCGCCGCCGCTGCCCCTTATGCTTTCACCTGGAACAGCGTAGCCGCTGGCAGCTACAACCTAACGGCGGTCGTCGTTTACGACGGGAGCAGCACCGTCACCTCGACTGCGGCGAACGTAACCGTAGTCAACCCGCCGCCGACTGTGGCGCTCACCTCCCCTGCCAGCGGCGCCAACTATACTGCGCCCGCAACCATCAACCTGGCGGCCAGCGTGGCCCCCAACGGCCACGCCATCACGCAGGTCAACTTCTACAACGGCGCCAGCCTGTTGGGCTCGGCGGCCATTGCTCCTTATGCCTTTGCTTGGAGCAGCGTGCCCGCGGGCAGTTACAGCCTTTCGGCGACGGTCGTGTATGATTCGGGCAGCACCGTCTCGTCCCCGGCAGCCAACGTAACCGTGGTTAACCCTCCGCCAACGGTGGCGCTCACCGCGCCCCTTAGCGGCGCTAGTTACCTGGCTCCTGCCTCAATTAACCTCGCTGCCGCGGTCACTGCCAACGGACACACCATTACCCAGGTCCAATTCTTCAATGGCGTGACTCTGCTGGGCTCGGCCAATTCTGCCCCTTATACCTTCACTTGGAGCGCGGTGGGCGCCGGCAACTACAGTCTGAGCGCACACGCGCTCTATGACTCCGGGAGCGTGGTCAATTCGACGGCCGCCGGGGTCACAGTGACCAATCCGCCTCCGCCCGCGCCACCCGTGCTGATTAACGTTTCGGGCGCCGGGAGCATATCTCCCAACCCGCAAAACCTGACGATCGGCGCCAGTTACACCGTCACCGCCATTCCCGGACCGGGCCAACAATTTTCCACCTGGAAAGGCAGCGTGAACTCTACGAATCCGACCATCACTTTTATAGTGACCGCAGACTTCCAGCTCACCGCCATCTTCGTTCCTAGTCCCTACACGCTCACGAGCGGCACCTTCAACGGCTTGATCCTCGAGACCAACGACGTGCAGACGGCCACGGCCGGCGCGTTCACTATCCAGGTAACCTCACGCGGCACTTACTCGGCCCGCGTTCAAATGGGAGTGAGCCGCTTCTCCTTTAGCGGCAAAATCGACACTAACGGGCTGGCGAGCTATAGCCTACTTCGTCGCGCCAACAGTCCTTTGCAGGTTCAAATGCGTCTTGGGGCCGGCAATCAGGCCAACCAGGTTTTCGGCACGCTCTCCGATGGGACTTGGGCGGCTGCGCTCTCTGGCGACCGTGCGGTGTTTAACGCCCGGACCAATCCCGCGCCCTATGCAGGAAGCTACACCGTCGTTTTCCTCGGCCAGCCCGGCCAGTCCTCGCTACCGGCCGGAAATGGCTTCGGCACGGTGCGCGTCAACTCCTCCGGTTTGTTGTTCTTCTCAGGCGAACTCGCCGACGGCACGCGCGTCAGCCAGAGCGCCACCATTTCTGCGGATGGACTCTGGCCGCTCTATGTTCCGCTCTATTCGGGCACTGGTTTGCTGATAAGCTGGATGGATTTCACCAATGAGACCGATGCGGACCTGAGCGGCCTGACGAGCTGGATTAAGCCCGGGAACGTTCGTTCGCGATACTACGCCGCTGGTTTCACCAATCAATTCCAGGCGCTTGGCTCTGCGTATGTCGCACCCAGGAATTCCGTCAAAAACATTTTGGGCCTGCCCGAAGCCGTCGTGACGTTCTCGGGGGGAGACCTCCAGCAAAGCTTTGCTAACCAATTGGCCCTCAGTCTCTTGAACCGAGTAACCGATTTGAGCAGCAACCGGCTCAGCTTGAACTTCTCACTAAGCACTGGCACGTTCTCTGGCACGGTCGCCGAGCCGAACACCACCAAGCCGCTCCAGTTCAGCGGCGCGGTCTTCCAGAAAACTGGCTCCGGCTACGGCCTGTTCCTGGGTGCTGACCAAAGCACCACCGTGACCATCGCACCTCCCGCTGTCGGACCTTAAATTAAATTCAACAACTACGGCTGCGTAGCCCGATAGAATGTCTGTGTTGCGCTCGGGCTGGAGTCAATGAACTGGGCCGCACCGGCGGGATTTGCAACGTTGCCCAACGACGTCCAGGTGCTTAGGTCGGGCGAGCTGTAAACTGTGAAGCTCTTGCCGGTGATGCCGCTCAGACTCAATGTTGTTTCCCCGTTGCTGCTGGTTATCGAGGTAAAGACGGGGGCTCGATACAATCCGCCGCTCCCCGCCTGGTAGAGGCTATCGATTTCCGCAGCGCTCAAGGCGCGGTTGAAGAACATCGTTTCGTCCAGCCCTCCAAGCATGTAGTCGATCACGCGGCTAGGCACATAGCCGGCCCCGATGTAGGCCCGCGGCAACGGCAGGCTGATGTTCGTCGTCCCCACAAAGACGCCATTGGCGTAGATCGTCGTGCCAGTCGGTGTTCCGACAAAGGCCAGGTGCGTCCAGATCCCCACCGGGGCTGAGTAGTTAAACACCCAATCGTTGCTGCCTAGAATCGTGAAGCCGACTTGGCGAGTGCCCTTGTATTGCTCGAGTTTCAATTCGTTGACGCCATCCCCGCAGAGCGCGGCCGCTGAGCCGGGCGCGTTCTGGCGGTTGACCCAAAAGCACGCTGTCCATGGCGGCGGCAGGCTCGGCGCCCCGGTGTAAAGGTAGGCGGTCGAGCCATCGAAATGGAAAGCCAGCCCCTGCTTGCCGGTGACATAAGAGAAACCGTTTTGCGGAGCGCCGTTGTAGGTTCCGAAGTAGTCGAAGGGATTTCCCTCAGCCGGGTACCAATCGGCCAGATTGCTGGGGGCGAGCATGCACCCAGGTGCATTGGTGAGCTGCGAGAGCACGGAAAGAAAGGCCGGGGTGCTGAGGACGGCGCCGTAGGAGTTGCTGACCACGAACACATAGCGGCCAGCATCGGTCAGTTGCGCGTTGGTAATCGTGTAATTGGTTGAGGTCGCCCCGGCGATGTTCGTGCCGTTGAACTGCCACTGAAAAGCGAGCGGCGTTTGACCGGCGGCCCTCACGGCGAATGTGGTGTTCGAACCTAAGAGCACGGTGACGTTGGTTGGGTTCAGCGTAATAACGGGAGCATTCGTGCCGCCGATGACGAACATCTGCGCGAAAGAGGCCCACGTCCCGTTGAATACGTCCGCATCGCCGCCCGACCAGTTCGTATCCGCGTACTGCCAGATGTTCCACGATGGCCAGGGATAAGTCGAACCGGGAGAGCCCGTTTGCGGATTCGGGTTGTTGGGATACGCGGACAGCCAGGACGGCCAGTTTGTCACCGCCGTGGTCAGTCCCGAGTATGTGGAACTGGGCGCGGAATACCAGGTGCCGGTATAGACCACCGGCCGCACCGCCAAGCCATTGGAGCGCGCATAATTGGAGACGGTGTTGCACCACTCGTTGACCCACGCCGACATCGTAGCGGCGGGGAATTGATTCGTGGCGCCGACGTCCTCCCAATCCAGCATGGGCACGAGGTACGCCCCTCCATTTTTGACATAGTTGCTGACCACTGCCCAAAAGAACGCCGCCTCGGTTTGAGCGCTGCTGGCACCGGTTATATTCGGATCGGTGCTTGGACGCGCATAATGATAGGCTCCGATGGGAATACCGACAGATTTGGCGCCGCTGACCTGGCTGACGAAATCCGGACTCATGTAATACGTGCCCTCGGTCGCCTTGCTCCAAGCAAAGGACACACCGGCGCTCTTGACGTTCGGCCAGTTGATGGTCGGTTGATAACCCGAGACGTCCGTCCCCAAGGGCCGCTGCGCCAAAACCGAACCCGGCTCACCCATCCTCAGGGCGAGGAGAATCACCGCCGTTGCAAGTAAAGAAGACCTTCGTCTCGAGAATTCACGGAAGGCTCCCAATGTCAAAAATGGCGGTAAGTGCATGCTAGCAAATTACCCTGGCGCGGCCGGACGTGTCAATTCACGTTGCCGCCCGGTCTTACACTCCGCCTAACAAATTCTTCTCGCTGCCACGACGGGCCGGTGTATCCTTGGCCCCGCTCGTGGTGCATGGCGCACGCGCATTTTTAACCAAAAGGATTACACAGTATGGAACCGAGAGCTGATATCGCCGTCATCGGGCTGGCCGTGATGGGCCAAAACCTGATCTTGAACATGAACGACCATGGCTTTGTCGTGGTCGCCTTCAACCGAACTGTCTCGAAAGTCGATGAATTCCTCAATAATGAGGCCAAGGGCACTAAGGTCATCGGCGCCCATTCCTTCGAGGAGCTGGCCAGTCTGCTCAAACGGCCGCGCCGCGTCATGCTGATGGTCAAGGCCGGGCCGCCGGTCGATGAGTTTATCGAGCACCTGCTCCCGCATCTCGAGCCCGGAGATATTATTATCGACGGCGGCAACTCGCTTTTCCAAGACACCAATCGCCGCACGAAGTACGTCGAATCCAAGGGGCTGCTGTTCATTGGGACTGGTGTATCGGGCGGAGAAGAGGGCGCCCGGCACGGTCCGAGCATCATGCCCGGCGGTTCGCCGGCGGCCTGGCCGCACGTGAAGGACATTTTCCAGAACATAGCCGCCAAGGTCGAAGACGGCACGCCATGTTGCGATTGGGTGGGCGAGAACGGGGCAGGTCATTACGTCAAGATGGTCCATAACGGAATTGAGTACGGCGATATGCAGCTCATCTGCGAGGCCTATCATCTAATGAGAACCGGTTTGAACCTGAGCGCCGAGCGGATGCACGAGATTTTCGCGCAATGGAACAAGACGGAACTCGGCTCCTACCTGATCGAGATCACCCGCGACATCATGGCCTACAAGGATACCGACGGGCAGCCGCTGGTGGACAAGATTCGCGATGCCGCCGGCCAAAAAGGCACCGGCAAATGGGCGGTCATTTCCTCGCAGGACCTGGGCATCCCGATCACCCTGATTGCCGAGGCGGTTTACGCCCGCTGCATTTCGGCTTTGAAGGAAGAGCGGGTGGCGGCGGCCAAAAAATTAAAGGGCCCCAAGCCAACCATTTCGGGCGACCAGGAAAAACTTATCGAAGCGATTCGCCAGGCGCTGTACGCGTCCAAAATTGTGTCCTACGCCCAGGGTTATATGCTGATGCGGGCGGCGGCCAAGGAATACGGCTGGAAGCTCAACTACGGCGGCATCGCCCTGATGTGGCGAGGCGGTTGCATTATCCGCAGCGCCTTTTTGGGCAAGATTAAGGAAGCGTTCGATCGAACGCCTGAGTTGACCAATCTCCTTTTGGACCCGTTCTTCAAGAAAGCCATCAAGAACGCACAGCGTTCCTGGCGCAATGTCGTTGCGCTCGCCGCCCGGAAAGGGCTTCCGGTGCCGGCGTTCAGCACCGCTCTGGCGTTCTACGATTCCTACCGCTGCGAGCGGCTGCCGGCCAACCTGCTGCAGGCCCAACGCGATTATTTCGGTGCCCACACTTACCAACGGCTCGATGACCCGCCCGACGCCAAGCCGCATCACACGAATTGGACGGGCCATGGGGGAGTTGTCGCCTCGGGGAGTTACACGGCGTAATTTTTTTGGTGTGATTGAGTGTGATTAGGTGTTAGTGACTGTTACTAGGTGTTAGGCGTGATCGGTAGGTGTGATTAGGTGTGATTGGATGTGACCGCGCAAGCGAATGACCCACCTTCGCCAAGGCTACGGTGGGCGGGCGAAATCCGAAAGCCTTTGTAACCGCAAGGAGTTTGAACAGGAGGTGACGGAGGTAACGGAGATTTCCTTTCCGGTCTCTGTTATCTCTGTTTGCTCCTGTTGAATTCTGGTCTTCATCGGTTCGCTCCGGGGGGCCGAGGGAAGAGGCCGTAGTTTTTTAACCGCTAACGGACGCCAATGGACGCTAATGGGACCGGGAAGAGGGGCACGGAGATTCACCGCCGCCTGGAGAGGCGACGAATGCGGACCCGGAAATGCGTGATTTTGGGGACTTCTGGGCCGAGGACGCATGCGTTCAACCCTGATTTAGTTTGATTTAGCTTGATTGCTGGGGGATCTGACCTCGGAGATGGCTGGAAGCGCCCTCCACCGCCGATACCCTGAGGCTCTGAGGCGCGGGTGCTGCCGCCTAAAGGCGACGTTCCAAAAGCGCCAACGTGCCAGTCAGACGCGTGTCCGAGACCCAGGGAGACGTGATTTCGGGCGCTTGCGGCCTCGGGACGCGTGCTTCCAACCCTGATTTAGTTTGATTTACCCTGATTTCTGGGGCATCTGGCCTCGGTGATGGCCGGAAGCGCTCGGCCGCGCCGCTGCGGCTAAGGTCTCGGCGTGCGGTAGCGCTGCCCCGGACCCACCCTACCCCCCTGGGAGCCGTCCCGCCGTCCCAAGGGCCGTAAACATTGGGGATTATTGGGGTGCGAGCCGTCCCAGAGGCGTCCAAAGGCGTCCCAATGGGGGGAAAGGCTAAAGGCTAAATTGACCGGCCGGTGCCGGCGATGCCAGCTTTCCCGGGTTGGAAGAGGGGCATTGAACGTTCGTCGTCGGGGGGAAGCCCTCATCCTCTCTGGGACCCGTGACACCGTGACAAACATTGTAAACACTGGCCATTTTGCATGCCAGAGCCGCGACATTACCCGGGCCGGGCCGTGCCAAAGCCGTGACAGATGATTAACCCACGGAATACTCGGAAGACACGGATGGGGGAGCCGAGGGAGGCGGGAGGGACAGAATCGCCGCGGTTTTGAACCGCTAATCCTCGATAATTGGACGCTAATCGGGAGAGGAAAGTGGAGCCAGGGGTACCAAAGGCATGAGCGAGGAAGATTGAAGTGCTGATTGGCGCTGACCCCGGCGGAAAAGGCGGGAAGGAGAGGGCGTGGCAGAAAAATAAACTGGCAAGAGTATGAGGTTCTCCTCTGGTCTGGCGTGGATACGGACCGACTTTCGGCTGGTGGTGACGGCGTCCCCAGCCCGCCTTAGAATCCGCATTGGTTTTGTAGATTCCTGTCGGGGTTGCCGCGTCATCACGGAGGGGACAAGAAGATTGTAGGTTCAGGGCGGATTGAGCGTTTCGATGAGCGGGAATGGCGCATGATGGCGCGGGGTAAGGCTAAAGGCGTGGGTCGAGGTTAAAGGCTGAAGATTAAATTGACGGACCCGGTCCAGGGGAGGGACGCCTCTTACAGGGCTTCAGAGATGCGTGGGCCGGTTAACCTGGGCCTGCGCTCGTCGGACTCTCTCCAGCCCAGGCTATCACATTACGGGCTTTCAGCCTTCGGAGGTGAGAATTTTGGTCGATGATCCAGGGTAGCCCTACCAAAGAAGATGCATCGGCGATCGCGATGGGGCAACCATTCGCGCTTGACTTATTGGGGCGAACCTCTAGGATTTGCCTATGAGTTGGTGCACTCGGAGCAGAACGCTGTCGCTACCGTCAATCCAATTTTGCCTACGATTTATAATGGACCCGGCTGGGGGAATGAGGGATGAGTAGGGTGAAAGTCACAAACCTGATCGAAAGCGACCGGAAGACGAAGCGCGAGACATCGAAAGGCCACACGACATGAATACGATTATTGAGAAGATCCAGCGAAGCTGGCAACTGTTTGAACGTTCCGTGCGGGTGCTGCGGGAGCAGCCCAAGCTGCTGGTGTTTCCCCTGGTCACGGGGTTGGTCACCGCGGTAATCGCGCTGTTTTTCCTGGTGCCCGTCGGGCTGGCGTTGCTGGCGCCGCATTGGGTGGCGGGGGGCAAAATCCAGTCCATTGCGAATTCGATTGGTTTCCTGCAACTTCAAAACGGGCCGAACTTCGGAGTCCAGATCCACGCCTTAGGGAGCATCTTGTTGGCCGGAGTTTATTTGTTGAACATGTTCGTCGCCTCGATGGCGAGCGTGGCGTTCAGCTACGAGATCTTCGAGGCCTTGAACCGCCGGCCGGTATCGATTAGCAGGGGAATTGCCGCCGCTTGCGCGCGTTGGAAATCGATCCTTTTGTGGAGTCTTCTGGCCGGAACGGTTGGACTGATCATCCGTGCCATTGAGGATCGCCTGTCATTTGTAGGCCGGTTGGTGGCGGGTTTGATCGGACTGGCGTGGAGCACCGCCTCCATCTTCGCCATCCCCGGCCTGGCTCGCGACCCGGCGTTCTCAAATCCGTTCGCGATTCTGTCAAGATCCGTGCAGACGATCAAGCGAACCTGGGGCGAGGCGCTGGTGGGCTATGTCGGAATGCAGGGGACGAATGTTCTATTCGTGTTGGGGTCCATTGTCTTTTGGATAGTGGCCGGCCTGGCAGCCATCGGCTTGTCCAACGCCTGGATCCTGCTGCCTCTGGGGGTGGGTTGGCTGCTGGCACTGATTGTGTACGGTTACCTGGCCAGCATCGCAAGCCGGGTGTATCTATGCGCCCTGTTCCTTTATGCGTCGGAAGGGGCGGTGCCGGGGGAGTTCTACGACGCTTCGATGATGAATATGGGGTGGAAGTTGAAGAAGAAATAAGCGCCCCGGCGGCGTATCGGGATCCTCGCGTCGCCGTGCCCGAGCCGTATCGTTCGGCGATATGAAGTTGTTGAAATTCACACCAATTTCACCGAGGTACGACAACCCCATCTTCGAGGCGGTCGCACTTCAGATTGTACTGGGCCTTTTGAGCTGGTTGGTGATGGACGGCGGCATGGTTGCACAGATTTGCGGCATCGCGCTCATCGCCTTTTGGAGCGGTGCGGTGGTCTTGATTTGCAGACGTCCTCAGTCTCCCTCGCGAGCAAAACTTGGAGTTGATCCGATTCGGTTATCTGCCGGTCGTTGTGCTCACGTTTTTCCTGACTGTTTGGATTTGGCATCTTAGAGGGGTCTAGCGGATACCGTGCCGAACCATGAAACTCATCAGACCGATCGATTTCGTGTTCCTCGGCAGTCTGGCCATATTCGTCGGGTCCTGCGTTATCGTCAAGGCGACTGGAGGTGTGGGCCCATGCGGTCCTGCCAGCTCTTGGGGGCTCCTTTGGCTCATTGGCTACCCCCTTGGCGCTATTGGCATGATAGTGGGGCTTGCGTTGTCCTTGGTTTCGGCGCTCAGAAGGCGCAGCCGAAAGGACCATTCCGACATCCACCCAAAATGAACGCTTTGTTATTAATGCTCTTCCTTGTTGGCGGCCTTTTGGCAGGATGCGGGCGAAACACGCCGGTCACGCCCGAAGGGCGTCTGAGCAGCGCGTCGGACAAACTCGCACACGCCAAAACAGATGAGGAGCGGTTCTATGCCCTGAATGACGCGGCCAAGCAGAGCTTCGTTTTGGGTAAGACAGAGGACGCTCGAAACTACGCCAGTAATCTGCTTGCGATGCTGCCAAGGTTTTCCAACGACTGGAATTACGGCAACGCTGTCCAGGACGGCAACCTGGTGCTCGGCCGGATTGCGGTGAAAGAGGGACGGATGGAGGATGCGAAGCGTTATCTCCTCGAGGCCGGCAAGAGTCCCGGTTCGCCCCAGATGAACAGCTTCGGACCCAACATGAGCTTGGCCAAAGACCTCCTGGAAAGAGGAGAACGACCAGTGGTGCTGGAATATTTCGAGCTTTGCCGCAAGTTCTGGCGAATGGATGGAGGCCGTTTGGATCAGTGGAAGCAGCAGGTCAAGGACGGGGGGATGCCCGACTTCGGGGCGAACCTGGTTTACTGAATATGTCGCCGAACCAGCAGCCGCTGTGAGCAAGAGATTACCCATCGCTGCCGCTTTGGCTTGGGCCGGAGTATCAGTGACGTTCCTTGTCTTTTCCCTGATTGCTGGAGGCATGGCGGTCAACGGCAAGATCATTGGCGCGCATTATTACCTCGGGGCGCATGGCAATTACCCGGAGGTTTCTCGGGCAACCTATGTGATGTCTGCGTTGTTGAGCGCAGCGTTTGGCTTTACCCTTCCCATCTTTGCGGGCGTGATGGTTTGGTGCGAGTCGCGGGAGCCCACATTTAACCCACTGGTTTGGATTGGGCCGTTGCTGGCCGTGGCCGTAGGATTGGTGGCGTGTTACTTGTCCATGCGGTGCATCGTTACTGCCTTTGGTGTTATACCGCACTAGACGCATGAAGTTTTCGTTCGGCAAGTCGGAGTATCAGCGCATTGAGATTGACGTGCTGCGGTATGAACAACCAGCCGGCGGTGAGTACTACAACGACAATTGGCTAACCACACAGATCAGGATTCGCGCTGGCGGATTTCGCGGTAAAGTCGATGCCCCCCTCCTTACGGGAGAGCTGGCGGCGTTTCTGGCCGGTCTTCGGCCCCTTTATGACACGTTGTGCGGTACGGCCGAGTTTTCGACAATGGAGGACCAGTTACATCTGCGCCTGGTTGGAGACGGCAAGGGGCATGTTGAACTGACAGGCGAGGTGCTGGACCAGGCAGGCATTGGCAACCGGCTGCATTTTACAATACAGATCGACCAGTCCCTCTTGAGAGCAGCCATCCATAAGCTTGAGAGAGTCACGGCGGAGTTTCCGGTCCGGTCGGTATAACCAAGGTCTGCACTGGACGCCGTGACAGCGCCCTGGCTACATATCAGCCGTCAGTGGAATATTGCCAAGCACCTTTAGCGCGAGCAGAGGTGTGATGCGTGGCTCTGCGAGCAGCAGCATGCCCGAAATTCAGAGCGGCTTTGGGGTGCTTCGGACTTGTTGTTCCAGGCGGGCTGCTGCGGGTCACAGACCCGCGCTCCGGCGGCGCTGGCGCGCCGCTAACACGTGCCCCGCCGGTGAGGCGGGCGCTCGCCAGGTGTGCGGGCGGGGTGTGCGAGGATGAAGTTTCAGAGGATTCTATGAATACGAAGACTACGAAATATCTATCAG
>Ga0209517_10000939_pt1 | contig 47054 bp, 44 predicted proteins | sample PeaSoiMetSII2010_FD_187695 | JGI IMG/M metagenome (GOLD analysis project Ga0209517, IMG submission 187695) | Peat soil microbial communities from Weissenstadt, Germany - SII-2010 (SPAdes) (version 2) | ecosystem: Environmental > Terrestrial > Soil > Wetlands > Peat | place: Germany...
ACCTGAGACCTAACACCTGAGACCTGAGACCTGAGACCTTCTTTCCTACTCACTGGTGAAATAGTCGACAGTGACTGGGTTCTCAAACAACGAGTAATCGCGCGTCACGACGGTGATGCCGCTGTCGGTGACGAAGTATTGCGCGCGGTCGGCTTCGGTATCGTAGCCGATGGTGGTTCCTTCGGGAATGTGCACGTTGCGGTCGATGATGGCTTTCCGGATTCGGCAACTGCGTCCCACGTTCACGTGCGAGAACAGAATACTGTTCTCGATTTCGGTATAGGAGTTGACGCGCACGTCCGGAGAGAGCACGCAATTCTGCACCGAGCCGCCCGAAATGATGCAGCCTGAGGAAACCAGCGAATCGAGGGCGCGACCCATGCGTCCCGCTTCGGCAAACACGAACTTAGCCGGAGGATACTGGCGCTGGTGGGTGCGGATGGGCCATTGCTCATCGTAAAGATTGAAGACCGGCGAGACCGAAACCAGGTCCATGTTGGCTTCGTAGTAGGCTTCGAGCGTGCCCACGTCCCGCCAGTACAGGGCTTCTTTCTTGTTCTCGTCGACAAAATTGAAAGCGAAGACGCGGTAGTCGTCCAGCATTTTGGGCAGAATATCTTTGCCGAAATCGTGACTCGACTTGCTATCCTCGGCGTCTTTCAGCAGCACGGGAATGAGGATGTCGGTGTTGAATATATAGATTCCCATCGATGCTGAAATTTTCGCCGGATCGTAGGGCGATCGCAGCTCGGTCTGCTGCGGTTTTTCCAGGAAGCCGGTGATGCGATGGTCGTGGTCGATGTCGACGACGCCGAAACGGCGGCATTCCGCCGGGTCGGTCGTCAGCGTGGCGACGGTGACATCGGCGGCGGCGTCCTGGTGCTGCTGCAGCATGCGCCCGTAATTCATTTTGTAGATATGGTCGCCGGAGAGGATGATCACGTACTTCGGCTGTTCGGAGCCGATGGAATAGATGTTCTGATAGACCGCATCCGCCGTCCCCATGTACCAGTTCTCGCTGACCCGCTTCATGGGCGGCAGAATTTCGATGAACTCGCCAATTTCACGTCCGAAAATGTTCCAGCCTTCGCGGATCTGCCGATTCAACGACAGCGCCTTGTATTGCGTGAGGATATAGATGCGGCGCAGGCCGGAGTTCACGCAGTTGGAAAGCGTGATGTCGATAATGCGGTAGTTACCGCCAAAGGTCACGGCCGGTTTGGCGCGGTCGCGAGTGAGCGGATAGAGCCGTTCGCCGGCGCCTCCGGCGAGCAAAATTCCGAGCGTATCTTTCATCGGCACACCGTTGGGACGCTGCCTGCAACCCGGTCCCGGCTCAACGCGACATACTAGCACAACCCCAGTACCCAGTACTCAGTACCCAGTCTCCAGTAAGAGCTGCCGGTTCTGGGTACTGAGTACCGGGTACTGAGTTAGCAGTGCACAATCTTATCGCTCTTAATTCCGCGAGTGGCATTACGCGAATCCACCACCAGCTTGGCCTCGGCAACGATCTTCTTGTAGTCGTAGTCGGAGTGATCGGTCACGATGAGCACGCAGTCGTACTGCCCGAGATTGTCGAGCGCGGTACACTTCATCTGCAGGTCGTACTTGCGACCGCGGCCGACGAAAGGGAAGTAGGGGTCGTTGTAACTGACCACGGCGCTCTCTTTTTGCAGCAGTTCGATGATGGTGAGAGCGGGCGACTCTCGCAGGTCGTCAATATCTTTCTTGTAGGCAATGCCCAGAACCAGGATCTTCGATCCGTTGATGGGCTTTTTCTGCCGATTGAGAGCGGAGATGGTGGTGGCGATCACGTTGTAGGGCATGGCCACGTTGATTTCGCCGGCCAGTTCGATGAAGCGCGTCCGGAAATCGAACTCCTTCGCCTTCCACGAAAGATAGAACGGGTCGACCGGAATGCAGTGTCCGCCCAGTCCCGGCCCCGGATAAAACGCATGGAAGCCGAAAGGCTTGGTTGCGGCCGCGTCGATGATCTCCCAGATGTCGAGATTCATGCGCAGGCAGAGCATCTTGAGCTCGTTGACCAGCGCGATGTTGACGCAGCGGTAGATGTTTTCGAGCAGCTTGGTCATCTCCGCGGCAGCGGGCGACGAGACGGGAACGGTGCGGCGGAAAATCGACCCGTAGAGCGCGGCCGCGATCTCGCTGGCCTGCCGATCGAGTCCCCCAATCACTTTCGGAATATCGTGGCGAGCCACCTGGGTGTTGCCGGGATCCTCGCGTTCGGGCGAGAACGCCACCCATATCTCGTTGCCGCCGGCTGCGCCCTGACGCGAAGCTTTCAGCCCCGCTTTGTTTTCCGTTTCAAGAATCGGAATCAGCACTTCTTCGGTGGTGCCAGGGTAGGTTGTGCTCTCCAGGATCACAATCTGACCGGCGCGCAAATAGGGCGCAACCGCGTGGGCCGTGTTGGTGATGTAGCTGAGATCGGGCTCGTGATACTCGTTGAGCGGCGTAGGGACGCAGATGATGATTGCATCCATGGCGGTGATCTGCGAATAGTCGGCCGTGGCCTGGAAGCCGTTCGCCTTGGCCGCCCCGATCTCCTCGGGCGTAATGCGGAAAATGTAAGTGCCGCCGCTCGCCAGGGTATCGATTTTGCGCCGATCGATGTCAAAACCGGTCACCGCAAATTTCTGCTCGCTGTAGAGCAGCGCGAGCGGCAATCCGACGTAGCCAAGGCCGATGATTCCGACCCGAGCCTGCCGTGCATCAATGCGGCTCTTCAAGTCCGTAAACAGGGAAGAAGCGGTGAGTTGAGTATTCATAGTTTCGCAAATGTCCGTAAATGTCCGAACAACGATTCTAGCATTCGAGATTACGCATTTATGAATCCAACTCTAGTAACATGCCTTGCAGATGCGATTCTCACGACTATTCAGACCCTTGCTCCTGGTCGTTATTTTCGTCGCGCTTGCCAGCCAGGCGGCGCGCTTTCTGGTGGTCGACGAACCGGGAAAGTCCGACGCCATCGTGGTGCTGGCGGGAGAAACCAACGTCCGTCCGGCTCGCGCTCTGGAACTGTTGCGCCTGGGGTTCGCGCCGCGCGTGTTTCTCGATGCCGAGACGCGAGACCTGATCTACGATCAGCGCCTCACCGACATTGCGCAGAAATACGTGAACGGCCTCCCGGAAGCGAACCGCGTTTCCGTATGCCCAATCGTAGGATTTTCAACTAACGCCGAGGCCGACGATGTTGACCGATGCCTTCAGTCGCTGGGCGCGCATCGAGTGCTGATCGTCACCTCCGACTATCACACTCGCCGCGCCTTGCTGATCTTTCGCCATCGCCTGCCGCAATACCAGTTCAACGCCGCTGCCGCGCACAATCCGCAGCAATTCGGCGAAGCCTGGTGGACCCACCGCGAATGGGCCAAAGTCACCTTTGACGAGTGGTCGAAGATGCTCTGGTGGGAAGCCGTGGACCGCTGGCGGTAGTCTCGGTTCTCAGTTCCCAGTCTCAGTGTCGGCAAACATCAAGTGCGACCGCTGGTGTAGATTTACTGAGAACTGAGAACGGGTTTAGGAGGCTCCATGTCGCAAGTGAAGATCACGGTTCGCCCGAACGGTCCCTATCGTGTTGAAGATCCCAACGGCGTTGTCCAAATGGTAGACGCCGACGGCAACCCCTACGACCTGACCGGCAAGACGGCGTTTTCCCTATGCCGCTGCGGCGCTTCCGCCAACCGGCCCTTCTGCGACGGTAGTCACAAGATCGCCTTCCAGGCGCCCGATACGGCGATAAAAATCGGGTAGGCCCCCCCGCGGCTGCGCATTTCTGTAGAGACGGGGCGCTTGCCCGAGATGGCCTGTGCCGTAACCGCGATGGAGACGGGCGGACATGGGGAAACTGGAGGTCAAAGGCGCAAGGGGCGATGCGATGAATGTCCCGCCCTTGCAACCATAAGGGTAGGCCACGCCTCAACAGTCTCCACCGTCGCCCGGCCGGCTGGAAACTTTCTCAGGCTGCCGGTAGTCTAAACTGATAGCAGGGGTGCGCCTTTTTTCGAATGAAATTCTTGCGATTACTCTCCGTCGTCTTCATATTTCTTCTTTGCCACGCGGCCCTTGCGGCTGAGCCGCCTGCGCCGGCCGTTGTTCCTTCAACCCAAATTTTTCCAGCCCCAGGTTCCGCGACCCCGGTCCTTCCCACCGAGTTTGCCGGCTGGCAGGTGAAAGGCGCTGTCGCCAGGAGCGACGATCCCGCCATCGCCGATGCCGCGAATGCTCCCGTGCTGAAAGAGTATGGCTTCCAGCGTTTGGAGAAGGCTGCGTACACTCGCGACGATGGCCGCAATCTGGCGATCAAGGCTGCGGTGTTTGCCGATGCTAGCGGCGCTTACGGCGCTTTCACCTTCTACAGCTCGGCCGAGATGGGGGAGGAAAAAATTGGCGGACGGGCGGCTTTTTTGAATAACCGCGTGCTGTTCTATCAGGGAAACGTGCTGGTGGATGCGGTGTTTGACAAGATGAGCGTGATGTCGGCGTCGCAACTGCGCGAATTGGCCGGGTTGCTGCCGCAAGGGGAAGGGAACAAGGGCAGTCCGCCTTCGCTGCCCGCTTATCTGCCGAAGAAGGCTCTCCAGACGAACACCACGAAGTACATGCTGGGTCCGGTCGCTCTCGATCGGGTCGGATCGCCACTGCCGGGTTCGCTGGTGGACTTCAAAGCTGGGGCGGAAGTCGTGATCGGCAGGTACACGGTGACTGCGGGCGATGCCACGCTGATGCTCATCGAATATCCGACGCCGCAGATTGCCGCGGACCGGCAACGGCAGATCGATGCCTCGCATCAGGTTGCGCAACCGCAGCCGGGGGTTGCGTCGATGGTGGATGTGGGGCCGTTCTTCGACGCACGCACCGGTCCGATCATTGTGATTGCGGCTGGCCCGCTTTCAAAAAGCGAAGCGCGATCCCTGATGTCGTCGATCAGTTACGAAGCCGATGTCACCTGGAACGAAAATACCTACGCCAGCAAGAAAGACAACATGGCCAACTTTCTGTTCAACGCAATTGTTCTTTGCGGAATTGTGGTCGGCTTGTCGCTGGTGGCGGGAATCGCATTTGGGGGCGTGCGAGTGGTGGTGAAGCGGTTTTTTCCCGACTCCGTGTTTGATCGGCGGGAGGCGATGGAATTCATCTCGTTGCACTTGGAAGACCATCCTGGACCGGCTCCCCGGGGGCGCTAAGTTACTCAATCGAAGGTTGTTAACGTCGAAAGACGGGTTTTTTGTTCCATTTTGAGCCAGTTTGCCGACTTGTGGACGCATCGTGTAAGTTGTTGAAAATAAGACTATTTAAGTCATAAATTTTGCTTGACACCGTGCTTTTAAGGCTCATAAGATTCCGGCAGAAAGTTCTGATGGGTTAAACCTCCGTTGGGACTATTCTCCCTTGAAAGAAAAGGCCGCCCAAGTTGCCGGGTGGCCTTTTCGTTTTTGGAGGCAGTTCTCAGTTCCCGGTTCTCAGTTCTCAGTGAAATGCTCACGAATCTAACTGAGAACGGGGAACTGAGAACTGCTTCAATCCGTATCACCCACAGGACAGACGTGCAGTGTGGAGGAGAAACGATGTATTGCGATCAATGTGGAGCGCCGTTGCAATTGGGAGAGCCACGCTGCGGACGCTGCGGCAAAACCGTGCTTGGACTCATCGAGCTTCGGCGCAGCCGGGTTCGCGAACATGTCCGGCTGGTCGGCATTCTGTGGATGGCGTATTCTGCGCTGCACGCGGTTGGAGGCGTGGTCGTCATCATTGTGGCGCAAGTGATCTTTGGCCACGTGATCCATATTCCCAACGGCCCGCCTCCGGAGGTCACCGTCTGGCTGCGTCCAATTCTCAGCTTCGTCGGGTGGTTCCTGCTGGTGAAAGCCGCGGCAGGTTTCATCGCCGGTTGGGGTTTGCTGCAGCGGCAGGACTGGGCGCGAACGGTTGCCCTGGTGGTGGGCTTCCTGGCGCTGCTGAACGTCCCGATCGGAACTGCTCTCGGTATCTACACGCTCTGGGTGCTTCTGCCTGCGCAATCGGATGAGGAGTACAAGGCTTTGGCGAAGGCCGCGTAGCGCGGGAAGCGTGCGCGTGAGAACTTCGGTCGTCCCTCCGGAGTCTGTGTCATAGCTTGAGGTCGACCGAAAAAGTGGGCCGGACGATGCACAAGCCGCGAAGCGGCGGAACAGGAAAGCCCGGCACGGCAGTGCCGGGTAGGCGGAAGTGGAACCAATCGAGTCCCGCAAGGGACGGCACCTGGGCTACGACACAGACTCCTCCTGGACCTGAGTATCTCTCCCACTTTTCCCGGCGCTGAAGCGCCGGCCTATTGGCAGATGCCCCTCCGGGGCCGGAACACGGGTATAATCTCCGCATGCGGAGAGCAGCCCTATTTACGCTGCTGGTCGTTTCCGTTCTGGGCGGGTCTTTGTACGCGCAGCGAGCGGCGGCGGCGTTTCATGGCAATGCTGCCAGATCGTCTGGTCGTTCGGGATTTGCCGGGCACCGCAGCTCGTCAAATAGATTCGTTCCAAGCCGTTCTCACTTCCGCCACGACAGCGCCGGTTCCGTATTTGCTCCATATTTTGTGCCGTATGACGAACCGTTTGGCTACGAGCAGCCCGAAACTGAAGCAATGACGAATGGGCCTGTGCCCCCAGCCGTAATTCCACGGACACCGGCACCTCCTGTACCCAAAGCGCAGGTCATTGAGATTCCGGGGGCTGCAAATTCAACGGCCGCCAAAATGATGCCGCCGACGATATTCATCCTGGCAAACGGAGAGCGACTGGAAACTCGACGGTTTCTGCTCACGGCAAGCAATTTGTCTTTTAGCATTGGCCGTCAGCAGCGCACGATCCCGCTTGACCGGCTCGACCTCGACGCGACCGTTGCCGCCAATCAGGAACGCGGAATTGATTTGCGGATTCCCGTCGACCGGAATGAGATTTCCCTCAGCTTCTGAAAAGCCGCGCACCCGCGATTTGGTAAACTAAAGAAGCAGGCCGACGTAGCTCAGTTGGTAGAGCAGCCGATTCGTAATCGGCAGGTCATCAGTTCAAGTCTGATCGTCGGCTCCATCTTTTCCCCGCACCTCCGTCTTGCCTTTTTGGCGCACTCAATCGGATGTGACCTTTGGGCGTGCGCTGGGTCACAGTTTTGCTACTTCCCGCCGGAATACAATCGTAGCGCGGATCGCCTGAATTCAAGGTTGATCGCAAGGGAGGTTCTGTGCCGGATCAACTCTTTGGAGCGATGCGCCAAAGCATCATCGACGGCGCGCCGGATACAGCCACGGAATTGGCGCAGCAGGCTCTGGCCAACGGCGTCGATCCGCTCGAAGCGGTGAATCAGGGATTTGCGGCTGGGATCACGTTCGCCGGCGATCAATTCGGCTGCGGACAAATATACCTGCCCGATCTGCTTGCCTCGGCCGAGGCGATGAAAGCTGCCATGGGCGTCCTCGAGCCGGAGATGCTGAAGCACGGCTCGCAGCGTGAGGCTCTGGGCAAGGTCGTCCTGGGGACGGCCAAGGGCGATATTCACGACATTGGCAAGAACCTGGTTGCCACCATCCTTTCCGCCAGCGGATTCCAGATCTTCGACTTGGGCACCAGTGTGACTCCCGAGCAGTTCGTGGCCAAGGCCAAAGAAGTGGATGCCGACATTGTCGGCGTCTCCGCTTTGCTGACGACGACCATGGCCGGCCAGAAAGCCGTCATCGAAGCGCTCGACCGTAATGGCTTGCGGCCACGGACCAAAGCGATCATTGGCGGCGCCGCCGTTACTTCGAAGTGGGCGGCTGAGATCGGCGCCGACGGCTACTCTCGCAATGCCATCGATGCCGTGGAACTGGCAAAGAATCTGATGGGCAAAGTGACCAACAAAGGAACGGTCCCGGCATGAGACCCAAAATCCAACTGCTCAGTCCCGATCTCATCGGACGCATCCTTGGCGAAGCATTCGAGCTGCTGATGAACCCTGGAGTTCGCGTGGGTTCGGCGGTCGTCGAGCTGTTGCAGTCGGCGGGAGCTGAAGTCAGAGTTGCGGGCAATGACAGGGTGGCGCGTCTGCCCGAGACCCTGGTCCGCAAGTGCCTGGCATCGGCCCCACCGGACTTTTACCTGTACAGCCGCCAGGGAGAGAAAGCCGTTCATTACGGCGACGACGACGTGCATTTCGATCCCGGCTCCTGCTGCGTGCAGATGCTCGATCCCGATACGCTGGAAGCGCGGCCGTCAGAGACTCGCGACCTGGTTCGCATGGTGCAAGTCACGGAGATGCTGCCGCAGTTCTCGGCGCAATCGACCGCCGTCGTTTGTAGCGACGCTTGTAGCGATAGCGGGTTGCCCGTCGCGATCGGCGACCTTTACCGTCTGTTCGTGGTCCTCGAGCATTCCGACAAGCCGGTGGTGACCGGATCGTTCTCCGCGGCGGGCCTGGGCGGAATGATCGACTTGCTCGCCGCCGACAGCGGCGGACGAGACAAGTTGCGCCAGCGACCGCGGGCCGTTTTTGATGTGTGTCCGTCGCCGCCGCTGAACTGGTCGGAGTTCGGATCGTACAACCTGCTTGATCTGGCCCGCACCGGTGTGCCTGCGGAACTCGTCTCGATGCCACTGGCTGGTGGCACCGCACCGGTGACGCTGGCTGGTTCGGTAACGCAACATGCTGCCGAATCGCTGGCGGGCATCGTGCTGCACCAACTCGCGGGACCGGGCTCGCCCATCGTCTGGGGCGGGGCTCCGGCCATCTTCGACATGCGGAGCGGTGGCGCGCCCATGGGCGCGGTGGAAACCGCCATGCTGAACATGGCGTGCGCCGAGGTCGGCAAGCATCTGGGCCTGCCCACGCACGGCTACCTGGTCGCAACCGATTCGAAGTTTGTGGATGCGCAGGCCGGCGCGGAGAGTGCCCGCTCGGCGATGCTGGGAGCGCTCGCGGGCATCAATATGATCTCAGGAGCGGGCATGATCGAATCGCTTGCCTGCCACAGCGTCGAAAAGCTGGTCATGGACGCCGAGTCGATTGCCTCGGCGCAGCGGCTGGTGCGAGGCGTGGAAGTTCGCGGCACGAGTCTGGCCACCGCTATGTTCGCGCAAACCGGGCTCTCCGGAAACTTTCTCAAGCTGAAGGAAACGCGGGCGCTCTTCCGGCAGGAGCAGTATCTGCCCTCGCCGGTCACTGACCGCAGCGCGCGCGGCTCGGAACCGCCGAGCGACATCTTCACCCGGGCCCGTGCCCGGGTCGACGAACTGGTGAGCAGTTATCGGAAGCCATCTCTTCCGGAAGATGTGCTGCGGAAGTTTAAGGCCATTGTTGATCGAGAGGTTGATCGAGAAGCTGATCGTGAAGCCGACCGAGCAGGCGTGGTCGCAGAACCTTCCAGGAACTGAGCGCTCGCGGTGGCGGCGAGGTACTTCTTCAGGCAGCGCACACAGGGGGAGTAACCCTCGCGCGATGCTTCGGCGGCGGTGATCGTCCGCAGCTTGTTCTTCTCGTGGATGAATTCGCATCCGGCGAGGTGAAACAATTTCCCATTTTCCGAAACCACCACCATCATGTCCGGGGGGACGCCGTTTCCGGGTCGCGCGTGTTCGGAAAGCAGTTCAGGGGTGCGGAACGCCGATGCGGCTTCGATGGTGCCGACGATCAGGCAGGCCGCTGCGGCGGCGACCATCCATCCTAAAAAGGTCCTGCGGTTGCCCAGCATATTCTCGTCGAGTTTCCGGTGCAGACGCTGGCTGAATCCGAAGGGCACTTCGAGCATGCGTTCGTCGCCATACAACTGGAGTACGTTGCGCGCTCCGTCGACGACGGCGGTGCAGCGTTTGCACCCACGGACGTGTTCCTCGATGGCAACGCGCAACGTGGGATCGACCTCGCCGTCGAGATAGTTTGAAACTTCGCGCCAAACTTCTTCGCAGTTGACTACCATGGCTTGGTCCCCTTTTCAAACGACAGCTTGCCGGTCATACTCCAGGCGCCGCCGAAGCCGGGCGCGAGCAAATCGCGCAGCATCAGGCGCGCCCGCAGTAAACGTGTCTTGACCGATGCGGTCGAGATTCCCAGTGCTTTGGCCGTTTCCTCGATGCTGAGGTGCTGCATGTCGCGCAGGACAAAAACTTCACGGTAGATTTGCCCCAACTCGGCCAGCGCCTCGGCGAGCTTTTGCCGGACTTCGTTACGTTCGAGGGTTTCCGACGGAATCTCGCGCCAGTCGGCGAAGTCGCGAGGCGTATAGTTGCCTTCCTCGTCCTGGCGATCGGCGATCGGTTCCATGATGTTGGCGTGTGCCTTTCGTCTTCGCATACGCGCCTCGTTGACGGTGATCTGAATCAGCCAGGTGCTGAAGCGTGCCTCGGCACGAAACTGCCGGATGTGTTTGAGGGCCTTCAGCACCGCCTCCTGGGCCACGTCCTCGGCATCGGCTTCGTTTCGCAGAATCGCGAAGGCGGCGGCGTATACGCGCCGCTCGTAGGGGCGGATCAACTCATAGAAAAGCTCGTGCTCGCCCTCGCGGACACGCTGGATCAGCATTGCTTCGTTGCATTGTTCTGCTGGAGGTTCCAGCGAAGTCACCCTTTCCGGCATCGCTCCTCACTGTCAACTCGACACCATTATGCCCGACAAATGGATTCCTGTAGAGACGCGGCTTGCCGCGTCTCCGCTGGCGCTGCGATCTCGCTTACAGTTCTCGCTTACAGTTCTTAGACCAGCGGCGGGAGACGGGGGGCGAGCCCCGTCTCTACAGGCATGCGATTCGCGAGCGCGACGTAAGTTTCGCTTTGCTTCGAAGGAGACGGTGCACTTATGAATCTCTGCCACTTTTGTGCCATTTCGGCCCGATTCTCCACAGCCTTCCACCACGTTGCTACTTGCATTCCCGCACGCAAGTTCCGGATAATCTGAGAGAGAGTTAGACCGCCGTGTATCGCTACAGCCGCGCCGACGTGCTGCGTATTCTCCGGCTCGTTCCTCGCCAGCTTCACACCTGGGAGAAGGCGGGACTGGTGACGACCGGCGAAGATTACTCATTTTTCGATCTGGTGCAAATCAAGAAGGTGCGCGACCTCTGTGCCCAGCGGGTTCGTCCGGCCGTCATCCGGCAATCACTCGACGCCATGCAGAAACAGGTTGCGGGCATGGAGAATCCATTGCTCGAGGCCGGAGCTTACCGGAGCGGACACCGCGTCGCCTTCCGCCATCAGGGACGACTGGTTGAGCCCATCGCCGGACAGTTCATGTTCGACTTCTTGTCCGAAGAAAGAAAAGTCGTGACCAGCCCGCCGCGCTCTGGACCGGAACTGGTGGTTACCGACGTTGCCGACTTGTTTGCGCGCGGGATCACGCTGGAAGAAGATCCCTCTACGCAGAGCGAGGCGATCGTTGTTTATCGGAAGGTGCTCGATATGGATCCCATGCACGCCGCCGCGCACATCAATCTGGGCACGCTCTATTACAACCGCCAGGAATACGGGCTCGCCGAAAGGCATTACCGCTCGGCGATTGAAATCGATCCGCGCTATGCGCTCGCCTATTTCGACCTGGGCAACGTGCTCGATGAAACCGGACGGGTCGAGGAAGCCATCGACACTTACAAGACGGCGATTCAACTCGCGCCCACTTACGCTGACGCGCACTACAACATCGCGCTAGCCTATGAGAAGATGCGCGAACCCCGCAAGGCGCTGCTACACTGGCGCGCTTACGTCAAGCTCGATACCACCGGGCCCTGGACCGTCCACGCCAAACATCAGATCCAGCGCATTCTGCAGGGCGACAGCCTGAAGCTGGTGCACTCCCGCAAGGCGAACTGAAGATCGCTCTTACTTTTGGCTTTTAGCGAAGAGCCAAAGGCCCACAGCTAATCGCGACTTTTCGCGAGTTATACTCAGGCGTCATCTCTTATGTGCAGGAGAACCCCACATGAAGCTCTATCGGTTGATTTGGACGCTGGCTCTCGCGATTGCGGTGGCCGCATCCGGCGTAGTCTGTTTTGGCCAGGCAGCTAAAAAAGAGAAAGAAATTTATAACGAACGCGTCGATGCGCGCGCCGAAATCAAAGAAGCTTTGAAGAGGGCTGCCACGGAGAACAAGCGCGTGATCCTCGTGTTTGGAGCGAACTGGTGTTATGACTGCCGCGTGCTCGATGCGGCTTTCCATCGTGGCGATCTGGCAGCGATTCTCACCGCAAACTACGAAGTGGTGCACGTGGACATCGGAAAAGGAGAGAAGAACCAGGACCTTTCGAAGAAGTACGAGGTTCCGCTGAGCCGCGGCATCCCCGGACTAGCCGTGCTCGACCCTGACGGGAAGCTGGTTTACAGCCAGAAGAACGGCGAATTTGAAAACGCGCGAGGGCTTGCCCCGGAAGATTTCCTGGCATTCCTGAACAAGTGGAAACCCGAAGCGCGGAACCGCTGAGAGTCTATATCGCCCGCACGGCAAAAAAAGGGCGCGGCTGGCGCCGCACCCCAGGAGAGAAAGCAAATCCTTAGTCGTTAGTCGATTACCCGTTAACCCACCCCGTTAGTCCACCACGAGTTTGTTTTCGACGCTGAACGCGCCCGGTACCGAACTGGCTCGCAATCCGGCAATGGTCTTGTCCATCGTGTTCTCGACGGTTCCGTAGAGGGTCACGTGTCCGTTGTCTACCACGATGCGGATGGGGTGCGCCGGGTCGGACGCGTATTTGCCGAGCACCGAGTCGCGATAGATCGCGCGCGCCGTGCGCACTCGGATCGAATCGTCGAAACCCGAAACCGGCAGAACTTTTACATCGTTCACCACGTCCTTGACGCCAGGCGTGCGCGCCACGATCGCGAGTGCGTCGTCCTTGGGCGGGTCCCATAGGGCATCGCCGCTTATGGTTACGACTCCGTCTTTCACACCGAGCGCAAGATAGTTGAACGTATTGTCGAAGTATCCGACGCGGTCGTAAGCCACTTGCTTTGTCAGTTTCTTCTGGAGCTGGCCATCGGGCACGGTTTCTCCCGCGACCACGATGTCATTGCGGATACCGCTCACGTTTGCGAGCTTCTTGATTTTCTTGGCGGCGTCGAGCTTGTCCTGATAAAGGCCGACCGTGCCGGTCAAGGTCACGATGCCATCTTCAACGCTGGAGCTCACGCTCTGCAGTTGCTTAGTGTCGTGAATCTTCTGGCTGACCGCCTGCTGAATCTGCTGATCATATCGGCCGGTGGCGGCCATTGCAGTCATACTCAGCAGGACGAGCGACGCCAGGGTCACCGCAAATAGTTGTTTCTTCATAGTTGCCATCCTTACTGGAATTCCGGTTCCCCACACTATTAACCGGTTAGTTAAATAGATGCCGAGGGGGTGGGTTGGGATGTGCCGGGAGGAGGCTTTTACAAACTATTACACGGGCGAACGAGCTTCTTACCTCAGAAGATGCCGAGGGTGCCAAGCGAAAACGTTCAGCTCATTTCTTTTGCCGGGCAACCTTCTTCCTGGCAGATGCAACGCCCTTTCGGGCAACAGTTTTGTCCGGAAACACTCGCGCAAAAATCTTGTCGATGTTCTTGAGCTGCCGCTTCAGGTCGAACGCGCGCTCGATCTTCGCTCGCGGCACTCGTCCGCCGATCTCAGGATCGTTCAGGATCAGGTGGTGGAAGTCGAGGTCCTCTTTCCACGCGCGCATGGCGTGACTCTGCACCACTCGATAGGCATCCTCGCGGGAGACGCCGCTCTCGACCAGGTCAAGCAATAACTGTCCGCTGAAGACCAGGCCGCGCGTGCTTTCGAGGTTCGCCAACATGCGCTTGGGATAGACGACCAAGGTCTCGATCAGGTTCGCCGTCTTGTTCAGCAGGTAGTCGGCGAGCGTGGTCGAGTCGGGAATGATGATGCGCTCGACCGAGGAGTGCGAGATATCGCGCTCGTGCCAGAGCGCTACATTTTCGAATCCGGCCTGCGCGTTCGATCGCACCACGCGCGCCAGTCCGGAGATCTGTTCGCAGGTTACGGGATTGCGCTTGTGCGGCATGGCCGACGAGCCCTTCTGCTTTTCGCTGAAATATTCTTCGGCCTCGCGAACCTCGGTGCGTTGCAGGTGGCGGATTTCAGTGGCGATCTTGTCGAGTGTGGACGCAATCGTGGCCAGCGTTGCCAGGTAGTGGGCGTGGCGGTCGCGCTGAATCACCTGCGACGACACCGGCGCAGCTTTCAATCCCAGGCGCGCGCACATCTTCTCTTCGAGTTCGGGCGTTAGGTGGGCGAACGTTCCTACCGCGCCCGAGAACTTGCCGACGCGCAGGTCTTCGGCCGCGGCCTTGAAGCGGGCGATGTTGCGTTCGGTCTCCGAATACCAGTTGGCGATCTTGAAGCCGAAGGTGATGGGTTCTGCGTGGATGCCGTGGGTACGCCCGATCATCGGGGTGTCTTTGAACTCCCACGCGCGGCGTTCGAGCGCCTCGGCAAGTCGTTCCAGGTCGCCGGCGATCAGCGACGACGCCTGCTGGATGAGCAACGCCTGCGCCGTATCCACCACATCGTTCGAGGTCAGGCCGTAGTGAAACCAGCGGGCGTGCGGACCGACGATCTCAGCGACGGCCGTAGTGAAGGCGATGACGTCGTGTTTGACCTCGGCTTCAATCTGGAAGATGCGGTCCACGTTGAAGTCGGCGCGCGCGCGAATCGCCTTGGCGGCTTCTTTCGGCACAATGCCGGCGGCGGCCAGCGTTTCGGTCGCGGCGACTTCTACCGCGAGCCAGGTGCGGAAGCGGTTTTCGTCGCTCCAGATGCGAGCCATCTCGGGCCGGGTGTAGCGTGGGATCACGGCGGTTTCTCCTGAGGGGGAACTGGGGATTGTAAATCAGGCGGGCGAGGAAGTGCACTGCGGTGATTTCCCAGCCCCTAAAGGGGCGTTCGGATTTCTAAGGACTTGTGGTATCGCTAAAGCGATACCCTGATACGAACCTTCCGGCCTACTCCACCGTGTGCTTTGCCGTGTACCCGTCGCGCGTGTATACGATGTACTTCACGTCCTTGCCCTTCTGGTCGCGCACCTTCAGCGGGCCACCGTCCGGAGCCTGCAGTTCGACCTTTAACTTGCGGTAGCTGCCGTCCTGCTTGGCGTTGGTGGGGTGGTACGTGATGTTGTACTGGTTGCGGATGTCGGCTGAAATCTGGTTGAAGATTTCGGGCAACTCACCTTCGAAGCGTGGGAAGTAGGCGCGTCCGCCGGTGAGGCGGGCGAAGGTGTTCATCTGATTGTCGTTCTGTAGCCAGCCAACCTCGGTAGCCCCGCCGGTGTGGCCATGAGATTCCATCATTTCGCGCCAGTACCAGCCGATGCTGACCGCATAGATGGTCACGTCCTTGGTGTTCTTGATCTTCTTTATGGTCTGATCCAGGTTCAGCTTGCTGAAAGTGTCGGCCCCGGAAGAAACCAGGATGATGTACTTCTTTCCTTCGATACGGTCAATCCGGTCGAGGGTATCGAAGAGCGCGTCAAAGAGGTTGCGTTCACTGAAGCCGGGAATGCGCAGCATGTTCAGCGCGCCATTAATGGCGCGTTTGTCCTGCGTGAAGTCCACGAGGATCTGGGGCTTCATGTCGTAGGAGACGACGGCAACGTAATCGTCCTTTTTCAGTCCGCTGGCGAAGGTGTATGACGCATTGAGCGCGTCATAGATGTAGTAATACGACCGCAGCCCCGAAAAGGGCCCGCCCGACGCGAATTCAATCAGCAGCACCGCCGTGATCGGAGCCGTGGTCTGATTAAAGGTGGAAATCGTCTGGGGCGCGCCGTCTTCGAAAATTTTGAAATTCTCTTTCTTGAGGCCCGGAATGGTCTGGCCGTCCTTGGTGGTCACGAGCACATCCAGGTTGACGAGCGGCACCTGCACGGTGATCGAGTAGTCGGGCATTCCCTCGATCTTTTTCGGCTTTTCGGGGGCGGGGGGAGGCGGCTCTTCCTTTTTCTTGGGGATCACATACGGCCCAACATCGTTCTGCGGCCCGCCGGCTTCGGGCGGAGCCTCCTGTTTATTGGGATTCGCCGGCGGTTGCTGCGACGTGTCCTGGGTCTGAGCCTGGAGTCTGGGAGCAATCATCCAGAGGCAGAGAAGAACCAGCGCCAGCAGGAGCACACGCCTACGGGAAGGCGACAGAAGCCGGTTTTGCCCGGCAAATACACTGGAAAACATGGAAAACCCTCGAAACTTTCTTGCTCTTTCCTATGTTAATATAGATGCAAGAACTCTGCGGTTGGGATATTTTCCGGGTTCCTAAAGAACGTCTCCTCCCCTGGCGAAACCTTTTCTTAGCACGCGGAGTCTAAGCAAACAGCGGGGCCACTTTGTCACCTCCGGGGCTGTCCATGGGTAACGTCGAGCGCGCGCTCTCTGTCGTTTTGTGTCTCTCGTCCTCCCTCGCGGTTGCTGCACAAACGATTCCCAAGCAAGATACGCCGACGCCGGCCGCAATTACTGCTGCTGTCGTTACTCCGCCCATCGTTCCTCCAGCCATCATGCCCCTCGATCAGATCCACGAGGGCATGAAAGGCACGGCGCTCACCGTGTTTCAGGGGGTGAAGCCGGAACCGATGGACGTGGAAGTTCTGGGCGTGATGCACAACGTGAACGGGCCCAAAGGCGACATTATCCTGGTGCGTCTGCATGGTACCAAGCCGGAATATACCGGCGTGGTTGCCGGCATGAGCGGAAGTCCGGTCTATTTCGACGGCAAGCTGGCGGGCGCGCTTGCCTTCCGCATCGGCGAGTTCTCGAAAGAACCGATCGCGGGGGTGACGCCGATCGAGGAGATGCTGGAGATCAATGCGCTGGATCGTCGCCCGGGGGCGCGTGCAAATGTTCCCGCTTCGAGTTCTCCCGCCGTCAATGCTCCCGCTGACCATACTCAGAACCAGGGCGGGAGCGCGCAGACCGCGACTCCCGGCGATTACGCAACCCTGCCGGCGGGAAACAGTAGTGATCTGAAGAGTTATCTTAAGCCCATCGAAACGCCGCTCGTGTTCAACGGTTTTTCCAACGAAACCTTGCAGCGCTACGCAGCGCAATTCGCGGCGGCGGGCATCGTTCCGGTGATGGGCATTGGCTCCGCGAGCGATCGCAAGCAGCCGGAACCGATCGAACCGGGCTCCGCGGTCAGCGCCGTGCTGGTTCGCGGCGATATGGATATTGCCGCCACCTGTACCGTGACCTACGTCGATCCCGAGCGCTTGCTGGCCTGCGGACATCCACTGTTGCAGTTTGGGGAAGTGGACCTGCCGATGACCAAGGCTACGGTGCTGGCCACGCTGCCTTCGCCCCTCAATGCGTTCAAGATCGTCAATACGACCGAGACCGTCGGCGCGTTCGTGCAGGACCGCCAGAACGGAATTATGGGCGTGCCGGGGCGGGAGTCGAAGATGATTCCCGTGACCGTGTCCATGCATAGTGGGCCGGCGACAAGAGAATTTCACTACGAGATTCTCAACAACGCCCGGCTCAGCCCGCTAGCCATGATGGCGACCGTATTCAACGCCCTGCACGGCACGAACGATTACGGCGAGGACATTACGTACCGCATGAATGGCGTGCTCAGCGTGAAGGGCTATCCCGACGTTACGCTGCGGAACATGTTTGCCCCACAAGACAACGGGCAGCCCGCGGCGGCTTTGGCCGCGGCCACCATCGGCGATCGCTTTGGACGCATTTACAGCAATCCTTTCGACGCCCCCGACATTCAGGGCGTGAAGCTCGATTTCGATCTCGTCCGCGAACGGCGCTCGGCGCACCTGGAAGCTTCGCGCACCGACGTGACCGAAGCCCGGCCCGGCGATCGGATTATGGTTGAGACCGTGATTCGTCCCTATCGCGGCGAGCGGCTGGTGCGCCAGATTCCGATACGGATTCCGACTTCGACCTCCAAGGGGACGCTGCGCATCCTGGTCAGCGACGGAGACACGCTCGACCGCATGCGCCGTGGGACGCCGATGATGAACCGTGGTCTCGGCCTGGCGCCGACGATCGCATTGCTGAACAAAGAGCGCTCCAACGATCGCGTGTACGTTTCGCTTCTCGGGTCCGATCCTGAAGCCATGGTCGCCGACAAAGTGATGCCGACGCTGCCGCTCTCCATCATGAACGTCATGGACAACCTGCGCGGCACGCAAGAGATGGTCGTGCTCGGGGAATCGTCGGTCAGTGAAGCCTGCACCGATTCGCTCGACTATGTCGTCTCGGGCGTGCAGATGCTGACGATTAACATCAAGTAGATGGCGTGCTGCATGATGTCGTGCACCCTCTAAATTTTGTCATCCTGAGCGAAGCGAAGGACCTGCTTTCTCTCAGCGCACAGGACAGCAGGTCCTTCGCTTCGCTCAGGATGACAAGTCAAGTATTTCTAAATGACAATTCAGTATTTCTGGATGGACAACTCAAGTTTTTCTAACTGAGGTACAAATTTTGATTCGTAAGACGCTTGCTTTGTCAGCAACACTTCTTCTCTCCAGCTTCGCCCTTTCGGCATTTGCCCTCGCCGAGGGCACCCGGACCTGGGAGCAATCCAAATTCGAGGAATTGATCAAGGGCACTCCCAAAGGCATCGCGCTGCGGAGCGAGGGCGGCCTTGAACTCGCCCCGGCGTTCAAGGCGCTCGCGACCACGCCCTCGACCTATATCTGGTCGATCGCATCCGATGCCGCGGGCAACATCTACGCCGCCGCGGGATCTCCGGCGCGCGTCTATCGCATCACGCCGGATGGTCAAATCGCGACCATCTTCGAGCCGCAGGAATTGCAGGTGCAGGCTCTGGTCGTCGCGAAGAACGACGATAAGAACGATAAGAACGACAAGAAGGGCATCGTCTATGCGGCCACGGCGCCTGACGGCAAGGTGTATCGTCTCGATCCTCCGCCTCTCACGCCGGCAAAGGGCGCGAAGGGCGAAGCGCGGACATCCTGGAGCGCCACACCCTACTTCGATCCTGGTTCCAAGTACATCTGGGACATGGTTCTCGATAACAGCGGCGCGCTCTATGTTGCCACCGGCGATCACGGCGAGATCTACAAAGTCAGCGCCAACGGCCAGCACTCGCTCTTTTTCAAGAGCGATGAAGTCCACATTCGCGTTCTTGCGCTCGATTCCAAGGGACACCTGATTGCCGGCTCCGATGGCAGCGGTCTGGTCTATCGCATCGCGCCGAATGGCGACGCGTTCGTTCTCTACAGCGCGTCCAAGAAAGAAATTACCGCGCTCGCCATCGACGGCGTGGGCAATATTTACGCCGCTGCCGCGGGAGAGAAGCGTCCCGGATCCACGGCGCCGCAGATGGGCATCATGATCGCACCTCCAGCGCAGAACGCCCCCGCACCGGCACCCGGCGGCAATCTCGCCGTCACCCCAACTCCTGCCGTGACCATGATGACGACGCCCTTTCCCGCTCCCGGTGCCGGCGCTTCCGGCGGCTCCGAGATCTATCGCATTGCGCCCGACGGCGCCCCGTCGCGCCTGTGGAGTTCCCAGGAAGATCTCGTCTACGCTCTCGGCTTCGATGCGCACGGACGCCTGCTCGCGGGCACCGGCAACCGCGGCCACATTTTCGCCATCAACGGCGTCGACGATTTCACCGATCTGATCAAGGCGAGCGCCACACAGATCACCGCTTTTGCCGCCGCGCCTGGCGGGGGTCTCTACGCTTGCGGCAGCAACCTGGGGAAAGTTTTCGTCCTCGGTCCCGGCCTCGAGTCGAAAGGCACGTATGAAAGCGATGTCTTCGACGCGCGCATATTCTCCCTTTGGGGACGCGCCAGCGTCCGCAGCGTCGGCAACTCCAATGTCGAGTTTTATGTGCGCAGCGGCAACGTCGACAATCCCGACCGCAACTGGAGCCACTGGACGCGCGTCGCGCTTGCCGGCGAATCCGAACTCAACGTTCCGCCGGCGCGCTTCGTGCAGTGGAAGTCGGTGCTTCATGCCGGCAATCCCGCGCCTCGCGTCGACTCGGTGCTGCTGAGCTACTTGCCCAAGAACGTTGCTCCGGAAGTCGACGAAATCACGGTGCAGCCCGGATATCGCTATCAGCCGATTCCGCATGTCACCGGCTCGGAGCCGCCCGCTCCTGGGCAACCGCGCTTCGATCCACCACCGCCCGCCGTGCGCGATCGCGACTCGATTGGCATTCGCTGGCAGGCGCATGACGACAACGACGACCAGCTCGTCTACGCCGTCTATTACCGCGGCGACGGCGAATCGCGCTGGCTGCTGCTGAAGACGAACCTCTTCGATCGCTACTATTCTTTCGACGCCAGTCTTCTGCCGGACGGCGGCTACACGGTGAAGGTCGTTGCCTCCGATGCGCCGTCGCATTCGCCCGGAGAAGCGCTCTACGCCGAACGGGTGAGCTCGCGCTTCGAGGTCGATACCACGCCTCCGGTCATCGAGAACCTGACGGCCGCCTTCGATGGAAATCGCGATGAGAGGCAGACCGGAAAGCAGACCGCCTCGCAAATCGGTTTGCAAATCCATGTCCACTTCCGCGCCAGCGATTCGTTTTCGCCGATCAAGCGCGCGGAGTATTCGCTCGATGGCGGCGACTGGCAGTTCGTCGAGCCGGTCGGCCAGTTGTCGGATTCGAAAACCGAAGACTACGACTTTCGCGTAACCGTGCCACAACCCGAGCCTGCCCCCGCTCCGATGGCCGAGAGCACTGGGAACGACCACGTGGTTGTGGTTCGCGCCTACGACCGTTTCGACAATCTTGCCACCGCCAAGGCCGTACTTCGCGGGAAGTAGCATTCTGGCGTCGTCGTCGACGTGGAATTATTTTGGGGAATTAGCTGCGTATCGAGGCTGCGTATCGAGGCTGCGTATCCAGGGCTGCGTATCAGGGCATCGCTTTAGCGATGCCGCATGGCCTTCGAAACTAGGAGCCCCTTTAGGGGCAGCGGCGGGGCCGAGCTGCGCTCGGCTCGGACAGCCGAGGGCGGCTGTCCCTACGCAATCTGGGCTTGGACAGGCGGGGACGTCCGTCCCTCCACCAGCAATTCTACTGCTGCGCGAAGAGGATGGACGCATTCGGATTCGTTTTGTCCACATCCATCATCAGAAAATCTTGTACCGCGCAAACCGGACTTGTTTTGGTGCAACCGGAAATGTCAATAGCGTAGATCACGTAATTCTGGGCCGAGGGCGCCGTCAGCACGATCGTACCGTTGCCGGTACTCTGCAGCGTGTAACCTGGATTCGCTCCGGTCACCGTCTCACCCGCTGGGTTGGCTGCATCGTACTGGGTTCCGTTGACGCACGCGGCGGTGCACGCGCCCGTGTTCACCCAGGTAAGCAGCAGGTTGGCGGCAATAGCGTCGACCGCGGAACTGCCGCTGCTGGTGGTCGCCGCGGCAAACGTGCTCGGCAACGCCGAACCCGGGAAACCAATGAGCGGGTTCCCCTGCGGACTCATTGTTCCGGTTATCACCGACTGACTGGATGTATCGAGCAAGAATCCGCGGTTTGCTCCACTGGCATAAAGAACGAACGGAATCGGCGCCACAACCGGGTTTGCAGTCGGATCGCCCAACAGGTTGAAGGTATAGCGCCCACTGCCGCCGTTAGCCGCGTATGTGTAATTGTTGGTGCCTGATGACGGAGGGAATTGGGCGGCGGAGAGGATCGCACCGCCGTTATTCTGATCAAATAGCCCCGAGAAGTTCCCCTTGCCGTCCGTCGTGCCCAGCGTCAGCGAGACATTGGCGCAAGGCGGTGCTGCGCACGTTGCCGTCGCGGTCAGAGCCGTCCCGGTTAGCGCGGTGACGGAAGTGCCCTTGAAGGCGGCGGCGTTGTAAGTCAGCGACGAATCCTCGAGCACCATCGTTCCCGAAACTGCCGGCAAGCCGAGGTCGGTGGAAATGGCATAGAAAGTCAGCGGATCCGTTTTACTGGCTCCTCCGGAAGCAACATAGAAATCGAAATTCATGGTGACGGGCGAGGTGAACGTCAATTGCCATGAGCCGTTGCCGTTCGATTTATAGCTGCCCACAACCGGGCAGGGCGGAGCGCCGCAGATGCTGTTTATGCTATTACCGTTATCGTTCACATCGATCAAGCCGCCGGAAACGCTCAGGTCTGCGTTCATCGTAATCAGGCCGGCATAGCCAACGCGGTGGCTAAAGGTCGAGTCCACGCCGGTGAAACCGAAGGCGAAAATCGGCGACTTGGAGAATGTGGGGTTGGATGATATTTGCGCCATGCCGGAGCCGGTCCCCTTGCCGTCGGATTCGATCATTTCGATGTCGCCGGCGCCGTCGAGAACGACCTGGTATTGATTCGGATAAATTCCCGGCAAAGCGAGCGCTATCGTGCCCGCGTTATTCGAGTTCGGATCGGAGGAGGAGATGGGAGTGTAACTTCCGGTAATCGCGCGTTGTACCCGGCCGCTCGACGAAGTGAGTTCGTCTTCCAGCCCCGTGATCGTGGCCGTTCCATTCGCCCCACTCGTCGCGGTGAAGGTTCCCGCCACGGCGACGGCATGGTTACTGCTGTCATATCCGGAAAACCGGAAGGCGTAGGTGCCGCTTATGCGCGAAGGGACCAGCGTGGCGGTGGCGATGGTACAGTTCCCGGCGCTCGCGCCCGCGCAGGCTGTCGGACTGGCGAGCACCGCAGCCGCCGATATCTGAACACAGCCTTTGGTGTTGCAGGTGTCGTCCGCTGTGTAGTAGGCCAAGCCGGATGCAATCGGGGGGACGCACGTGGATCCTGAACAAAAGTTTGCGCACTTTACCCCGCCCGCCGTGCAGGTCCAGTTAAAGTTTTGGGTTTCCGCAGCGTCAGGGACGGCCACGGCGGTAAATGTCTGGGTCAGACCTTGGCCCACGCTCAGCGTTGCGGGTGCTACGTCGGTCGTCACGTCAACCACGGTTATCCCCAGATCGCCTTTTATCGAGGAGTCGGAGGTCAAGGTCGCCGTGACCGTCGCCGAAACTGGCGCTGCCGGGGCTTGGTAGACGCCGGTGGTCGAGTCAATCGTACCGCACGGATTCGGCGTGCCTGTGCAGGCCATGCCGCTTAGGCTCCAGGTGACGGTGGTGTTCGCCGTGCCCGACACTGAAGCCGTGAACCCCACATCCTTCTCGGTCGGGTAGAGAGCGTTAGCGCTAATGCCGCTGGGAGAGTTCACGGTAACACTGGGAACAACGCCGTTGCCGCCCGTCGCGCAACCGCCAGCCAGTGCCAAACTCGCCAGGGCCACCGCAAACAGAAAAGTCTTCATCATGATGAGATCTCGTTGATGCCAGTCTCTAAGGCATCGCTAAACCGGTGCCCTGATACCAAGCCTCAGTTATACGCAGTGTGCTCCAGACTTATACCAATTTGCAAGTAACTCGTTGGTTCTTAAAGACTTTACAAGTAAGTCGTTTAAACTCAAAGACCTGGCTGCAACCTTCTCCTAAGTCTTTGATTCCAAAAGACCGGAGAAAGCAGGGGTATCCAACCAACTAGTAAATATAGATCAGAATCAGGTCGTCAAGGTCTTGAGTGAATATCGGATACGTTCTGCCTGACACCTAAGACCTGAGACCTGCCCCCTGATTCTTCGGCGGCTGTCTCTAACGCGGCGCGCTTTGCCGTTTCCAGCAGCGGACGCAACTCGCCGGCGGCGATCCCAAGCGTGCCTCCGGAGAAGCCGTCAATGTAGGCGGAGTTGATGCCCACAACTTCGCCGCGCACGTTTAGCACTGGCCCACCGCTGCCTCCACGTGCCGTGGGCGCGTCATAGATGAGCTTGTCGCCGGTTACGTCGCCGATATGTCCGAACGTCGCCGAAGGCCGGATCAGCGACAGCGCCGCCAATTCGCCCGCTGTCTCGGCATTATCCGGATGCGACGAAAGCCGTTGATACACAACCGCCGGCGACTTTGCCACCATCCCCGTTACTCCCATCGGATACGCCAGCACGCTCACCGCTTCGCCCACCTGCGGCGGTGTCTCGGACAGGGTCAACGGGCGAAGTTTCTGCGTGAAGGCAGTTGTTTCCATGCGCAGCACCGCGAGATCTCCGTGAGTGGCGAGCGCGGCGGTCTCCAGCTTGACGGCCAGTGGCGAGCCTGGGAAATATGCCTCCAGCGATTCCAGCACCGGCGTTCCGCCCTGCCGCAACGCCACCGCAACCTCGCGGTCGCCATACCATGGTTCAGCAACGTGGCGATTGGTGGCCAGAAGGCCCGGCGCCACTACAAACCCCGTGCCCGACACGCGAGCGCGAAAACCTTGCGCGCGGCCGGACAGATGATAAATCCCGTAGATGTAAGCGACCGACTCCCGCGCGTCATTTACCGCTGAAGCAACGGCAGAAGACGAAACCGATTGCTGCCGCTCCAGATCTGCCATCTGGCGCGAGAGCTGGTCGACCTGCTGCTCCAGTCCGGCAGTCTCCGGGGGAGCGTAGTAGTGCGCCATCACCAGGGCGCCCACCAGGGCCAGCACGCCCAGCAGCCCCTGCACGAAGCGCTGCCAGGTCTCCACCAGTTCGCCTTCCCCACGATTCTCAGGGCTATTTCCCGGACTATTTTCGTTGCGATCGGAATTGAACATGAGTAGTCAGGCCCGGCAAGGAGGGAGATCCCCGGGTAGCAGCCTTCATCCTGACGCATTCGGAGGGTAGCGTGTAGGGTACAGAAGTCGGGTAGCAGAAGGCCGAAGGTAACTGGAGAAACTCCCCCTGTAGAGACGCGGCTTGCCGCGCCGCGGAGACGGGGCAAGCCCCGTCTCTACCAGAAACGGGGAGGGCACGACGTCAGTCGCGCCGTTAAGTCCTTAAACCCGCTCCAATTCGTGCAAGGTCCATTCGTTCTCAACATTGCCGGTGTTCAGCGTCGTGGCCGGTTCGAACAGAACGATCCAGCATTCTTCGTCCGCCACCGGACGGTGCTCGACTCCGCGCGGCACCACGATGAACTCGCCCTCTTCGATCCATTCCTGCCGGTCGCGGAACTCCATGCGGAAGCGGCCTTTCACTACCAGGAACATTTCGTCCTCGTGCTCGTGATGGTGAAAGACGAACTCGCCTTTCAGCTTGTCGAGCTTTACGCATTGACCGTTGAGTTCAGCGGCGATGTAGGGCTTCCAGTACTCGGTGATCTTGGCGAATTTTTCGGCGATGTTGATCTTCGACACTGGGGCCTCCGCTGGTGATGCTGTTTCAGATTCAGGTTTGGGTGTGTGGGTCGCAAAGAAATCCGTGCCGCTCTTCGCCTGCAGCCGAAAACCTGCCGAGCTTCGCTCGGCGTGGACAGCCGAGGGCGGCTGTCCCTACGCGGGCTTGGACGGGCGAGGACGCCGTCTCTCCACAAACAACAAAAGCCGCCAGCCTACGCTGACGGCTGAATGCTGAGTGCTGAAGCTGCCCTGACGGCTCGCTAGAATCCCGTCATCCCCGCGCTTGGGTGCCCGCCGCGCAGCGTTACCCGAACGCCGCGTTGGCTATTCACGCGAGTGGTCGTCGTCCAGTCCACTTCGTCGGTGCTAATCACGCCGCTGCCGCCACTGGCCAGTTCGTAGCTGATGCGGCCGTCCTGGTAGGTGTAATTGCCCACCTCCAGCGCCATGCCACTCTTCAGCATAAACACCGGCACTCCCGCCGCCGCGCCACCGCCGCCGACCGCCTCTTTGGAAATGTAGCTGGCGTAGGTGACCTGCGGAATTTCCTCAGCCCTTGGTGGCTCGCTGGACGAGACGTTTACATTGCGTACCGCGAGTTGAGGAATTGCCGGTTCTGAACTGCGATTGCTCGCGCCCTGGTACGGCTGTTGGTAATAGTTGTCTCTCTGGACCTCGGGGCGGCCAAAGAAATGCCAATCCGGCCCGTTGGTCGCCTGCACCTGCGGGATCTGGACATCATCCATCAGGCGCAGCGTGAGCATGCTCTCACCCTTGAGGGTGGGACGCGGCCCGCGCGCGGGCAGCATGATGATCTTCCACGGCCAGAGGGGCGGAATCATCCATTCGACGATGTCGCGCCTGGCGTGTCCTTTGCCACGGATGTCGCCTTCTTTATCAACCTTGTAACCCCGCGTTGCGATCACCTTGGCATCCAAAGGCATATCGCCGTTCGGCATGCCGATGCGATCGAACATCAGCTTCATGTAGCCCTTGCCCCAGAAATGTCCTGGGTCTTGGGCCGACTCGAGATGTCCCACCAAATAGCTTCCGCGGGGGAACGTCTGCTGGCCGAATTCCGTCACCGAGTGCAGATGACAGAGCACGGGATCTCCGACCGCGACGGTCGAAGAAGAAAAGTTCGGTTCATTCATGGTGCATTTCAGAAGGGTACCGGCGGGCAGGATCATCTCCCGCGCACTGGCACTTAGGGTCAAAGCTAGAAGGGACACTGCAAGGACTGCATACGAGCTGGACTTCATGACGCACCTCGGTCTCACGCCCCTGGAATTTTTGGTACGTATTTCCCAAGCAACTGCGATGAGCCAGCCCCGAGTGAGTGAAGTTAATCACAAGTCGATCTCTGGGGTCAATCGATCTTTAGGGGGCAAAGTGTGGTTTTTTTGCAACAGGCGGCGCCCACGGTCTTAAACAATCGCGAAGGCTCGTACCGGAAACGTCCCAAACCCCTTCACCTTCACCGGTACTGCGAAGAACCTGAAGTCCATCGGCGGAAGCGCTGTCAGGTTTGTCATGTGCTCCACAATCGGAATTTCACTCTTCAGAAGGATGCTGTGAACCGGACGCCGCAAATCCTGGACATCATCGATGTTGTGGGAATCGATGCCCACCAGCGCTGCGCCAGAGTCTGCCAGAAAATGCGCCGCATCTTCGGTCAGGAACGGATGCCCCTCGTAATACTGAGGCGTGTTCCAATGCTTCGACCACCCTGTTTCCACCAGCACAGCCTTGCCCGCCAGATCCACTCCGCGGGGGAAAGACGACCTATCGATCGCCTGCTTGTGCTGCGCCGATACCTTAAACGCAGGGAGGTTCGCCAGCTTTTGCAGATCCAGTTCAGACAAGTCCTTGCCATCGGCATAACGGTGAAATGGAGAGTCCAGATAGGTGCCGGTGTTCGCTACCATCTCGATCTTGCCGATCTGAAACTCGGTTCCGGGCGCGTAGAGCTTCCGCGACGCCTCACGGCTCAGGTAGTCGCAGATGATGGGGGCGGGAAGGCCTTTGTAGGTTATGAGGCCGTGTTCGACGGCGTGACTGAGGTCGATTAGCTTGCGGGGAGCAGTCGTCATAGGGCGGAAACCATTCTGCCACACTAGGTAGGAAACGACGTTTTTCGCTTGACCCTCATGAAGCAAGAAAAGGTATGGAACCCAAGCGTGCTTAGGTTATAATGTCATCGTGGTTTCGTTTAGGTTTGCCGGTGTTCGATTCGTTGCCTATTCGAACGATCATCCGCCTCGTCATGTTCACGGCTTCACGGGCGAAACGGAGGCAATTGTCGAACTTCAGCTCGACGGGACCGTGGCCTTGGCGAGACGCGGCGACGCCGTGCGGCCCGCGAATGCAAAACGGTCAGACGTGAAGAAAATTCTGAGGGCTGCGGCTGAGCACTTCGAGGAACTCGCAGCGTTATGGGAGGCCATCCATGAGGAGAAATAAGATCGGGCGACACAGGATTTCGACGAGCGATGCCGAAATTAATCGAGCCATCGAGCGCGCCAAGAGCCTGCGCGGCGAGCCCCTTGTGACGGAGGTGGAATACAGGCCGGGGCCGGGATTGGACCTGCTCGTCCTGAAGATGAACGACGGCCACCGGTACGTGATTCCACGGGAAGACTTGCAAGGGCTGCAATCGGCGGCGAAGGAGCAGATTGCGAACATAGAGATTCTGGGGAGTGGGACCGGGCTCCATTGGCCCGACCTTGACGTTGACTTCTACGTTCCGGGCCTGCTCCGGGGCGTCTATGGTACCAAGAAGTGGATGGCGGAGATCGGGCGCAGCGGGGGGTCGGTGCGAAGCGCGGCCAAGAAGAGGGCGGCGCGAGCGAATGGGTTGAAGGGTGGAAGGCCGCGGCGAAGGGAAATTGCGGGCGATTAGCGGTCGGCACTCGGCACCCGGCCTGAAATGATAAGGTCTAAGAGTTGTTTGATCGCTGACCGGCGAGCCAGTGCCGAGTTTCCTGAAGCCAGTCGCGCCATTGGAGGTCATCGACCTTGTATCGCCTCTGTTCGGTCTTGGAAAGAAAGCTAACGAGATTTTCTCCCGCAGCATTTTGGGCGACCTGACGCGACCCCTTTACCTCAACGTCTTGGACTAGATTCCACTTTCCTTCCGTTATCCAGTATTTCCACTCATCACCGCGACCGAACACCTTCAACAGGTAGTCCCTGTATTCAGCAACAAACATCTCGGGCTCATCTTTGGGAGGCATGAGGTGATAAACGAAAAGGGAGCGGATCGTCCGCTCCCTTTGAAATATATTTTTTACCTAACTTTCGTACAGCAGGACGCCCTCGGCCTTCTCCGCATCCACCGGTCGGTAGTAGAGCTTGTTGGCTTCGAGGAAGACCTCGATGAACGCCGGCCGGGTAGTGATCGTGCCCTGGATCAGGGCCTCCGACAGCGGGTCTTCTATGTACTTCTGCAGGGCGCGACGCAGCGGACGCGCTCCGTAGCTGCGGTCGGTCAGGGTCTGGTTCAGAATCCACTTCTTGGCCTCGTCGGCCACGGTCACCGTGATCGAGCGTTGGGCGAGATTTTGGTTCAGTTGGCTGACCATGAGTTCGAGAATCTGGATCAGGTCGACTTCGCTGAGCGCCATGAATAGGATGATTTCATCCACGCGGTTCAGGAATTCCGGATTGAAGGTGCGCTTGACTTCGCCCCTCACCAGGTCCTCGATCTTTGCGGAAACCATCTCGTCTTTCGACGACTGGAAGCCCAGTCCCTCGCGCTTCATCAGGTGGCGGGCGCCGATGTTCGACGTCATGATAATGATGGTGTTCTTGAAATCGACCGTGTTGCCCAGGCCGTCGGTTAGCTGGCCGTCTTCAAAAACCTGCAGCAGGATGTTGAACACATCCGGATGCGCCTTCTCGATTTCGTCGAGCAGTACTACGGAATATGGCGCGCGCTTGACGCGCTCTGTCAGCTGTCCACCCTCTTCATAGCCGACGTATCCGGGAGGCGACCCGATCAGTTTCGAGACGGAGTGCTTTTCCATGAACTCCGACATATCGAAGCGGACCAGGGCCTTGTCACTGCCAAACATGAAGCTAGCGAGGGTGCGAGCCACTTCGGTTTTGCCGACGCCGGTCGGTCCCAGGAACAGGAACGACCCAATCGGACGATTCGGGCTCTTCAACCCTGCACGCGAACGGCGGATGGCGCGCGCCAGAGCGCTGATGGCTTTGTCTTGCGAGATGATGCGCTTGTGCAGTTCTTCTTCAATGCGCAACAGCTTCTGCGTTTCTTCTTCTTTGATCGAGGTGATGGGAACGCCCGTCCAGCGGCTTACCACGTCCTCGATGTCCTCCCGACCGACAACGCCGGTGGAGGATTCATCGAGGTGGTATTTTTCGCGAAGAGCACGCAGGTTCTCGCGCTCTTTGCGTTCTTCGTCTGAGTAGAAGCGCGCCTTCTCGAACTCGTGGTTCGCGATGGCGTTCTCCATTCTGTGGACGATGAACTTGATCCGCTTCTGGACTTCCGTCAATTCTTCGGGCAGCGTGGTCTGGCGCAGTTTCACGCGCGCGCCCGCTTCGTCGATCAGGTCGATCGCTTTATCGGGCAGAAAACGGTCGGGGATATAGCGATTCGAGTGCGACACGGAAAAATTGATGGCGTCGTCGGTGTAGGTGACGGCGTGGAATTTTTCGTAGCGTTCCTTGATCCCGAAAAGAATCTTGACCGCGTCGACTTCGTTGGGCGGCGGAACTTTCACGGCCTGGAAGCGGCGTTCGAGCGACCGGTCTTTCTCAATCGACTTGCGATATTCAGCGGGCGTGGTTGCGCCTATGCACTGAATTTCGCCGCGCGACAGGGCCGGCTTCAGAATGTTGGCTGCGTCGAGCGAGCCTTCCGCCGATCCCGCGCCGACCAGGGTGTGCAATTCATCGATGAAGATGATGGAATTCTGCGACTCCATCAGCTCTTTCATGATGGTTTTCAGGCGCTCTTCAAACTGTCCGCGATACTTGGTGCCGGCTACGATCAGCGAAAGATCGAGCGCCAGGATGCGTTTGTCGGCCAGGAACGAAGGAACTTCGCCGTCGGCGATGCGCTGGGCCAGGCCTTCCACGATCGCGGTTTTGCCCACTCCCGGCTCGCCGATCAGCACAGGGTTATTCTTCGTGCGACGGCAGAGAATCTGGACGACGCGTTCCACTTCGTTGTCGCGGCCGACCAACGGATCGAGTTGACTGTCCATGGCCGACTGCGTCAGGTCGCGGGAAAACTCACTCAGTAAAGAAGATTCGCGTTGTCCGCGCTGCGGCGCAGCTTTTTCCTGGCTGGTACGCGCGAGCTCTTCGCGGATGGTCGAAAGGCGCAATCCCCGCTCATGCAGAATTTCAGCCGCAAAACACTTTTCTTCGCGCAACAATCCCAGCAGCAGGTGCTCGGTTCCAATATGTTTATGGGAAAGCCGCTCGGCTTCTTCCGCCGCATATGCCAGCACCCGCTTGCATTCGTTGCTCAGCGGGAGATCGACCGACGTCGATACTTTTTCGCGGATGGTGGTGTGGCCCTCGATCTGTTTCCGGATCGATTCCACCGAGGCATGAGAGCGCAGGAAACGATTGGTCAGGGCTTTGTCTTCGCGCAGCAGCCCGAGCAGCAAGTGCTCGGTCTCAATATAAGGAGAGCCGAACTGGCTGGCCTCGTATCGCGCGAAAAAGATAACGCGCCTGGCTTTCTCTGTGTACCGTTCGAACATATCCCCCCGACTTCCTGCGGAAGGGCCCCGCCCTCCCCCAAACCCTGGCCCAACCCTTAATTATGCATTTATATCGCCGAATCTCCCAGCGATATCCGTTTTCGAGTGACCTGCCGTTCTAACTTTGCAAACCCCAATTTCTCAACTTCCACTCTTCAGTCGTGTTTCTGTTCTGCCTTTCGTTACGCCGGAAGCGATTCTGGAACAATTTCTTCCATTTTGCCTCGATCCAACCGTAAAACGCGATGGCACCGTCGTGCAAACGCCAAATTGTGCGTGGCAATCAAAGAAGTCAACTGGTGTTCCCGGTGCAAGCGAGCGACCAGTTCAAAAACTAATTCGCCGGTGCGCCCGTCGAGATCGCCGGTAGGCTCATCGGCCAGCAGGACTTGCGGCTGGGTGATGAGCGCTCGTGCCAGCGCCAGCCGTTGCTGCTCGCCTCCGGAAAGCTCGCCCGAACGATGATGCCCGCGGGCTTCCAGCCCGACTTCGCGCAGCCACCGCGAAGCCTCCTGTTTTGCGGTAGATAATGCTTGTCCGCGCGTTAGCAAGGGCATGGCAACATTCTCCAGGGCGGTGAATTCCGGCAGCAGATAATGGAACTGCCAGACGTAGCCGATTTCGCGGTTACGAAACTCGGCGGCGGCATCCTCAGAGAGCGAATTCACGCGGGAGTTTGCGCAATATACCGCACCCGCCGAAGGCCGATCAAGCGCCCCGATGATGTGCAACAAGGTGCTCTTTCCCGCGCCCGATTGCCCGACGATCGCGAGCATCGTTCCCTTGGCGACCTGAAAAGACAGATTCTCAAAGAGCACGAGATCTGCTTCGCCTGAGCGAAACACCTTACTTAACCCTTCGACCCTCAACAGAGGATCTTGAGCTATTGGATGCAAACCGACCCTCCTAAGTATCAAGACCGTCTCCGGCTGCTACCTGAGGAGACGCGCTTTGATCCATTAGACCATGATCCAGTCAGACCATGAGGAGGAACACCCGTTCCCGCGATTCCATTTTCGGGAGCGAGCTATGCGAAAGACTGTATACCTCTGGAAAACAAATGCAATGTGACCGTGGTCACAGGAGAGGATCGTGTGGTAGCGGGGCTCCGCCCCGCTCTGACGGAGCAAAGCCCCGTCACCACACCAGTCGCCTATTCGTAGCGCAGCGCTTCGGCCGGCAGAATTCGCGCCGCCGACCATGACGGATAAATCGTGGCCACGAACGAAATGCCAACCGAAACCAGCGCCACGATCACGCCATCGATCAGCCGCGGCGCGAAGGGGACGTAGTCAATCGAATAGACCTTGGGGGAGAGCGAAATGAAATGGTAGTGTCCGCCGGCCCACGAGATGGCGTAGCCGAGCACCAGTCCGATCGCCGTCCCAATCACGCCTATCAGCACGCCCTGTGCGATGAACACGCGGCGGATCTGCGCCTTTCTTGTTCCCAGCGACATGAGCACGGCGATGTCTTTTGTCTTCTCCATCACCATCATGATCAGCGAGATCAAAATGTTCAGCGCGGCCACGAACACGATCAGCCCGATGGTGATGAAGGTTACTACGCGCTCCAGACGCAGGGCGCGGAACAGAGGCTTGTTCTGCTCCATCCAACTGGTGGTCATGAAGCCGTGGCTTCCTGAAGAAAGATCGGCGGCCTGTTCGAGCGCGCGCGCCACGTCGCCTGCCAGATAAATGTCATCAATCTTGAATTGGATGACCGAGATTACGTCGCCCAAACCAAACAACTGCTGCGCGTCGGAAAGCCGTATGAACGCCCAGGAGGAGTCGTAGTCGAAGAAGCCGGAGTTGAAGATTCCCGCCACGTGAAAACGAATGTACTTCGGCACCATGCCAAACGGCGTCAGCTCGCCTTGCGGAGAAGTTACCAGCACCACCGACCCCACGGTCGCGCCGATTTCTTCGGCCATGTCTTTGCCAAGAATAATCGGCGGCATGGCCGCCACGCGCTGCTGCACGCCGGCAAGGTCGTCGGGCGATTCTGTTTGTGTAGAGCGGACACTTTTGTCCGCTGCCGTTGCAGTTGAACTTGCCTTTGCAGTTGACTTTGGTTCTTCGACACTGCCGGTCCCGCTCGCAGGCTCTTCCTCCAGCGCCGCCGCCGATCCTGCCGTTACCGTCTTCAGCAGATCGCTGACCCTCCGCTCATATTGCGGCAGCATTCCCTTCAGCACCGCGCCGCGCGCCCGCGGCCCGCGCGAAATCAACACCTGCTCATAGATCGCCGGAGCCGCCGCCACCACATGCGGCTGCTTCGATAACTTGTCAAGCAGCGGACGCCAGTCGCGCATCCCGTCACTCTCCACCCGCAGCAGACTGATGTGCGCCGTCGATCCCAGCAGTCGCGCTTGCAAATCTTGCCGAAAGCCGTTATTGACGGCCAGCGCCACGATCAGCGACGCCACTCCTGCCGCCACTCCCAGGATGGAGATGGCGGTGATGACGCCGATGAACGCCTGGCGGCGTTTGGCGCGGAGGTATCGGGTTGCGACGAAGAGTTCGAAGCGCATAGGAGCAGCTGTCAGCTGTCAGTTATCAGCTTTCGGCCAAACCGGATTATAGCTGGCGCTGCCCAAACACTCGCGGGAGAACTCCGGGCACGGAGCTACGATACGCTCGATACGAGTCGCCAAACCTCTGCTCCAACTCCCGATCCTCCATGCGGATCATCACCGCTCCCGTGACCATGGCGAACCCCGTCAGTGCCCAGCACACTGCGAGTCCAGTTCCGGCGCTCCATGCCAGCATTTCGCAAAGATGCGCCAGGTACACTGGATGCCGCACACGCGCCCGGATTCCATCCGTGACCAGTCGCTGCTCGCGGTTTGTGCCATGAACTTCCGGCAGCCCGCCGAGTTGCTTTGCGCTGAAGTTCTTTCCGGATTGCGAATACACGTACAGCCCGCAGACGAACAGCAGGGCCGCCGCGATCCAACCCCAGTCGGATCGGTAGAGTAAGATGCCCCGCCAGGGCCGCGTGACCAGCGCGACCACAACCCACATCGCCATCCACACGGGCAGCAGCACCATATAGGGTGAGCGTTGATAGGAAAGATGCCGCGCCCGCCAGCGCTCGGCAAAGGGATGAATCATGAACCAGAACGCGGGGATGGTCGAATACACGACGCAGGCTAGCCATCCAACGAGTTGGAGCCAGTGACGCATGCGGAGTCCTAATGTTTTGCCAGAATCTTAACAGCGCGGCGTTTAGGTTCGTATCAGGGGCGCGAGAAGCGCACCGCTGGCGCTAAAGCGCGGACACATTTTCAGCACTCAGAGGCACGAGTGAACTCGTGCCCTTCCCGCTCGGGGAGAAGTTAGAGTTTGTCCACTGGCAACTGGGTACTGGGTACTGGCAACTGCTTCCTGCTATGCTTCTTCCGCATGTCCCCCATCCTGACCAGTGTGCTGCTGGGCCTAACTGCGGCGGGCGCGAACGTCTTTGGCGGCGCCATCATTGTGCAAAGGAATTGGGAGCGCTCCTACCTCCGCTACTTCGTCGCGCTCGGAGCGGGATTCATGCTGGCTACAGCGCTGGTTGAGATGGTGCCGGAGAGCATCCACCTGCGCGGCCCGTACGCCGGATTTCTCATCCTCGGCGGATACCTGCTCGTTCATTTCTTCGAGCATACCGTCACCCCGCATTTCCACTTTGGAGAAGAAACTCACGCCGATCAGTTCGTGCATTCTCACAAAAGCTATTCGGTCCTGATCGGATTGCTGATTCACACGTTTTTCGATGGCATCGCAATCGCCTCGGGATTCCTGGTTTCGCAGGCGCTCGGCTGGATCATCTTCGTGGCGATTTTTCTGCACAAGATTCCGGAAGGGTTCACCATCTCGTCGGTGATGCTCGCAAGTGGCCGCAGCCGCGCCTTCGCTTGGGGATCGTCCGTGATGCTGGGAGTAGCCACCGTGGCCGGAGTGATGACGATGGCTGTCTTCCGCCACGAGGTGGCCTTCGGCTTGCCGTTGTCGGCGGGCGTTACGATCTATGTAGCCGCTTCGGACCTGATCCCCGAAGTAAATAAAGAGCCGGGCGTGAAGATGGCGCTATTGGTCTTCGTCGGAACGGCTTGCATGTTCTTGCTGGATCATTTTTTTCACGCGCACTGATTCAATCCCGTGGTTGGCGAGCCGGACATCCCTGGCGGGCTGGGTCAACCTATACTGCGGCAACGACACGGCTCGGCTCATCGCGCAACAAACTCAAGCCATAGGTCATCGGAATCGCAATCTCGGCTGCGTCACGATATCGCTCCGCGCGCTGTATTGCCAACGCGCCCTGGGGAGACACTTTGTCAAGAAGCTGCTGATAGTTCTGAAATCGCTGCTCGCTACGAAATGCCTGATGACGTACGCAGTTGAAGTCCGCCAGCGCATCCGTGCTGCGCCGAACCTTATCTTCCTCGGCTCCCTGGAAAGCCCATTCTGAATCTGGCAAATGATCGAAGACGAGCACTTCGGGGGCCAGCGTCAAAGCGTGTCGCAGGGTCTGGCTGGGATCGTCCATTTCGTGCAGGCAAAACTCGAAGTACACGACATCGCCACGCGGCGAAGTCGCACCGAAGTCCGCATGAACAATATCCACTCGATCTTTGAGACCGGCGGCAATCCTCGCCTCCCACTGCCGAATGGCGGCGGGGTCCTTGTCAATAACGATCAGTTTCTTGGATTCGCAAACCAGGTCGGTAAACGGTCCGCCACCGGCTCCAACCCCCACCACCACTTTGCCGGAAAAATCATAGAACTGCCTGAAGTTCTGCTCCATTTGCTTGTAATCGGCGGCCATGGGATACCTGCCTGATGAAAATCTAAGAACTGCCTACCCGCTATGCCGTATGTGCATCACATCCCCATCCTGCACAATGTAATCTTTGCCTTCGAGGCGCAACGTGCCTTTGGCGCGCGCGTTGGCTTCCGAGCCCGCTTCCAGTAGCTGGTCCCAGCGAATGGTCTCGGCGCGGATGAAGTGTTTTTCCAAATCGGAGTGAATCGCTCCGGCGCCGTTCTGGGCGCGCGTATTCACAGGAATTGTCCAGGCGCGGCATTCATCTTCGCCAGCAGTGAAAAACGAAATCAGCCCCAGCAGGTGATAGCTTTTGCGGATCAGCCGCGCGAGGCCGCTTTCCGTCAGTCCATAGCTGCCGAGAAATTCCGCCGCGTCTTCGTCCGTCATCTCCGCCAGTTCCGCTTCTACTTTGCCGCAGATGGCGCTGGCCCCGGCATTCGGACGCGCAGCCACTTCTGTCAGGTTGTATTTCGCTACTGCGGCTTCGAGGTCTTTGCCGAGTTCGGTGCTCTCGCCGATATTGAGCACGTAGAGCATCGGCTTCTCGCTCAGAAACATGAAGCCGCGGATGCGCTTCTTGTCCTCGGGCGACATTTCCATTTCGCGCAGCGGCTTTTCGGTTTCGATCTGCGCTTTGGCCTTGATCAGCAACTCGTTTTCTTTTTCCAGTTCCGGCGTCTTCATCTTTTTCAAGTCTTTTTCGAGACGCTCCAGCCGTTTTTCGATCTGGCCCAGATCGCTGACCATGAGATCGAACTCGACGTTCTTGATGTCGCGCAGCGGGTCGATGGGACCGACGTGGGGAATCTCATCGCTTTCAAACGCGCGAAGAACGTGAATGAGGGCATCCACCTGGCGCAGATGCCCGATGTAGGCGGTCTCTTTCAGCGCGTCCTGGCCGATGGCGCCTACGTCCACGTACTCGACCGAGGCGTGCGTCAGCTTCTTCGGGTGATAGAGCGCGGCCAGTTTATCGAGGCGTTCGTCGGGCACCTTCGCGACGCCGATGTGCGCCTCGCGCGGGTTTGCAAGGGCGTGCTCGGAAAGATTCACCTTCGTCAATATGCGAAATAGAGATGTCTTGCCGACCTGCGGCAGACCGATGATGCCAGATTTCATTGATAGTTCTCAGTTCCCGGTTCTCAGTTCTCAGTTGAATCAAAAGAATAAATCATCGCGGTCGATACGCATACGCAATCGCGCCAGCCGCGAAGCGGCGGAATAGGAAAGCCCGGCACGGCAGTGCCGGGAGGGGGAGCGTGGAAAAGCGCGAGTCCCGCAAGGGACGGCACATTTATCGCTCACGCAACGCTTGCGCGGTCATGTAGAGCGCCACCAGCCCCAGCAGAAGCACGGCCTCCTCGAACTTCTCCGACCACACATGCAGGCGGTTGAATTCCATGCGCAGCGGACTGTCCAGCGGGACGGTATCGATCACGCCAACCTCAGCGCGAATGGCGTGCATCTTGGGAGAAATGGCGAACTGCGAGATCAACGTCAGCAGCAGCATCAGCACGATCAGAAGGTGCCGCGCCGCCAGCGGCCGCACATTCCCCGTGGCGATCCGGGTGTAGAGCATCGACGTAATCAGAAAGACAATTCCGGAAACGATGGCCATGTAATGCAGCAAATCGAGCGAGCGGCCTACGATCGATCCGGCCATGTGGCGGGTGGGAAGAAGTCCGGGCGAAAACGCAGTGGGCGCGAGTACGAAGGCCAAAAAAATCACTCCGCCCAGCCAGACCACGAGCGACAACAACATGAGGAACCGGAGAAATGACATGAGCGGAATTATAGATGGGCTCGGGCAGCGCCTGAAGGCGCATTCATTTTCTACTGGAATCTTCGATGTTCCCGACCCATTATCCACAGGCCGAACCAGCGCTGTCACTTACTCCGGTGCGCGCGAGTGTTTACCCTCATCCTTCCTTGTCCGTCCAAAGGAAACCATCCACATGCAGCGTTCACTAACGGCCGCCGGTGTGAATTTCTTGTCATTGCAGTCGGCAGTATTTTGCGTGCAGTGCGAACTGCTGAGCGAAAATAACACGCCCCGGTGTCTGGCCTGCGGCAGTAGCGCGATGCTGAGTCTTTCGCGCCTGCTTGGAGGGTCGCTTCGCGGGCAGCAGACCGCGCACCTGATTGAAGATGCGGAACTGGACCGTCTAGTACGATCGCTGCTCTACAGTGTTCCGCGGACACCCGCGGAAGCTCAGGCCGGGTTCGCCGAAGCGGCGGCTTTCTCCACTCGCCACCGTCTGCGGTCGCGCCATCATGGATCCATCTCGGCGCCGCATACATTAATCGACACCGGAGAAATCGATCTTGAGCCGGGCATCAGCATCATCGCCGAAAAAGCGCAAACTTTAACCGGCGCGACCGGCGCTGCCATTGCACTGCGCCAGGGCAACGAAATTGTTTGCCGGGCGCGCACCGGCCGCACCGCTCCGGATATTGGGGTTCGCCTGCAAACCGATAGCGGACTCTCGGCCGAATGCGTCCGCACCGGCGAAGTGCTGCTTTGCCACGATGCCGAGTCGAACCCGCGAGTGGATTGGGCGAGTTGCCGGCGGCTGGGCGCGCGCTCCATCCTGGTCGCTCCGCTGCGCCACTTCCGGCGGACGCTGGGTGTTTTCGAGGTGCTGTCGTCCACGCCCCATGCGTTTGACGGCAATGATGTCGCCACGATGCAGTTTCTGTCCGGCATGATGGTGGCGGCGATCTCGCGTCTTTCCAGTTTGCAGCCGCCGCCGGTGGCGGCGGGCGAGTAGACGCGTCGAAGTGGCCCTCGGTTGCATGCCCATCTGTGTTTGGGTATCGCCTCGCGATCGTGTATCCTGCACATGCCTTCGTTCGTGTATTGCGCGTGGTCGCGCATCCCAGGCCGCCCAAGACACTCCGCCACAAGCAGGACAAGCAAAGCAGGTCGCTCTACGCAGGTCACTCTAAGCACGACCATGGCTGGGGATTTCCCCAGTCTTAACCGTATTCGGATTTCGCACGGAGGAATCATCCATGTTCCGAGCCTTCCCCAAGGTCTTCCTGGCGTCTGTTTTTGCGCTGACCGCAGCGCAGGCATTCGCGCAAGATGTCAACACGAACGCAACCGTAAAATATCCTTCTGCATTCGCGATCTCTCAGCCGCTCTCGGAATTGCCGATCGACGCCTTCGGTCTTGGGGAAAAAGAAGCTCCTCGCCCCAGGCCGGTTCCGCTGGGATCTCGAGCCGGCGCCGCTCCCGTGGCGGCAGACACCGTGTTGCAAAAGGAGGTCATGCCCTTCGTTTCGACCGCGAAAGGGGCCGCCTTCGATGGCATCGCGGCGAAAGACTACGTGCCTTCGGACGTAAACCTGGCCGTCGGGCCCAACGATATCGTGCAGACGGTGAACGTGCGGGTGGCGGTTTACAGCAAAAGCGGCGTGCTGCTTTCGGGTCCAACCAATTTCACCACCTTCTTTGGGCCGCTCGGCGGTAACTGCAAGGCCGGGGCGAGCGACCCGATTGTGAACTATGACCGACTGGCGGACCGTTGGGTCATCAGCGACATCGGCATCAGCACCAACTTCACCACGTTCTCGGAGTGCGTAGCCGTGTCCAAGACCAACAATCCGACCGGGGCTTACACCCTTTATGCGTACTCCTTTGGCACCAATCTAAACGACTATCCGAAGTTAAGCGTTTGGCCCACCACCACCAACAGCGCGTACCTGGCCACCTACAACATTTTCCAGATGGGACTGTTTTTCGACGGCGCCGACATCTGCGGATTTGACCGCACAAAGATGCTCGCGGGAGAGAAGACCGCAAAGCAGATCTGCGTCCGGACGCCCACCAGCGAGGGTGGTTACCTGCCCTCCGATCTGGATGGCCCCACTCCCCCGGCAGACGGGACCCCCGGTCTCTTCCTGACCTGGCAAAACAACAATCCCGGCCAATTGCGCCTGCGCAAACTCAAGCTGAACTTCACCGCGGGCACGGCTGCGCTGTCGGCAGCGACGAATCTTCCGGTGGCTAACTCCAACCTTGCCTGTGGTGACGGGGGCACCTGCGTTCCGCAAGAAGGTACAACGGAATTGTTGGATACTTTGGGCGACCGGCTCATGTATCGCATGGCGTACCGGAAGTTTTCCGATTACGAGCGCGTCGTGGTGAACCATGCCGTCGGCAGCGGGGGCCATGTGGCGATCCGCTGGTATGAAATCCTGGACCCGAGCGGCGCCGTAACCGTGCATCAGCAAGGCACCTTTGCCCCGGATACGACCTACCGCTGGATGGCGAGCGCGGCCATGGATAAATTGAACGATATCGCCATAGGTTACAGCGCCTCCAGCACCACGATTCACCCCGCAATTCGCTTTACGGGTCGCGTACCCACCGATCCACTGGGCACCATGGAAACCGAATCCAGCATCCTGGAGGGTACCGGATCGCAAAACGGCGGGGTGAGCCGGTGGGGCGACTACACCGCGCTGCAAGTTGACCCGAGTGACGATTGCACATTCTGGTATACCAACCAATACCAGAAAGTGAACGGCTCGTTTGATTGGAACTCGCACATTGGGGCGTTCAAGTTCGCTAGATGCCCGTAGCGGCGCGAAGATCGGAATGGCGATGCAGGGCGGGATTTGGATCCCGCCCTTTTTCTGTGCTACGGAATAGACGGTTGGGTCGAAACCTAAGACCTAAGACCTAACACCCAAGACCTGAGAACTACACCGGCACCGGCACGCTCTCCACGATCTCGCGCAGCACTTGTTCGGATTGCTCGGATTTCTTCAGCGTCGAGGTGTAGAGCGAACTTACTACTACGCGGTGGGCGAAGACGGAGACGACCAGGGGCTTGAAATCTTCGGGAGTGCAGTAATCGCGGCCTTCGAGGAAGGCCATCGCCTGGGCGGCGCGGTAGAGCATCTGCGAACCTCGGGGAGAAACTCCGAGGGAGAGATATTCGGACTCGCGCGTTTTGTTGACGATGTTCAGCATGTAGGTGATGAGCGATTCGTCCACGTGGACCTGGGCCACGGCTTGCTGAATTTCGACTACGTCGGCGGCATTGAGCGCGGGGCGCAGGTTTTCGAGTTGGGCGGCGCCGGCTTCGGCGCGCAGAATCTCGCGCTCGGCGTTGCCTTCGGGATAGCCCATGCAAACTCGCATCAGGAAACGGTCGAGTTGCGACTCGGGCAAGGGATAGGTGCCGTGATGCTCGATGGGATTCTGGGTGGCAAGAACGAGGAACGGTTGCGGCAAGGGATAAGAGTGCGCGTCGATGGTGACTTGACCCTCGTTCATGGCCTCGAGCAGCGCGGACTGCGTCTTCGGAGTGGTGCGGTTGATTTCGTCGGCCAGCAGGACGTTGGCGAACACAGGTCCGCGCTTGAATTCAAATTTCTGTTCGATGGCGGAGTAGATCGAAATGCCCAGCACGTCCGAGGGCAGCATGTCGCTGGTGAACTGGATGCGCTGAAAGCTGCAGTCGATGGCGCGAGCTAGCGCCTGGCCAAGGGTGGTCTTGCCGACTCCGGGGACGCCTTCGATCAGCAGATGGCCTTTGGCGAAGATGGAAACCAGGGCGAGGCGAAGGACGTCGTCTTTGCCGCGGATGACGCGGCGCAGACTCTTCTCGAGTTCCGCCGCGCGGCGGGAGGTTGCCACCAGAGTTTCGGGAGCCATTGTTGGCGATTTTACTATGCGGATGGCGAGGCCGGGAGTTACGGCGGTCATAAGGAAGCTCTGAGCCGTCAGCTCGCAGTTTTCAGTTAAGACCGGCTGCACGTGCTCCGCTCAACTGACGGCTGATAGCTGATAGCTGATAGCTGCTACTGCATGAATTCTGCCGGCCTTCCCGTCAGCCTCTCGATCCTTTTCGCCGTCGGCGGATGGGTAGAGAACAAGTTGCCGAAACTCATCCCACCTAAGAACGGCGCAATGATGAAAAGATGCGCCGTCGATGGACTCGCCACCAGAGGCATGCGGCGGGAATAGGCCTCGATTTTTCCGAGGGCGCTGGCCAAGGCGTAGGGATTGCCGGTCCAGTGGGCTCCGGTGTCATCAGCTCCGTATTCGCGGGAGCGCGAGACGGCGAGCTGAATCAGCATGGCTGCGAAGGGGGCGAGGAACATCATGGCAATGGCTGCGATGCCGCCTCCGCCGCGATCCTCGCGGCTGCCTCTCATGCCGCCAAAAATCATGCCCCACTTGGCGATCGACGCGAGCCAGGTAATGGCGCCAGCCAAGGTAGCCGCAATCGAACTAATGAGAATGTCGCGATTGCGCACGTGGCCGAGTTCGTGGGCCAGCACACCCTCCAGTTCATCGTCATTCAGCAGTCCCAGAATGCCTTGGGTTACGGCTACAGAAGCGTGGTTCGGGTTGCGTCCAGTGGCGAAGGCGTTGGGCGAATCGGACGGGATGAGGTAGACCTTGGGCATCGGCAGGCTGACTTTTTGCGCCAGGCGCTCGACGATGTTATAGACACGCGGCAGATCGTCGCGCCCAACGGGCTGCGCGCGATAGGTGGCGAGCGCGATCTTGTCGGAGAAAAAGTAGGCGACGAAATTCATGATGGCGGCGAAGACGAGCGCCATGAGCATCCCGTTCTGGCCGCCAAAAGCGCGGCCGGCCAGCATTAACAGCAGGGTCATGGCGGTAAGCAGGAGCGTGGTTTTGAAGACGTTGCTCATAAAGAATGCCTCGGTCGTTCGGATGACATTGTATTGGATGCTGGGGGTTTTGACCCGGCTCAGGTGATTGGAATCGGCTTGGACCCCTCTCGTGCGGTCTTTGAGAATGAAGGACTTAGGGCGTGAGGGGCGCCAGGTCTTTAAGGAATAAGGACTTATCGGTAAAGTATTTATAAATCAATCACTTGGCTCGCATTTCCAGTCTGTTTTTGCGGCGGTTTCCCGCCAGGTCTTTGAGGAATAAATACTTTAGCGGTTAGGGATGGGAACGGGTGGAGGAGCCTGCGACCGTGCGCGGACAGGAGTGTCCGCGCTACACACGGTTTAGCTTTGGCGTTTCAGTGCCCGCTCCAGCGTTTGGTCTAGCGCGGCTTTGGCTTTGTCGTACTCCGCGGGAGTGATCTTGCCTTGTTTCCTTTCCACTTCGAGTTGGAACATTTCTTCTTTCAGCGCTTCGAGCAGCATGGAAGATTTTGCGGACGAAGCGCCGCCCGCGGACGCCGGCGCCGCTGTAGCCGCAGGACGCACGACTGCGCTGTGGCCGCCAGAAGATGCGGCACTGGGTACTGGGTACTGGGTACCGGGTACTGCCACTCCCGATTGCCGTTTTGTAACCACCCAGCCGCCGATGGCGAGCAGCAGGGCGAATCCGCCGAGAATATACAGCTGATACTTCTTCAACGGGTCGGGAGCGTCGATGGGAGCGCCGAGTCCGCCGCCGGGGCGATTGTCGGGGCCCGGTTGTTGGTCCTGCTGTTGGGCGGCTCCGGAGGAGACCTGGCCGGGCGACTCACTATTATTGATGGTTCCGGTGCCTTCGAGGCTGAAGGCGAGCGGCTGGCCGGGCTTCACCTGCTGCGCCACTTCCACCATCGTGTCGGCCTGGTTGGGGTCCTGCATGGACTGGAAGTTCGATCCGGTTGCGGCCTTGAAGTGCATCGACTTGGGAAGCACGACGACCAGGTGCTCGGCGGCATACAGCGGCTTGGGGTCGATCTTGATCTGGCCCGAGTAGGGCAGAGTGTACTCCACCTGGAACTGCGTTTCTCCGGGACGAAGCGGGAAGGCGACGGCGTAGCGGTTCTTATCGGACGTCTTTTCGGACTCTGGCGTGGCGTCGGCGGCGATTGGCTGACCATTCGGGGCGCGGGCTTGCACCTGTTCAATCTTGGCGCCGGGCGGCAGATAGAACTCGAAATTGTGATCGTTCATCTGCGTCTTTGCGGGAGAAGAGGTGTTACTGACGACGAACAGGCGCACACCCTGCAGGGTTCCGCTGTCGGCCTGGAAGCGGAGGACGTCGGCAGTCACGCCGAGGGCGGCGACTTTGGTTGCGACGTCGTAGACATTCACATCGGCGGTGTTGACGCCGGGAGGCGCCATCTGATGATAAGTGACTCCCTGATGGACGGCGCGGATCAGGTGGGGGCCGGGTTCGCCCGTGAGTTTGAAGCTGTACTTTCCGCTGCTGTCGGCCTTGGTGCTGGCGGCTACGTCCATGCCGTTGGCGAGGTTGATGAGGATGACTTCGTCGCCTGCGGCGGGCTTGTTGGTGGTGCCGTTGGTGATGGTTCCGGTGAGGGTCTGGGCGGCGGCCGAGGCGAGGGCTAGCGAGAGGATGGCGGCCAGCAGTGCGGACTGTGCGAATTTGGTCAAATCAACTCCTTATTGCTGCGAACCCTAAGTGTTCACAAGTGAACATCTCTTAGGTGAGACAGAAGTTCCAGTTTGTTATCTGCTAACCCCAAGCTCGCCAGATAGTAGTGGACGACGGCGCCGCTTGGAACTGCCTTCTCGATTCCGACGTTCACATGCAACGTCTGCCCATCATCGGACAACGAGATCAACGCCTTAATCCAAGACCGCCGGTGGGGCTCCGGGATGGCCAATGCATCTTTCGGAACGCAAACCGAGAGCTCTTTGGTGCGAAGATTAAACGCATACACTCCATCCGGAGTTCCTCCGCCCTTCACCTTGTTCCACCTGATGGAATTGAAGATGACGAAGGGCTGCTTTTCGCAGGTCACGGGGTTCTCGTAGGAGACATCGGCGGCGGGATCGCCAATTTGTTCGTAGGCGTCAGCATCTTTGTGGCGCATAAACAGACGACCTAGGGGCGGAAGGGGCCGATCTGCAGGGCATTCCATCTCGACAATGATGGTTTCGCTGGCGGGATTGTAGAGTAGTTGCTGCCAAGTGTACCCCGCAGGGATGCCTGGCGATTTTGGAGGGAGAGCCACCTCTCCGCGCTCGTCGCGCGACCCTTCTGAAACTTGGGCACGAGTGCTCTCGAGAGCGACACCGTTTTCGTTAAGCAACTGAGCAGCGTAACAATTCTGTTCCCGCAACATGCCGAGGAGGAGGTGCTCCGTCCCGATGTGTTTGTGCGCAAGGCCGTCGGCTTCTTCCGATGCATAGAGCAGGATGCGTTTGCATTCCTCGCTGAGAGGGAGGTCAACGGAAGTTGGGAACTTCTCGCCGAGTGTCGTGTGCTCTTCAATCTGCTTCCGGATCTTGCCGATCGCGCCAGGACAACTGGCGAAGAGTCTGGCGGAGAAAGCTTTACTCTCGCGGACAAGGCCCAACAGTAAATGCTCAGACTCGATATAAGGGGACCCAAATTGACTGGCTTCGTAGCGCGCGAAGAAGATGACCCGACGAGCCTTCTCTGTGAAACGTTCAAACACGTCTTGCTCCCGCCAAATTCGCTAGTTCCACATTACTAACGAAAAGGATCATCACACCACCTGTCCCGCGGCCTGCTCCAGCCGAGCGATCTCCGCCATGATCGCAGCCGCCTCCTCTTCGAGCGAGGCGCGCATGGATTGATAGTCCGCGTCCGGCACCTTGCCAGCTTTGTGTTCAAAATTCAGATCGCGCAGGTTCATTGGCTGCCTCACTGTGCGTGGAGCTCCTGGAGCATGTGCTGGCGGCGGACTTTGATCTTGCTCTCGTTCTTGCGGGCCTGCGCGAGATCATAGGCAAGCTGCATCCGTAACCAGGTCTCCGGCGTGCTGCCAAAAGCCTTCGAGAGCCGGATAGCCATCTCGGGGCTGATGCCCGACTTGCCGTGAATGACGTTGTTGAGCGTTTGCCGGCTGACGCCGAGAACCTCCGCCCCCTCGGTAACGGACAGGCCCAAAGGCTCGAGGCAATCATGCCGCACGATGCGACCAGGGTGTACGGGGTTTTTCATGGGCATTGCGTCTCCTCCTTCTTGCCTCAGTGGTAGTCGATCAGTTCAACGTCAAAGGCATCGGTCCCTTCGAAGCGAAAAACGATACGCCAATTCGCCCGCACTGTGACCGACCAAAACCCTTTCCATTCGCCTTTGAGCGGGTGAAGGCGATACCCGGTAATATCGAGAGCTTGCGGCGTAACAGCAGAATCAAGCGCCGTGAGGATTCGTTCCGCCTTGTCCAGCAGGTCGGGCCGGATTCCGCCGTGGTCGTCATGCTCGTAAAGCCGTTTGAGGCCGCGATGCTTAAAGCACCTGATCATTGAGTATACACTGTAAAGTGTACATTGTCACTTGTCACATAGGCGGCCTACACCGCCTGTCCCGCAGCCTGCTCCAATCGCGCGATCTCGGCCATGATCGCAGCCGCTTCTTCTTCGAGCGATGCGCGCATGGATTGATAGTCGACGTCCGGCACCTTGCCGGCTTTGTATTCAAAATTCAGATCGCGCAGGTTTCCGTAGACCGCTTCCTTGCGCTCGCGCAGATAGCCGAGGCGCGTTTTTTCTTCTCCGGCGTAGACTTCGCCGGGGAAGAAGAAAACATAGTAGAGACAGGCGAGGGTGAAAACTCCGCACACAAAAAGGATCATCGGGCGTCCTCCTTCACCCTAACGTCATCATCAGATTGCAGCTTTTCGCGGACAGGAGTGTCCGCGCTACACTTCGTCATAAATCGGTCTCCTTGCGGGCCTTCTCGCGGAACTCATCCAGTTCACTGCCTTGCGGGATGGTGATGCCATCGGCAAGGGCCGGTTCAGGACGGTTCTTCCAGGCGCGGACGACATAAACGACGAACGCGATGCCGAGCGCCAACGCAACGAAGGGCATGATCCAGGCCACGCGATTGAAGCCGGTGGCGGTGGGGGCGGCGATTACGGTTGGTCCGTATGCCTGCACGAAGCCTTGCAGGATTAGGTCGTCGTTATCGCCTCGGTCGAGCGCGGCCTGCAGTTCATTGCGCATCTTGTCGGAGGACTGGCAGCCGACGTGATTGCATTCCAGCAATACCTGGCCGCATCCGCAGGTGCACATCATGCGATGGCCGAGATCTTTGAAGCGCGCGGAATCGTCTCCGGCGCCCATGAAGAGGAAGACGGCGGCGGTGAGGATAAGGGCGTGGAACGCTCGGCGGGCAGCCTTCTTAGGCATGCGCCAAACCTGTGGCTCGGCCCCTTGGCCCTCAGCGGCTAAAGCCGCGAAGGTTTGGGCGGCTGCTGCGGCACGACTAAAGTCGTGCCCTTCCCGGAATCTCCGATCCCGGAATCTTTGATCCCGAAATCTCTGATCCCGAAATCTTTGGTTCGAGGATTTCATCTCAGTCACCTGCTCCCACATGCGCTGGGGCGCGAGTTGGCACGGTTGCGGCTACCTGTACCGCGGCGGCATTCGGCACCAGTGCAACGATCGTCCCAAACACCATAATGATCAGGCCGATCCAAAT
>Ga0209517_10000942_pt1 | contig 46921 bp, 33 predicted proteins | sample PeaSoiMetSII2010_FD_187695 | JGI IMG/M metagenome (GOLD analysis project Ga0209517, IMG submission 187695) | Peat soil microbial communities from Weissenstadt, Germany - SII-2010 (SPAdes) (version 2) | ecosystem: Environmental > Terrestrial > Soil > Wetlands > Peat | place: Germany...
GACCCCCTCCATGACCATGTAGACCTGGCTGCGGTCGTCATCGGAGAAGACCTTCATCACGCCGGGATGGTCCATCAGCTTGCCGATTTCTTCCTCGCGGCGGAAACGATCAAACAGAGCGGGGTCGCTCTCGACTTCGGGATGGGGGACCTTGATGGCAACAGGCCGGCCGTTGCTGAGATCGGTGGCGCGGAAGATGGAGGCCATGCCGCTGCGGGCAGCGAGGGCTTCGATCCGATAGTGATCCAGTTGGTCGCCGGCGTGGAGGACAGTCATCGTGAGTGAATCTGCGTCAAAGGTGCTCTGCAAGTGGCGAAACCCCAATCTAGCCTATATGCCGCCATCATGTCAGAACTTTCGTAAAAAAGGCGTAAGGATAGCCTGCGATCCAAGATTCGTCGCAGGTCTTAGCGTAGCTTATAAGGACGGCCGCGGTACATCCCCATGCGTTCGACGCTGCGGACACGAATGAGCTGCAAACTGACGTTATCGCTGCCGTCCTGTTCGTTGGCGCGGTCGACGAGTTCCTGGGCGGCGGCGGCGAGATCGCGGTGGCGGCGCGTGGCCTCGGCCATTTCGGCAGCGGTGACCGCGCCGTGCAGCCCGTCGGAGCAGAGCAGCAGTACATCGCCAGCCAATAGTTGGACCTCATCGATCTCGACGTTTACGAAAAGGTTCATCCCGAGCGAGCGGCTGAGAACGTGGCGGGCGGAAGACTCGGCGGCTTCTTCGGCGGACACCAAGCCGAGGCGCGCCTGGTCGGCGGCGACGGTGTGATCGCGGGTGATGGGCTTGGCATCGCCGGTCCGGATCAGATAGCAGCGGGAATCGCCGACGTGAGCCACCGTGGCGCGATCGAACCGCAGCGCGCAAACAGCGATGGTGGAAGCCATACCGGCGCCGGAGCGGCCGGAGAGCGCTTCGGATTCGCAGACGCGCGCGTTTGCGGATTGCACGATCTGAGTGAGCACATCCTTATGCAAGGCTCCGTCCTTCGCGCGGCGGAATCCGGCGAGCACTTCTTGGACGGCAGCGCGCGAAGCAACTTCGCCCTGGCGCTGGCCGCCGACGCCGTCGGCCAGAGCGAAGAGCCATCCGTGTGAGCGTGCTTGCGAGGGGGAGCCGGGAACCACGTGGCCAAGATAGTCCTCATTGCGCGTGCGCACGCGGCCAGTATCGGAAAGTTCAGCGAATTCAAGGTCTAGCATGCAAAGTTGCGGCGAACAGCGACTGCCTATCCTTCGGCGCTACCAGGTTTCGGGATGAGAATATCTTACCGAAAGATTGTGTTCCCAAAACTAATCCTGAATTAGTGTTCCCGACATGCAGACGCCTGGCAACCTTGCGGCTGCCAGGCGTCGCGCGATTACTACCGCCTGCGAGCTAGCGCAGATTCAACGACCGTGCATCCGGATCACAACCGGCGAGCTACGCTCGCCGCCCGGACGAGGCGTTCGGGCCTGCGTGATTCCGAAAACGCAGCAATCGTGAATCCGCTCCAGGTCATGCGGTCGTCGTCACCGTCACTCGGTCTTGAATCAGGGTTGTGCGGCCGGAGCTCTTACTCACGCGGAGGAAGTAAATTCCTCCATAGATGCCCCAGACGAGTGCGATCCCCAGCGCCAGGAGCGGCTCCATCTTGGTGCCATAGCCCATGAAGGGGCCGATCACATAGAACGCCATGCAGGCCAGGTTGGCGAGCAATCCAAAGACCGGAACCAGCAGATGGCGAACCAGCTTGAACTTCGGATGACCGTGATAGGCGACGATACAAATGACGCAACTGAGCGCGTAGAGGACAAACGTGCCGAAGTTGGAAGCCAGGGTGACCGTGAGCAGGGAATTGGGCAGCGCGGCCATCTTGTCGTGGGTTGTGTATCCGAAGCTGGACCAGAAGCCATGCGGCAGCCCTTGGATTGCCGTGTCGGCGGGAGCGCCGGCGTCGCCGAACGCCATAACGACGGCGAGGCAGCCCACGACCGCCGAGATCACGGCCAGAGTCCAGATGGCGCGATGCGGCGTCAGGTTCTTGGAGTGCAGCATGCCGAAGTGCTCCGGTGCCTCCTGATCCTTACCCATGGCGTAGGTAACCCGCGCTCCGGTGTTCATGCAGGAGAGCGTCGTGCCGATCAAGGCAAGGAACACAGTGAAGGCCTCGGCTAGCATGAAAGCACGGCCGTGGCCGTTGAAGAAATGGTTCCCCACGATCACCATCATGTCGCCAATGGGAGCGGCCGAGCCTGAGGCGCTCGCCATGCTATAACCGCTGTTGAGGAAGTAATTGGCGGCAAAATATTCGATCAGGTAACAGAAGGCCCCTTGCACAAGCAATGAGGTGATCACCGCAATGGGCACGTCGCGTTTGGCGTTCTTCGCTTCGCCTCCCATGGCCGTAACCGATTCAAATCCGACGAGGATCAGAATCGCAACCGTGGCCTGAATGAATATCCAACCGAAGTTGTGGATTCCGACGACCGACTTGGCAGTGGGGTGGGTCAGGAAGTTTCCCTTGTCGTCGGTGGTCGGATAGCTGATGTGATAGGGCACGGGCTTTCCAGCAGCATCGAGTTTGGGCTGCGGCACGCCGTTCGCGTCGCGAACGATCACGTCCGCGGCTTGGCCGTTAACGACCTGAGAGGTGGTGGCAAACTCATAATTGTACGCATCACCCGCGGTCGAATCGAACTGGTAGGCTTCGCTTCCGGGCTTATGGCTCACGCGGTAGCTGAGAGCAAAGAACGAGAAGACGAGCAAGGCGCTGATCTGAATCACGTTGATCGCGATGTTGACCGAGGTCGAGCCGCTAATGCCGCGATGGGCGATGTAGGCGATGGCAAACGAGAAGCCTATCGCCACCAGCATCATGAATGCCGGGCCGGGGTTCGAGGCGTTCATGAAGTTCGGCCAGAGGGTCCCGACCAGATAGCCGCAGAGGATGCCCATGACGCCGACCATTACGCCGGGATAGATCCAATAATAAAGATGGGAGGCCCATCCGACGATGAACTTGGAGATCCGGGCATAGCGCCAGACTTTCTCGTGATTGAGGAACGATTGTTCCGCAAAGTAATACGAACTGCCGGTGCCGGGATAGAGCTTAGCCATTTCCGCGTAGCAGACAGCCGTAGCCAGGCAAAGCAGGAGCGCCACCACGATGCCGATCCACATGGATGGCCCAGTAACGCCCGTGGTCGCCTGAATGAAGAACGTGAGCCAAAGGAAGGCGCCGGGGGCAATCAGCGCCATCGCGTTCATCGTGAGACCGGTCAAACCTACGGTCGGTTTCATTTCTGCAGCGTTTTCTGCCATGAGTGTTCTCCTGTAGTTCGTTGTCTTTGACAATCGTTCCGAGCATCTTCGCTCAGGGTCTGGGCACAGCCGGGACTGCGCCCGCGGGTACTACCTACCGGAACTTCCGGCGCGGCTGCGAGAAAAACGTTCGCGGCCCGTGTCGCATTCCTGTCGTACTTCCTGCGCCTCGCACAGCTTCCCCACCGAACTCACAAGCATGGCCATGCTGGCAAGAATCACCATCACGCCGGGCAACGGACTGGTCGGCAACAAGTACATGCCTGTGACCAACCCAGCAAGTCCGCCGAACACAACCGCTGCCTCGAGGACACCGAGCCATTTCGTCAGCACGCGGGCCCTCCGCGCACGAGCCCACAGAATTGCTGGTGGGAGGCGGTCAGAGCGCTGGCACCAGGGGATATGTGGGATTGAGCCCTGGCCGCGAGTCCCCACATGGCGGGCAGCACAGCTTGCCGCCGCCCAAAACCATCGTCTGTCTGCGTGTTGTGCGCGAGGCTCATGGCTACTTGCCCTCGCGGCTGTCAAACGTGTACACCAGCCCCGCAGTCATCGTGTTCTGGCCGCTGACCGGTGTGTTGCCTTTCAGGAAGGGGTCCCTGTTCGACATGTCACGGCGAAACTCGAATCGGCTGATGATGTGGTGCGCCATAAGCCGCTCGAACGTCGCGGTGAACTCGTTGAAGTGCTGCACCGTGCCGGTCGTGAACCCGTCATGATCGTTGTAGTACTCGTAGCGGGTGGCGAAGGCAGAGGTGCCGGTGAAGGCGTACTTGATGTAGCCGGCAACTCCAGTCCAGTACACAGGCGGAGAAAAAACGCCTTCGCCCAGGTCGATCCGGTCGCCCCGTCCGTAGTCGCCATTGACCATGAACGACAGCTTGCTGTTGGGCGAATAAGTGATGACCGTGTCGCTGAGCTGGCGCCAAGTGGAGTTGATGTTGTTCTGCTCCGGGCCAGCCATGTAGGTTTGGGCAACCCCGAACTTCTTATTTGGATTCCAGACAAAACTCATGCCATAGGTTTTGCCGGTGTTGTTGTCGACGACGTTGTTCCAGCCATTCACGAAGAACCCAGTCAGCGAGTACTTGTCGTTGAAGGCGTATTTCGCCCGCATGCCGAAGTGGAAATACGGAATGGCGTAGCTGAACAGCAGGCCGCGCGAGTAGTTCCAGTCGTCCTTGGTCTCGATGACCTCGGCGCCGTTTGGGGTGACGAACTTACCGACGTCCACCTGCAATCCTTTGCCGACAGGCGCGAGATAGGAGAAGTAGGCTTCCTTCAGGTACTGGTCGAAACTTAAGCCGGCTTTGGGTTCAGAACTGTTGACCGCGTTCATCGCCTGCCCGAAGCCGAGCGCGACGTGATAGCCGGTGCGGCTGTTGGCGGCGTCAGGAGCTTTGTCGACGACGAGTTCCACCAGGTTCAGGCCGAACTGGTTGGTCGCCCCGTCGAAGAAGCGCAGGCCGTTGGTTTGGTCTGCTGGATTGTTGAAGTTCTGGCCGTAATACGCGTCCACGAAGCCGCTCACGGAGGTTGGCCCCAGCAATCCGGCCAGCGACGGAGGAGGAGGCGTCGTCGTCGGCGGCGACGACGCGGCGCCCGACGCGTTGGTTACGAGATTGTTCTGCGGCACCGCGGGTGCGGCTGCGGGTGTAGTTGCCGGTGCGCTCTTCAGTGTGGCGACTTCCGCCTGCAGTTCTTTGACTTCCCGCTCCAGTTCTTGCATGTGCTGCAGAATCGCGTCGTTGGTCGGCGTTGTACTTGACTGTTCCTGCGCACGGCCGACAGAAGTTAGCAGAAGACTTACAAATACGACCGCGGCTCCGATATGGGAGCGATTTCTCATTTGGTTGCTCACTTTCTCCGCTGGTGTGTGCAACGGATGACCGTGCGCTTCCGCTGCCAGCAAGTGGACCTTAGCGGTCTCACAAGCGCGCGTCCAACGCATATTTCTTCTGCTACACATAAATCTTTTTGTTAATAACACTAATTTATGGGGGACATAAATTTGACTTATCCGGCGTGAGCTTTTGATCGGTTCAAGCCAAGTATTATCGATGGGCGAGACAGATGTTGCGGCGGACAAACAGCATGCGAATTGAGGATGCGCATCAATCAAGATGGAACGGATTCATATTTTTCATGGCGCCGGTTTGGCGGAGTTGCTTCCTGCGCGGTACCCTGTTCTCCGGTGCTTCAAGCATAAAAGTTAATTATGGGCTTGGCCCGCCGACAAGGAGATGCATGTCCACAGAACTGAGGAATTTTCTCGCGATCCCGTACGACGAACTCGAACAGTTGAATTTGAACGCCAAAGAACAGCGGAAGAACCGCGTTGCCCTCCACAACATTCAGGAAGAACGCCTGAAGTATCTGACCGATGAAAAGCGCATCAAGGCCCTGACGGTGCTGTTCAGCGATCTGGAGGGGCGTCTTCACATGCTGGACTACGACAAGAAGTTCCTGCTGAAGAGCTGGGACAACCTGACATTTGATGGATCATCGATTCGCGGCTTTACCGCGCAACGCGAGAGCGATTTGCGTCTCGGCATCGACTGGAGCGCGTTCTATTGGGCGCCGGCGGACATATTCGGTCCGGGCAAAGTGCTGGTGTTCGGCGACGTCATTGACAAGGGCGGAGAGCCATACGCGGCAGACATTCGCGGCATCTTGAAGACTTTTGCCGGTGAATTGAATGAAAAGAAGGGTTACACGCTCAACGCGGCGAACGAGATCGAGGGCTTCATCTTCCAGGGGAAAGACGCCGAGCGGAATTATTACCAGACCGGCAAGTTCGAATATGTGAACACCGGCGGATACTACCACTCACTGCCCGGCGATCCGCTGCGCACGTTCATCGATACCAGCGCCGAAGTACAGCGCGCGATGGGCTTCCAGAACGAGAAGGATCACCCCGAGGTTGCGCCCTCGCAGTTTGAAATCAACTACAGCTATGGCGAAGTGGTGGCCGCCGCCGATCAAATCCAACTCTACAAGCTGATTTGCCGGCAGGTGGCGACGCATATGGGGCTGACCGCTTCGTTTCTGCCGAAGCCGGTCGTGGGCGTGAACGGCAGCGGTATGCACACGAATGTTTCGATCAGCAAGAATGGAAAGAATCTGTTCTGGGACCCCAAAGGCGAAGAGAAACTGAGCAAGTTCGGGTGGGAATTCCTGGACCGCATCCTGACGCACGGGAATGACATCTGTCTAATGCTGAATGCGAGCGTGAACGCCTTCCGTCGGCTGGATCCGCACTTTGAGGCGCCGAACCAGCTGAAGGCTTCGCCGGTCGATCGCGGTGCGATGATTCGCATCCCGATCGGCAACGAGAAGAGCATGCGGGTGGAGGTGCGAGCGGTCAGTCCCGACGCCAATCCCTATATGGTGATGTATTCGATCTTCAAGACAGGGTTGGATGGAGAAATATCGAAGATCAAGAACCTGCGCCAGGCGGAACGCTATCTGCCGGACAATATTTATGACGCGATCGACAGTTTCCGCAAGGCAAAGTGGACGTCGGAGATTCTCGGTGAAGACGTCAAGGGCCGGTATGCCGATCTGAAGCAAGCGTCCGCCGACCGCTGTCCGCGTCTGCCGGGCACGTTCGTCAAGACCCAGGAAGTCCAGTACCACCACGACGTGTACAACCAGTTTTTGTGGAACCTGTTTTAGGTAATTCAATCTTCTCCTTGCCACAATATTCGGAGAGACGGTATCGCTGATCTTTGCCCCGTTGTAAATCCATCCGGACTTTTCCGTGCCCCGCATGATGTCGGCGTGAACATCCTGGCCAAGACGCGACAGATCCGCTTGGGTCATGATGACCCGAGAGTGTGCAGACGGAAACCCATTGGAATGGTCGCTGAACCACAAGTTCACGGCTTTGCGCCGGCCGTGGCCGGCTGCGGATTCTTCACGTAAGTGTTCAGCCAGCTGTGCATCTCCCAGAACATGTGGAGAACGGACTCCCGCGCCGCGTATCCATGCGACTGCTTGAGCCGCGGAGTCTTGGTTCTTCAGCTGCCAGAGTAACTGGCCAGCAGCGGTAGCTTCAGCCCAATTTCATTTTTCCGGCAAGCCTGCCAGTTCGCGCCAGTTTAACTGCCGCCCTCCAGCTAATTACTTCGGGCGGGCAGGTGCGTTAAGGAAACTCACCAGATCGCCGAGGTCGGTGGCCTTCAGGGTCGGCCAGGGTATACCCAATTCCTGAGCGCGATCAATCATGCGGGGGCCATGCCGCCAAAGCGCGACGGTGAACGAAATCGTGGTGAAAGCTTCGGTGCCGGACCTAAGCCCGGGCCCAATCTGTGTCCCTTCCGCCATAGGGCCGTGGCAAGCTGCGCAGCCGCGCTCAGAGAAGACGCGCTCGCCGACAAGCGGAGATCCAGTTGGCTCGAAGTAGCGCAGGCTCGCAAGGAACGTCCGCAAGTCGGCCATCTCGTTGCCCTGAAGAACCGGAGGAGGAATCCCATTTTCACGAGCCTGACGGAGCATCGCCGGTGCATGGTTCCACAGAACGCTAGCAAACTGCCCCGTCGTGAGTGGAAGATCACGCTCTGGCCCCAGTTCCGGACCCACGCTGCCACCCTGCCCGCGTACGGAATGGCACTGCATGCATCTGCGCTGGAACACGCCCCACCCCCGCTCTGCTTTGCCGGGTATTTCCCGTGCGTTCGTCGCTGGCTGGGGAGCGCTGAGACTCACATACGCGATCAGATCATTCATCTCATTACCGGTGAACTGGGGCCATTGTCCCAGGGTGCTAGTAATAGGAGCAATCATCGATCCGGCGTGGTTCAGCATGGTGAGTGTCCAGGCGTTCGAGTCAGAGCCGGCAGCGATCTTGGATAGCGCTGGCGCCGTCTGGCCGCCCGTCCCGCCCACCGAATGGCAGCGGACGCAACCCTTCCCGTTGAATACGCGCTGGCCAGCGTTAGGGTCCCCGGCGCGGTCAATGCTGCTTGCCTGGTACAAGAACGCAAAAATGTCTGCCATTTCTTGCGAGTTCAACTGGGGATAAGGGTCGTTCTTTAGGCGGATCTGCCGCCACATGCCGGGTCCATGGTTCCACAACACCGCCGCAAGCCATCCCATTGCGGGAGTACCGGGGTGCTCTCCGGAGAGATCCGGGGCAACACGGCCCCCGAATCCGTTGATGGAATGGCAAATGCCGCATTGCTTGTCACCAAAAAACAGTGCGGCGCCTTTCTCGGGTTCACCGATAATGTAAGGTGCGCGGCGCACAGCGGTCAGTCGGCGCGCCTGTATGAACGCCACCACTAAGGCTACGGCGATCAGTGCTGCAGGGATCCAAATGAGAAGCTGTTTGCGTCCATTCAGCATTGTCATACACAACACTCCTCTCTCACGCCCGGCCCGTGAGATTGAACGCATTGCGTTCCGCCTGACCCACAGGGTGGTCGAGGACTGATGATTCGCAGGGCGCAAAACCTCAGTTCTGTTCCAAGTTCCTGATCTAGAAGCCCAGCCACACGAGTTTGACGGCGATCGTCACCAGCGATAGCCCGAGCCCGACGCGCCGAAGCCTCCATTGCTGCATCGCCTTTTCCCCAGCAGCGTACGTCTGACACAAATCGTTGGCAAAATAAGTACATCTGTGGGTCTAACTCTCTATCTTCTTGATGTACAGCCAAAGCCCAGCCAACACCATCCCGATGGCGAGGAGGGATATTCCCAGCCCCACCCGGCGATAGTTGCGCTCAACCATGGCTTGCTTCCCAGCTTGCAGGTTCTGGGCGGCGACTTTCAGGCCGGCTTGAATATCCTGATCCACCAAGTCTGTCCGGAAGCTATGGATCGTGACTCGAGCCTTGGTCAGCGAATCCCGTGCCTGATCCTGTCTCAGCCGTGCCTCGCTCACCTCCATGCCAGAAGACTCGGCGAGACGGAGAACTGAGTCTGCGCTTTTGACGGCCTCGTCCAATCGACTCAAGCTACTCTGTAATCCTGCCCTTGCTTGATCACATGCGTCACCTGGGTTATGACACTGCATGCAGACGGCGTCAGGACCGGTGCCCAGCTTCGCGTCCGTTGCATGGGTGATGCCATGATTGCTGTGACACACGACGCATCCTGGAAGAGAAGCCGCTTCAAAGGCTTTCTTGTGCGAACTTTTTTCGTACATCTGGGCTTGGAAAGCGTGACAGTTCGAGCACACATTCTGGACCTTGTCTACTCCTGGTGGCGCCGCGCCGTGGTTTCCATGACACGTTGTACAGGTTGGCGCACTCAGATCGCCTCGCACCGCTAGCGCTTCGTGGTGCACGCTCGTGCTGTACTTTGCGAACTGATCCGTGGGAATGGAATATCCCTTCATGTAATTCGCGTCAGCATGGCAGCGAGCGCACGTGTTGGCCACGTTGACTGGGTTAACCGTGGAGCGGGGATCGCTGGGCGCCCTTAGATCGTGGACACTGTGACAATCGGTGCACACTGCCACCTTCGTGTCTCCCGCCGCGAGGCGCTTGCCATGCACACTGGTGTGGTACTGGTCCAACTGGTCGGTGCGCAAACTGGGGTTGAACTGCCGAATATAGGCTGGATCCGAATGGCAACTCCCGCACAACTGGGGGATCTGCTTGTGATCGATCTTGCCTTTCCAGCCCGCCTTTCGGCTCATGGCTTTGTCTGGATCGTCGCTGGTTGGGTCGCCTCCGTGGCAGCCGGCGCAAGTCAAACCCTTTTGTGCGTGTATATCCTGGCTGAACTTCTCCTGCGTCACTCCCAGGGGATCAGGCAAGGCGGAGTGACAATCCAGGCAGGAGTTCGTGGTTTGCCCATAACCCAGGCAGGCTGCGAGCACGACGAAGCCGGCCAGCCCGACATAGCGGGCTGCGCTGAACGGTCGGAGCCTATTTCGCAAGATGGCCATAAACACTCATACCTGCAATGTACGCAAGAGCAAAGACTGCAAGCCCAGTGATCCACGCTTTCGTGCGTGAGGGTTGGTCACTCTCAAAAAAAGGCAGCAGAAGCCACAATAAGCCGACGAGGCCGAAAGCAAGTACACCCAGAACCTCCCCGTCGATGAACCACACTCTGGGCGGGATGAGCTTGAGAGTCTGGAACATGAAGAGGAAGTACCACTCGGGCTTGATTCCCGCTGGGGCAGACACAAAAGGATCTGCCTTGACACCAAGGTTCCACGGGAAGATTGCTGCCAATGCGCCCAGCACTCCCAGGGCCACGTACCAAGCCATCAATTCCCGCAGCAAGAAGTTGGGAAAGAATTTCATTTCCCGCTTTGCCGACGGATTCGCGGTCCACTGCACCTCCAGTTTTGGGGGAATGCTCATGCCCAGGCGTTGAACCAGCAACAGGTGCAGCAGGATCAGCACGGTTGCCAATCCGGGTAGAACCGCGACATGGAACCCAAAGAACCGGGTCAGCGTGGCTCCCGTCACCTCTTCACCACCGCGAAGAAAGATCATCATGGGCTTGCCGATGACCGGAACCTGCGCAGTAATCTCGGTGCCGACCTTGGTGGCGAAGAAAGCCAAGGCGTTCCACGGCAGCAAGTAGCCGCTGAAGCCGAACCCCATGACGAGAAACAGGAGAATCACTCCGCTGACCCATGTCAGCTCACGCGGTTTGCGGTACGCCTTAAGGAACAGCACGCTGAACATGTGCGCGAACGCGGTAAAGATCATTAAGTTGGCCGACCAGGAGTGGATGGAACGAATCAGCCAGCCAAACTGCACCTGGGTCATGATGTACTGCACGCTCTCGAAGGCTTCGTTCGCGCCGGGCCGGTAGTACAGAAGCAGCAGGATCCCGGTCACCACCTGGATGACAAACAAGAAGAGAGTGATACCGCCGAGGAAGTACCAATAGGAGAGCCGGTGGAGAGGAACAGTTTTCTCCCGCAAGGGGGCGATCAGGTCTTCCCAGCCGAACCGCTGGTCCAGCCAGTTGCGCACGTTGCGTAAGGGACTCATCTCAAGCCTCCCGCCGCCGCCGCACGAATATCTCGTCACCGCGCACCTGCACCTCAAAGCCTTCCAGTGGACGCGGCGGAGGACCCGAAATATTTCGGCCGTTGAGGTCGTACTTACCGTTGTGGCAGGCGCACCAGACTTGGCGCAGATCGTCGCGATACTGCACCGTGCAGGATAGATGCGTGCAGGTCGCTGACATGGCGCGGTACTCTCCGCTGGCGGTGCGGATCAGCAGACCAGGGTGATTACCAAACCGGAAAATCTTTCCACTGTTCGGCTTCAGCTCTCCGACACGCCCGGCCACGACGGAATCGCTTCCGAGGTCGGAAGCTTTCGGTGGCACGAGATAGCGCAAGACGGGATACAGGAACGCTACCGCGGTCGCCAGGAATCCGCCACCCAGCAGCACCTCAACAAATCGTCTACGAGGTATAGGCGGTGAAAGCGGATCGCCTGCGTTGGCGATCCCACGGCTGTCTGGCATTCGTATCTCCTGCTGAACGGAAATCTTGCCTTTTTCTCAAACCTACTTCTTTTTCCCAATTTCCCGGAGGTACGCGACGAGCTGATCGATCTGCTCTCCCGTCAGCTTGCCGTCATAGGCTGGCATCTTGCCCTTGCCTTTTGTGATCACCGTTTTCAGATCCGCGTCCGATTGCTTTTGGACGTCGGCGGAATGAAAGTCGCGAATTTTGAGGTTCTTTCCCATGGTTGTTTGCGCGGAGCCGTCGGGTCCATGACACATGGCGCACTTGCTGGCGAAAAGGTCCTTTCCGGGAGCATTCTGCGCTACCGCGCCCGCAGCCGATGCAATCATCAGAAGAAGTACGGACAATGCAATTGTGTTTTTCACTCTGTCTCTCCTTTGATTATTCAAACTATTTGTCGAGAGTTTGGTGTAGATCGATGGCTGAGATGTCATCACCAAATCTCTATCCGGTGTCCTCTTTGCCGGTTGTCGCTTTGTTCGCGCTGGCTTCTTGCGACTTCTGCCCGAGATCATTGCGTGCGTCTCTGGACCGACAATCCACCACGAAAACGTCGGAGAAGTTTATCACCGAGTCTCCGCACGACATTGTGACATATGCCCCGGATCAATGTGAGCGGAATCACAACACGTAAACGAACGGTGCAATCAGATGCTGTAAACGAAACAACTCGCTAGCGGTTGGGTGGAATGCGTTCCACCCCAGCTAGAATCCCGCATCTATAGCAAAATAGCTCAATGGCCAGAATAAGAATGGACAAGTGGCTTTGGGCCGCCAGATTCTTCAAGACGCGAGCATTGGCAGCACGAGCCTGTGAACTCGGTAGGATTCAATCCAACGGGCGGCCCGCCAAGGCTGCGCGCGAGGTCCAAACTGGAGACATGCTGCGAGTGACAAACGACGGCGGCGACTTTCAGGTGGAAGTCCTACTTCTCAGCGAAGTGCGCGGCCCGGCTTCGGTTGCGCAAACGCTCTACCGCGAGACGGAGGCGAGCCGGGACCTGCGCCTGAAGGTGGCAGCGGAGCGTAAGGCTATGACGCAGTTCGAAGAGTTACCCGCAGGCAGACCATCAAAACGCGATCGCCGGAAAATCATCCAGTTCCGTGGGAGAGCCTGACCGCTGGCGATGACGGCAAACCTTCAACAAGCGATGCATTGAAATAATCTTCACCCTAAGTTTGGCGGAAAGAACCGCACGTTCAAAGGGTTTCGAGCTTATCGAACGCAAGGCAAGTGCTGCACGACAAGCAGCCAGACCTCGTTATCACTTCAAAACCGCCAACGGAAGAGTCGCTTGCTGGATGCGCCGCAGCGACCATCCCAGTCGTCCCAGGGCTAAGATCTGTCACTGCATCGGTGGGGACTCTGGTACGGCAGAGCCATCGGCGCGCGCGTCAGAGGCTCCGTAGTTTACCTTGGCCTTCGAGTCGTGCATGACTGCCTGTCCCCGACCCATGGCGGTGGTGTATTCATGCCGCACGTCGAGTTGATGGCCCATCGCGGAGAGTTTTTGCCGCACTTCGGGCGTCACTCGCGACTCGATCACGATGTTGCACCCACGCTCGGGACTGACCGTGAAACGGGCGGCCTCCAGAGCCTCCTGGATATTCATACCGTAGTCGACCACGTTGGAAACGAATTGCGCGTGGGCCAGCGGCTGGTTCGCTCCTCCCATGATCCCGAAGCCAACGTGCTGCTCTCCATGCTCCATGAAAGCCGGAATGATGGTGTGGAACGGCCGCTTGCGCGGGGCGAGGGCATTCGGAGACCGAGGATCGAGCGAAAACAGCGCACCCCGATCTTGCAGCGCGAACCCCATGCCGCGCACCACAATGCCCGACCCGAACGCTTCATAATTGCTTTGAATCAACGAGACGATGTTGCCCTCGCGATCCACCACCGAAAGGTAAGTCGTGTCACTGATGGGCGGCGTGCCGGCCGCAACCTCGCAATTGGCCTTGCCGGGATCGATCAATTTGGCGCGCTGCCGGGCGTATTCCTTCGACAGCATCCCCTTCACCGGGATCTTCGCAAAGCGTGGATCGGCGTTGTAACGCCCCAGATCGGCGTAAGCCAGCTTCATGGCTTCGATCTTCTTATGTAGTTCCGCGACGCTGAGCGGCCCATCGGGCGACGCTGGAGTAGTCTCCATAATGTTCAGCATCTCCAGTGCCGCCATTCCTTGTCCATTGGGAGGAAGTTCGTAGACGGTCCAATTGCGATATGTGGTTGAAATCGGCTCGACCCATTCCGGCGAAAACTCAGCCAGATCGTCCGCTGCCATCGTTCCGCCCAGGCTCTGGGACGTGCTCAAAATCGCGCGCGCAATCTCACCCTGGTAAAACGCAGTCGCTCCATTCTGTGCCACCATCCGCAAGGCTTTCGCGAGATCGTGATTCTGGAACACTTGTCCGACCGCCGGAGGCTTGCCATTGGGCAGATAGACCCGTCGGCCTTCCGGATCCTTCGCGAGCCATTCGGCCGAGTCGTTCCAATAGGACGCAATGATTTCAGGAACCGGATAGCCATCCTCGGCATAGAAAATCGCGGACTGGAAAAGATCCTTCCACGTCAGCCGTCCAAATCGTTCGTGTAGTGCGTGCCAGCCCGCCACCGCACCAGGGACCGTGACCGAGTCAATGCCTGCCAGCGGCATGGAGGTCGCGCCTTTCGCCTGCAAGTGCTCGATGGTCAGTCCCCGCGGCGCCCATCCGCTGGCGTTAAGACCGTACAGCTTGCCGGTTTTCGCGTCCCAGTAAATCGCAAACAGATCGCCGCCCATGCCGTTCATCATGGGCTCAGTCACCCCGAGTACGGCATTCGCGGCAATCGCCGCATCTACGGCAGAACCTCCACGCGCCAGGATCTGCGCCCCCGCTACCGAAGCTTGCACATGGCTGGTCGCGACAATGCCATAGCGTGTGACGACCATCGAGCGCGCGTTGGAACGGTCTCGGGCGGACATAGAAGATGTAAACAGCAAAAACGCGACTGCAATCCGAATCGAAATGCTCATACTACACCTGCGTGCGCGTTTAAAGGTGCCCCTACTGCTGAATGCCTAGGAACCTCTGATTAGGCTGCGCCTGATTAGAGCAGAAACGCAACCGCCATGTTTGGGCATGCACGGCTGTTGACAGTAGAAAATTACCGCCGCAAGTGCCTTTCACCACCGGAAAGCGCCTAAGTGCTGGGTGCAACCCAGTCGGCCCGCTCTTCGAATCCATTTTGTTGTGCGGGAGTAACAACGCTTGTCACCACTGTAACCGCCACGTTCACGCACAGCGCAACAAAACCTGCATTCAAGCCGATAAATGGGTCGTGTTTGCTGAATACAAGGATCATCGCCACGCCCACCCCCGCCAGGATACCGGCGAACACGCCCGCCGTGGTTACGCGTTTCCAGTAGAGACCGAAGATTACGCCAGGAAAGAACTGTGCGATTCCGGCATACGCCAGCAGCAGCAAGCCGACAAGCGTTGTGGAACTGTAAATCGCGAAATACAGGGCAATGCCGGTGATCACCACCACCATGACTTTCGCCAGCTTCGTCACGTCATCATCTTTCATAGATGGATTGAACACCGGACGGAAGAAATTCTTGGCGAACAAAGTGGCCGCGCTCAGTATCAGGATGGCCGCGGGAACCATGGCCGTCAGCGCGCCCGCTCCGCCAACCACACCCAGAAACCACGGAGGGAAGGTCTGGCGCACCAGGGTCAGCAGCGCGAGATCGCCATTCTTGAGCCCCGGGATGACCAGGATCGCCGTGTAACCGGCAAAAAAGAGCAGCGGCAACGTAATGGTGTACAGCGGCATAATCACGGCATTGCGACGCAGCGTATCGCCGCTCTTTGCCGTAAACACGGAACCGAATGCATGCGGCCACATGTAGAAGCCAAACGCGGTGAGCAGGACGGTCGAGATATACCAGGCGTGTCCCAGGTTGCTGGTGCTGCCCGGCATGGTGAGATGCGCCGCTTTCGCTTGCGTCAGCGCTTTGAACATGGGCCTGATTCCGCCGAAGTAGCGGTAGGGGATTCCTATGCCAATGCTGAAGGCAGCAATCAGCATAAGGGCATCCTTCAACACGCTGACCCACGCCACGGCCCGAATGCCGCTTGCAAAAACGAATCCGGCGACGATGACGAACGCAATCAACATCGCCAGCGGGCGGCTGATCGCTTGGAAACTCGCCACCTCTACAATTATGCCGAGTCCGGTCAGTTGCAACTGTAAATAGGGGACGATGAACATCACCCCGACGATCGCCACCAACGAGGCCAGGTGCCTGCTGCTGTAGCGCTGCTGAAAGAAATCAGACTCGGTGTGCAGGGCGAATTTTCGGCCTGCCTCCCAAATCTCCGGCAGGATGAAAAAGGATATGACGTAAGCCAGAGTGACGTACGCGATGACGTAAAGCGTCGGCCCACCCCGCGAATATGCCCACCCGCTTGCCCCCAGAAAAGCGAAGGTTGTGTAAATCTCTCCCGCCATTAAGAGCCAGACGAAAACCAACCCAAAGCCCCGGCCCGCAACCGTCCACTGCTCCAGGTTCATCTGCCGCCGCATTCCAGAGTAGATACCCGTAATTGCACCCAGCAGCACGATACCGAAGATGACGGTCATGGCAACAATGCTGGGCTTCATTCTGTCACACCTTTATCCCTGCTCCGGCTCTGCAGGCGGTATGCAGCCCACAAGCAGACGCTGGTCAGCGGTATCCAGCAGATCAGCCAAAACAGGTTGAAGGGAAGCCCGAGCACCAACGGATGGACCCGGTCCCACAGCGGCACCGAAAAGCAAACCGCGACGAAAGGAACAAATGCGAACAGCAAAGCCCTAGTTGGGGGTATTTTCATGCGTGTAAGCTCCTGTCACTGGCGTGGTCACCGGTCGCCTGAGCGGACCCAGCCGCGGTGACCCAGAAACACCGCACCGCGCACCCAAGTCGAAACGTGGAGTCATGAGGGATTCCTCGGACTGCTTGATTGAAGGTGCGCCAGTGTACGCTGCAGGATCTGTGCTGTCAAACCGCCATGACATCACTTCGTTAGCACATGACATGACCGCAAAACTACGATCCTGTTGAAGCCCAAGCGCGGTTCCGAGCAGCACCAGTCAACGAACTCATTGATGGCGTGACGGTAACGCCGCTTTGCGTCCGCTGAATTGAGGCTGTTCAACACCGCGGCCTTGGCGTGTTCCAGGTCGGACAAACGTAGGACGGATTTGGTGCTACTGCGTCTTCGTCTGGAACTTGGCTTCTGCTTCATGACCGGTGGCCTCCGTGCCACCGATCAATGATCAGAGTAGTCCGCGACTGTAAGGTCAGAGTCGCCCGGGACTCGGGGGTTTGCCCTAGCACGGCAAACCCGCGTGCCTATGGCGGAGGAACTGCACCAGCAGCGTCATCAACCACGGCAACCCGGGTGCACCGGTCCGGTCCAGCTTGGTCTTAGCTGTGGGAAGCCAGTTCAACAAATGGCGCTCCAGGAACTCGGTCTCCGCCCGCGCCAGCGCAATGGCAGTCGCTTCGTCAGATGCGTTGTCGCACGTGTAGCGCAGGGCGGCGAGGAACTCCAGCTGGGTGACAAGGTAGTCGGGGACGGCGCGGCTGGGGTCGGACTTGAGGCCGAGAACTTCATAGAAGTAGGTACTCTCTAGCGCAATCTCTTGCGCAGGATGAGATTTGTCATGGGCTGATTCGAACAGGGGCACGGGCGGCTCGGGTATGCCAACGTCAAAGAGCGCGATATAGGAGGATTCGTACTGCTCGTAACTGGCGAACCATTCGAATCCCGGGAATTCGCCTTCACACCCCAACTGCTTCCATAGATTTCGTAGTGCCTCCGGCAGGCCAGGCTGCGACAGAAGGTCGAAGCACGCGCGCGTTGGCGGCGCAAAGACGAAAGCGAAGAACCGGTAGAGATCGTTCTGCTGCCAGTCGATCGAGGTAACTGCGTTCTCGTCTGCAGCGATCATCGGCGTCACGACTCCTGTTCTTGAACTTCCGTCTCTACTCCAGCACTTGCCAGACCGAGAAATACTTGCGGCCGTCGCGGTCTTTCTGGCTTCCGTTCCAGACGGCGAACGCCACGGTCGTGCCAGCGGGCAGATCGGGCAAATCGAAGGTCACGTTCCACTGGCCGTTTTGATACGTACTATTCGCCGGGAAATTCTGACCAGTGCGCCGCGTGGTGCCCCGTCCCTGGGCTTGCATCACCATCGAACCGCGCGTGGCGTTCCAGTAGTAGATCTCCACTGGATGCTCGGCATCTCCCATCTGCAGCGAAGGCGCGATTGCACCGGAGCCTGCTTTTGCAGGAAACATGACGGCAGCAGCATCGAAGAATCGGTCGTCGGACTCCGTCTGAACTTTGCGGAAGCGGGTCTCGGGCGGCGTGTTGGGGACTTCTGCCAGTGTGATTGCGTCATGCGTCGGATCGTGCCAGCTCAGCTGCACCAGCAGATTTTTGCTCACCCGTGCCAGGCGGACGTCAACGCTCGAGATCTCCAGGGTGGCGGGCTCGTCGGTGTCATAGAGCGGAGGCGTGCGGTTCAGAGCAACGTGCTTCACTGCAATCTGGTTCCATGCCGCAAGTCCGCCATTGAGCAGACTGTCAGCGCTCGCTGACGACGCAGCCACGGACAGAGACTGCCCGGCAGCTGGTTTCGCCCCGGTCTGCGCCCGGATGGTTGAGAGCAGCAAACAGGCTGAGACGACGATTACAAGTTGACGAGTTCTCATGACGTTCTCCTACAATTGGATCTGCACCAACTGCGGCCGGACGTGATAACGCGTTTCGGCATCGCGGCCGATGAGTAGCTGCAGTGGTTCGCTGCGTCCGCCTTCCTGCGTTTTCTTTAGTTCTGCCTCCAGACGCACAATCACGTCCTTCACGTCCGGCCCGAAGAGATAGATGAGGTAATCGAGCGGTACCCGTGGATCCTCCTGAATGCTCTTGCCGTAGTTCTCTCGCTTCGGTGGATTGAACGGCGGCACGTAGAACACGTTGGGTTGCGTGCCCTTCTCGGGGAAAAGCGGCAGAGCGATCTTGTGCACCAAAACCAGCTTGTGCACAGGGGATTCGGGATCGTCGAGCAGGCCGACGAAGCGCAAGCGGCCGGGACACTGCGCGGCGCAGGCGTTGACCTCGCCCTTCTCCAGACGCGGATAGCAAAAAATGCATTTTTCGGATTTTCCGATGACCTCGTTGAAATAGATCTTCTTATAAGGACACGCTTTGATGCAGTAGCGATAACCCTGGCAGCGATCCTGGTCAATCACAACGATGCCATCCTCTTCGCGCTTGTAGATGGCCTTGCGCGGGCAGGCCTCCAGACATGCGGGATGCGTGCAGTGGTTGCAGATGCGCGGCAAATAGAAGAAGTAGTTCTCGTCCTCATTCATTCCGCCCACGTCTTCGTCCCAGTTCACGCCGGACTTTGGCTCGGGCGACGGCATGACCGGTTGCTTTTTGCCTTCGTAGAGACGCTGCTCGTAGTTGTACTCCCAGGCATGACCGTAGTCGTCCATAGTAGGCAACGGGCTGGGCTGGAGTGCGCCGTCTTTCCAGCCGCCACCGATACGATCAAACTGGCGCGGATAGCCGAGGCCGGGGCGGGTCTCGACATTGTTCCAGTACATGTAGCCGGTGCCGTCGCGGTCTGTCCACAGCTTCTTGCAGGCGATGGTGCAGGTCTGGCAGCCCAGACATTTATTCAGGTCCATCACCATTGCGTATTGGTGTTTCGACATGGCTGCCTCTCCTTAAACCTTAGCCTTCTCGACTTCAACCTTGGTATCGCGGTTGTTGCCGGTCGGGCCCCAGTAGTTCAGGCGAAAATTAACGTGGCCGTATTTGCCGACCAGTTGCGTGGGCTTGATCTTGATGTAGGTGAGCGACTGCCATCCGCCCTCCTTGAACCCGAGATATTTCTCCCAGCCGTGATACATGGTGACGCGTCCGGGTTTTTCGCCCGGCAGTATCTGCAAGCGGCAGACGCAGTGGCCGACCTCGTTATGGATGCGAACCCAGTCGTTGTCTTGCAGGCCGCGCTTACGGGCGTCGTCGGGGTGCATGTAGACGATCGGTCCGCCGCGCTGCAGGCGCAGCATGGCGCGGTGGTCACGCCAGGTGGAGTGGATGGACCAGCGTCCGTGCGGCGTGTTCCAGTAGAGCGGGTACTTCTCCTCGATCGGTTCTTTGAACGTGGGGAGCGCTTCGCCTAACTCGATGTACCAGGGATGATCGATGTAGAACTGCTGGCGGCCCGTCAGCGTGCGCCACGGACGCTTCTTTTCGAGCTGATGCTTGAAGGGTGTATAGGCAACGCCCTCTTCAATGTCGCTGTTCCACGATTCGGGATCGGTTGCGATGAAGCGCTTCGGCTTCTCCTGCAACTGCTGGTACGTCATGCCCTTGGTTTCTTCCGCATTTCCCAAAATGAAGTTGACGGCTTGCTCGTCGGTTTGAATCGCACCCTTGCTGGTCCAGTCGTGCGCGAGTTGCGTGAAGTCGCGGTTCCAGTCGAAAGCGTCATCGTGAAAGGGCTTCAGACCTTTCTTGGTCGCAACTTCGGCGATCTTCTCAGCCAGTGCGCGGAAGATGTCCCAATCGGTCTTGCTTTCAAACAGCGGCTCGCAGGCCTTACCGAAGGGGTGAATGTAGCTGTGGCAGTCGGTGGTGTTGATGTCCACCTTCTCGTAGTAGCTGGCCGCGGGCAACACCACGTCAGAGTAGAGTGCCGTCGTGTCCATGCGGTAGTTGATATCGACGATCAGGTCGAGGTCTTTCCACAGTGACGATTCCAGAATCTCGTTGCCCTTGGCCTGGTTCAGGTAGTTCGCGCGCCACACGATGAATGCCCTCGGTTTCTTGCCGTTCTTCGGCCACAGCGGCATCCATCCGTTCTTTGCCGACTCCTGGATGTACCACTCGATAGGCTTGCCGTTATAGAGGTGTGGGTCTTTGTTGGTGGAATGAACGTAGCTCCACAGTGTGGTGTTCTGGAAACGCTGTTTCTTGCGGGTCTCGGGGAAGGCGAGCTTGAAGAAGCCCTGTTCCGGCCAGACACGCTCCTGGCCAACATAGTGATTGAATCCACCGCCGTTCTTGCCGGTGTTGCCGGTCAGGGCGACCAGCAGGATTAAGGAGCGGTTGCTCAAGTCGTTGTGGAACCAGTGGTTGGTGCCTGCTCCGTGGATGATCATCGCCGGCTTGCGCGTGCCGAGTTCTTGGGCAAAGAGTTCGATCTCATGGGCGGGAAGGCCGGTGCGCGCGGCGACCTTGTCGACTGTGTACCCGGCGATCTTCTCCTTCAAGAGTTCGAACACCGTAGTGACTTCGGCGGACTTGCCATCGGCAAGCTGAACTTGGAACGTGCCCGTCAGCGCGGGATCGGCGCCGTTGAGTTGAATGGTCTTCTGATCCGATCCCATGGAACCCGGCGTTGGAACAGCGTGCTGCTGTTTTGTATCCCAGAAATAGAAGATGTCTTCCTTGCCACCTTTCTTGAGATCGGACTCGCGCAGGAACCGGTTGGTGCCGGAGAGCACGAGCAGAGGCATGTCGGTTTGTTCTTTTACATACGGCGCGTCAATCAAGTTGTGATCGATAAGCAGCTTGGCCACACCCAGCGCGAGAATGCCGTCGGTGCCGGGGTTGATGCGGAAATAGAGATCGGCGTGGGTGGCGCTGGCATTGTAGTCGGGCGAGATGCAGACGATTTTGGCGCCGTTGTAGCGGGCCTCGTAGGCGAAGTGTGCGTCCGGGATACGGGTCTGCGAAATGTTTGATCCCCAAAGCACGATGTACTTGGAGTTGAACCAGTCGGCGCACTCACAAGCCTCGGTCTGCACGCCCCAAGTCAGCGGCTCTCCGGGCGGGAGGTCACAATACCAGTCGTAGAAAGAAAGGAAAACGCCGCCGATGTAGTGGGCAAGGCGGGAGCCGGCGCAGAAACTCACTGGGCTCATCGCGGGAATGACGCTGAAGAAGGAGTTCGTATCCGGGCCGTAGTTGTAGATGTTGTCGAGCAGTTTTTTGGCGACGAGCGTAAGCGCCTCATCCCACGTGGCGCGGTGCCACTTGCCTTCGCCGCGTTCTCCGGTGCGAATGAGCGGATAGCGAAGGCGCTGCGGGCTATAGACATATTCCGTAAAGCAGCCGCCCTTCTGGCATCCGCGCGGGTTGTAGTCGGGAAGGTCGGCACTAATCCGCGGATAGTCGGCAGCCTGCTCTTCCCGGACCATCACGCCGTTGCGCACGTACACCTTCCACGAACAAGACCCGGTGCAGTTTGCAGAGTGCGTGGAGCGGACGACTTTGTCCCAGGTCCAAATCTTACGGTAGAAATCTTCCCACCCGCGATAGGGATAGCTGCGCAGTGGATCAAAGTCTCCCGTCAGCATACTCAGCACAGGCTTCTCATTGCGCGAACAGCCGGGCAGAGCCAGGGTGGCGGCCGTCATGGCGGCGGTTTGGATGAAGCTGCGCCGCGAAAAAGGCTTCTGAGGTTTATTCTTGTCGCTCATGGCTTGCCTCCCGGAGGAGTTCCTAAAATCGCGTTCTGCGCCATCGCTTTCTGACCTTTTGGTTCTCCGAGCGTCCGCAAATGAGCGAGCACGTCGGCGATGTCCCGATCGCTGAACGCCGGAGCCTCGTCGCGCTGGAACGCAGGCATCGCGGTTCCGATGCGGCCGTTGCGGATGGTCCGGATGATGAATTCGTCGGTGGCAGCTCGTTGGAATACCGGATTGCCGATCTCGGGGGCCAGTCCACCGCGGCCATTCATGCCGTGACAGCCTGCGCAGTTTCTCAGAAAGAGAGAAAGACCTTTATTGGCGTCCCCGCGCAGAGTCAGCGCCGTCATCGCGGGAGCCGCCGGAGCGCCCGAGCCTCCAGCACCCGAACGAAGATATTCGATCACTCCGGTGATTTCTTCGGGAAGCAGTCCGCCCGCGTGCGGACCCCAGGCGGGCATCTGGGTGCCGGGACGTCCTTGCTCGATGTTGCTTTGGAAGTATTCGCTAGTTGCGGTTGCGATCAGCGAAACGCCGCGAATCGCCGGAATAAAGCGATTGAATTTCTTGTCCCAGCGAGTGTACGAGCCGTTGCCGTGGCAGGCAGTGCAGTACTGCTTGTAAACCTGCTCGCCGGTCAGGGGCAAGGGATGGAGCGCGCGGTATTTCTGCTCGATCTTGTCGGGGGCGAGATAGCTTTCCGGCACATCCCGCTTCCACTGCGAGAGCATGTACGCGGTCAGCGCCAGCGCTTCCCGCCGGGTAACGGTTGGATTGCGCATCTGGCTGTCTGGAACCACGCCACCAGGATCGCGAAAGTGCGCATTCTGCCAATTCCACATGGTGTGCGGCGGTCTCAGGTTCGTCATGATGAGCTGGTGCTTGGTCTTCGCGCCTTCGTTGTCGAGTGCAGGACCGAGCGTGCCGCCGCGTCCACCGAGCTTGTGGCAGGAGCCGCAACTTTTTTCCTGGTAAAGCTTCATGCCGGTAACAAGCAGCGGGATCTGATCGGGCGGCAGTTTTTCTGCGTCGTGACAGGCGACGCAAGTGGACTCGGTCAGCTCTGATGGCAGCAACGGATAGTCCCAGAACACGTCTTCGGCCTTGGCTTCGTTGAAAGTCAAGGCCGCGCCCTGCCCGTGGTGACATACCGTGCAGCCGAAGCGATCCACGGGATGCTTGTCGAGGATGTGGCCGGGATGCGCACGGTGCGGCTGCGGCACATCGGTCATGCGAGGATCATCAATCCCGTTGTGGCAGGTGACGCAGCGATCCACCGTGCCAAGCGCCGGAATGCTGGCCTGCTTCATCTCGACGCGGAACTTGGCCAGCAGTTCGCGGCCGCGATCGTCGGTGGCTTTCTCGCGGAGAATGGAGCGGTACTCTTGTTGCACGGTCCGCCACTGCGCCAGATAGTTCTCGCGTACCGCCGCGCCCACCAGATAGACGATGGTGACGACGCTCGCCACCAGCAGGAGCCAGCGATAAATACGTGATGGGTCTTTCATCGCATTCTCCTCCCTAGTGCACCGGCCACTGCGAGGGCCACCAGTAGAAGTGCCAGTTAGGCCCGCGATGGACAGTCGCGAAGTAGGTCAGCAGAGTGAAACCGACCAGGAAACAGGTGAATAGCGAGACGGCGGAGAGGCGCACCGAATCTTTGCGCTTCAGGATGAACAGCGACCAGGCGGCAAAGATCAGCACGAGCAGCGAACCGGGGTTAATCGCGATGATCCAGAGCTGGTGAATGTTGGGAAACCAGTTGCGCAGCCAACCGTAGTTGACAGTGAAGGCGAGCATGCCGACGGTCACGGCGCAGGCAAAGAACAAGGATTGCCAGAACACAGCGCGCTCGTGGCTGCTGCCGAACCAAGTGCCTTCGCCTCCAGGACGACGGTCGAGGAACGGGATCAGGGCCAGTCCAACGACCACGATCACAGGAATCAACAGGCCGCCGGTAAATGCCGAGTAGGAAACCAATTCCTGAATCCCGAGGAAGTACCAGGGCGCTTTTGCCGGATTCTCCGGAATGGCAGCGTTGGCGAGTTCTTTCAGCGGCGCGTCGTAGTAGAAAGACAAGACCAGCGTAACCGCCACCGTCACCATGAGGACCGAGAGTTCCGCCCAGAACAGGTGCGGCCAACTCATCACCGTGTTCTCGGGGCCGCGGTTTACCGGTGGTCGCTTGCCTTTCACCAGCGCCATCAGGCCGTAGGTTTTGGTGGCGAGCGGCTGGAATACGGGGCGGCGTTCGCCTCCCCATTCCGCGAGTCCGCCCATCGGATCTTCCGGCTTGGCCAGGCCGCCATCCTTTCGAATGCGCCAGAAATGCACGCCGAGCAGCGTTACCAGTGCCAGCGGAAGAACAAAGACGTGCAGAACGTAAAAGCGAATCAGAGCATCCTGCCCGACGTAGTTCGCACCCAGCAGAAGCCGCTTCTGGAGGCCGCCGGGATCGAAGAATTTGGTGATGCCGATGGCGTCGGTCATTTCACGCGGCGAGTTGGCAATGTTCGAGCCAATCGTGATTGCCCAATACGCCAACTGGTCCCAGGGCAGCAGGTAACCGGTGAAGCTCAGGGCTAGGGTCATGACCAGCAGTCCCAGTCCAACCAGCCAGTTGAACTCCCGCGGCTTCTTGTAACTCGCCGTGAAGAAGACGCGCGCCATGTGCAGCAGGACGGCCAGCACCATCAACTGCGCGGACCAGCGATGAATATTGCGAATAAAGCGCCCCGTGGAAACCGTGAAATGGATATCTTTGATGGACTGATAGGCGAGATCGGTCGAGGGCTTGTAGTACACCATCAGAAGGACGCCAGTAATGATCGTGATGATGAAGCTGGCCGTCGCCATCAAGCCGAGTCCGAAGGTGAGCGTGGGCTTGAGCGTGCGCAGGTGGACCCGCACGCTGTGGATGTGCAAAAACAAATTGTGGAAGGTGGCATGCGATTCCTCACGCTCCGATTCGGGCTCCTTCCCCAGACGGAAGCAGGCGTCCTTCACGGTATGAGGGAGTTCGTGCAGGTTGTGCAGAAATTCTCTGGTTGCGGTCTCTGCCACAGTGTGCCTCCTACACGCGGTAGCGTGTGCCCTCCGGAACCTCGTTGTCGGCGTTCACGATCAGGTCGCCGTTGGCGGCGCGGCTGACCTCCAGCCAGGGCAGCGGACGTGGAGCTGGTCCACCAATCACACTCCCTTTGCTATCAAACCGTGACCCGTGGCACGGACAAGCGAACCCGTCCTTTGATCGCGCCACAGTGCAGCCCAGGTGTGTGCATGTGCTCGAAATCGCGTAGAAGCCTTCGTCGTCGCGGAAGAGCACAAGGTTCTGTTCGGCAAAGGCGGTTTCACTTCCAGAGGAAAACTCATCCGGCGCACCGAGTTTGAAGCGCCGCACCGGGCCGGGCAGGACCGCGGGATTGGGCAGGCGGAACATACCGGCAGCCGCTGTGCCCATGGCGACAAAGAAACTGCCCAGCGACGCGAGACTGAGAAAACTGCGCCGGCTGACACGGGGTGGATCTAAACGGGACATGGCTTCCACTCCTTGGCAAAACTGAACTGTTCCATGGTTATGGCGGTGGTGGGACAACGCTCGGCGCACAGGCCGCAGCGGATGCAGCGTTCTTCGTCCTTGATGACGGCCGAGAGATCGGAGGGATCAAGGCCCAGCTCCCGAGTCGCCGTTTCAAGTTCGGGGGAAACCGCCAGCCGGTCAAACGTCACAAGCTTCAAGCACACGGTGGGACAGACGTCCACGCAGCCTCCGCAGAGGATGCAGCGCTCGCCGTCGAAAATGGTGTTGATGCCACAGTCGAGGCAGCGGCCGGCTTCCGCCCGGGACTGCTCTTCGTTGTAGCCAATCTCGACCAGTGCGCTGGGAGTCTTCAGCCGCTCTTCTGGAGAGCGCGTGGGAATGTGCAGGCGTGAGCGCCGCTCGTAGTGCTTTTCGCGGTGGTAGTGCTCGATGGGGAAATGGAATTGGACTTCTTCAGGCGCGATTTCCTTACCGCGTAAGAAACGATAGACCGAACGAGCCGCCTGCTTCCCGCTTGCGATGGCATGAATCATGAGCCGCGGCCCGTAGGCAATGTCACCCGCGATAAAAACTCCGGGCGCCGAGGTCGCGCAAGTCGCGGGATCGTTGACGATCTGCTGCGGCGAACGCATCTCGATGCCATCGCGCTGTGGATCGATAAAACTCAGGTCGGCGGACTGTCCGACGGAGAGAAAGAGGGTGTCACCCTCGATTTCCGTGGTGACGGACTCATCGAATTTCGGTGCAAAGCGCTTGCTCTCGTCATACACCCGGGTACAACGCACGAACCTCACGCCGCGCACGAACTTCTGGCCATTCCTCTCCTCGACCAGGACCTCTTTCGGACCCCAACTGTTGTGGCGGGTCACACCCTCTTCCTGACCTTCGAGGATCTCCACCGTGTCCGCAGGCATCTCTTCAAGAGACTCCAGGCAGACTAGGTTCACTTGCCGGACGCCGGCCATGCGGGCTGCCGTGCGCGACACGTCATATTCTTCCTGACGTAGCACCGTGCGAGCCACGTCATACGCAACGTTGCCACCTCCGATCACGATCACCCGCTGTCCCAGTGAAACTTCTTTGCCAAGGGACACATCACGCAGAAAATCGACGCCGCCCATCACCCCGATCGCGTCGGCGTTGGGAATCGGCAGCGCTCGCGAGCGCTTGGCGCCGCAGGCAATGACGACTGCAGCGAACTCGCGGCGCAGATCGACGAAATTCACATCCTTCCCGACCTGGGTGTTGCAACGAATCTCGACGCCCAGAGACTGGATGACAGCAGCTTCCGCTCGGATCAGCTCGCGGGGCAGGCGATAGCCAGGAACACCGGTGTAGAGCATGCCGGCGGGTTGCGGCTCCATTTCGAAAATCGTGGGACGGAAGCCCAGCAGGGCAAGGTCGTGCCCGGCAGCTAGACCGGCAGGGCCAGAGCCAATGATGGCGATTCGTTCCCCGGTCGGTTTGGGGAAGCTGGCACTGGCTAGAAACTCGAGCAGGTGGCTGAGTTCCTCGATGTCGTCACACTCACGCGCTTCCGTCCGGCTCTTCAGATACGGAAACAGTTCGCGACCGGCATCGCTGCGGACATCGCTCCCGAACTTCTCACAGACAAACCGCTTCAGGGCTCGGATCGAGATGGGCTGATCGATAGTTCCCCTGCGGCAGGCCGCTTCGCAGGGCGCACCACAAATACGACCGCAGAGAGACGCTAAAGGATTGGGCCCGCGGGCAATCAGGTAGGCGCGTTCATCGTCTCCATCGGCAATGGCCCGCACGTATCCGCGAGCGTCGGTATGAACCGGACAAGCATACTGGCACTTGATCTGCTCTCGCCAGTACTCGTGATCCGCTACCCGGACTCTGTAGCGTAGTTCGTCCACGGCTCTCGCCTCGGATATGCCAACTGCCAACTCTATGCGCAGAAGCGGCAACTGGCTGTGACCAAAGTCACGGTCTGACGTATCGTCCTATTAAAGGGAATGTCCAGAGCAATACTTCGCCTTCGGCTCGGTACAGACACTATTTTTGTCTCGGCATTCAGCCCCAGCGTTGGAACGTGCACTCGCGATTCACGAGTGGTCTCCCTCAGGCCTTTTTGGTCTGGTGTAACGAGCTGCGAGTCGTGTTCCCGTGTGGGTAGTGTTTGAAATGTGCACAATCGCCGGATCGACGCGCGCGCAAGCCGGAATCCCCTGCACGATTGGGCTATCGCGTGTTCAAGTCAGAATAGTGACCGAAGGTGGAGAGCGCGACCTGGTCATTGCCAGGGATGTAAAAACCAAACCTGCCAAGACTTAGATTGTTCCCGGGCTGAGTCCAGCGATCTAGAACCACCCAACTTTCTCCTTGCCTGATCTGGTGGGTGATCTCATTCGGTCCCACGCGGATCTGCAGAGTTCGGAAACTCTTCCTGTCGCCCTTGTGTGGAATTTTGGTCTCGTCTCCCTTCTGACCGTTTCGGACTACGGTGCGGAAGAAGTTATTCTCGTCCATTTGGAAGAGGACATAATTGTTGACGTCGATGCAGTTGAGCACCCACTGCAGGCGGTGCCCCTTGGTGAGCATGGCGGAAAAAACAAATGTACCTGACGTGGGAGACACGCCGTACATCACGAACTCCCCGCCCTTATGAACGAACGAACCTTTCTCCTGCTTCCAACCTGCAGGGTCATTCCACTTGGACATGCCGCTGGGCGCGAGAGAGAGATCCAAACTCCTGGATTGACCGGCAATGACTTCCACCGTCGACGAGCGAGTGAAGTTGTCGGCAGTTTTCGCTGTGAGAGTGTAGGAACCGGCTGACAGACTCAGCGTGCCCCCATTGCTTACCTTCGTCGGAGCCTCGCCTGCTTTGGCGAGGGTCACCTGAGCGTCGGCAGGCGTGAACGTAATTCTTAACTCGCCCGGCGCGGCGTCCAATGCCACATCCGCAGCCGCAAGGGGCACCGTTGCTCCAGCGACGAAGTGTTCCTTGATCTGCTTGGGCTTGAACCGGTCTTTGCGCAGTTCGACGATGTGGTCTCCGGGATTCACGGTTGCCACCGTGAGCGTTCCATCGGGCTGAACCGTTCCAACCGGAGTTTGGTCGATCAGAACTGTGGCTCCCGGAACTCCCCCCTGAATCTTCAGCGAAGCCAAATGGGGGATGGGCTGCAGGTTGAAAATCAGTTTGCCTTGCTCGCCTTTGCGAATCCGGATCCTTTGTTCTGGAACTTCCTGGAATCCGCTCTTGGACACTCGAACAACGTAGTCTTTAAGTTCGAGATTCGGGATGCTCAATTCGCCGCCCTGCGTGAGTTGCTGCTGAAGTTTTCCGTTGAGGAAAACTTTCGCGCTCTCCTGGCCGGTAATCACAACGAGCGTGCCCAGATTCTGCCCGGATTCCAGGAAGGCGCTCAGCGTGGGCGCCGCTCCCGCGTCAATGTCAAGTCTGTACTGATACTGATCGCTGCCGCGAGTCACGGCTAATTCGTGAGGGCCGGCGGAGATGGATGGAAGGTCCAGACCGTCCTGAGGCACGTCGAGCGGAGCCTGGCCATCGAGGCTGACTTTGGTGGAAGAATCGCTGGAATATACGTGCAGCCTGTCGGCCATGCTGCCGACAACCACAGCCAGTACGCCATGGGAAACGATGGACCCCTTGACGACCGGAACCGCTCCCGCTCCGGTTGAGAAGGTTAAGGATACTCCACCTTGCGGACGATCAATTCTTAACTTGTGTTCTCCGGCGGGTATCTTGTCGAGAGTCCACTGTCCATCGTGAAATTCCGCGGGCGGCTGATCATCGAATCTCACTTTTCCCGTGCCGGTGTCGGAAGATAGTTTCAGCACCGGTAGTGCCGGCTCGGGAGGCAGCGTCGCCGGAGCCGGGGCTGAGGCGCTAGGAGCCGCTTCGGGGGTCGGGGTGATCGGCGGCGCATGATGCTTTCGCGCGAACACGAACAGAAGGATCGCTGCCACCACGACTATGGCGGCGGCCGAGGCCCAGGCGACGAGAGCCGTTGTGTGACGCGGCTGCGGTGCTCTCGCGGTCTGCTCGAAATTGGAAGAGGAAGATGTGGCTTTGGGCGCGCGTGCGGGAGGCTTGGCCGCGGAAGCGGCGACCTGTGCCGGGGGCGGAAGCGGCCGTGTTGCCGAAACCGACGGCGGAGCGGGCGAGGCGGCAACGACGTCAGCCACGGGCGGAGGGACGGGAACATTGCTCGTCATCGTCCCTGTCCCTGCCGGCGAAGATTCGGACGGACTTGCTGGCGGAGTGTGGAACGTCAGGGTCGCGGTTTCGCTCCCGGATGACTCACTCGAACCTTTTCGGCTCACTTCGAGCAGACCGAGCCGGTGCAAAAGGCCATTCGCGACGGATAGAACTTCACCATCGTTCGAATACTTGTCCGCCACAGCTCGCACTCGTTCCCCTAAGGCCTGCTTCGACGCGGCATCCGTGGCGGCATCGATTTCACTCTCCATACTTCGCAACTCTTCCAGGTCGCGGCGGCGCGTTTGGCGGCGCTGGATCTGCAGGTCCCGCTGGACGATCTCCTGAATCTGAACCAACCTGGGCTCGCGCGGATAAACGGACAATCCCTCTTCGATCCGGGATAAGGCCCCGGCCAGATCGGCCGCAGTCTGCAGCTTGCGCGCCTGCGAAACACATTCCTCGATGAAGGTTTCCCGCTTCTGCTGGAGGATTAGGGTCCGAATGGTTTTGGCCATGGGGTGCCCCGGGTTCAAGTCGAGCGCTTCCCGTGCCAGCTTCTCGGCCTCCCGCCAATCGTTTTCCACCGTGGAGTGGGCGTGTTCGACCAAGGCATTGGCCAGAACTGCACGGGATATTGGATTGTTTTCATCCAGTTCATAGGCTTCACGCAGCAATTTGATTCCGTCGGCAGGCTTTTGCCGCGCGCACAACTCCTGGCCTTCGGCCATGAGGCGGTGGGCTTCGGTTTTTCGCTTCACGCCGTCCTGGGCAAGCTTCTCCAGCTCCGTTAATTCTGCGTCGTTGGGAAATTCGGCCGCTGCTCCTTGCAACAGGTCCAGCGCGCGAGCGTAGTCGCTGGAATGCAAAAACGTGTCGACCTGTTCGACCAGACGCGTTTTGGATTCGATCCGGATCTGCTGGTCGCGTCTCTTCTGCAGGCGCTCAACTTCGAATGTCAACCCCGGATACTCGCTGTAGATGGTGCGTAGAATTTCCCAATCGTTCAGGGCATCGCCGAACGATCCCTGCTCTTCGTGAAGGTGTGCCCTGGCTATGATCGAGTTGACCAGGTCGCGTTTGTCCTGCGCCAATCGCAACGCGCCTTCAAAATGAGATTCGCCGGGATGCAGATCCAGCGCCTCTCGCAGAATGTTCACGCGCTTGTCCAGGTCCGGTTCCGCCTCTACCTGGCGATCGATGGAAGCAATGAAAGCCGACAGTTCCTGCCGCTGCTGCTCCTCGATGTCGTATTTGAGAGCCTGGAAGATGGCATTGTTCGGGTACTTGGCCAAATATGCCTGGCACGCAACCATGGCCTTGCCGAAGTTGTGCTCGGTAAGGTTTCTCCGCGCCTCGACATACGCAGTGTTCATCGCGTCGTGCTCGGAGCGCACCTCGTTGTAAAAACTCTGATAGGTGGCGCCGCTCTCGCGATTGACAGAATCCGGCGCGCGCCGATCCAGTTCCAGCACCACCCCCAGTTTGGCGAGGGCGCTGCTTACATCGCCCTCGTGCCAGGCGTCCATGGCGGCGCGATGAAGTTTCTCTTTTTCCTGGCGGAGTTTCTTGTATTCCTGTTCCTGGCGGTCGACCTCCGCCAGCAACTGGAGCGCGCGGGCCTCCTTAGGCCGGAGTTGGAGAACATTCTGCAAAGCCTCGCGGGCATGCGCGTAGGCGTGATTGTCGATGTGCTGCTTTGCCAGGCGATACCAGTTATCGATCTGGCGTTCGCTGCGCCGGTTTTCAATCCTGCTCTTCAAAGCCAACGCTGCGGCGTTGTCAGGTTCTATTTGCAGCGCCTCCTGTAACTTCTGGAGAGCCAGCGGATCTTCCTCTTCCTCAAACCGCGCCCGCGCGGCCTCGAGCAACTGAGAAAGTGTTTTTCGCCGGACAGCGCCGTCTAGTTGCCGGCGCAGAGAGCCAATGGAATTGTCCATATGGCCCTCGGCTTCCAGTTCCCCGAGGATCTCTCCGGCAAACTGAAAATCGCCTTCTTCCAGGGCTTTGGTGGCGCGCTGCAGCCGTGGCCGAGTACGCTCGGGATCGAAAAACTCGATGGGTTCGTTGCGCAGTGCTTTGTTGAGCGTGTCGCCGAAATCGCGGGCGCTCGCGAAACGGTGCCAGGATTGCTTCGCCATCGCTTTGTGCAGCACGCGGCTGACGGGCTGGCTTACGCTGGAATTCAATTCTGCCGCCAATGGCGGGATCTGACGGAGAATGGCGTCGACCACCTCATCGGCTCTGGCGCGCTGGAACGGGTTCCGCCCCGTCATGGCTTCATAGCAGACCACGCTGAGGGAAAAAATGTCGGAGGCCGGGGACAGCGTTTTCAATTCGATCTGCTCGGGAGACATGTAGAGCAGCGTCCCTTTTTGCGCCCGGGTGGTATGGGCATCGGCCATGTGTGCGACGCCGAAGTCGATGATCTTTACCGAGTCGTCTTCCATCACGAAGATGTTGCTCGGCTTCAAGTCACGATGTACCAGGCCGCGTTCGTGTGCCGCCTGCAGGCCGCGGCAGGCCTGGGAAATGATGTCGATCGTGCGCTCCACCGTTAGACGATGGCTGGCCTTGCGGATGAAATGTTCCAGCGTGGCGCCGGGCAGCAGCGGCATAACGAAGTAGGGCTTTTTTTTGCCCTCTTCTTCAAGTTCTCCGATGTCGAAGATCTCAACGATGTTGGGATGGCTCATGGAGGCGAGCACGTCGCACTCCTTATAGAACAACTGCAGCGAGGCCGGATCGGGAATGTCGAGGATCGTCTTGACCGCTACTTCACGGCGCACGACGGTATCGTAGGCCCGGTAGACCAGGCCCATCCCGCCCCGGCCGAGGATCTCCCTGACCTCGTAGCGGCCTGCCAGTTTTTTCGGTGAAGCGGGAATCTCCATGGCGCACCCCGATGGGGGGGCCTTAGCATCTTAATAGATTTGACCGAAAAGTGTAGCCCTCTGTCCTTCACGGTCCCGGGGGTAACTGTGCGGCCTAACCTTCGCGCTTTTGTCATTGGGTGAGCCACTCATCACAAGGCACCCAACAGGTCAGGCAGCACCTCTCCTGCTTTGCCCAAATAACATTCCGTGAACGAGGATGCGTTCGCAGGATTCTCCGGCCCGACGTAGACCGTCCGCGCGCGACCAGCAACGTGAGCAACAAAGCTGGCAGCGGGCTCGACCACGCCTGACGTTCCTACGGCAATAAAGAGAGTGCATTGATCTAGGGCGTGATAGATTTGATCCAATTCGAACGGTACTTCGCCAAACCAGCAGATGTGCGGGCGAATCCGACCGCCGCATTCACACCGGGGAACCTCGGCTGGCGGCTCGTAGAGATTCGCATCGTCAAAAGGAGGGTGGCTGCAAGTGTCGCAACGGCTCTTGAAAAGCTGTCCGTGCATGTGGACGACGTTTCTCGAACCCGCCTGCTCGTGAAGATTGTCCACGTTCTGGGTGCAAACGAAAAGGTGACCTTGCAGGATGTTTTCAAGTTTCGCAAGCGCGAAGTGCGCCGGATTCGGTTTGGCTGCCGAAGCCACACGCCGACGCATGGAATAGAACTCCCACACCAGCCGGGGATCGCGATGCCAAGCGTGGGGCGATGCGACCTCCTCGATCCGGTAATTCCGCCAGAGGCCACCCACGCCACGGAAAGTTGGAATGCCGCTTTCCGCGCTTACTCCCGCCCCTGTGAGAACGAATACACGGTCAGAGGAAGAAAAAGTGAGCATTAATGAAAAGTGTACGCTAGGGTTCAGAGGGTCGGACTCTTCCCGAAACCCGCCTATTTGCCGAAGGGCGAATCACCGAAGAACGGCTCCGACGCGACCTTGCCTGTGTTTCGGTCACGGACGGTTACCGTCGTGACTTCGTTGAGACGATTGACTTGCCCTGCCCTGAAGCTGGCTGTCGCCACTTCCGCGATACTCCGTAGCCCAGCAATTTGGAAAGAGGTTGAAACGATCTCGCCGCTCAACGGCCATAGCGCCCCATGAGTTCTGTTTCGCCCAGGATATGGCCCTTCAGGGCACGTTCGAGGTCTGGTTTGGTGGCTCCGGCCTTCAGGTTGAGCTTTGTGTCGAGCGCATACAGCTTGAAATAATAGCGGTGTGGCTTGCCCGGCGGGGGACATGGACCCCCATAGCCGATCTTGCGAAAGTCGTTGCGTCCTTGCAGCGCTCCGGTGGCAAGCTGTTCCTGTTTTTCCGTTCCCTCTGGCAGTTCTCTCGTGTTGGCAGGGAGGTTGTATAACACCCAGTGCACCCAGGTACCTGCTGGCGCATCAGGATCGTACATGATGAGCGCAAAGCTCTGTGTCGCCGCGGGTGCCTCCTTCCAGCTCAGCTGCGGGGAAACGTCAGGTCCGTCGCATGTGAACTTCTTCGGAATCGTTTCGCCGTTGGAAAACGCGGTGTTGGAAATCTGGAAAGACATAGCCCCTCCTTTCGCTTGACTAAAGATTGAAAAACCGCCGAGAAGCCAGACTCCAGCGAGTATCGCCAACCCAATCAGTTTTGGCAAAGAGCCCCTATCTACACGCGTTGCGGCGACACCACGGTTATGATTTCCGCGTCCCAAGCACGCCCGGCGGATGCCTCTCGGCCCCTACCTCGTCCTGGTCGATTTGCTGGCTGTTCTTCTCCCCCTGGAGCAGTTGGCTCACCGCGTTCGCCACTCTCCGGTCCAGAAACTCGCGTATTTTGGTCACCGCGCCAGCGCGCAGTGTCACGCCTTTGTACGGCCTGATGGTACTCGTTCTCGCGCGGAAAAATCCGACCGACGATACCATCTGGTTCTTAGACCCGACGACGCTTCCTGGGCTGTCGGGTTTGCCGGCGGTACCGGCAGACAAACAGCGGCATACGAACCATTTGATTCGGCAAGAGGTGACGACGGCAAAGTCATCAGAGCACAGTCCAAAAGGCTCTTTTATCCTACTCCGGCCGTGGCTGAGTGCAAACGCCTGGTTACATCAAGCATCAAAGTTCGCAGAGCGGGATTCGAGAAGCGGGAGAAGGCCACGCTGTGATTGGCAGCGAGGGCGTGTGCTGCAACCGGCGTTTCGGCGCAGGAGGCGCGCGGGAATGATCACCTTTGGTGATCTGGATCGGAAGTACGGGAGAGGATAAAGTTAAGTGATTCATGGTCCTTCATTCCAAGTCTGGACTCATAGTTTTTGCCTTTGTCACTCTGGGTTGGACGTCGTGCTGCTTAGGACAGACCCCTCAGCAAACTCCTGTAACTGGCCAGGAACATAGTCCGGAACACAGTCCGGAACAGCGCGGGATAGCCTCAGCCGGCGAGCAACTGCCCGGTCAGACGTTGGCCGCTCAACGATTGCCCGGAAGCATCAGCGGAACGGTCGTTGATCAAAGTGGAGCTGTCGTCGCCGGAGCCCGGGTGAGGCTTACTCGTACTGGCGAAGACCAATCCCTAAACCAAGAAGTGCTATCAGGCGGCGATGGGCAATTCGTCTTTGCCAATATCGCTCCCGGACCTTTCCAGTTCACCATTACGTCGGCGGGCTTCGCGACGCAAGCGTCCTCTGGAATCCTGCATTCGGGGGAGATCTACGTTGTCGCGCAGATCGCGTTGGCTGTTGCTACCAATGTCACTGATGTGGAGGTCGGACTCTCACAGACCGAAGTGGCAGAAGAGCAGATCGAGGTTGAAGAGAAGCAGCGTGTGCTCGGCGTCCTCCCAAATTTCTATGTCAGCTACATCCCCAATGCAGTTCCCCTCACCTCGAAGCAAAAGTTCAAGCTTGCCTGGAAGACGGTGGTGGATCCATTCACCTTTGTATTTGTGGGGGGCGCAGCGGGAGTTGAGCAGGCACAAAATCACTTCGCCGAATATGGGCAAGGCGCGCAAGGCTATGGGAAGCGCTTCGGTGCCGGCTATGCCGACATGGTTACGGGCACGTTCATCGGAAGCGCCATACTGCCATCGCTCCTGAAACAAGATCCGCGTTATTTCTACAAGGGAAGCGGTAGCAAGCCATCACGGATTCTGTATGCGATTGCCAATTCAGTGATTTGCAAGGGCGACAATGGACGCTGGCAGGCAAATTACTCGAACATCCTCGGAAGCTTGGCCGCGGGCGGTATTTCAAATCTCTACTATCCAGCGCAAGATCGCAATGGTGTGGGATTAACTTTCGAAAACGCGGCCATCGGGATTGTCGCAACTGCCGTCTCTAATCTCTTGCAAGAATTTGTCATCCGGAAGTTCACACCGAAGATTCCTAACAACAACCCGGCCAAACCCTAACAGGCCGCGGAAAAATGTAATCTGATGAGGACGAACGGACAACCGTAGCTAAGACATTGATTACAGAGAAGTTACGCGGACATGAAGGGCCGCTCTTCCCACGGTGATGCGCGCATTTGTGGGCTTTTCCGCAACCTGCTAATGCACGAAGTCACCTTGTTGGCGCAAAATTGCCCTCATTGACCGGGTCACCCGCATCCACGCTGGACATTTCTCCTCCGACGCGATTTGTGGTCTAAATCCGTGAGGCAGGGCCAATTTTCTGCTGCGCAAACTTCGTGACAGACGTGCATTTCAGGCTCTAGATTCCAGGCAGGACCGTCAACCAGACACGTTGAAGTGGCTGAATCCCCCTCCCGGCACCGCCTTTATCGGCTCTGTTGAGCCTCAAGTCACCCCCAGTTGTGATGGGCGGCACAGCCGCCACTGCCACCAAAGCGAGAAGATAACAAGTAACGATCTTCACTGGAGGGGTACCCTTGAAGAGAGTCTTGATTCTTGGTGCCGCAGGCAGAGACTTCCACAACTTTAACGTCTTATTTCGCAATAATCCCGACTACCAGGTGGTCGCATTCACTGCCACTCAGATCCCTGACATTGCCGGCCGCCGCTATCCGCCGGAACTTGCAGGACGCTTGTATCCGGAGGGCATTCCTATCTTCGAAGAGAAAGATCTGGAAAGCCTGGTCGCCGAACACAAGATTGACGCGGTGGTGTTTTCCTATAGCGACGTTTCCCACCAAAACCTTATGCATCTCGCCTCCCGTGCAGTGGCTGCGGACGCCGACTTCTGGCTTCCCGGAACCGAGCACACGCAGCTCAGGTCGCCGGTTCCCGTCATTTCCGTGTGCGCGGTGCGAACGGGATGCGGCAAGAGCCCGGTCTCGCGTCTGGTCGCCGGAGAGTTGCGCCGGCAGGGTCGAAGGCCAGTGGTCATTCGACACCCCATGCCCTACGGAGATCTTGCGGCGCAGGCTGTCCAACGCTTCGCCACCATGGAGGACCTCGACCTTCAGCAATGCACCATCGAGGAACGCGAAGAGTATGAACCGCACATTCGCCAAGGGACCGTGGTGTATGCGGGAGTGGACTACGAAAAGATTCTCCGCCAGGCGGAGAAGGAAGCGGATGTCATTTTGTGGGACGGGGGCAACAACGACACTTCCTTCTATGTCTCCGACCTGGAAATCGTTGTCGTGGACCCGCACCGTCCGGGGCATGAACTGTCTTACTTTCCCGGCGAAGTCAATCTGCGGCGCGCGGATGTGATCGTCATCAACAAGGTCGACACCGCCGAGCCGCGTGACATTGAGACGGTTCGCCAAAACATAAAGCTCCACAACCCCAAGGCAGTTGTTTTTGAGATGGCCTGCCGAGTCTCCATTCCCGACCCGCATCTGGTGAAGGGACAGCGCGTACTGGTGGTCGAGGATGGTCCCACACTCACTCACGGAGAGATGCCCTACGGCGCCGGTGTGGTCGCGGCGCGGCAATATGGGGCGGCAGAATTGGTGGACCCCCGGCCTTATGCCGTGGGATCCATCCGCGGAACCTACGATCGTTATCGGCACCTGACGAACATTTTGCCCGCCATGGGTTACAGCGCTATCCAAAGACACGAACTGGAGGAAACCATCCGCCGCACTCCGTGCGATCTCGTCTTGATCGCCACTCCCATTGACCTCGCGCGGGTGATCAAACTCGATCGGCCCAATCTACGCGTGACCTATGAAGTCGAAGAACTCACTAAGCCCGGCCTGGCCGAACTGCTTGCCAAGTTCACGCACGAGCACGAGCCAGCACTGGCAGGAGTCGAAAAATGAATGGCAATAGCAAAGACTTTCTCTCGATTCGAGATTTCTCGTCCTCGGACATCCAATACCTGCTCACTCTAGGCCGTCAAGTTAAGGCTCACCCGACCGCCTACAGTGGGGCGCTCCGGCGCCAGACCCTGGCCATGATCTTCGAGAAACCTTCGTTACGCACCCGGGTAACTTTTGATGTCGGCATCCAGCAACTGGGTGGCTTTTCCCTCTATCTCTCTCCTGCCGAGATCAATCTGGGCAAGCGCGAGTCGGTGTACGACGTAGCTAAAAACCTGGAACGCATGGTGCAGGGCATCATGATCCGCACCTTCTCCCATGAAGTGGTTGAGGAGATGGCCCGGCACGCCAGCATCCCCGTCATCAACGGGCTCACCGACTACAGTCATCCCTGCCAGGCGATGGCCGATTACCTCACCATCTGGGAGGCTAAAGGCAATCTGGACGGTTTGAAGATCGTATTTGTAGGCGATGGCAACAACGTCGCACGCTCACTGATGTTTGCCGGAGCCCAGCTAGGCGCGCACGTTTGGCTGGCTACGCCTCCCGGATACGAACTCGACGCGGAGTCTGTGCAGTGGGCCCGCGAGCGTGGCGCCGAGACGGGTGGCACTTGCACCGTAACCAATGATCCGGACGAAGCGGCCTACGACGCGGATGTGATCTACACCGATGTCTGGGCCAGCATGGGGAAAGAGTCCGAAGCAGAGAAGCGCAAACATATCTTTCTCCCTTATCAGGTCGATGCGACGCTGTTCCGCCGGGCCAAGCCAGATGCCATCTTTCTGCATTGCCTGCCTGCACACCGCGGCGAAGAAGTCACCAACGATGTGATCGACTCGCCAAGGTCGCTGGTATTTCAGCAGGCGGAGAACCGGCTGCACGCACAAAAGGCGATCATGCTGGAATTAATGAAAGGTGAGTTCGTCAAATTGCCGGGCCTCGTCGAGCTGCAAGAGTTGGTGCACATATAGGCAGGGGAATCCAGCCCCGGAGGGGCGAGCCAGCTTAGCCCAGCGCTTCAGCGCTGGGAAAAGCGGGAAATAAGAGTTGAGTCCCGGAGGGACGACCCAGTTCTCTTATGAAGACCATGCTCCTTGCCGTTGGCGGAAACTCCCTGATTCGCGCGGGAGAAACGGGAACGATCGCCGAGCAACGAGCAAACGCCCAGCGGACCGCGGCCCAGATCGTCGGCCTGATCCGTGCCGGTTACCGGATCGTGCTTACGCATGGCAATGGCCCGCAAGTTGGAGCAGCGCTTCTGCGCTCGGAACGGGGAGCGAGCCAGGTTCCTGGGCATCCGCTGGACGTTTGTGACGCCTCCACCCAGGGTGAGATCGGCTATCTTCTCCAGCAATCATTGCAAACCGAGCTGCAACTGGCCGAACTGCACGTTCCGGTGGCGACGATTCTCACCCAGTGCCTGGTGTCGCCAGACGATCCCTCGATGAAGCACCCGAGCAAGCCAATCGGCCCTTTCTATTCGCGCGCCGACGCCGAGGAACGCAAACGCCTTTTCGGATGGGAGATCGTGGAGGATGCGGCCCGCGGTTATCGCCGCGTGGTTCCGTCGCCGGAACCGATTGACATCGTTGAACTGGAGGTCATTCGAAATCTGTTCGGGCAAGGTGTGCTGGTCATCGCCTGCGGAGGCGGAGGGATTCCTGTGGTCTGGAACAACGGGAGATTGCAAGGCGTCGAGGCGGTCATCGACAAGGATCGCGCCTCCGCGTGGCTGGCTTCACGCCTCGGCGTGGATCTATTTGTTATTTCTACCGACACCGACTGCGTGTATCTGGACTACAAGAAACCCACGCAGCGTCCGCTGCGGCACGCCAGCGCGGCGGAGTTGGACGAGTACGCAAGGGCTGGCCATTTCCCACCCGGGAACATGGGCCCCAAAATCGAATCCGTGTTGCGTTTTCTGCGCCAGGGCGGGAAGCAAGCTATCATTACTTTTAGTGAGAATCTGTGCCAGGCGGTCGTCGGATCTGCCGGCACACACATGTTCCCCGATCACGACCGTGCGGAAATCGAGCGCAACACAGGGCTCGAACTTCCGGTGGGAGGGCGCTAATGCCACAGCCGACTATCACCCCGCTCAAGCCAATCCAGCCTCCTGCTTCGGAATCGGTTCTGAGAAGCGGGATGCCATTGAAACACGTCGTCGAGTCTCAGCAATTCACTGTTCCCCTGCTCATGGAATTATTCGAGCGGTCGCGAGGCATGGAGCGCGTGGTGGCGCGCGGAGGCTCCCTCGACTACCAGCACCGCATCATGACCACGCTTTTTTATGCGCCTTCTACCCGCACTCGGCTCTCGTTCGAGGCCGCCATGCATCGCCTGGGCGGCAGGGTCTTGTCCACCGAGCACGCAGGTGCGTTTTCTTCGGAGATCGAAGGTGAGCAGGTGGAGGACTCCATCCGGATCATCAGCGGCTATTCGGATGTGATTGTCATCCGGCACTCCGACGAGGACGGCGCACGCCGGGCGGCGGAAGTCTCGGCGGTCCCGGTGATTAATGCAGGGGATGGCAATGGTGGGCAGCATCCGACCCAAGCTCTGCTCGACCTGTACACGATCTATCGGCAGCGTCCGCTGGATGGCCTCAGCGTGGCCATCATTGGCGAGTTGGACAAGGGCCGTACGGCGCGATCGCTGGCGTATCTGCTGGCCAAGTTTGAACGGGTAAAGATGTTCTTCGTCAGCCCGCCGCAACTCCAGATGAAGCCGGACATCTTGGAATATCTCGACGAGCACGGCGTCCGCTACGAACTGGAGTCGGACATTGACCGGGTGATTGGCGAAGTGGATGTGGTTTACCAGACTCGAATCCGGCCCGAGCGCGTGCGAGACGTGACCGGCCTCAAGCGTTATGCCATCGATTCGACCGTCGTGCAGCGCATGAAGCCGGACGCGCTAATCCTTCATCCGCTGCCCCGCACGGTCGAGTTAGACAAGTCGGTCGATGCCGATCCCAGAGCCTTGTATTTCCGCCAGGCCATGAATGGGCTTTATGTACGGATGGCACTGTTGACCATGCTGTTGGACAAGGAGCAGGCAGTGGGGAGTGCTTGGTGGTAGGGAACAAGTGGTAGGGAGGAAGATGACCGCGAAGTGCTCGCCAGCTTTTACCAGCTATCTCATGAATGGTCTTTGGAAGGGCACGGCTTCAGCCGTGCCACTCCGGCCAACAAAAATGCGGGCTTTAGCCCCTGGGGTCCGGCAGTTTACTCCTTCGGTTCATTATGGGATAGCTTCTAGCAACCCGGGCAAAAGGAACTTATGACAACGGAACTTATAGAAAAATCTATGCGTACAGACTACTTCGTTGAACTCGAAAACCTGTATGGAGCTCATAACTATCATCCGCTCGACGTGGTGATTGAGCGTGCGGAAGGCGTGTGGTTGTATGACGTCGAGGGCAAACGCTACCTCGATTGCCTGGCGGCGTATTCCGCGGTGAATCAAGGACACTGTCATCCCAAGATTCTGCAAACTCTCAACGAGCAGGCCCGGAAAGTCACCCTGACCTCGCGCGCATTCCGCAACGAGCAACTCCCTCTGCTCTGCAAAGAACTCCACGACCTGACCGGCTTCGACATGGCGCTCCCCATGAACTCCGGCGCGGAGGCCGTCGAAACCGCGGTCAAGACGGCTCGCAAGTGGGGCTACAAGATCAAGGGCATTCCTCAGGACAAAGCCGAGATCATTGTCTGCGCCAATAATTTTCATGGCCGCACCATCACCATGGTGAGCTTCTCCACCGACGAACAATATCGCGATGGCTTCGGCCCGTTCACTCCGGGGTTCAAAGTCATTCCCTTCGGCGACGCACTCGCCCTCCGCGAAGCCATCACTCCCAACACGTGCGCCTTTCTGGTAGAACCCATTCAGGGCGAGGCTGGAATCGTCATTCCGCCCGCGGGATTTCTCCGGGAAGCGGCGGAAATCTGCCGCCAGAATCGGGTGCTGCTGATGGCGGACGAAATTCAGTCCGGCCTGGGACGAACCGGCAAGCTCTTCGCCTACATGCACGAAGGAATCACGCCCGATGTGTTGATCATTGGCAAAGCGCTAGCCGGCGGCTTCTATCCGGTCTCGGCGATACTCGCGTCGCGAGAGATTCTTGGCGTGTACAAACCCGGCGACCACGGCAGCACCTTCGGCGGCAACCCCATGGGCTGCGCCATCGCCCGGACCGCGCTGCGCGTCCTCATCGAGGAGAAAATGGTGGAACGTTCCGCCGAGCTAGGCGCTTATTTCCTGACCCTGCTGCAAACGTTGCGCAGCTCCGACTTGAAAGAGGTGCGCGGCAAAGGCTTGTGGATCGGCATCGAACTTCACGGCCTCGCGCGTCCCTACTGCGAAGCGCTCAAGGAAGAAGGAATCCTGTGCAAGGAGACGCACGACCGAGTGATTCGCATCGCGCCCCCGCTCATCATCAGCCGTCAGGAGATTGACTGGGCCTTTGAGCGAATCGCGAAGGTGATTCAGAAGCATTGATTCAGAAGCATTGATTCAGAAGCAACGATAGGACCGGCCTTCGGGGCGCTGAACGCCGGGGCTTCGTTATTATCGGACCGTAATCCCATTCCGGGGATGAATTAACTCCTCGAATGGCAGCCCCAATTCGATCCCTCAATCCCCCACAGTGTCAATCTTGAGGTCCAGTCTAAAACCCTTTTTCCACCCAGCTTTTCCGCGCTTCCCCGGACTGGAAAGCAGCCTGCCACGGACCGTTTCCGATGGCGAATTTCCTAAGCTCTAGCAAAATCGATAAACCCACGCTGCACATCAGTCCGTGTAAGCTTTGCGCGCAGCTTGTCGCCCACGTGCAACCCCTGCGCTCCCTGTGCCAGCAATCCTTCGATGTGCGGCTGAAGAACGCGAACAAACGTTCCCTTCGGAGTGACTCCGGTGACCATGGCGTCGAAGGTTTGACCCACCCGATGGCTCATCGCCACGGCGGCCAACCGCTTCGACATTTCGCGCTCCACTTTTCGCGCTGCATCTCCTTTCTGTGTGCAGTTCGTGGCGATGCCAGCGAGTTCGTCGTCGGAATAGGGCCCGGGTTTTCCGTCGAGCAAATTCTTGATCAGCCGTTGCGTGACGATGTCCGCAAAGCGCCGGTTGGGCGCGGTCGAGTGCGTGTAATCCTGCACGGCAAGTCCGAAGTGTCCCTGCTCGGTATCGCCCGGACGCTCCAGAACATATTTCGCCCGGTCCAATCAGCTTGATGACCGCAAGCGAGAGGTCGGCGAAGTGATCGGGATCGGCGGCTTTGCGCTTCAGAAGAAAATCGTTGAGCGCCTTGGAATCGGCCTGTGCGGGCAGCTTTTCACCCTGCGCCGCCGCCAGCCGCACGATGCCGTCCCAATGCTCGGGAGTTTTCACGATGCGGCGCAGAGAAGAAACTTCTTCCAGCAGCCGCGCCACCACGCCGTTGGCCGTGATCATGAAGTCCTCGATCAACTCGGTGGCCCGATTCTTCTCTTGTTTCACCACATCGACAACCTGCTGGTTGAGCACCACCGGATGAACTTCGCTGGTGTCAATGTTCAGCGCGCCATGCTCGTAGCGCAGCTTCTTGAGCGCCTGGGCAACTTCGTCCTGCCGCTTGAGCTGCGCCTGCAGTTCCGACAACGCGGCCACTTTTGGCGGAGCCGCCGCCGTGCCTTCCAGCCATGCCCCCACCGCTCCGTAAGTGAGCTGTGCCTTGTTGCGAACGATGGCCCGATACACGTCGCTTGCGCTGATCGAGCCGCCGGCATTGACCACGAATTCAATCACTACGCTCGGCCTGTCCACGTTTTCGAGCAGAGAAGACGCACCTGTCGAGAGCTCTTCCGGCAGCATTGCGAAATTGCATATCCCGGTATAGACGGTGGTCGCCTCCTTGGCCGCATGCTGATCGATGGGAGTGCCCTTGGCGACAAAAGCATCCACATCGGCGATGCCCACCATCACCTTGACGTCGCCATTGGGTAAGCGTTCGGCGACCTCGATCTGGTCGAGATCCTTCGAGGTATCGTTATCGATCGAAGACCAAAGCAGGCCACGCAGATCCCGGACCTTATCGGAAGCCGCCAGTTGCGACGGATGAGCGCTGATATCCGCCAGTTGTTGCCGGGTCGCGGGCGGAAAATCTGGCTCGAAACCCTGTGCCAGCATGACCTGCCGCGCCATTGCCTGAAGATCGAGAGAAGAAGGCCGAGAGTCGTTCATTACGCCCCGCTTTCAGGGAAGATTAGTTTGAGAAGGCTAACATGAATCCTGATTTTCCTTCGTGAACCTTAGTGCCCTTAGTGGTTATCGCTTTTCCCCTGTGTGGCTCCGTGCCCCCTGTGGTTAAGCCTTTGACTTTGAGGCCGCCAGTTCGTGATATTGTAATAGCAGTAGCTGCGTCTTCCTCCGATTGGATCGATTCCCGCAGTTCCCTAAACATCATGATTTCAGTCAGCAATGTGTCCATGCGCTACGGCGCCAAAGTTCTGTTTGACGAAGTTTCCACTGGCTTTATTCCGGGGAAACGCTACGGCCTTACCGGCCCCAACGGGGCGGGCAAATCCACGTTCATGAAGCTTCTGACCGGTGAACTCGAACCGCAGAAGGGGACCGTCGTCCGCCCGCGGAAGCTCGGCGTTTTGAGCCAGGATCAATTCGCCTTTGATCGCTATCGCGTGATCGACGTGGTCATCATGGGCAACCGGCGCTTGTGGGCCGCTCTCGAAGAACGCGAAATCATTTACGCGAAGCGTGAGATGACGGACGCGGACGGTATGAAACTCGGCGAACTCGAAGGCATCGTCGGCGAGGAAGATGGCTACACCGCCGAGAGCGACGCTGCGATTCTTCTGCAGGGCCTCGACATTCCCGACGAGATGCACGAGCGGAAAATGTCTGAGCTGCCGGGCGGACAAAAAATGCGCGTACTGCTGGCGCAGGCTCTGTTCGGACATCCGCAGGCGCTGTTGCTCGACGAGCCCACGAACCACCTCGATCTGGACTCGATCCACTGGCTGAAGACTTTTCTGAATCAATATGAGGGCGTGCTGATCGTGATCTCGCACGACCGTCATTTCCTCAACGGCATTTGCACCCACATTGCCGACATCGATTACGAGACCATCATTACTTACACCGGCACTTATGACGACATGGTGGTCGCGAAGACGCAGATTCGCTCGCAGATTGAATCGCAAAACGCCCAGCGCGAGAAGAAGATTGACCAGTTGAACGAGTTCATCGCACGCTTCGCCGCCGGAACCCGCTCCAGCCAGGTGCAGTCGCGGCGCAAGGAAGTCGAGCGCTTGCAGGTCACGGAGCTGGCGCGGTCCAACATCCAGCGTCCGTATTTGAAGTTCGAGCAGAAGCGGCCCTCCGGCAAACAGATTCTCGAAATCGAAGGCGTCACGAAGTCGTACGAAGAAACGAAAGTGATTTCCGACTTCACGGCGAGCGTGCTGCGCGGGGAAAAAATCGCGCTGATGGGTCGCAACGGTTCCGGCAAGACGACTTTGGTGAACGCGCTGCTTGCCAACTCGCCGACGGTTTCGGAATCGGAACTGCGAAAAACCAACGGCTACCATGGTCCCTTTGTGGACGGCGGAAAAGTTATCTGGGGTCACGAAGCGGCGGTGGGATATTTCGCCCAGGATCACAAGGCGCTAATCGAGCCCGGCATCAAGGTTCTGGAGTGGCTCCATCAATGGGATCCGTCCGCATCGACCGAAGAGATCCGCGGCTTGCTGGGCCAGATGCTGTTTCCTCGCGATGACGCCGAGAAGCGCACCGACATACTCTCCGGCGGAGAGGCGGCGCGGCTGCTCTTCTGCAAACTGATGCTGCAGAAGCCGAACGTGCTCGTGCTCGACGAGCCGACCAACCATCTGGATCTCGAATCGATCAATGCCCTCAATATTTCGCTGCAGCGCTACCCCGGAACGGTACTGCTGGTCACACATGACGAGGATCTGATTGATGAAGTCGCGACTAGGATTTGGCACTTCGAGGGCACCCATGAAATCACCGATTTCAAAGGCGTATATGGCGAGTACGAGGCCGTTCTCGCCTAACAGGCCGCTGGGAACCAGCCCCGGAGGGGCGAACTAGCTTAGCCCAGCGCTTCAAGCGCTGGGAAGTGTGGAGGATATGAGTCAAGTCCCGGCGGGATGGCCCAGTGCTCTAGAATACACTTTAGGCGGTGCGCATCGAAAATCCAGTTTTTCCGCGGCCTTCCAAGGGCTCGCCCTCGACCAGCTAGCTACTTACTCTTCACGCCCTTGTGAACGATAGACAGAAGCGAACCTTTCTTCGCTTTCTTCTTTGCGCTCGGTCGCTTGCGAGATTTGGAAGAAGCACCGACGATGTCAGCGACGCTAGTGCTCTCCAGTATCTTCGCCGCAGCGTCGCGCACCTCCAAAAACACACTATAAAGAGCGCGATGGTCGGGATCGGTGACGATCAGGCTACGGAGCTGATCCGCATCCCCAAAGGGTGCGAGCGGCCCGTCCACCAGACGAATAATCTCGCTAAGCTTGATCTCCGCAGGCGCGCGCCGCAACCGGTAGCCGCCCTTCGCGCCCCGAACGCTCTCCACGATGCGGGCGTTCTTGAGTTCCAGCAGAATCAACTCAAGAAATTTCTCCGGCAGGTCGCTCTCCATGGCAATGTCTCGTATCTTGACGGTTTCAGTACCGTATCGGCGGCCTAGGGTCGTGATCGCTTGCAGCGCGTACAGCCCTTTTTGCGAGATCTTCAATCTTGAATCCTTTCCAACTGCTGTCTGGGATTCTCGGCT
>Ga0209517_10000943_pt1 | contig 46893 bp, 44 predicted proteins | sample PeaSoiMetSII2010_FD_187695 | JGI IMG/M metagenome (GOLD analysis project Ga0209517, IMG submission 187695) | Peat soil microbial communities from Weissenstadt, Germany - SII-2010 (SPAdes) (version 2) | ecosystem: Environmental > Terrestrial > Soil > Wetlands > Peat | place: Germany...
GCCCTTCTTTGCAAGCTGCTTGGTGATCGCTGCGGTAAGGGTTGTCTTGCCATGGTCAATGTGACCAATCGTCCCGACGTTCACATGTGGCTTTGTCCGCTCGAACTTCTTCTTAGCCATTGCCCTTTCTCCTGAAAGATTCCGATATTATTAGGCAAAAATGTTTAACAGGCTACGTTTTCAAGGGTCCCAGATAGTACCGGCTCAACCGCTCGAACTTGAAAAAAATACTCATGGAGCCCACGATCGGGATCGAACCGATGAACCTCTTCCTTACCAAGGAAGTGCTCTACCAACTGAGCTACGTGGGCTTTCGAGATTGCAGCCAGACAAGAAGATTGCTGAAGGTCCATAGCGAGAAGGGAACAGGGGTTCATCTGGAGCTGATCGACGCCCCGGCCGGAATACTCCCGGCTTCCCAGACTCAACGTATGTAGTACCAACGACAATGACTCGCTTACGGCTGCCACTATCTCCTACATTTCATATGTGGTGGTGAGGGGAGGATTCGAACCTCCGAAGGCTACGCCGGCAGATTTACAGTCTGCTCCCTTTGGCCGCTCGGGAACCTCACCTGGAAAAAGCCCGCTTCCAGGCCGTGAATCCAAGTAAGCTTTTCTAGATAGCATGTACGAAAATGAAAAGCAACCCCTTGTTTTCAAAAAATCGAAGCGAAAGAGCGAAAGGTTAAATATCACATCCCGGACCGGGAGTGAAGTGTGAAAAGTATGCAGATTCTCCTGTGACCGGGCGTTGAAAAAAGAACCCGGGTTCGAAGTGCTCGACTGTCTGGTCCGCTATTGCCCCGCTTTTACCCTGGCTATCCCCTGGTCTATCAATGAGGCGGAGGGGTAGTCACCGGGCGCCTTGGACGCAAGCTGGTACATCTCGGCGGCCTTATCCAATTCTTTTTTACTTTCTAAAATTCTGGCCAGGTTCCAGTTGGCCTCACGCTCGAACTCCGGCAAACCGAGTTGTTTAAGACTCGTCCATACCCTGACGGCCTCATCGGCTTTCCCGTCCGCCTCGTAAGTGTAACCAAGCTGATACATGATCAGAGGCTTTAGACTGGCAGGGGCAAGGCGGAGGGCTTCTTCACCGGTTTTTGCGGAATCCGCGTAGCGCTTCGTCTCGAAAAAAGCCTTCGAAAGCTCTATCCTGGCGTCCAGTGCCGGCGCCGTATCTTTGTGTTCGGAAACAAACTTCTCCAGCTCCGGTATAAGCTTCTCCCAATCAGCGGAACTCCCCTGTCCTTGCGCGGGCACACTTGACACAAGCAGCCCATACTCGGACCGGGCGCTCGCCTCCTTCGAACGATCGTGGGCACTGTATCCCCACACCCCTACGACCGTAAACAGGATAGCGGCCCCTGCGCTAATGACCAGAGCGTAATTCTTATCGGCCCACTTCCTGGCTTTCTCGAAACCGGTTTCCTGCGGCTGCACCAGCTTTTGCACTTTCTTGATCGGCTTTATCTTTTTTGCGCCCAAATGCTGCTCCTCTCTGCAAATAGGAAGAAGCAAGCAGCAGGGAGCAGGCGGGCGGTTTTCTCCCCGCTCCCCGCCGCTCGCTTCCCCAATTATTCAATATTTTGCACCTGCTCCTTGAGCTTTCCGATCTCCGCCTTCATCCGGACCACCGCCTGCACGGTATCGAGGTCCGTGGTTTTCGAACCGATCGTGCTCGCTTCGCGGTGAAGTTCCTGGATAAGAAAATCGAGCCTTCGCCCGTCGGCCGGCTTCTCACCGGACAAAATGGACAGGAGCTGTTCGATGTGGCTTCCAAGCCGGACGATCTCCTCGTTAATGTCCGAGCGGTCGACAAGAAATGCTATCTCCTGCATGAGCCTGTTCTCGTCGAGTTCGGCGCCTCCGAGCAGTTGCTTCATCCGCTCCTGCAGCCTGGTCTTGTATTCTTCGATCACGGCCCCACGGCGGCCTGTCACCACACCAAGATCATCTCTTAGCGCCGAAATCCTTTCCATTAAATCCCGGAGCAGCGATTCGCCCTCAACTGCCCGCATCCGGAGCACCTGATCCAGCGCCTCGGACATTGCCGATGATATGATTCCCCTGATAGCTTCGGGATCTATAACTGCCTCAGTGGTCTGATAGATATGCGGGATCCTCAACAGATGATCGAGCAGAGGTTGCTGCGAAGGCACGATCTGGCGCTGAATCTCCTGGAGCTGCGACCAGTAGTATCTCGCGAGCTCCGGGCTGATATGAGGCGCCTTTTGCGTGATATCGGTACTGTCTATCTGAACCGATGTATCGATCCTGCCTCTGCGCATTCTATTGGCGATCAGCTTCCTGCAAAGATCCTCGAACTCAAAGAAGTTTTTCGGCATGCGAACGGAAATGTCGAGCTGTTTGGCATTAAGAGCCCGTATTTCAACGCTGACCGTATAGCCCGCACCTTCCTTACGGCTCCGTCCAAAGCCGGTCATACTCAATATCAAGATGAACTCCTCTAAAGATTCGTAATTCGTAATTGCTCTATAAGAGCGCGCATCCCGGAAACCGAAATCTGGCCGGGCGCCGTCGCGGACTGGCCCTCGAACTGCGCATATGTCCAGGGACTGCCCAGAAATATGCTCACAAGCCTGGTCCACTTGCCTGCCGGCCCCATGCAAAACGCGATCAGGTCGATGCCGAACTCTTTTTCGGCCAAAGGAATCAGCTCCAGCACCCTGAGGTTATCTTCGCCCGACTGCGCAAAGGTCACCATTTTCAAGGCATCGGCCCCGGTCTTTTGCAAGATTTCCAGCTTTTGATGCAAAATTTTCCTGGAGGGGGTCCCGGAAGGACTGTGCCACGAAACCAGCACCTTGGCTCCGGCCTGCCGAAAGCGGTCAATATAGTCCATATCCGCGTCGTGTTCGAGATCTATCCATTCTGCGCCGGATTTGGCAGCTTCCTCGAGCAAGCTCAAACGGAGGTCCTCCCGGCCGTCAAAGTCGCCCATTTCCCGAACCGGCCTGTTTGTGGCTATTATCGGCAGCCGGGGCCTCACCCGCAAAGCGGTTAAAAAAGATTCCATCTCCCCGGCCGGACATCGAGTGGCGAATTTGTCCATTCGCCACTCCACAAGATCGGCCTCAGCGTGGTTGAGCCATCCCGGGAATTCTTGAGAGGAGCATTCGACGAGACACCCGCAGACATAGCACTTCAGGCTTTTGGCTTTTTCCTTTTGCCTTTTGCCATCACCCCCGCTCATGCCCGCCTCCGGAATAATCGCGGCCCATTCGCATCTTTTCCTTCTCGATCCGAAAAGGCCGGGTGGGATCGCTTTTCGGATAAGAGCCGAGAATCTTATAAAAGGTCACGTTTTTTGCCAGGCTGTCCAAAGCCGCCCGGACGTTGTCATCCTCCCGGTGGCCTTCTATATCCGCATAAAACAAATACTGCCACGAAAAAAACTTGTTCGGGCGCGATTCGATACGGGTAATATTGGTTGACGAAAGGGCGCCAAGGGCGGCGAGCAATGATCCGGGTCTGTCGGATACCGCAAATAGCAGCGATGTCTTGTCGTCTCCGGTCGGCTGATTGGAGCAGTTTCCAAGCGCCAGGAAACGGGCAGTGTTTCCTGGCACGTCTTCGATCCGCTCGGCAAGGATCCTCAGTCCGTAACGCTGGGCCGCATAGAGATTGCAAATTGCCGCTCCGTTCGGGTCTTCCTTTGCGGACAGGGCCGCCCGCGCCGTGGAAGAGCACTCGGAGTGTTCCGCCTGGCCGGCATTTTCAAGCAGCCATCTTCGGCACTGTTCAATGGCATGCGGCGGGCCGTAGACACGCTTTATGTCTCTCGGGTCCCGAACGTTTCCGCAAAGATAATGCGCGATCTCCAGGTAACATTCGCTGATTACCCGCACCTCGCGTTCGTACAGGAGATCCAGGCTGTGGCCGGCCCCACCATGAAGCGAGGTCTCGATCGGGATCACCGCCAGGTGCGCCTTGCCTTTTAGAAAGCTGTCGAATACCTCCTCCAAAGACCCACAGGGCATATAAGAGGCTGAATGGCCAAATAGCGATATCGACGCGAGGTGGGAAGGCGTCCACTCAGGACCGGGGAACGCAACCTGTAGCCTGTACTGGATGAGCCGCGAAGCGGCAAATATTTCGCGGTAGATGGAACGCAGCGATTCTTCCGACAATGGGCCCTGATTCAATTTCGACAGCCGCCTGGAAATAATCTGTTCGCGTTCCGGGTGAAACAGCGGCAACCCCCCGGATGCTTTTATCCGGCCTACTTCAATGGCAAGCTCCATCCGCCTGTTGAGAAGCCCGAGCAGCTCCGAGTCTATGCCGTCGATTTCCTCCCTTATGTTATCGAGATTTTCATCCACTTTTGTTCAACCTGAGAGTTTTGAGTTTTGAGTTTTGAGTTCTTTTCTCCGCGCCCCTCCTAACCGCCGATCGAAAACATAGGCCGGGAGATGCACTTCCGGAAAACCGGGTTGCTCAGTTGGTGTTTCTCCGGTTTTTTGTTTATGGCCACGAGCATTTCGGCGGCAATCTCTTCGTTTGAGGCGCCTTGTCGCAATAACCCCCGCAGATCGATTTCATCACTTGAGAAGAGGCAGGTCCTCAGTTTTCCATCCGCTGTTACCCTAAGCCGGTTGCAGCTAGGACAAAAATGGTCTGAGACCGGGCTTATTATTCCGATTTTCCCCGGAGCACCCTTGAACCTGTAATGGAGGGCCGGACCGTTGCTCTCGCCCGCGCCGGATGGCTCAAGAGGCCCAACACGGCTCAACCGCTCAAGGATTTCAGAGGCCGGTATAAAAAGTGCCTCATGGTCGAGCTGCCGGAAAGGCATAAACTCGATGAAGCGGACATCAAACGGGAAACGAAATGTCAGACGCGCCAAATCTTCGATCTCGTCGTCATTAACCCCGCACATGATTACAGCATTCAATTTGACGGGTGAAAAGCCCGCCCGATGAGCGGCCATAATTCCAGCCCACACCCGGCTGAAAAGATCCTGCCTCGTGATTGCCGCAAACCTCTCAGGTTTCAAAGTATCAAGGCTGACATTAATTCGCCTGATACCCGCCGCGAGAAGCCCTTCGGCGAACTCCGAAAGCAGAACGCCGTTTGTGGTAAGACTCAGGCTCCTCAAGCCCTGCACCTTCGAGATGCTCTCGCACAAACTGAGTGCGTCCTTTCTGACCAGGGGCTCTCCGCCAGTGATCCGTACCTTTGATATCCCCATCGAGATCGCGATGCCCGCAAGCCTTACGATTTCTTCGTAGCTCAGAATTTCCGAGTGGTCAAATTTTGGGACTCCGCTCGCCGGCATGCAGTAGGAGCAGCGAAGATTGCACCTGTCAGTAATCGACAATCTTAGATAATCGATCTTTCTGTGGAAAGAATCGGTAGGCGGAGCGGGCATTCAAATTTTCCTGTCTGCATTGATGTTTTTTAACTTTTCGAAGCCGGTTATTTCATAACATGGCCGGATAAGCTTTTATAAAACATAATAAAGGGAAATAAAACACTCTTGACTTTGACTTTTCACTGTGATTTATGACTGACCAGTCCGTATCAAGAAAAGGGGCCGACTTTGTCGCTAAAGTATCCAGACCAGCAGAATCTGAGCGCAATTGTGAAGAAAATGGCACTGGCCGGGAACAGGCAGGCGTTATTCGATGCAATTGACCGGGAGATGGCAGGTTCATCTCCTGAAACGCTCACCGAAGAATTTTCGCGCTGGTTGCTCCAAATGCGTGGGACTTTGCGGACCGGGCCTCTTCATGACAAGATCAGCCTTTCGGTTCTGATCGAAGCCCTAGAGGAGGTCGCCCAAAAAAAAGGCATACCTGCCTCTCGCTTCTACCCGAGCCTGCTGGAGAAAATTCTGATCGAAGAGCCTGCTCCGCTCCTGCCCAAGCCCGGCGCCAAAGAGAGGATCCTCGAGGCTGCCCTGGAGGTTTTTTCTCTTAAAGGTTTTCATCCGGCTACGATGGACGAGATAGCTGAGAAGGCCGGCGTTGGCAAAGGGACCCTTTATCGCTATTTTGAAACCAAGGAAAAGCTCTTTGCCGAACTGGTGCGCCTAAGGCTCGATGAACTCGGGAAGAAGGCCGGTTGCGAAATAGACAACCAGGATGACGTGCTCACGATGATTTCCAAGTACATCCGGAACTATTTCGAATTCTTCGACCGAAACCAGCAACTCTACAAGCTGATCATCCAGGAACAGCTCGATCTGAGTGAACATTCCTCGGGGGAGTACTTCAGAAGGGTCATGAAGTCCATTCCGAATCTCAAAAGGAAAGTCTACGAAGGCACGCAACAGGGGATCCTCAAAGATGTGGACTTTCAGACCGTCTTCTACGGGACCATGGGCTTTGCACACGGAGTAATACAAAAGTGGCTTGCCCGGGACTGTTCCTACCCGCTCGTAGAGGAGCTTCCGCGAGTACTGGAGGTTTTATTTCATGGATTTGTCAAAGACGACAAAAGAATTCAACGCAAAAACTGACTTGACCAGGAGGGTTTAAATGAGCATCACAACGGAAGAGACCAAAATTATTGACATTATCGCAAACCAGCTCGGGGTTGATAGAGATATGGTGACCTCGCGCGCAAATATAGTTGACGACCTGGGGGCTGATTCCCTTGACGTTGTGGAACTGGTAATGGCGCTCGAGGAAGCCTTCGATACGGAAATACCCGATGAAGATGCCGAAAAGATTCGCACGGTTCAGGATATTTTCGATTATTTAAAAACTAAGGCTGCAGCCTGAGACAGTAGCGGGGAGCGGGAAGAAACACTTTCTTTCCGCTCCCCGCTTCCTGCTCCTTCCTGCTTCCCGCTTCAGGATTTTAATTGAGTGACTTCCAGGTTCTTGCCTCTGTCGAGCGGGTGGTTTCTCAAAGCCGCTCGGTAATATTTCATCCAGACCGTATAGGCCCCGCAATATTGAAATGGGCAGATACACTCCGTCCATCTCCGTCATGGGAACATCCCTGCCATTTCTTTGACGATACGCAGGAAAGCGTTCGCTGGATTTTTACCCTCGACGTTTTAAACCACTGTTTCTGGCCCGACCCGGGCGAACCGGTCTGGACAGTCATCTACAAAGACAAACCTCACTCCGGGTACTGGGGTCTTGCTGCAAGTCTAAAACGGGCACTGGAGCAGGGCTTCCCTATAACAGATCCTCATTTCCTCTCCACTGTGGGCTCATCGGAGCTTGACAAAATTTTTTCCGGCCTTGGCACGATCCCGATGTTTGAAGAAAGGCTGAAAAACCTCCGGGAGGCGGGCCGGATTATACTCTCGGAACTGGGGGGAGACATAATGTCCCTGTTCGATGCCGCGTCGGGCAGCGCCCTCCGTCTGGTGAAGGCGATTGTCTCTCATTTTCCGAGCTTTCGCGATGAGGCCAGGTACGGAACTCAAAGAGTTTACTTCTGGAAAAGAGCACAGATTTTTGCCTCTGACGTTTTCACGGCGTTTCAAGGCGGCAAATGGGGGAAGTTCCACGACAACGACAGGCTCACCGCATTCGCCGACTACAAGCTTCCCCAGGTGCTCAGGGAACTTGGCGTTATTTCATATAGTGCGCAGCTTGAAGCCAGGGTTGACTCAATACAATTTCTTCAACCGGGCTCCGAAGAGGAAGTCGAAATCCGGGCAATGACCGTATGGGCGGTCGAGGAACTTAGAAAGGGGTTCGAAGATTTAGGACGCAAACTTACGAGTCCCCGAATCGATAACTGGCTCTGGCAGTTGGGCCAGGAGGGCGCCTTCCGCAAACGCCCGTACCACCGATGCCGGACGATTTTTTACTGATTGAATTACAAAATCGAATTCCGCTCGTAGCGCCGCCTTCCATGTCGAAGGTGATTGGTGCACAAAGACATTTTTACGTGATACGAACAAAGCCGCCGTGGAAGCCTGCGCTACCGCCGGGACAGTTTCACATTGATTAAAATCCTCTTGTAAATTCCCGAATAAAGTGTGATTAAATAAATTTAGCGTCAAAACCGCTCCGTTCCTGCCGCTGGCAATAACTCAAGGGCGTGGGAAGGTCTATCTTTTGCATGGCTAATCCGATCCAGTGCGTAGACGAGAGCACTCAATCTTATGAACCTGGGATTCGGGAGGAAACAATATGAAAGAGAGCAAACGTAGAATTGCCATTTGCTCCCTGTGTCTGCTTGTGTCACTTTCTGCCCCTGCATTCGCACAGCAAAAATTGCAAACCCAACCGGAACAGTCTTTGTCAAAGACTGAGATCAAGGCTCGCGCGGCGGAGACCAGGCGGGCGCAATTGAACCAGGACCTATTTGCGGCTATTGACGCGCAGGTAGCCGGGACTGTTCTCAAAAAGCTCGCCTCGGGCGCTGATGTCAACGCCAGGGACCGTGAAGGAATGACCCCGCTGATGCACGCCGCCCTTTCCGGAAACCCGGATTTGACCCAATTGCTTCTTCGCAAGGGCGCTGCTGTAAATCCGTACGACGGTTTCGGAGTGACAGCACTCATGCAAGCGGCTTGGGCCGGCCATGCGCAGGTGGTTGAGATACTGCTTGCCCAGGGTGCGGACCCCAATTTCCAGACCGTCCTGGAATTCCCCAGGCTCAAGAAAGCGGGAGCCACCGCTCTGATGGGAGCCAGCATGAACGGTAACCTTGAAGTGGTAAAACTCCTTCTTGACGGCAATATTCGAGTAAATCAGCAGGATGCTGAAGGTCAGACCGCCCTTATTCACGCTTCCCAGGGTGGGTACGCGCAGATCGCCGGCCTTTTGATTTCCAAAGGCGCTGCAACGGAAATACAGGACGAGTTCGGCAGAACGGCGCTTACGGTTGCGACGATCTACGGCCAGTATGATGTGGTTTGCGTTCTGGTCTCAGCCGGCGCAAACGTGCACACCAAAGACTTCAACAATATGAAGCCCATTGTTTACGCCTCCGCTCTTGATCGTGGCCAGATTTACAAGTACCTTGAGGCGGCGATGGCCAGGAAGCCTTAGGCGTCCAGGCCGGCAGGGATCGAGCCCCGCCCCCTGGGAGGTGAATCGAAAATGGACGTTTTCAAAGGCAAGGAGAGAAGGCGCGCCCAGCGATTCAAGGTTGAGTGGACCGGTACGCTTACGTGTCTTTTCCCGAACTACGAAGAAGATGTCGAGGTAATGGTGAGGGAAGTCTCGACAACCGGCGCGAGTCTGGAATTGAAGTCGCTCAAGGTCGGCCCCCATCATCTGGTGACCGGCAGCGAAACGAGCCGGTTTACTTTGAAAGTCGCCCTGCCCACCGGGGCCCTCTGGACACCGGTCAGAATAGTTTGGTACAGCACTGAGCAGGAGAGAGCCACATTTAAAGTGGGTGTGATGTTTCTGAAAACATCCGAGGAGCACCGGTCGGCAATCGAGAAGCTTCTGGCCGATGTTGCGCCCGGCACTTTCGTTCTCTGAGGAGCACAAACCGGGAATGTATCGCGCCAAAGATTTTCAGGCGATAATGATGGATCTTGACGGTACGCTTCTCGATACCCTTCAGGACCTCGCCGATTCAATGAACGACACTCTCAGAAGTTTCGGATTTCCCGTCCATCAATTGGAAAAGTACAAGTATTTTGTCGGCGACGGTATGACCAATCTCGTCATTCGATCCCTTCCGGATTCGGCGAAAACCGACGCTGGCCTGATATCGCGCTGTCTTGAAGTGATGCGTAAAAATTACGGGCGCAACTGGAATGTGAAAACCCGGCCCTACCCCGCAATCCCGCAGCTTCTTGACGCCCTGGCCGCCCGCGGCCTCAAAATGGCTATTCTTTCCAATAAGCCTCAAGACTTTACGCAGAAAGCGGTAGAAGGTCTTCTGCCGGCCTGGCGTTTCGACGCTGTGGTTGGAGAGAGGCCCCCTATCCCCAGAAAGCCCGACCCCTCTTCAGCTCTAGAAATCGCCAACCGGTTCGGAATCGAACCAGCCGGCTTCCTCTACCTCGGCGATACCTCCACCGACATGAAAACCGCAAATGCCGCCGGGATGTATGCGGTAGGCGCGCTTTGGGGATTTCGTCAGGCCGAAGAACTCGTCGAAAGCGGCGCCCAAAGGCTCATCGCCAAGCCCTCCGAACTGCTTGAACTGCTGTGACGTAGAACGGAAGCGGGAAGCGAGCAGCTCCCCGCCCTCCGCTCCTCCTTTACAAAATCTCCCATACAGTATCGGCAATACCGATCGAGTGGGTAGCTTCGAACAAGCGGACCGATTCTTCAAAAGAGTGCTCGCTGATTCGCTTCTTGTACACGGTCGGAAGCGCGTTAAACATTGGAGCGAACGGCTGGTTGGCCTTTTTGATATTTCCGCCGCTATTGTTGGTTTCCACAGCCCATTTGACGATTTCCAGCCAGAGTTCATCAGGGATGCCCCGGTAGGGGCGCTTGACGTACTCCTTGCTCTCCGTGGTTATACAATTGCCGCTCTGGGTCATCGCCATGCCGAAAGAGATATTCTGCCAAAGTGTCCCCACGTTGCCCTTCCGTATGCCATACTGAATAAATGAAGAAATCTTGTCAAGCGAAGTGCCGGTGATTCCGTGCTGCGCGATATCGACCGACCAGGGCTGGATTGCTTCCCATATAGCGCGGGTGAGGTCCAGTTGAATTCCCTCCTGAGAAGCACCGAAGTACGTGCCGTGAATGGAGCCGTTGTTGATGGCGAGAAGATCGGGACGTATTCCCCTCTTATCGAGTTCGCTGATAAACCACTTCGCCTCCTCGGGCTGTGTGAATCCTTCGGCGTTGCCGCTTTTGGCCCCGATTTCGCCAAGCTCGACCTCCAGGTTAAGGCCGGCCGCGATAATTGGTTTTGCCAGTTCCGAGGTCGCCTCCAGGTTGCTTTCATTTTCCATGTGGGAAGCATCTATGGCAAAGGAGGTAAATCCGGCCTCCATTTCTCGGGCCATCAGCGTTCTCACCGCTTCAACCTCTTCGGGCTTCTTTACCGTGATATGATCTCCATGGACTGCAAATGGCACATCCGTGTTTCCCAGCCGCTCATTTTCCTCGACAATGAATTCTGCAAAGCTTTGCGGGGTGAACTCGGTATAGCCAAGTTCGGATTTGGCTATTTCATACATAACGGGTGCCCTGCACGCCATCGAGGCAAGCACGATTCCTTCAACGGGCAGTCTGCACCGAATATTTGTCGCCATAATCATGCCGTTATGCTTCCTGGCCGCTTTTATCAGCGACTTTCCATTCACCAGGGGAACTATGCTGCCGGGGAATTTTTTTTTCACATTTTCAGGGCGCTTGTCCGCTCTTTTCATACTCATTTTTTCCTCCAGTGAGATAATGACCTCAATTCGGTTCGCTCAACCTTTACACGCCGACATTCATGTTTTATTCTTTTTCGGTAACTGTTCGAAAATCAAGTAATTTCACTCTGGAAATGTGGAAATTTACACAAACCTCTTCTCAACTTTATCGTAACAGGCCGAATCGCTTAACAAAGTAAGCTAGGCATCCAAACGTGAAAAAGGAAGGGACCAAAGCAACTTTGAAGTTTTAAGGGATTGATTTTCCCCGGATCGCAGGATCTATTGCCTGACCGGCCCGGCCGGCCGCGTTTTTGTGCTTGACGCGCGGAGGTTTCAGTATCAAAAAAGATGTTGATCTGGAATCCGAGAATATTTATTGTACGGCAATCGGTCCGAGACCATTTTTGAAACTGCATCACTACGGGGAAATAGGTTATGAGATTGAACAAGTTCGCGGGGCTATCGTTATTTATCATGTTTAGCCTCCTGTTTTGTTCCATTGTTCTTGCCGAAGAAGAAGAAAAAGAAGAAGTATTCGCGGCAACTGTTCAAAAATACGAGTATCGCATCCCGGACCTTACCGTGGTGGGATCTCCAAAGTGGTATAATATCAAACCGAAAGATACGCTGTTGGACATAGCGAGACGAAACGGCCTGGGCTTCAATTCGGTTGAACTTCTTTTTCCGAGAATGGATGCCTGGCTTCCGCCACAAGGCAAAAGGATTTTCGTTCCCACGTTCTGGGTGCTTCCACCCAGCCAGCATTACCAGCTTGTAATAAATATCCCCGAATTGAGGCTCTACTATTTCGATCAGCGCAGTTCGACCGTTCAGACCTATCCGATCGGAATAGGCGACGAGGGATGGGAAAGTCCGCTTGGGTCCTTTTTTATAAATGAAAAAAGGCCCAGTCCTGCCTGGTATGTTCCCGCTTCTCTCCAGGAAAAATATGGCATGGCCGTCATGCCGCCCGGTCCTGAAAACCCGCTGGGCGAATTCGTCATGAAGTTTTCGGCAGGCGCATACGGCGTGCACGGAACAGCGATGCCCTGGGGGGTCGGGCGGCTCGTAAGCCACGGCTGCATCCGATGTTATCCGGAACATATCCGTCTCCTCTATCCACAGGTGGCGCTTAAAACAAAGATCGAAATCATTTACGAACCGATCAAATTCGGCCGAAAAGACGGACGCATATTCGTGCAGGCCTATCCTGATGTCTATAAAAAGATTCCTGATTTTGCAAAATATGCATTCGATAAATTGGCGGCCTATCCCTTTGCAAAAGACGTGGATCAGAAGAAATTCATGGTGGCGATGAGTCTTCAAAACGGGGTCCCCACCGATGTGACCCGCAACGCCTACGACGAGGACGACTCGCTCAAGATGAGTGACATTACGCAATAACGGCTGAGGTCCTGTTCGATCTGCCCCCCCAAAGGCGGGCGACCAAGGAGTTCGCTTTCGACTTAAAAAAGGCATTATTCGATGTTTCGCACACCTTCAGTGTATATGGGCCAACACTTGGGTGAAATATTTCTTGATTTTGCAAAACAGGTGTCGTAGCATCTAGGGCGATTTCCTTTAGGGAGGTCGCATAGATGGTCTAATACACTGCAAAAAAGATCGATTGCGTCATTTTTGAACTTGAGAGGAGGTGGGACTGCAGCAGACATAATAAGGAGGATTTTGTGACTCACACGGTTTTTAATCTAATCGGTTTTAAGGAGGAAAGAGCATGAAGAGAATAGTGGCAGTATTGTTTGTTGTAGCATTGGCTTTCACGATGATCTCCGGTTGCGCCTGCAATGATGATTGCAAAAAATGCACGGAACTTTGCCAGTCAGCTCTGGATAAGGCTCAATCAATCGAGCAGTCATGTACAGCCAGCGCCAGAGCAGCCGAAGCTGCCGCAATGAGAGCTGAGAACGCCGCTCGCAGAGCAGAAGCAGCCGCTGACAAATGTGAAGCGATGTTCAAGAGACACCTGAAGAAGTAATTACCGCATTATTATCGGAATTAAAGGCCGGTGGAGTTCTACACCGGCCCTTTTTTTTCTTATCGCTCCATATCCGGCGCAGCTAATCTCTTCCTGAGTAGAAATTCATTCCACCCCGGCTTTATCAGGTCCTCTAGAACGCTAATATTTTCGAAGCCTGCAACACTGTAGAATTTCTGGGCACTAAGGTTGAAAGAGGATACCGTTGCCCACAGGTTTGCCGATTTATATCGGCCGCAAACCCAGTCGATTATCCGGCCCCCGGTTCCTTGTCCTCGAAAACCGTCGAAGAGGGCCATCAGTTCGATGAACGGCCCGAAAAGCCAGGGAGATCTCACCGACAAGACCCCTGCGATATTTCCCGATATCATTACGGCATAACGGTCGAGCGCCGGGTCTGATTGCACCAGATAGGCATCGAAGGACTCCGGATTGTATCCCATGGTCAGCCATGGGTCCATTGAACACAATATCATGCTTATCCCGCTCACATATTCGGCTCTGAGTGGCAAAAGAGATAAATGTTGCTCACCATCGGCAGTTGGTTTCATATGGTGAACACCATAACTTGAGGAGATGATGGTTGGATCAAACGCGTCTCCCTTTTTTAAAAGGGGGCGGCAGGGGGGGATTTTTCAGACTTATTTGTATTTTTTAACTTTTGCCTTTTAACTTTTGCCTTTTGCCTTGCCCAGGATAACTTGTTATCCGGGGCGCATGGGTCATCCCTTGAGTTGACCTGTCGCCCTGTCGAATTCCTCTTCCAGTGATTCTATTAGTTCCCTGACTGAAATGATTTGGTCTACCCGGTAGGCGTTTTGTCCCGCGAAAGCGAACCCGCCCTTTAGTTTCCCTTTCCTGGCGTTGGACAGGGCCATTGCGATACAGTAAGGGCTGTCAGTGCAGTTGCAGGATGAGATGCAGTGATAGGGGCATTTGAACGGTTTTTTGAGTCCCTTCTGAATGCTTTCGATAAAGTCGTTTCTTATGGCCCTGCCGGGAAGTCCGATCGGGCTGTTTATAATTATCAGGTCCTCTTCCTTGGCGTTTACATAGGCCTTCTTGAATTCGATATTGGCATCGCACTCGTGCGTCGCAACAAATCGGGTGCCCATCTGTACCCCTGCCGCACCGAGCTTGAGGAACTCGAGAATGTCGGCGCCGGTATAGATCCCTCCGGCTGCTATCACAGGGATTTTGATCCCGTTTTCCCGTTCAAAAAGGCTGACAGCCTCGACAACTTCAGGGATAATCTTTTCCAGCGAATATCTCGGATCGTCCAGTTGTTCAGCGCTGAAGCCGAGGTGGCCTCCAGCCAACGGACCTTCCACTACAAAGGCGTCCGGAAGCATGTTGTATCGCGTGAGCCACCTTTTGCAGATTATGCGAGCCGCCTTGGCCGAAGATATTATGGGAACCAGCTTGGTATTGACCCCTTCCTTCAGATACTTCGGAAGATCAAGCGGCAGCCCCGCCCCGGACAGTATTATGTCTATCCCCTCAGAGATCGAGGTTCTGACCATATCGGCGAAATTGGTCAGGGCCACCATAATGTTGACCCCAAGAACGCCTTTGCTGGCCTCTTTGGCTTTCCTGATCTCGTCGCGCAGCGTATTAATGCTTGATTCAAGATAGCCAAGGTCGTCATTGGGGCCGCAAACGCCTATCCCGGCAGCCGCGATTACCCCCACGCCTCCCTGGTTGGCTACAGCAGCCGCAAGACTCGAAAGAGACACCCCTATGCCCATGCCGCCCTGGATTATGGGAACCTTGGCGACCAAATCACCAATTATCAGTTTTGGAAAGGTCAAAAAAGACTCCAATTTTCTGCTCGGAATTTTGAAAGATTGAGAATAATCGCAAAAATATTCGTTTTAGGCAAGTCCAAACGCGAAGGGCGCGGAGAAAAGATCGCATGTAACGCCGAGACGCGGTGTGAACGGAGAAATGAAAGAAAGATTATGTGGCACGCGGAGACCCGAAGGGCGCGGAGAAAAGGGTTCACAGTTATCGCTCAATGGACTCTGTAAATTTTCATCTCCGCACCCTCGGCGCCTCTGCGTGCCGTATCATCTTCCTTCCTCCGCGCCTACGCGTGCCATATCATCTTCCTTTCTAAGCGCTCTCAGCGTTTCCAGGGAGTCTTTGAGTTTTAGAGTGGTTTTTTGTCCGACTCCTCTGATTTCTTTCAAATCTTCGACTTTTTCCCACCGTGATTCGCGCCTTCTTTTTATGATCGAGGCCGCGATTTCGGCTCGCATGTGGGGGATAAGAAGAAGCTCATCGAAAGATGCTGAATTCAGGTCGAGTTTGAGCCCGCAGGCGAGCAGGGCCGCGCCGGGCATTCGTCCGTACTTGACCAGAACTTCCTCGCCTTGACTAAGGACCTCAATGGATTGTCCGGAGATAAGCTTTAGTTGAGCAAGAGGAGGCGCAATTTTCCGCCCGCATCCCGCTTTAGCAGCCGCGCCGGCTACAGTGGCCGTTGCACCGCTGAGCAGGTAGATCCCGGGGTTCGAGACATCTCCTTTCACCTCTATCATGACCGGATCGGGCAGGCCGCGCTCGATGGGCGGCGGGCCCCGGCGCGAGCGAGCAGGCAAAACCATCAGCAGCATGGCGGACACAATCAGGATGGCGATGCGAATTTTCGTATAATCTTTTTCCATAACAGTCGCTATTTGGTTCTAATTTCGTTAAAAAGGCGTTAAGTTTGCTGCCCGAATTCAATCGAAAACAAACATTTACGGCGACAGGGCTGAGCGGCAACCCAGCCATGGAATAATAGAATGGGTAAGTTTAATTTAAAAGTCCTTTTGCTGCTTTCGAGCGGCCACATGGTAGTTGATACATTTCAGGGGGCACTCCCGGCGGTTCTCCCTTTCCTCAAGGACAACCTCAATCTCTCTCATACGCAATATGGGAGTCGCCTCGGGCCTGGTTGTCGGGTTCTTTATTGGAGCAGGAGGAATTGGCGTAACCCTTTTGGGCGTCATTGCCGATAATTACGGAGTCCCTGCTGCAATGAAGTGCATTGGTGTGCTCCCTGTCGCGGGACTTATGCTGACTATGCTCCTGCGCTATCCTGTCGCCGAACGGGTCAAAGAAGCATTCAGCGGCTAGTGCTAAATAATTAGTTTCCATCCGGAAACTCCGGATGTGACACTTACAGTTTCCAATGCGGAAAGGAGGCATTTTTCGTCATGGCAAGGAAATCGATGCTTTGCGCGGAGGCGTACCTGGGTACGCCGCACAAGCAAACCCGAAGATTGACGCCGCCAGGGCGGAAAAGGACCCTTTCCGGATGGAAACTAATTAGGAACCTGCCGTCCTGGAAGTTGAAAAATGATGCTCTTTATTAAGCTGTTGATCTTGCTCTGGCTCGTCAACTTCGCTCCGCCTTTGCTTATGGTGATATTGGAATCCAAATGCAACGCAACGCTTGATGGCGGGTACCTGCTGCCTGACGGCCGGCCGCTGTTCGGAAGGCATAAAACCATCCGGGGTATCCTGGCCGGGATGATCGCGGGCGGCTCCGTTGGCCTTCTTTTGGGTTTTCCGCTCTGGCTCAGCCTGGGCGCCGGGCTTATGAGCATGCTCGGAGACCTGTTTTCAAGCTTCATGAAGAGGCGCTTGAACTTTACCAGCGGCGAGGCTGTCCCCGGACTCGATCAAATCCCCGAGGGAATGCTGCCGTTCATATTGATCGCACCTCATTTTTCGCTCTCAATAGGATATGTCCTCATATTCGGCGTAATATTCGGTGTTGGCGCATACTTTGGATCGTTTTTCCTCAACACGGTGCTTCTTACCAAGCCCTATGAGTCGTACCCCAGGCGAATTCGACCCATTACCCGACTGCGAGAACTCATTTCGTGCAAGATAACCGCCAGTCCTTTTAGTCACATCCTCAATTTTGAAGATGCTATTTATTACCACCTGTTCATGAAATTCGTATTCAAGGCGCTTCACATCTACGAGCGGGGAAAACAGAATGCCCTGGCTATCGAAAAACGAGAAGTCTCTTTCCACTTCCGTGACCTTCCTGACGTGTTTGACGGCTATAGAATCTTGTTTCTTGCCGATCTTCATCTGGACGGCATCGATGGTCTGACTGAAAAAGCGGTTGAAATAATTCGTCAAACTCCAGCCGATATATGCATCCTTGGAGGCGACTTCAGGATGAAGACTTACGGACCGTTTTCTGCCGCGCTTGGCCAGTTGCGCCTCCTGCTCCCGGAGATTCACGTAATGGATGGTATTTTGGGGGTGCTTGGCAACCACGACTGTCCTGAAATCCTTGCTTCGTTGAAGGAGTTGGGGGTTGCATTTCTTGTAAACGACTCCCTCGCAATCGAGCGCGAGGGCAAGTGTATGTGGATTGTGGGGACCGACGACTGTCACTACTTCAGGGCCCAGGACCTTGAAAGCGCTTTTGGCAAATTGCCCCTCCAATGTTTCTCCGTCCTGGTCTCTCACTCGAATGAAATATACAGGGAGGCGCTAAGTTACAGGCCGAACCTTTTTCTGTGCGGTCATACTCATGCCGGACAGATATCGATTCCTCCATTTGGTCCCGTATTCACCCACAGTAAAGCCCCCAGACGATTTTGTCAGGGGAAATGGGATTATGAAGGCATGCGTGGTTATACGAGTGCCGGAGTGGGGGTTTCGGGCGTGCCGGTTAGATTCAACTGCAAAGGAGAGGTGACTCTAATCACCCTGAGAAGGGAACAGGCTTGAATCCAATCCTGTAAAATCCACCCTGAATCCAGTTAATTTTTGCATCTGTTAAAAATCGAAGTTTTTATTTTGAACACTCATGTCCAAAAAATTAGCACGGGAAAACTCTGCATGTCTCAAGTAAACGAGGAACAGAGCTTGAGCGCCGCTTCGGCATAGGTTATCATAAAGGACCGCAATCGATGGGAATTCTGAAGCATGAACCGCCCGTACCGCATCTGATCGGCAGGTTTTTGCTCTCCAAAAGGAATTTCAGCGACCGAAGAGATAAAATTGTTGACAAATCAGGCTTAGCAATTGTTTAAAAATTAACTCCATGTTAAAACCGTCACCGAACGTGGCATAATGCGGCATCAGTGAAAAATCTGCGATGCCGCACTTCATACTGGACCTCAGATTGCCAGCGAATCAGTGTTGGCATTGGAAGTAGATGACCGGCAGGGGACGATCACGCCATGATTTCCTCATAGTGAAACTGAATCCAAAGGGATTCAGATCGGGGGTTGAAGCCAGCCCTTGTTTATGTGGGGAATTCGAGCAGCGCGATCATAATCTGGTTGATAGGAGTTGCTCAGGAAGTGAATCAAATGAATGAAAACAGTCAAGCAAAATCCTTAACGGGCGCCGTTATGGTTGTGGGAGGGGGCATAGCGGGCACTCAGGCCGCCCTCGACCTCGCCGAATCGGGTTTCTTCGTCTACGTCGTCGAGAGTTCTCCCACAATCGGCGGGGTCATGGCGCAGTTGGACAAAACTTTTCCCACTAACGACTGCTCCATGTGCATTCTTTCTCCAAAGCTCGTCGAATGCGGGCGCCACCTCAATATCAAACTGCTCACCATGTCTGATGTCGAAAAAGTGGAAGGTGAGGCCGGCAGTTTTACGGTAACGGTCCGGGAACGGCCGCGCTATGTGGATGCGGAAAAATGTGTTGCCTGCGGGATTTGTGCCGAAAAGTGCCCCAAAAAGGTGAAGGATTCCTTCAACGAGGGCCTTGCGACGCGCAAAGCCGCCTACGTCAAGTATCCCCAGGCGGTCCCTCTCAAGTATTCGATCGATGGTGAGAACTGCACCTTTTTCAAAAACGGCAAATGCAGGGCTTGTGAGAAATTCTGTCCAACGGGGGCTATAGATTTCGACCAGAAGGACCAAGTTCACCAAATCGATGTTGGATCCATTATCCTGGCTCCCGGGTTCGAAGCTTTCGATCCAACTCCCTGCGATACCTATGGGTATGACAAATTTCCCAATGTTATCACCAGCATGCAATTCGAGCGCATCTTGAGCGCCTCCGGTCCGTTCGAGGGCCATCTGGAGCGCCCGTCCGACAGAAAAACGCCAAAAAAGATAGCCTGGCTGCAATGCGTAGGATCACGTGATTCACACGAGCATGCGCACGAGTACTGCTCGGGGGTGTGCTGCATGTATGCCATTAAAGAGGCCGTGATCGCTAAGGAGCATGCCAGGGAAGGACTCGATACCGCAATTTTCTTCATGGACATGCGGACATACGGAAAAGATTTCGAGCGTTATTACAACAGGGCCGAACAAGAGAGCGGGGTCCGGTTTATCCGGTGCAGGGTACACTCGATAGCATCAGCCGAGCCTGGCTCCGATGACCTCAGGATCGACTATGTCGACCCATCCGGAATAGTGCACTCCGAAATCTTTGACATGGTGGTGCTCTCAATAGGCCTTCAGGTTTCAAAGGAATCAAAGGCGCTTGCCGAAAGAATCGGCATCGAGCTCGATTCAAACGGTTTTGCCCGCACGACCAGCTTTTCCCCGGTTGCCGCTTCAAGGCCCGGTGTTTATACCTGTGGGGCGTTTTGCGGCCCCAAGGACATCCCATCCTCGGTAATGGAGGCATCGGCGGCTTCATCGGCATCGGAGGCCCTGCTCTCCGAATCGAGAAATTCTCTGACACTTGAAAAGACTTATCCGCCGGAAGATCCTTCCATCTATGGCGAACCTCGGATCGGCGTTTTTGTCTGCCGCTGCGGAGTCAATATAGCAAGTGTGGTGAACGTCGAGGAGGTTCGGGAATACGCAAAGGGCCTTCCCAATGTGGTCCATGTTATTGACAACATGTTCACGTGCAGCCAGGACACACAGAAGGTGCTGGTAGAGGCCATAAAAGAACACAGGCTCAACCGGATAGTGGTTTCAGCCTGTACGCCCAGGACCCACGAACCCCTCTTCCAGGAAACCATCCGGGAAGCAGGCCTGAATCCGTATCTTTTTGAGTTTGCAAATATCCGCGATCAGGACTCCTGGGTCCATCAGGCAGAGCCTGAAAAAGCCACAGCAAAGGCGAAAGACCTTGTAAGAATGGCCGTTGCAAAGGCAGCCCTGCTCGATCCTATAGAAAAGATTCAGGTGCCCCTTAACCAATCGGCACTGGTTATCGGCGGCGGGGTCGCCGGCATGAACGCTGCCCTCAATTTGGCTGAGCAAGGCTTTAAAACCTGCCTGGTCGAAGAAAAGGAATATCTTGGCGGCCATGCACTCGAGCTTAGAAAGAGCTGGAAGGGCGAAGACATACGAGCCTACGTAGAAGAGCTCAAGAGCAAGGTGATGGGCCACAGTAACATCGAAGTCCTTACCGGGGCAAAACTGCACGCCGCCAAAGGCTTTGTCGGTCAGTTCACCAGTACGGTCCGTGTAAAAGGCCAGGATCGCGAAATTGAGCATGGCGTTGCAATCCTTGCAACAGGGGCTCAACCGTTAACTCCCGGAGAATACCTCTACGGTCAAAGCGAACGGGTAACCCGCTGGCACGAACTCGATAAGCTGTTCGAAGATGACCCGAAGCGGCTGGAGTCTGCCGAAGCTGTTGCATTTATCCAGTGTGTCGGCTCCAGAGAGCCTGGTCGCTCTTACTGCTCCAAAATCTGCTGCACATCGTCCGTTCAACATGCGATCGAGCTCAAGGAAAAGAAACCGGACCTCGATGTCTATGTTCTCTATCGGGACATTCGCACTTACGGCTTGAGGGAGGATATCTACACCAGGGCCAGAAGGCTCGGAGTTCTTTTCATCAGGTACAACCACGACGAAAAGCCTGTCGTGGAGAAGGTGAGCGCAGGGGGGATAGAAAAACTCAAGATAAAGGTGAAGGACCACGTTCTGGAAAGACCTGTCGAGATTGTGGTCGATTATCTCAACTTGGCTTCCGCCCTGGTTCCGGCGGGACTCGATGAGCTTGCCCGATTCTTCAAGGTGCCTTTGAGCCAGGATGGCTTCTTCCTTGAGGCGCATATGAAGCTTCGACCTGTTGACTTTGCAACCGACGGGGTTTTCGTTGCCGGACTGGCCCATTATCCCAAACCCATAGATGAGTCCATAGCCCAGGCGCAGGCCGCCGCAGCGCGTGCTGCAAGCATCCTGGCAAAGCCCTTTGTAGAAGTCGCGCCCATCGTGTCGATGGTCGACCAGGAGCTTTGCATCGGGTGCGGAATGTGTGAAGCGAACTGTGCTTTCGGGGCCATAAGGCTTCAAGAAGTGGCAGGAAAAGGATACCGGGCGCAAACCATTTCCGCATCCTGCAAGGGCTGTGGAGTGTGCGCGGCGGCTTGTCCACAGAAAGCAATCGATATGAAACATTTCAGAGACTGCCAGATCGTCGCGGCCATCCGCGCCGGCGGCGCCGCTCAATAGATGGGCCTGTTCATTGCGATTCGGCTCTAAGGGAGAACAGAAAATGAGTTTAAGTGCTTTTGAGCCTAAAGTACTGGCTTTTTTGTGCAACTGGTGTTCATACGCAGGAGCGGACTTGGCTGGTGTGTCCCGTTTTCAGTACCCGCCGACAATCCGGGTGCTGCGCACGATGTGCTCGGGAAGGGTGGATCCTCTCTATCTGACCGAAGCGCTTAGAAGTGGCTTTGATGGCGTCTTCGTCTTCGGGTGACACCTTGGCGACTGCCATTACCTGGAAGGTAATGTATACACGCAAAAAAGAATCAAGATCGTAGAAAATCTGCTCGACCTCTCCAAAATCGGCCGAGGCCGTATTCAGCTCCGGTGGGTCAGCGCTGCCGAAGGGCAACAATTCGCAAATTACATAAAGGAGTTGAGTGGCCAACTCGCAGAGCTTGGTCCGTTCGATGCCTCAAAATTCGATCTTGAGCTTTCAGCAGTTGACAGCGTTCTCAACTCGCCCCGGTTCCGGTGGCTCCTCGGAATTGACCGCCAGGTCACCGAACGTGGAAACGTCTACAACGAAAAGGTGAACCCGGCCGAGTTCGACCAGCTATTGCAATCCGTATGCGAAACCGAGTACCAAAACGGCCTGATCCTTGAGGCTTTGCGCACTGGGCCGCAGTCTGTCAGAGAGATTTCCGCAAAGACGGGGCTCGGAGTCTACTCTGTTTCGCAACGCCTAGTAGATGTTGAAAAGTGGGGTCCTGTAGAGCTCCAGGGATATGAAGGCACCACTCCGAAATTTATCCGGACTGATGCATGTAGCTAATGGGTTCTGAGCATCTGATGGAAAGTTCACTTCTCCGAAATGGAAAAAGAGACAGCAGGAATGAACATGGCAAATACAGATAAAGATAAGAATATTGGTGCTGTAATGGTGGTCGGCGCCGGCATTGCCGGCATGCAGGCATCCCTGGATCTGGCCAACTCCGGGTACTACGTCTACCTGGTGGACCAGTCGCCGACGGTGGGCGGTCTGATGTCCCAATTGGACAAGACCTTTCCTACAAACGACTGCGCGATGTGAGTCATCTCACCAAAACTGGTCGAGGTCGGCCGGCATCCGAACGTCAGTATCGTAACACACTCCAAGGTAGAATCGGTTGAGGGCGAACCGGGACGGTTCACTGCCAAATTGAGCCAATCCCCTCGCTACATCGAAAGGTCGAAGTGCACGGGCTGTGGCGCCTGCGCTCAAATCTGCCCTCTGAAAGCTCCCAATGAGTACAACCGGGGCCTCGATCGCAGAGCGGCTACTTACATACCCTACACACAGGCCGTACCGATGGTCTTTTCCATAGACCACGAAACCTGCATCGGCTGCGGTCTTTGCGAAAAGGTCTGCCTGGCCGGGGCCATCCTCTATTCGGATGCGCCGAAAACAAAGGACCTCGAGGTTGGGGCGGTGGTCATTGCAACCGGCACCGGCGTCTTCGATGCGTCCCGTGTCGGGAACTATGATTATGCAAACCATCCCAATATAATCTCCAGCATGGAATTCGAACGCATATTGAGCGCGTCGGGGCCTTATCGCGGCCAGCTCAATCGGCCCTACGACCGGGAAGAGCCAAAGAAAATTGCATGGCTGCAGTGCGTAGGTTCACGCGATACCAACAACTGTGACAACTCCTACTGCTCGGGTGTCTGCTGTATGTACGCCCTTAAGGAAGCCACAATCGCCAAGGAACATGCACACGGCGAACTCGATACTACAATTTTCTTTATGGACATGCGTACCTACGGCAAGGACTTCGAAAAATATTACCTGCGTGCTAAACACGAAGGCGTTCGTTTCGTACGCTCCCGTATACACACGATCACGCCCGTCGGCGATGGGGACCTCGAGATCGATTACGTGGACGAACAAGGCCGTATGCATTCGGAGGTCTATAATCTCGTAGTGCTCTCCGTTGGACTCGACGTTGGCAAGGACTCGGTGGACCTTGCCAAACGGCTTGGAATCGAACTCAACGATAACCGGTTCGTAAACACGGACTGCTTTACGCCCGTATCCACCTCCAGGCCCGGGTTTTTTGTCTGCGGCACCTTTCAGGGGCCAAAAGACATTCCGTCATCTATAGTGGAAGCATCGGCAGCGGCATGTGCTTGCAGTGAATCGTTGAACGAATCCCGCTGGTCGGTGGCCACAATCAAGGAAAAGAAACCCGAAAAAGACATCAGAGATGAACCGCCCCGGGTCGGGGTGTTCGTATGCCGGTGCGGCACCAACATCGCGGGCGTTGTCGATGTGCCTGCCGTCAGGGACTACGCGCGCTCGCTCCCCAACGTGGTTTATGTCGAAGAAAATCTCTACACCTGCTCCCAGGACACCCAGGTCAAAATGGCCGAGATGATAGAAGAGCACGGCATCAATCGCGTAGTGGTCGCCTCCTGTACGCCTCGGACCCACGAGGCGCTGTTCCAGGAAACCCTGATGGACGCCGGCTTGAATAAATACCTCTTTGAGATGGCCAACATCCGCAATCAGGATTCATGGTGCCACAGCAACAACAAGCCGCTCGCTACGGCAAAGGCCAAGGACCTGGTTCGCATGGCCGTTGCCAGGGCGGCATTGCTCGATCCACTCTTTGAGAAGCACCTCGATGTCGTCCAGAGCGGACTGGTGATCGGCGGGGGGGTCGCGGGCATGACCGCCGCCCTTGGGCTGGCGAAACAGGGCTTCGAAGTTACGCTCATCGAGAAGGAAAAGGAACTCGGCGGTGTTAGCCTCAGAATCGCTCATACCATAGAAGGCAAAGATGTCCAGAAGTTCCTTGCCGGTTTGATCGAAGAGGTCAGGGCACACAGTAAAATTGAAGTCCTTACCGACGCCCGGATTACCGGCTTCTCAGGCTACAAGGGCAACTTCGCCACTCGGGTCGACACCGGCGAAGGCTCGGAGAGGGAAATAAGCCACGGCGTTGCGATTCTGGCCACAGGCGCCCATGAATATAAGCCCAAAGAATTTGGCTACGGTGAAAACAGCGCCGTGATGACCCAACTCGAACTCGATGAGTTCATGGGCAAGGAACCTGCAGCGGCCGCTGCATGGAATCGGGTCGTCATGATCCAGTGCGTAGGCTCGCGGACAGACGAGAACCCGAACTGCAGCCGAGTTTGCTGCCAGACAGCGGTCAAGCATGCACGCGAGCTCAAAAAGCTCAATCCCGATATGGATATTATGATCCTGTATCGAGATATGAGGATGTACGGCCTGCTCGAAAATTACTACACGCAGGCAAGGCGCGAAGGCATTCTTTTCTCCCGCTACACTCCGGAAAATCTGCCCCGCGTAAATACAAACGGCGACGGACTTTCCGTCCTGTTCGACGATCACGTTCTGAACCGCCCGGTTCAAATGCCGGCCGATGCCGTGATCCTTAGCGCCGCGACCCTCGCCCCCGAAAACGGCGAGCTTGCGTCCATGCTCAAGATTCAGAGCAGTCCGGACCGGTATTTTATCGAAGCCCATGTGAAGCTGAGGCCGGTGGATTTCGCAACCGAAGGCCTGTTCATGTGCGGTACGGCTCATAGTCCCAAACTGATCACTGAAAGCATTTCCCAGGCGCTGGCGGCTGCTTCCAGGGCAGGTGCATTTCTTGCCGCCAAGGACCAGTCAATCGGAGGCGTGGTCGCCAAGGTGCACTCCGAGCATTGCGCCGCATGCCTGGTTTGCGTGCGTTCATGCCCCTACGGGGTCCCGCAGATAGTCAACGACGTCTCGGAAATCAACGAGGCGCTCTGCCAGGGGTGCGGCACTTGTGTGTCGGAATGCCCGGCAAAAGCTATCGAACTCGCAAACTATGAAGATGACCAGATCATGGTCAAGGTGGAAACACTTTTGCAGGATATAATTTAAATAATGGGTACTGGGTAAGGGGATGCGGGGTAAGGGGTAAAACCCCTCACCCCGCATCCCCCATCACCCGCCCTTAAACATTAAACCGGAAATTGATTATATCCCCGTCCTGGACGGAGTAATTTTTGCCCTCCAGTCTGACCGTGCCTTGTTTCCGCGCTGCGGCGTAATCGCCCGCTTTTTTCAGGTCCTCATAAGCGACAACCTCCGCCCGTATAAATCCTCTCTGTATATCCGAGTGAATGGCCCCGGCGGCTTCGACGGCATGAGTGTCCCGGGCGATCGTCCAGGCCCTCACCTCGTCCTCGCCTACCGTCAGAAAAGAGATCTGGTCGAGAAGAGCGAATGAGCTTTTTATCACCCTGTCAACGGCGGATTCGGCTATTCCGAAATCCAGCATGAAAGATTCGGCCTCATCATCCGAGAGTTGAGCCAGCTCCATCTCGAGCTTTCCGCGGACTACGACGGCTTCGGCGGACCTGAAGGAAATAGAGGGCATAACGCCATCTTCATCCGAATTGTTCACGATCACCAGCAGGGGTTTTGCGGAAAGGAAGGTATAGCCCCTTAGCTCCGGGGCATTGGCAATTTCGGGGTGCGCCCTGAGAGGCTGCTCGGCATTGAGAATTTCGGCGCATTTTTCAAGAAGTTCCTTTTCAGTCCCCGTGGGTTTTTTGCCCCGCTTGAGTTCGGCCTCTATTTTCTCGATCCGCTTTTCGACAGACGCCATATCGGCGATGAGAAATTCGTCTTCGAGTTCCCTCAGGTCTTTTGCCGCATCGGAAAGTCCCAGCACCGGATCGGCAAAATTACGCACGACCATTATCAAGGCATCCATTGGCCTCATGTGAGTCAGCAGAAGCGACATATACTCGCGCTTATTGTCGGCCATGCCCGGCACGCCCTGAAGGTCCATGTAGGAAATCTGTGCATGGGTAGTCTTCTTTGGATGATAAAGTGAGCTGAGCCAGTCCACCCTGGCGTCCGGAACCGCTACGACCCCGAGCGCCGGCCCCACCTGCCCTCCTGTAGGGACCGATTCGCCGCTTCTTCCCGTCACAGCGTTGAACACGGTGGTCTTGCCCGCCCTCCCCAATCCTGTTATTCCGAGTTTCATAGCCATCCTCCTGAACGCGTCAGATCAAACCGGGTCCGAATGTATGCCCTTGAGGTTTTTTTGAAAAGGACAATTATCAAAAATAGAAAGCAAAAACAGAGCCGCGAACCGTATAGTCTTTCCAATTGGCTTTTCCTGATAACCTTTAGTAGAATTCTTAGGTAAGGAGTATACCCATGTCGGAACCGGCAAAAAAGAAGGCAACCTATGAAGATCTATACAGTGTCCCGGAAAATATGATCGCAGAGATCATCGGCGGTGAACTCATTGCTTCTCCGAGACCATCAACGGAGCACGCCCTTGCTTCTTCATATTTGGGGCCAGGAGATAGAGATTGCCCTGAGCCTTCTTTGGCTTGCGGAGTCGCCGGAAGCGATTGAATAATGTTGTTTTTGACGCCGCCGAAGGCAGCGGTTAACCTGGCGGGCGGTCCCACCGCTTGGCCGGCGGTCCACCGCTTGTATCGTCTTTCCAATTGGCTTTTACTGATAACCTTTAGTAAAATTCTTTTGTTTGGTTTTTTTCTGTCTGTCGAATTGCTTTTCTCTGCGATCTCTGCGTCTCTGCGGTGGAATTCGAGATTTTTTGCCTATGTCATTTTGGAAGTCACGCCAGCAGATCGGGCTGGCAGCGATCATAGTGGGCGGAGGCATTTTGCTCTCCCGGTTCATGGGGCTTTTTCGAGTCAAGCTCATCTCTCTTCTTTTTGGCGCGACCCGGGAATCGGACCTCTATTTCGCTGCCTTTGTAATCCCGGATTTCATAAATTACCTGCTTGCAGGCGGATATTTTTCCATTACGCTCATCCCTTTTCTTACCAAATACTTCAAAGAAGACGAAGAAGAAGGGTGGCGGTTCTTTTCGAGCGTTTTCCTCTGGGTGACGGTTTCGATCTGCGCATTTACCTTTGCCGGGTTCCTGTTTGCGCCTGAACTTGCCCGCCTCGCTGCGCCCGGGCTTAACGCCGAAGCCCTTTCCCGCCTCGCCTTTTTCCTGCGGATTATCCTGCCGGCGCAAATATTTTTTCTATCTGGATCGTGCCTGAGCGCTATTCTTTTCATGCGCAAGCAGTTCTTCATCCCGGCTATTGTCTCTTTAGTCTATAACCTGTTCATCATAAGCGGGGGCGTCCTGCTCCGGGCCAGGGGCATGGAAGGTTTTTGCTGGGGCGTTCTTGTTGGCTCCTTTGTGGCCAACTTTTTGCTGCCCCTGCTTGCGGTGAGATCCGGAGGCGGTTTGAGCGTCAGGTTCTCGGTCTTGCACCCCGGATTGAAAAAATATTTCCTTGTGGCGCTGCCTCTCATGATCGGGCAATCCATTACCGTGCTCGACGAGCAGTTTGTGAGGATATTCGGCTCTCTTGCCGGGGTCGGTGCGATCAGTTGGCTGAGCTACGCCAGGCAGACCATGATGGTCCCGGTGAGCGTTGTGGCGCAGGCCGCCGGGATGGCTTCATATCCATTTTTGGCCGAATTGTTTGTAAAAGGTGATCTCTCCAAGTTTAATCGTACTATAAACTCCGCCCTGCAAAATGTATTGACCCTTCTGATCCCGATTTCGATCTGGATGATCCTGGTCGCAGAACCCACAATACGGCTGATTTTCCAGCAGGGCCGTTTCGGGTTTTCGGACACTTCCAACACCGCCCGGCTGCTCGTGGTCCTGCTTGTGTGCGTCCCTTGCTGGGGATACCAGCAGGTGCTGGGCCGGGCCTTCTACTCAAAGCTCGATACGCTCAGCCCCGCTGTTATGGGCACAGCCGTAACCCTGCTCATGGTCCCGGTCTATTATTTGCTGACAATTTATGCCGGCCCACTGGGAGTGGCCGCTGCGAGCGTGGCTTCCCTCTTCTTTTACAGCGTGGCCATGACAGTATGGTGGAAATACAGGTCCGGCGGCGCAGTTTTTGCCGGGTTGCCGGCGGGAACGGGCAAAGTTCTCGTTGTGTCCATGGTCTCGATTTTGCCTGCCTGGGCACTTGGTAAGGCAAATCCGTTCGATCCGCATTTTTCGCCCTGCATGGCTGCCTTTGCAGAAATTATTCTCAGCGGAATGTGCTTCGGCGTAATCTTTGCCCTCCTGTTCGCTTATTTTATCCCGGAACTAGCAAAGCCGTTTCTTGAACGAATCGGCCCGATCGGAAGGCGACTTATCAGGGACGGCAGCGGCGGCCTGTAAGGGGTTTTTTAAAATGCTCGGCATGCCGGAGGATAAATAATGAAAAGAAGTGAAGACCTCAGAGAGCTTCCTAACGAGGACGGTCATAACTGTTTCGGGTGCGGCCCGACCAACGCTTACGGGCTTCGAATGAAGTTTTTCACCGATGAGAAGTCTCTTTTCTCATGGGTAACAATTCCCGGTCACCTGTGCGGGTGGGACAATCTGGCTCACGGAGGCGTTCTTTCTACGATACTGGACGAAATGATGGGATGGACGACTATTCATTTTTCGAAGAAATTCGCCCTTACCAATGCAATGTCGGTCAAGTTCCATAAATCTGTCTGCATTGGTGAAGAGATTCGGGTGGAAGGCAGGGTGATCGAAGTCAAGGGAGCACGGCACGCTACGGCGGAGGGCCATATTTATAAAGCGGAAAATACGCTCTGCGCGGAGTCAAAAGGCACATTCAGGCTTTTCAGCGCCGAGGCAATAGTAAGGTTGGGCATCATGGAGGATGAGGCCATAAAGCGGTTCAATTTTCTGATCGAGCCGTAGCGCGGAAAAAGGGGGAGGAGTCGCGCCTCACAAGGATGAGAAAGGAGCCTTTAGTTCAAGCCGCTTATTCACTTTCAGACTTGCCATTTGCCGATATCAAACCGTCATTCGATAAGATCGGTTTCGCGCAATGGCTCCATGACCCCATTTTCGACTCGCGTTTTATCGAAACCGCCTTCCTTTTCGGCCCTGATGGTCACAGAGACTTTGCCCGTCATCTCCGCGAGATTGGCAATTGCATTCCAGGCGGTATAAAGTTTCTAGGGTCGGCCTCGAAGCTCAGTTCCAAAGTCCTCAGAGGAACCGGACCGGAAGGAGGCAACACCAGGGAGCAAGAAATTCGCCCTCTTCTATCCGTGTCCATCCGTGTCTAAGAAGTTTTGGCTGTTGCTCTGTCGGCATTGATTCTTCTCTGCGTTCTCTGCGGCTCTGCAGTGACGATTACTTGCCATTTCGCAAAGCGGGTGTAATTCAAATCGAAGATATGCTAGAGAATGGGTTTGTCGAAAAAGGAGATGCGTATGGTTGATCAGCAACTTTTACGAGGATAAATGCAATGCCAAAAATTTCCTTCAAAACTTGGGAGCAATTTGTCGAATTCCATAACCCGCTCAAAAATGGAGAGCTCGACAGGCAGAAGCTCGAGGTCCGTATGGACCCGCTTACGGAGCATCAGAGCGTGCTCAGTGACCAACTGAAAGGCAAGGTTTCGATACTTTTCCCGGAAACCGACTACGCATACCTTCAGCAGCGGTTCGACGAAACAAGGGAACAGTGTTTCATGTGCGACGAGAGATGGCGCAAGACTTCACCCCGCTACCCGGACAGCCTCATCCCGGAGGGGCGGCTCATAAAAGGGGAAACCGTCTTGTTTCCAAACCTCTTTCCCCTGGCGCCCTATCACGCTGTTGTCATGGTGGGACAAAAGCACGGGCGAACCCTCGACGACTTCCCCTCCTCGCTTCTCTTCGATGCTTTCTCGATATGCCTGGAGTTCATCAGGAGATGCTTCGAAGTTGATCGCGAAGCCCGATATTTTACAATCAACGCTAACTTCATGCCCCCTGCCGGAGGCAGCATCGTACATCCTCACCTCCAGATAATCGGCTCACCGCTTCCTTCAACCCACCACCGGCTGCTGCTCGAAAAGAGCCTTGCCTACTATCGGGATAACGGTTCGTGCTACTGGCTCGATCTCATAGAAACAGAAAGGGAATCGGGACAAAGATGGCTGGGAGAAATAGGCCCGGGCAGGTGGTTCACCGCGTTCTCCCCGATAGGGGTAAACGAGGTCAATGCAGTATGGCCGCACAAGTCCCACTTCCTCCAATGGGATGACGAAGACATTCGAACCATGGCAGAAGGTATCCGTAGGGCGCTTCTTACCTATCATGAGCTGAAGTTTTCCACCTTTAACTTCTCCTGCTTCAGCGGGCCTCTCGAAGAAGCCGCCCCGGAATTCCGCTGCTTCCTGAGATTGATCAATCGTCAAAACATGAACCTCCATTACCGCACAGACGATTATTATTTCCAGAAGCTGCTCAAAAACGAGATAATTGTATACCCGCCCGAACATCTGGCTTCGCTGATCAGAAAAAATGGTCCCAGCCAGTTCAAATAATTGACACTGGAGTTCCGGAGTTCCGGAGTTCCCTCCATACTTCAAAGACAAACAACTTATATATCGGCATGTTGGGGGTGTTGCATCCCTTGGCATGCCTTTTGTACGGATTCTCAAAAGAGATATTATATCCGGAAATGAGCCGTAAAACCCTTTGAGCACAGAGGTTGAGGAATGCGTAAAATAACGGGATCATCTCCTTATGCGCGGGCCCCGGTGATGGGAGCGGCTTTTGGTTTGTTGCTGGTTTTGGGCTCGATCGTGATGAGCGCACACGGTTTTCTGGCCTTTTTTAGCGTCGAAGGGTTGATGATCGTGGTAGGCGGCGTGATGGCCGTCGCTTTTATGAGTTTTCAGGCAAGTGATGTGCACAAGGCGCTGCGCGCGATTTCGAATATGCTCAAAGAGTCGCCCATAACTCACGAAGACCTTCATCGCGACACGATGGACATCATCGGGTGGGGGCGTGTGGTGAAACAAAAGGGAATACGTGCGTTGGAGGCCAGCATAGGAAAAGACGGGATCGACGATACCTTTGTCAGGTATGGGCTCAATATGGTGGTCAGCGAATACACACCGGAGGAAGTCCGCTCGATGATGGAAACGGCGGCAGATGCCTGTTATGAGCGAGACAGCATACCAGTGGACATATTGGAAGCCATGGCGAGCCATGCGCCGGCTTTTGGCATGGTCGGAACGCTCGTGGGTATGGTGACCATGCTTTGCCACCTTAATGGAGATATCACGGGCATAGGATCAAACCTTGCCATAGCTTTTCTGTCGACACTCTACGGCGTGGTATCGGCGCGGATGGTCTATGTGCCTGCGGCATCCAAGTTGCGTCAAGAGGTCGAAAAGAGCCGTTTTCGCAACCAGTTGATCACAGAAGGCATGGTCATGTTGGTCAACAACAAATCGCCTATGTGCATTCGGGATCGTCTAAACAGTTTCCTGCGCCCGGAGAATCACGATTATTACAATGTTTTCGGGGAGCATACCCAATTAGTCAAGAATTTGAAAATCTCAAGGTCGTGAACGCATGATTTATCGCCCGCAAAGGAAACGAAAAAGGGTCAGCCACGCCGATGACTGGCTCATGACTTACGCGGACATGATTACATTGCTGCTATGCTTTTTTGTCGTGGCTGCGTTGGCTTCGATTTCTCAAAAGAAAAATATACCGGAAGTTGACGCGGCGCAAAAGGTGGAGATACCGGCGCAGGCGTCAAAGCCGATCGAGGCCAATCCACATCTCCCCGATGAGATGATAGAACCTGAATTGTCCGGTCCCGTTGAGGAAAAGAAAACGGAAAGCTCTGAACCCGCCAAACCCGAAGCCGTAACATCTGTTGATAAGACGTCTGTTGATAATACGTCCGTCCTGCCGCCGGCATCTCTACCCGAGATTGTCGATAACCTCAAATCTCAGGGAGTGGCCAACTTCGAGCAGAAAAGCGACAGAATTACGTCGCTCGATATTAGCAGCGCTGCATTTTTTGACAGTGGTTCGGCCACCCTGAGTCCGGCAGGAAAGGGGATATTGCACGACGTGGCCGATAACCTGAAATCGGAAAAATTTAAAGACTATCAGGTCACCGTTGAAGGCCATACCGACGATGCGCCGATCAACACTTCGTTGTTTCCGTCCAATTGGGAATTATCGACTGCACGGGCGGCAGCGGTGGTGCGTTTCTTTCTGGATGAAGGGATTTCGGCGCAAAAACTTCGCGCAGCCGGTTATGCCGATACCTTTCCGAAGGCGCCCAACCGCGATGAAAAAGGCAGGGCAATTCCGGAAAACCAGGCACAAAATCGCCGCGTCGTCATTAAACTGGAAAAAATAGAAAAGACAAGCTAAGGGCTTGTCACTAAATAGGCCCCTATGACTGTGCAGAATTTTGAGACTTTTTCTTGCCGCCGCCGAAGGCAGCGGCGAACCCGGCCGGCGGTCCCACCGCCTTATTTTTCTTCCCACGCCTTCTTGATGGCATCATCGACTTTTTTGTCCAGTCTTTCCTTTTCCTTTGCTTCGTCGTTTCTTGCCTCTCCTTCCCCTTTTTCCGCCTTGGCGCCGCCGGAATCCGAGCCCGATCCTAACGGAACTTTAAAAAACGGTAGATCAAACATCCTGATATTGCCGGGATCCAAAGTGTCGGCCGCACTCGATACAGCAGGGTTGTTCAGAAGAATTAGAAGCAAAACAAGAAGGATACAGATCTTCATGGTGAACTCCCCCGGGTTCAGTCCCGATAGATTATTAATTGGCAAGCTGGCTGATCGGATAGAGGCCGCTTCTGTGAATAAACCCGCGCGCCAAACACCACGTAGTGTGTCATACTATCATGAATGAACCCGATCCTCAATTCACTTTCCAATTATTGAAGAGTTTCGTGCTTACATTGAAACACCGTGGAGGCATTCTCCTACAAATCTTTACGGTATTGTCCGTTGACAAATGGGGAGGCGGCGGTATACTTTCCACCCTCATTAAGACCCTGCGGTGGCTGGGGCTGAATGAATCGAAATATGCTGGAGGACAGAAATTGTTACGCCAATCGAGTGGAAGCAAATATTTACTCATCTTCACGGTCCTGTTCATGCTGTTCGCCTCGTCGCAGGCTATTTGCGCCTCTCTGCCTGGCCAGTCGGGCCCGATGGCGCTCGTACAAAATGGCACAGAGAGAGCTCTACAGATTTTGCATGAGTCTCAAAAGGGTAAAGCGTACTCTTTGCGGCAGAGGAAAGGCGAAATCCTGGAAATAATCAGTGAATATTTCAACTTTGAAGAAATGGCCAAACGAGCGCTGGGCCGACCGTGGAAAGACCAAACCGCTGACAGGCGTCAGGAATTCGCCCAACTTTTCAGACAGCTTCTTTTCAATACATATCTCAACCGGCTCGACAATTACACGGGATCTAACGAGCGGGTGGTTTATGATTCTGAAAAAGTAGATGGGGACTATGCGTTCGTCAAAACTCACGTTCTTTTTCAGGGCAGCGATATCTCCATCGACTACAGGCTCCACAGGGACGAAGGGCAATGGAAAGTATACGACGTGGTAGTCGAGGGAATCAGCTTTGTTGATAACTACCGAGGTCAGTTTGCTTCCATCCTGGCTAATGAATCATTTGACTCGCTTTTGAAAAGGCTTCGGCAAAAAGTGGATCAAGCAAGCTAGTTTCCATCCGGAAAAGACCTTAAACGAATAAGCGAAGGGTCCGAATTGGAAACTGCAAGAGTCCAATCCGGTAATCCATTATGCCAAAATCAGGTACGGACGGCCACCGGAACAGGCTGCGCGAGAGGTTTTTGAAAAGCGGTCTTGCCGGGTTCCACGACCATGAAATCCTGGAACTTCTGCTTACCTATGCGATTCCCAGAAGAGACGTCAAGCCGATTGCCAAAGCTCTGCTCGACAATTTCGGAAACAGCCTCGCTTCAGTTTTCGATGCTTCTGCCGAGGCGCTCCAAAGTGAGGTCTATGGCATCGGGGAATATGCCTCGGTACTGATTAGTCTTATCCCTCGCCTGTTCGATTCTTACCAGTCGAGCCGTTGGGCCGACCGGGAGACTTTCGGTTCAACTCAAAGCGCCGTCTCATATCTGCGCTCCATTCTTGGGACCCAGAGAAATGAAGTGTTCTGTATCCTCGCGTTGGATAGCCGGAACCGGCTGATCGCCGTAGAGCAGGTTCACAGGGGGAGTGTAAACCGAACCGCCGTCTTCCCAAGACAGATCGCCGAGGCCAGCCTCAAACATCGGGCAACAGCTGTAATTCTGGCTCATAACCATCCCGGAGGAAGCCCGCAGCCGTCGGCCGCCGACAGGCAACTCACCAAAAAACTTTCAGCCGTTCTCGGCGATCTCGACATCGTGGTCCACGATCATATTATCATAGCAGGACATGACCAGTATTACTCTTTCGCCGAAACCGGAGGAATGGAATGAAAGCTCAATCCATGCCGGCAGTCATAGTGCGTGACGGAGAAAAAAGGGGCGAATGGAACGCTCTCAGCCTCGAAATGGTCGAAGTTCCGGCTCTGAAAGAAGGCGAAGCGCTCGTTCAGGTAGAAGCCTGCTCGGTTAACCGGGCCGACCTGCTCCAGAGGCGGGGCCTGTATCCGCCTCCTCCCGGGGCCTCACGGGTCCTGGGACTCGATTTTGCCGGCTTTGTGGTCAAGGCGCCGCCTGCTTCGGCTGTAAAAGAAAGCGACAGGGTGTTCGGGATAGTCGCCGGAGGAGGATATGGACGATACCTGGCCGCCCGGGCGCAACACCTGGTTCCCATTCCTGAAAACCTCAGTTTCACAGAAGCTGCCGCAACCGCGGAAGTTTTCTTCACGGCTTATTACAATCTATTCGTCCAGGCCGGAATCAAAGCCGCAGACACGGTTCTTCTTCACGGGGGGGGCAGCGGGGTTGGGACCGCCGCCATACAACTTTGTTCATCAACCGGGGCGGCTGTTATCATCACCGCCGGCTCCGAGGACAAGATAAAACGTGCCCTCGATTTGGGGGCGTCCGCCGGGATTAACTACAAGCAGGAGGATTTTGCCGGGCGTGTCCTTGCCATAACCCGGGGAGAGGGTGTGGACATCGTCCTCGACTCAATCGGGGCGCCCTACTTACACGGGCACATGGAAGTCCTGAAGACAAAAGGAAGGCTCGTTATCATCGGCTTGATGGGCGGAAGCGCGGGAGAAATAAATCTTGTCCCGCTCCTCACCAAAAGGATAAAAATCATCGGCTCCGTTTTGCGCAGCCAGTCAAAAGAAGAGAAGACCGAAATCACAGGCGGATTCATTGAAACCGTGGTCCCCCTGTTAAGATCAGGCCGAGTGAAGCCAATAATCGATCGAATCTTTCCGATATCCAAAGTTGAAGATGCTCACCGGTACCTTCGCGAAGGAGCGCATTTCGGAAAAATCGTGCTTACATGGGAACAGCTTTAGAAAAACATGGAAGATTCCTCTATCAGCATCGAAAATGTCCGGTTCGTAAGGAATCGAAGATTAATCCTTGACGAGATCTCATGGAAGGTAGCCCCGAGTGAGAACTGGATCGTGCTTGGCGCAAACGGGTCCGGCAAGACGACGCTGCTTCAGATCCTTGCCGGCTATCTCTGGCCGACATCGGGCGCTGTAACCGTATTGGGAGAGCGCTTCGGTGAAGTGGATCTTCGCGCTCTGCGAAGGAAAATAGGCTGGGTGGGATCATTTCTTCAGGCCCAGGTGCCGCCTTCCCAAAAACCCCTCGAATTCATAGTGAGCGGAAAGTATGCCTCGCTTGGGATTTTCGACAAGCCGGAGGCCGCCGATTTCGAAGAAGCCGCCAAGCTCGCCGCAACGCTCGAGGTCGACCGGATACTTGATCTTCCCTACGCGGTGCTCTCCCATGGAGAGAAGCAGCGCCTCCTGATCGCCAGGGCACTCATTCACAAACCTCGTCTCTTGATCCTCGATGAACCCTGCGGCGGGTTGGACCTCGTTTCCCGAGAGCAGCTCCTGGCCACCCTCGATGGCATGGGCCGCATTCCCGGCGGCCCTGCGATGATTATGGTCACCCATTACCTCGAAGAGATCATGCCCGCCTTCACCCATGTCTTTTTAATGAAGTCGGGGCGTTGTGCAGCAAAAGGCCCAAAAGATAGCATACTCAGGCGCGATCTCTTATCGGCGACTTTCGAAATCCCGATTGAAGCCGGCCATGAAAATGGCCGCTACTGGTCGCGCATTGCAAAAAGAGGCTGAAGGGGCTTAGGCTGAAGGGGCTTGGGTACTGCCTAACAGCCTTCATCCTAATATCCTTCAGCCTAATGGAGGCTGGATGGGTTTAGGTGCTGCCTAATACCCTTCAGCCTAATCCCCTGATCCCCTAATCGATCTGTTCCACCAGGTAATTGGCTACGCCCATGTGCTTGATCTGGTCCTGTTGGGCTTCGATCCAGTCGATGTGATCCTCTTCATCCTTGAGTATTGATTCGAGGAGTTCCCGGGAACCGTTGTCGGCAAGTTCCACAGCGAGCCGGATGCCGTCATTGTAGCTCTTGATGGCGCCGTCTTCGGCGTTCCAGTCATTCTGATGCTGGGCGGGGACTTCCGCGCCTATTTTGATATCTTTCAATTTACTTACTATCGGACGGCCTTCGAGGAACAAAATACGGGCAATCAGCTTTTCTGCGTGTTTCATCTCGTCGATCGATCTCTTCCTGATCTTTTCGTGAAGCCGCTCATATCCCCAGTTCTCGTTCATCTCCGCGTGAACGAAGTATTGGTTGATAGCCGTCAGTTCGTCTGACAGCAGGTCGTTTAGCTTCGCAATAATTTTTTCGTTGCCCTTCATTCTGTGCTCCTTCTTGGTTTGGTTGATTTTTCGCTAAGAAAAGTTTCATCTTTTCTGCGGAAGAATATGAGTTGAGCTGCCGAGGAAGGCTTCAGCCGCCTCCTCCTCCGATTCCGAAAGGGTCGGATGAGGATGAATCGACAGGCCCACGTCCTCTGCGAGTGCGCCCATCTCGATTGCAAGTACACCCTCGGATATCATTTCACCCGCTTCCCGCCCGACGATGCCGACCCCCAGCACCCGTTGCGTTTCGGGATCGATAATCATCTTCGTCATCCCCTGAGGGACTCCCATGGATACGGCGCGACCGGATGCAGACCAGGGGAAGCGGGTTACCTTCACGTTGCGGCCTCGTTTTTTTGCCGCCTCTTCGCTTAATCCGCAAACAGCGATCTGCGGATCGGTGTAAAGGACTGCCGGCACGGCCTGGAAATCGAAGGCCGAGGGCATTCCGGAGATCACCTCGGCTGCCACCTTTCCTTCATGCATGGCCTTGTGGGCCAGCATTGCCCCGCCTGTCACATCCCCTACCGCGAAGATCTTTTCATCCGTTGTACGCCTCTGTTGATCGACTACTATGAACCCTCGCTCGTTTACCGTGACCTTTGTGTTCTCGAGGCCTATTCCCTGCGAATTTGGCACCCTCCCGATAGCTGCGAGCACACGGTCGAATCGCTGCGTCTTTTTTTCGATTGCCCCGTCAAAAATGACATTGACACCGCTGTCGTCTTCCTCTATCGAGGTGACGTTCGTGTTGTAGTGGATTGATTTAAAAAGCGCATCGAGCCGGCTGGCAAGAGGTTTGGACAGGTCCCGGTCTATGCCGGGCATGAGCTGCCCGTTATTTTCCACGAGGGTCACTTTGCTCCCAAGCGATGCATAGACAGATCCGATTTCAAGTCCCACAAATCCCCCCCCGACCACGAGAAGCCGTTCCGGGATATCCGCCAGCTCAAGCGCCCCCGTTGAATCCATGATTCGCCCGCCGGGTTCGAACTGCGCTCCAGCCATGGTTCGGGTGGAAGAACCGGTTGCAATGATCGCATGTTTGAATCTGACGTGGCTCGAACCCGAGTTCTGGACTCGCGCGTGGTTTTCATCCTCCAATGTTGCCTTGCCCTGGAGGTACAAAATTCCCCGCCTTTTCGTAAGCTCGACGAGGCCCTTTGCAAGCCGGCCGACCACCTTGTCTTTCCATTCCCGAAGGCGGTCCAGATCTATCTTCAGATCGGCAAAACTAATGCCCATCTCGCTCGCTCGCTGGGCATCATGCATAAGTTCAGTCACGTAGAGAAGGGTCTTAGAGGGTATACAGCCTCTGAACAGGCATACTCCTCCAGGGCCGGCGTCCGCTTCGACCATTGTTACGTCCATGCCCAGATCAGCCGCCCGAAAAGCCGCTGCATAACCTCCCGGACCACCCCCGATGACAAGCACATCGGTTTCCTGGGTAAATTCGCCCATTACCATTTAATGAAAGCTCCTCAACTCATAATAAAAAGCTTCTCCGGGTCTTCCAGAAATTCTATGATCATGTTTAGAAATCTGGCCGCTTCAGCACCGTCTAAAACTCTATGATCGAAAGTGATGCTGAGCGGCAGCATCAGGCGCGCGACGATTTCATAATTTTTTTCGTCTCCGGCCACCACAGGTTGCAATCTCGCCTGGGCCATTCCCAGAATGGCCACTTCCGGGTAATTGATGATCGGAGATAATCCCGTTCCACCCATCGGACCCACGTTGGTAATCGTAAAAGTCCCCCCGGACAGGTCCTCGTTGCTGGCCTTGCCCTGGCGGACTCTTTCGGTAAGCTCTTTTAATTCGACCGCAAGATCAAAAATGCTCTTACAGTCTACGTCCCGTATCACCGGAACGAGCAAACCCCGGTCGGTGTCAACCGCGAACCCAATGTTATGGTAATGTTTAATGATGATTTCTTCAGATTCCATATCGATACTGGAATTAAAGAGGGGGAATTTTTTCAGCGCAGCCGCAACCGCTTTGATGGCAAGAACGGTCATGCTCAGATTGCCGCCCTGCGCAACGACCTGCTCTTTATATTTTCGCCGGAACGCCTCGAGTTCGGTAAGGTCCGCCACGTCCATATGCGTGACATGGGGAATCTGAGACCATGCAATCGCAACATGCTTTGCCGTGGTTCGGCGCACGGAACGAAGCGGAATCCGCTCTACCTGCCCAACCCGCTCGAATTGGGGCAGAGGCGGAGCTTCGGGGCCTTCGGGCGGCTTTTCCCGAGGGATCTTCTCTTCTGTCTCCTTCCTTAGAGGGGGACGGGAGGGGATTTCGGTCTCCGGCCCTCCGGCCCTTTCCGCGAAGGCGCGTACGTCATCCGGGGTGACCCGCCCACCTGTACCGGTTGGCTTTACCCGGTTGATGTCTATACCAAGCTCTCGCGCCAGGCGCCGGGTGGAAGGCGCGGCAGGGACCGGGCCCTCGATGGGCCGTTTTTCGGCCTCGGTTCCCCTTGTGACTTCCTCCGCTTTCCCGGCGGGGGCTTCTGCCTTTTTTTCCTTCTCTTCAGGCGGCCGCGTTTCGCGTTTTTCTTCGGGCGTTTTCGGCGGCGGCGCTTTTTCCTCCTCGCCCTCCCCCTGTTTGAGAAAAACCATGAGCACTTCACCCACACGCACAGTTTGCCCGGCTTTCACCTTTATTTCCTTCACGCTCCCGGTGACCGGCGATGGGACCTCAGCGGTCGCTTTATCGGTTTCAACGATCAGAACTGATTGACCGTCTTCAACTTTATCCCCTTCTTGAACGAGGACTTCGATTATTTCACCTTCGTGAATTCCTTCTCCCAGGTCTGGAAGCTTGAACTCGACCGGCATAAGATCCCCTTTACTGCTTCAAAATGCCAGGGTTTCGCGAACCGCCCTTTTGATCCTGAGCACACCGGGCAAATAATCCTGCTCGCGCTGATATAATGGTATGACAATATCGAAACCGGTTGCCCGGCGCACAGGGGCTTCGAGATAGAGCAACGCCTTTTCCACTATTCTTGCAATGACCTCGGCGCCTGCTCCGTAGGTGCTGTGGGCCTCGTGCACTACAACGGCCCGGCCTGTCTTTTTTACCGATTCAATGAAGAGTTGGTCGTCCAGCGGTGATAATGAAAGAAGATCTATGACCTCACAACTCACCCCATCCTGTTCATTCAACTCGGTTGCGGCCTCAAGAACGGTCCTAAGGCTTGCGCCGTAAGTTATGAGGGTGATGTCTGTTCCCTCCTGGGCTATCCGGGACTTGCCGATAGGAAACGTTTCCTCCTCCTCTGGCACTTCTTCCCTGAATGCGCGATACACGGCTTTTGGCTCATAAAAGATAACCGGGTCCGGGTCCCTGATGGCGCTTACAAGAAGAGCGCGGGCCGTGCGCGGAGTAGACGGGATTACCATTTTGAGCCCCGGCGTATGCGCCCAGTAGATTTCACGGCTCTCGGAATGGTGCTCGAGCGCCCTTACCCCCCCGCCATAGGGGGCCCTCAGCACCATGGGGACACTGTACAGGCCTTGCGATCTGGCACTCATCCTGGACGCGTGTGCTTCCATCTGGTGAAAGGCGAAGTAGCTGAATCCTGAAAACTGCATCTCACATACCGGTCGAAGCCCCAAGATCGCCATACCGATCGAAAATCCGGCAATTGCGGACTCGGCCAGCGGAGTATCCAAGACCCGCTGCGACCCGAATTTATCGAGCAATCCGTCTGTTACGCGGAACACGCCGCCGTTTACCCCTATATCTTCCCCAAGGAGGATAACACTGTCGTCTTTCTCCATCTCCTGACGGAGCGCCATATTTATGGCCTGAACCATGTTCATTTTGGGCATCGCGATGATATCTCCACAAATGAGACTCAATCCCTGCTTACCGCAGCCTTTTCGACCAAGCCGCGTTTTTCTTCCAATTCTTTTTTGAGCATTTCTCTCTGGTCCCGAAGATTTTCGGGCAGTTCCGCATAGGCATTCTCAAACATGGTCAGAGGGTCGATGCCGTTTTCTACAACTTCCTGCCAGCGTCGCTCCGCTGCGTTGATTTCCGTTTTGACTTCCTCGACTATCGACTGGACCAACTGATCGTCGACAATGTTTTTGGCTCTAAGGTACTTTTCGAACCGGATGATCGGGTCGCGCATCTCCCATTGCTTGACCTCTTCTTCGGTACGGTATTTCTTAGGGTCATCGGCGGTAGTATGCATGGCGAGCCGGTAAGTCAACATCTCTATGAAAGTGGGTCCCTCGCTGTTTCTGGCGCGGTCCGCCGCATCTTTGACCGCGCTGTATACGGCGAGAATGTCGTTTCCATCCACCTGCAAGCCGGGCATGTCGTAGGCAATCGCTTTTTGCGCCAGGGTCTTTGAATGGGTTTGCCGGCTTCTGGGCAGGGATATCGCCCAGTGGTTGTTCTGGCATATGAAAATGACCGGCGTCTGGTAGACCGAGGCGAAATTCATAGCCTCGTGAAAATCCCCCTGTGAGGTAGCTCCATCGCCAAAAAAAGTCGCAACTACCGACTCTTGACCTCGATACTTTAACCCGTAGCCTATTCCCACCGCATGAGACATTTGAGAGCCGACGGGAACCGATACCGGAAGCATGTTCAACCCAACCGGCATCATCCCGCCTTCGTTGTAGCCGCTATAATAGAGAAGTACGCGCTCCATGGGCTTGCCGCGCCAGATTTCGACAGCGTTTTCTCGAAAAGAGGGCACAATCCAGTCCTCGGGCTTCAGGGCCGCTGCCGCGCCAACCTGCGCCTCCTGCCCCTTCAGGGGAGCAAAAGTCCCTATCTTGCCTTGCCTCTGCAGGATCAACATCCTTTCGTCGAACCTTCGCCCAAGCATCATGGCCCGATAGAGTTTCACAAGCAGTTCGCCGGAGAGTTGCGGTTCGAGGGATTTGTCAACCTGTCCCTCCTGGTCGAGGACCGAAAGATATTTAATGTGGTATGGGAGGTCGATTTCTTCGGTCGGCATTACTATTCTCTTTCTCACCTCGAGATTCTCTGTAAAAGGTGGGTACAAAAATGAACGGAAAAAATAGAAACTTACACAAAATCATTTGCCATTGAGCAACCAATATAAGTACAGGCTTTTTTTTCTGCCAGAGGGCATTAACTGGAGTTCATGAAAATAGATCCACTTTGATCTGGAATTTGACACCCGAGTAACTATTTTAGTGACTATTCTGATTACTATCCGAATCCAGGAAGCTAAGACATATGAAAGCTCCATTGATCAAGACTCCTCTGCCGGGGCCCAAAGCAGCCGAACTTATCCGTGTCGACGCACAGTTCGTCTCTCCATCCTATACAAGAATTTATCCGCTGGTGGTCGAAAGCGCGCAGGGATCCTGGGTGCTAGACGTCGACGGAAATCAGTTTTTGGATTTCACGGCGGGTATAGCCGTAAACGCAACCGGCCATTGTCATCCTGAGGTGGTCGAAGCGATAAGGGACCAGGCCGGAAAATTGATACACATGTCAGGGACCGATTTCTATTATTCACCCCAGATTGTTCTCGCTCAAAAGCTGGCTGAGATAGCAAATATGACCGGCGGGGCCAGGGTTTTTTACGGGAACTCCGGCGCGGAGGCCGTGGAAGCCGCACTTAAACTCTCTCGCTATCATAGCAGACGCGAACAGATGATCTCTTTTTTCGGCGCTTTTCACGGCAGGACTATGGGCGCGCTTTCTCTTACCGCAAGCAAAGCATACCAGAAAAAGTATTACCATCCCTTCGTGCCGGGGATTACCCACGTTCCTTACCCTAACTGTTACCACTGCCCTCACGGCGCCTGTTACCCGGACTGCGGTTCCGCGTGCGTGCAGTGGATAGAAGATCCCCTGTTCCGCACCTGTATCCCCCCCGAGGAAGTGGCGGCCATTTTCGTGGAACCCATTCAGGGAGAGGGCGGCTATATCGTTCCGCCACCACAATTCCACCTGGAATTGAGCAAACTGGCAAAAAAGTACGGCATCCTTCTCGTTGCCGACGAGATCCAAACCGGAATGGGAAGAACCGGAAAGATGTTCGCCATGGAACACTTCGGCGTCGAACCGGACATAATGGCCATTGCCAAGGGGATCGCCTCGGGAATGCCGCTTGGAGCAATGATCGCCAACGCGCAAATTATGGACTGGCACGCCGGGGCGCACGCTTCGACTTTCGGCGGCAATCCCGTTTCCTGCCGGGCAGCCCTGGCGACTATCGATCTGCTGCAAGCAGGTCTGATCGAGAATGCGGAAATCAGGGGGCGGCAGCTAATCACCGGGTTGCAGGAGATCCAGAAAAGCTTCGAATGCATGGGAGACGTGCGTGGCAAAGGTCTGATGGTCGGCGTGGAACTTGTCAAAGACCGCATAACCAAAGAGAGCGCCCCCGATTTGCGCAGTCTCATCGTTCAAAGCGCCTTTCACAGTGGTCTGCTCCTGCTCGGGTGCGGTGAAAGCACAATCCGGTTTTGCCCGGCTCTTACCATCAGCGCCGGGGAAATAAACACGGGGCTTTCTATTTTTGAGGAAACACTAAGAAAAGTCGCCGGATAAAATTCCATCCGTGTCTATCCGTGCCCATCCGTGTCTCGAAGCTTAAAGGACATCCATGAAAGATCTTCTCCAAAGGCTCGATATAGGCGAACTCAACCAGGGCGCTCTCAGCGGACTGGACTGCGTGGACTGCCGGGGTGAAATCCTTGAATCCGTATCGCCGATAGACGGGAAAACCCTCGCCAAAATCCGGCAGGCCGACTCGACCGCTTATGAAATAGTGGTGCAAAAAGCCAAAACAGCCTTCGAACAGTGGCGGGACGTTCCGGCCCCAAAGCGCGGTGAAGTGGTGCGACGTATCGGCGACGCCTTCCGGGAGCGAAAAACAGAACTCGGCGGGCTGATCTCGATGGAGATGGGGAAAATACGCGCCGAGGGGGAAGGCGAGGTGCAGGAGTTGATCGATATGTGCGATTTTGCTGTCGGCCAGTCAAGGATGCTCTACGGATTATCCATGCACAGCGAAAGGCCCGGGCATCGCATGCTCGAACAATATCATCCGCTCGGCCCCGTTGGGGTTATTACGGCGTTTAACTTCCCGGTTGCGGTATGGTCCTGGAACGCCATGCTGGCGCTGATCGCAGGAGATTCGGTTGTCTGGAAGCCTTCGAGCAAGGTCCCGCTTTGCGCCATTGCAGCAAACTCGATAGCCGCCCGCATCATAAAGGATTGCGGCTATTCCGATGCTCTTTTGAGCGTCGTCATCGGTACGGGGGAACAAATCGGAGAGCGATTGGCCGCGGACAGGCGGCTGCCCCTTATCTCCGCGACCGGCAGCGTGCCGATGGGAAAGAGGGTCGGTGAGGTCGTTTTGTCCAGGCTAGGAAGGCCCCTGCTCGAACTTGGAGGTAACAACGCCGTTATCGTTACTGCAAGCGCTGACCTCAAGCTCGCCGTGCAAGCCGTATTGTTCGGCGCAGTGGGCACCGCCGGGCAGAGGTGCACCACCATCAGGCGGCTCATAGTGCACAACTCTATCTTCGACGCCATGAAAGAAGAACTCATATCCGCCTACAAACAGGTCAAGATCGGCAACCCCCTGGACAAAGGCATGCTGATGGGGCCTCTAATCGATACTCAAGCAGTCGAAGCGATGAAAAAGGCGCTCGAAGAAATCAAAAAAGATGGCGCAAAGGTGCTCTACGGAGGTGAAGTGCTCTCCGGCGGCATATATGATGCCGGCACATATGTTTCTCCCTGCATCTGCGAAGTGGAAAACAGCTATCCCATCGTGAAAAAAGAAACTTTCGCCCCCATTTTGTACATGATTCGCTACGATGGCCTCGAACAGGCCATTGAATTCCACAACGACGTTCCTCAGGGACTTACTTCGTCCATTTTTACAAACGACCTGCGCGAGTCTGAACTCTTTCTTAGCAGCCGGGGGAGCGATTGCGGAATTGCCAACGTAAATATCAGCACCTCCGGGGCCGAAATCGGCGGCGCTTTCGGGGGTGAGAAGGATTCCGGAGGCGGCCGGGAATCGGGTTCGGATTCCTGGAAAGCATATATGCGCCGCCAGACCTGCACTATCAACTGGTCCGCAGCGATGCCCCTCGCCCAGGGGATAAAATTCAAAGAACCCTGAGCCGAAGTATACGTCCAATATGTCTTATTTGACCTATGAGGACCTTGAAATGACCGATCGCACGCGTAAACGAGACCCTTCCAAAAAATCCTGGGCCGAGCCCTGGAAGATAAAGATGGTCGAAGCCACTCGCTGGACGACCCTAGAGTACCGTCTCGAACGCATCCGGGAGGCCGGCTACAATACCTTTCTTCTCAAGTCCGAGGATGTCTACATCGATCTGCTGACCGATTCGGGCACATCCGCGATGAGCGACTACCAGTGGGCCGGGCTCATGCTCGGAGACGAAGCATACGCGGGGAGCCGCAACTTCTATCACCTGGAAGCCAATATTCAAAAATATTATGGATATAAGTATATAGTTCCCACCCACCAGGGGCGTGGCGCGGAGCACCTGGTTTCTCAAATATACATAAAAAAAGGCGATATCATCCCAGGGAACATGTACTTCACCACGACAAGGATTCATCAGGAGCTTGCGGGCGGAACTTTTGCCGATGTGATAATAGACCAGGCCCACGACCCGCTCAACGAATACTCCTTTAAAGGAAACGTCGATCTGGGAAAGCTCGAAGACCTGGTTAAAAAGGTCGGACCCGACAGGATCCCGTACGTTAGCCTTGCCGCCACTGTGAACATGGCCGGTGGGCAGCCTGTTTCGATGCAAAACGCGCGTGAGTTGCGCGCGCTTTGCGATAGATACGGCATTGCGGTCCTTTTGGATGCTACCAGGGCAATAGAAAACGCCTACTTCATCCAGCAAAGGGAGCAAGGCTACCGGGATAAAAAGGTGGCTGATATTCTCCTGGAGTTCTGCTCTCATACGCATGGATCCTGGATGAGCGCAAAAAAGGACAGCCTTGTAAACATAGGGGGATGGCTTGCTCTAAACGACCCGGATAAATTCGAGGATGCACGAAATCTAGTAGTGGTCTACGAAGGGCTTCACACATACGGCGGGCTTGCCGGCAGGGACATGGAAGCCATGGCTCGGGGCATCGCAGAATCGGTCGATGACGATCATATCCGGTCCAGGGTCGGACAGGTCGAATATCTGGGCAATAAACTCATCGATTGGGACGTGCCGATTGTGCTACCCATTGGCGGACATGCCATATTCCTGGATGCAAAGCGCTTTTACCCGCATATTCCGCAGGACCAGTTCCCGGCCCAGACCTTAGCTGCCCAAATCTACCTGGAAGCCGGAGTGAGGACGATGGAAAGAGGCGTTCTTTCGGCAGGCCGAGACCCTGAGAGCGGGCGGCACCGCTACCCGAAGCTCGAACTCGTGCGAGTCACCATCCCCCGCCGCGTCTACACCCAGGCGCACATGGACGTAACCGCCGAAACAATCGAGGAAGTCTTC
>Ga0209517_10000945_pt1 | contig 46850 bp, 40 predicted proteins | sample PeaSoiMetSII2010_FD_187695 | JGI IMG/M metagenome (GOLD analysis project Ga0209517, IMG submission 187695) | Peat soil microbial communities from Weissenstadt, Germany - SII-2010 (SPAdes) (version 2) | ecosystem: Environmental > Terrestrial > Soil > Wetlands > Peat | place: Germany...
GTAAATATCCTCGAAGATTAGAAATCGGATCGGCCGGTCGCACGCGGCAATCAGCAGCAGCGCATCGACGAGCGAAAGATGGTTCGCCACAAAGAGCGCGCCGCCGCGCTCGGGAATATTTTCGCGCCCGTCCACGCGGATTTTGTAGAACGTGTGCGTCAGCATCCACAGCAGCAGCCGCAGCAGCGCATCCGGCAACATCCAGCAAACGTAAACCGTGGCCGCGAGCGTCATCACCGAGCAGATCAGGAACACCGTCGCAGGATTCGGGTGCCCGACAAAAATCATGGCGTATTGCGCCACCGGTTGCGCGGCAATGCCCACGAACGAGAGCAAATTCGCTGCGGCGAGAATTCCGCCTTTGGTCGCGGGATCAGGACGATGCTGAATCAAGGCATTGATGGGGACCGCGAAGAATCCGGCGAAGAAGCCGAGAATGCCAAGCAGAATGGAGACCGAGTTGTAGGAAAGTCCGTGGCGGAAGAGCAGCGCGGAAACAATCGTCATGCCAATCATTCCGAGCGGAATTAATCCGTATTCGATCTTGTTGCCCGAAAGATAGCCCGCGGCAAAGCTGCCGATGCCGATGCCGACGGAGAGAAATCCGAGAAGCAAACTGGTGCGCGCGTCGGTGGAGTGCAGGATGTCTTTCGCATAGAGCACTACGTTGAGGAGAAGCAGCGAGCCGAGAAACCAGAAATAAATGTTGCCGATGACCGCGAGCGAGAGCACGCGGTCTTTGCGAATCAATCCGATCTGGTCGAGCAAGTCGCCCAGAGGATTCCAGTTGAAGCGGCTCGTAGGACGCGCGGCGGGCAGGCGCGAAATTCCCAGGCTCGTCAAAAGTCCGACGCAGGCCAGCCCGATCAAAATCACGCCCGACCAGTATTCGCGGCCGTGAAAAATTGTCGAGAGCTCGCCGGCGACGAGCGTGCCAATAAGAATCGCGAGGAACGTTCCGAGCTCGAGGATTCCATTGCCCCACGAAAGCTTCGGCTCGGGCAGCAGTTCGGGCAACAGGCCATATTTCGTCGGGCCGAAGAGCGCGCCCTGCGTGCTGATGAGAAAAACCGCGGCACATTCGACGGGCAGGCTGTGCATCGCCAAGCCCGCAACGGCGAGCAGCGCCACGGCCATTTCGAAGAATTTTGTGCCGATGGCCACCGAGCGTTTGCTGTAGTGGTCCGCGAAGTAGCCGCCGGTCATCGAAAAAAGTAGAAAGGGAACTGAAAAGAGCAGCGGAATGATCAAGACAAATAGGCGGTCGCGTTGATCTTGCGGAATCGCCATGTCGAGAACGATGAAGCTGATGACCCACTTGAGAACGTTGTCGCTGAAGGCGCCTTGAAATTGCGTGGCGATGAGCGCCCAGAAGCCGCGTTGCCAGTTGGCGGGCGGCGCCGCGAATTCGGCGTGAGATTGCGCTGCGGTTTCAGTTGGCGGCGAGTTAGGCGATGACTCGGAGGTTCGAGGCGGCAAGGGGACTCCTCGATTCGGCTTGTGCGGTGGCGGGATCGCGTTTGGGATATTTTGTGGAGACGTAATCGTCGATCAATTTGCGGAAGGCTTCGTTGAGTTCGTCGTAGTTGCCTTTGAGGGTCACAAATTTCTGGCCGTCGATGTAGACGGGGCAGCTTGGGGCTTCGCCCGTGCCCGGGAGGCTGATGCCGATGTTGGCGGCTTTGGATTCGCCGGGGCCATTGACGATGCAGCCCATCACTGCGAGGGTCATGGATTCCACACCGTCGTATTGCACTTTCCATTGCGGCATTTTTTCGCGGACGTAGCCTTGGATGCGCTCGGCTAATTCTTGAAATGTTGTGCTCGTCGTGCGGCCGCAGCCGGGGCAGGCGGTGACGCTCGGAGCGAAGGAGCGCAGGCCTAGGGCTTGGAGCAGCTCGCATGCGGCATAAACTTCGTCGCGGCGATCGCCGCCCGGGCGCGGGGTGAGAGAGATGCGAATCGTGTCGCCGATTCCTTCGCCGAGCAGAATTCCCATTGCGGCGGAAGACCAGACGAGGCCTTTTGCGCCCATGCCGGCTTCGGTGAGGCCGAGGTGCAAAGGCTGATCGGTTCTCGACGAGAGGTCGCGATAGATTGCCAGCAGATCATTCGGCCTGGAAACTTTGCAGGAGATGATGATTTGATCTTTGCACAGGCCATTTTCGAGTGCCAGCTCCGTTGATTGCAGCGCGGAGAGGACCATGCACTCGTTGATGATTTCTTCGGAGGTGCGGCCGAGATCTTTGTCAGTGTTCTCCTGCATTTTATGCATCACGAGCTCTTGGTTTAGAGAGCCGCCGTTGACGCCGATGCGGACTGGTTTGCCGTGATCGCGCGCTACTTTGCAAATGGTGGAGAATTGTTCGTCGCGGCGATCGCCGTGGCCGACGTTGCCGGGGTTGATGCGGTATTTGTCGAGTGACTCGGCGCATTTCGGATATTTGATGAGCAGGACGTGACCGTTGTAGTGGAAGTCGCCGATGATCGGGGCGTCGCAGCCGGCGTCGAGGAGGCGCTGTTTGATTTCCGGGACGGCGGCGGCGGCTTCGGGGATATTTACGGTGATGCGGACGAGTTCGGAGCCGGCCTCGGCTAGCTCGAGGCATTGGCGGGCGGTCGAGGCGATGTCCACCGTGTCGGTGTTGGTCATGGACTGGACGACCACAGGTGCGCCGCCGCCGACTTGGATTTTGCCGACTTTTACGCCGACCGTTTTGTGACGCTGATGGTTCAATTTGGGAGTCCTATTGTCCTTTCCAATCTTAGCAGAAAGCTGGTGGAGCTAAGTTTCTAACCGAAACAAGGGTTCAATCAAAACCTCTCGTAAATCCAACAAAACAAAGGATCGGGGTCCTTTCTAACCGAAACAGATTTCGGAGGTGCGAGTTTCGGAATTTGGCGGTCCAAAGCTCCAAGGTGCTGGAGTTCGGGGCCTCGGCGTTTGTGGCGATGAAAGGAGTGCTTATGGTGAAGGTGCTTGACGGAATGCCTGCGAAGTGCCCAGCGCTAAAGCGCTTCGTTGATCGCGCTGCGTTTTCGGAGCGCTGAAGCGCTCCTCCCCCGCATGAATGCGGGGGCTGCCACCTACGTGCAACGGCTCCCGGGCAGGAACGCGGGGGTTCCCACCGCTCGCCGAATTTCAAGCGAGCTCGAACTGGGACACTTCCCAATCGAATCGCGGTTTGGTTTGAGTCGCTTTCTGCGGCGGGGCCGGATTCGATGCCTGAGTTCAATTTTCTGCCTCCCAAATCGAAGCTAGCATGGATTTGGGAGAAATGCACACGGGGCGTGCTGTGGAATCGGGCATCAGCGGCGGGGATGCGGCACGAGGCACGAGAGGTGCGCCAAATCTGGTAATTCAAGACCGAACGGTTGCGTAGAGGTGAATTGCTAACGCTTCGGTGTGGGTTTCGCGGGCGCAGCAAGCCGTGCCCCTACGAATACAAAACCAAACCGTACAGCGGGCCGGTGGTAACCCCCTACGAACCCAAAACCTAACCGTAAACCGGGCCGGTGGTGAACCCCGGCCCCTACGAACTCAAAACTAAACGGCACACCGAGCCTCCGCCAAGGTGGACCGGCGCCTACTGAAGAGTTTTGGCTACTGCTAGCATTTCGTTGGCGCGGGCGCGGACGCGGACGTCCTCGGTTAGGTTTCGCCAGCGGACTGTGTCCGTTGAATCCAGTAGAAATTCGGCGGGGCGGGAGATGTCTTGGCCTTCGTGGCCGCCGCCGACGTGGAGCAAGTGGTAGCTGCGAATTGCCTCTGCGTGCGGATCGGAGAGAATTGTGAATGTGTAGCCAGCTTTGGCGGCTAGATCGCGCGAGACGTCCGGGGCGTCAACGCTGATGGCTACTGGACGGATGCCGGCGGCTTTGAATTCGGGAAGAAGTTTTTCGATGCCTCGTAACTCGAGGTTGCAGTAGGGTCACCAATAGCCGCGGTAGAAAATCAGTAGGACGGCTTTTGGGGCGGGCGTTGCAGCGTCTCCTGGCGCGGGTGCGAAGAGTTGGGACAGTGAGACGGATTGGCCGTGTGTATCGGTCATGGTGAAATCGGGAACCTTTTCGCCAATTTGCGGCGCGTCGGTGGATGGGGGAACAGCGCGAGCTTTGTAGAAGCCGAAGATCGAGCCGACCGAGAGGAGCAGCGAGAACAGAACAACGACGACACCGAAAATTCGTGCCGCGATCGTTCGTGGTTGCGCGAAGAGATTTTTTGCTCCGAGAGCCAGAAAGATGAGCGCGACTGCCGCTAGCGCTAGACTGAGCCATGGGATGGCGCTTTGGGCTGGCGGATTCAGGAAGAACGCGAAGTTGCATAGTACGGCGGCCGAGGCGGCGATAAGGCCGAGCCAGAGGGGGGAATTGGCGCGCGGGTGGTTTGCGTCCGGCATAGGGGAGTTAGTTTAGCAGAGCGAAAGGTTAAGAGGGGAGAAGAGGAGTTGCAGAAGACGTGGACAGGGGTGGGACAGTCGAGGCTTGTGTAGGAGTTTGATTAGACGTACCTCAGCGGCTAAAGCCGGATTGATATTATGGCGTATGCGGTACGACTGCCCTTCGGCTTCGCTCAGGACAAGAAGTCGTGCCCTGACACGTCTCGGAAATCTCGCACAGATTACAGAGCATTATGGCGACGGTATGACGGTTCCTCGATGGATTCTGCGCAATGCAGAGTGTGGACGGCGCTGCGCATTTCGGGGTGGCGCGCCCTTTAATTTAGCGAGAGGACTCTTATGGATACTTATTTGACTCCTGCGACGGCGGCTGCGGCGCCATCTTCTGCGCCTGCTCCTGCCTATCGGCTGTTTGATGCAACTTCCGTTTTTATCGCCTCGTTGCTCGGATCTCCTGTGGCTGGAGCCACCTTGATGGCGCTGAATTACCGGCGCATGGGAAACGCGCAGAGAGCAATTCTTGCTCTGGTTATCGGGATTGTGGCGACGGTTTTGGCAAGCGTGTTGGGATACTTCGTGCCGTCGTCGGCGAGCATTGCAGTTGGCATCGGTGTCGCGTTAGGCACGAAGAGCGCGGCGCAGTACTTGCAAGGGGCGGACGTGAACCAGCATGAAGTGCGAGGCGGCCAGCTCAGTTCGAGATGGGCGGCGGGCGGTGTGGGCTTGGCGTTTCTGGCGGTGTTGTGCGCCGTGATCGTGGTGGCCGCGCTCGGACCTTGGGCCGGCCATAAAGTGCTTGTCGGATCAAAAGACGAGGTCTACTACACCGGTTCTGCGACGAAGCAAGATGCGCAGGCGCTGGGCGAGGCGCTGAAGACTGCGGGCTATTTTCTGGATAAGGGATTCTCGGTGGTGCTGTCGAAGGACAAGGACGGCACGGCGATCTCGTTCGTGGTGAAAGAGGGAGTTTGGGACGATCCGCAGATGCAGGCTGGGTTTGAACAGATCGGGCGGCAGTTGGCGCCTTCGGTGGGCGGGCTGCCTATCAAGGTGCGCTTGGTTGATTCTTCGCGGGCTACTAAGAAGGAGATCGCGGTGGATCAATGATGGAGAGGGCTGCCGAATGGCGCGACCGGCGTCATGACTTACACCGTTTGAGGATTACCGCAGAGACGCAGAGGGCGCAGAGTCAGAAGAAACAAATTTTTCGGTCCGCGGTCGTTTTGTGAACTTGGCGAACTGTTCTTCGCCGGATGCCAGCAGGGACGCCCCGCAACGGCATTCGGGGCAGGCCGGCGCTACCAGAGTGGAGCGACTTGGGCTTCTTGGAAGACGGGCGACGGGCCATTGCGACTGGAGAGATGAAGAATCGCCAGGGATGGTTTGACTTGGGGATCGTAGGTCACTGTGATGATTCCGCCTTTGCCAGCGGGCCCGTCGAATCCGCTGCGGCCATCGGAGCCGTTGCTCCCGCTATTTCCGCTGGGCGTTCCCATGCCGCCCGAGCCGCCGCTGCCGCCGCGGCCACCTCTTCCTCCTGAACCGCCGGCGCCGCCGTCGGCCTTCACCGTGAGCGTGCCGCCTTGAGGATCGACTAGATAGAGCCTCGTGTGGCCCGCTGCGGAGACACTTGCTTGCAGGAGCGGATGGCTTCCGGATTGGAGCGTCATGCGGACTTGCACTGCCGGGGCATTGCCTCCGGGACCGCCATCTCCACCATCCGAGCCATTGGTGCCGTTCGTGCCGTCTCCGCCCGGGGATGGATTATTCGGATCTGTGGAACCGTTGCTGCCGCTGGTGCCATTCATTCCATCAGCGCCGCTCGTACCGCTCGAGCCGGGGCTGCCGGAGAAATTGCAGACGAAGGCGACATCGTAGCGAAAGGGAATGTCGAGATCGGCGTGTATGTCCGGATGGATGGGAACGGTGATGGCGACGTGGCCGATTTTGCCGTCACTGACTCGGGGATCTTTTGAAAGCGAGATGACGCCTTTTTGGTTGACGGTCACTACCGTCGCTGTGACGTTGAGATCCTTCCACATTACCTTGCCGGCGCCTTTGCCTTCGGTCCGCAACACTTTGCCATTGGGCTGTGTGACGGTGACGACCAGCGGAGATTTTTGTCCGGGGGCGATACCCGGGCCTTGCGGGAGGCTGGCTTCGATCGACGAAACGGGAGTCTGGGCCAGGTAAACCTTCATGCCTAGCTTGACTTTCATGGCGGTGCAGCCGTTGAGCGCCAGCACGAAGGCCAACGACAGGCAGGCTATCGACCGGGTGGACAGCAATCTCGGGGTGCAGCATGTGGCGATTCGTGAGATGTGTCTAGTGAGCATGGCTGGTGCAATTCTATTGACGGACGAGGCAATACGGCGGTTTCGAGTGATCGTTCAAACGCGCTTGCGATTGATCGTATTGCAGCAAATTGGTCTCATCGTCGCTGGGCGCGATTGAAAATCGGGCGGGAAGACCCTATCATCGGGGGACTCGCCGGAGTGGCGGAACTGGCAGACGCGCCGGACTCAAAATCCGGTGGCCGCAAGGCCGTGTGGGTTCGACCCCCTCCTCCGGCACCAACCTTTGGGGATTACCGCAGCGACGCTGAGGGCGCAGAGATCAGACGAGACGGATTGGTGGGTCCGAGGTCGTTTTGTGAAGTTGGCGAACTCTTCTTCGTCGGATGCCGGCAGGGACGCCGGCGCCACTTGACGCGGATTGACTCTGATTGTTGCGCGGAATAACATGGCGCTCCACATGGATTCTCCTCAGACCCTGATTGGCCGGACTGTTTCGCATTACCGCGTGGTGGAAAAAATTGGCGGCGGCGGCATGGGCGTGGTGTATCTGGCCGAGGACACGAAGCTGGGGCGGCGCGTGGCGCTGAAGTTTTTGCCGGAGGACACTTCGCAGGACCGCCAGGCGGTGGAAAGATTCAAGCGCGAGGCGCGAGCGGCTTCGGCTTTGAATCATCCGAACATTTGCACCATCTACGAAGTGGACGAGCACGAGGGGCGGCACTTCATCGCTATGGAGCATCTCGAGGGCGAGACGCTCAAGCACAAATTGACCGGGCAGCCGCTGGCGACCGATACGCTGCTCGATTACGCGATTCAGATTGCGGATGCGCTGGAAGCGGCGCATGCGAAAGATATCGTTCACCGCGACATCAAGCCTGCGAATATTTTCATTACGCTGCGAAAGCAAGCCAAGCTGCTGGATTTTGGATTGGCGAAGCTCGTTCCGAAAGCGCAGGAAGTTGGCGAGGCGATGGGCGCTTCGGCTACGCGGACGTCGGCTGGCGCGGGCGAATATTTGACCAGTCCGGGATCGACGATTGGAACAGTGACGTATATGTCGCCGGAACAGGCGCGCGGGGAGGAAGTGGACGCGCGGTCGGATATTTTTTCGTTCGGCGTGGTGCTGTACGAAATGGCTACTGGGCGGCAAGCTTTTGCGGGACCTACGCCAGCAGTGATTTTCGAGGCTATTTTGAATCGCGTGCCCGTGGATGCTTCGCGGATCAATACGCAGATTCCGCCGGAGCTTGGGCGCTTGATTGAGAAGACGCTGGACAAGAACCGGATGACGCGCTACCAGAGCGCGGCGGTGCTGCTGAGCGATTTGCGGCGCGTGAAGAGCGACTTGCAGGCGGGACGCGCGGGAAAGGGCGTGGAGAAATCGATCGCGGTGCTCTACTTCGAAAATTTGAGCGGGGCGAAAGAGGATGAATATTTTCGCGATGGAATGACGGAAGACATCATCACGGAACTGGCGAAGGTGAAGACGCTGGAAGTGTTTCCGCGCGCGGCGATTGCGGCTTTTCGGGATAAGCCGGTGACCGGGCCAGAGGTGGGCCAGCAGTTAGGCGCGGCGTACGTGCTGGGCGGAAGCGTGCGGCGGGCGGGAAACCGGCTGCGGATCACGGCGCAGCTTGTGGAGACGCGGACGGGGCGCTCGGCGTGGGCGGAGCGATATGACCGGGAAATGAAGGATGTATTCGAGGTGCAGGACGATATCGCGCGGAGCATTACGCAGGCGCTGCGAATTACGCTTTCGCCGCAGGAAGAGAAGACGATCGCGAGCAAGCCGACGGAAAATTTGCAGGCCTACGATTATTTCTTGCGCGGTCGTAATTACACGCGGCGGGAAAATCTGGAATTTGCGATGCAGATGTTCGAGCACGCCATCAAGCTCGATCCGAATTTCGCGCTAGCGCACGCGGGAATCGCGAATGTCTGCGGGATGCAGTTCGAATTGCACGGGCGAGATGCGCGGTGGATCGAGCGAGGGCTGGCCGCGGCGAACCGGGCGTTCGAGCTGGACCCGCAGCTTCCGGAAGCTCTGGCGGGGCGGGCGCGAATTTATCACGCGCAGCAGAAATACGACGACGCGGTCCACTATGCGCGAATGGCGATTGAGCGCAAACCGGATTGCGAAAGCGTCTGGGACATTTTGGGCCGCGCGTTGTTTTCGTCCGACAGGTATGAGGAGGCGATCAGCCTGATGGAGCGCGCGTTTGAGGCCAACGGTGACGACTATAACGTCTACGTCCCATACATGAACGCACTGGAGGCGAGAGGCGAGAAAGCGCGCTCCATGCAACTGCACGAAAAGTTTGGGAGCGTTCTCGAACAGCATCTGGATTTGGTTCCCGAGGACGTGCGCGCGCGAATCTTGCTAGCGAACGACTACGCCTACCGTGGCAGACGGGACGAAGCGAGCCAGCAGATCGAGAGGGCCGTGGCGATGCGGCCGAACGATGCCAACGTGCTGTACAACGCGGCGTGCACGTATGCATTGCTGGGGATGAAGGATGAGGCGCTCGCGATGTTCGTGAAATCGGCGGAGGCGGGATTTAGTGACTTCGAATGGGCGTCGCGGGATGCGGATCTGGCGTCGTTGCATGAGGAGCCGGAGTTTAAGAGAGTTTTGGAGATGTGGAAGCCGAAGAATTAGAGTGGCGAAAGATTGGGGATTACCGCAGAGACGCTGAGTGCGCAGAGTTTCGCGGAGGGGATCGGACAAGGCGGTGCCCGAACGCTTGCTTGGTACGTCTAATAGATGTGAAAATCCTTTGACTTGGGTGATGGGGCGGCGCAAGATGCAGCGAGAGGGCTGGGGATGACTGGAAGTGGGATGACGCTCGAGCGGGTGGTGGAGAAGGCGCGCGCGCTGGACGATGAGGTGCGCAAGGAAGAATTGCGAGTTGGCGACCGCTTGCTTGTTACCACCATGAATTCCCGTTACACCATCTGGGTTTTGGGCGGCGGGCATTATTGGATTTGGGGCGGATGGTTTGACCGGCAGAAGATTTCGCCGCAGCGCGTGGGGATTAATGGATGTACCTGGGGCGGCAGCGCGATCAAGCGGGATATTGTGGCGGCGCCTGGGTTGCGGATGGAATTTGGGAATAGTGTTTTGACGACACGGATACGAGCGGTGCAGGTGATTCGGGCGCGGGCGAGAGCGCGGGCGGAGTTTAATTAGCGGCCTCGTTTTTTTCTTCGGATAGACCTGAAGTAATTCCAAAATCAAGAACGTAGGTTTGTATCGTTGCGCGTGGCCCGCAGATTTCTCGGGGCGTTGATTTGACGTAGGGGTCGTAAGCGGGAGCAGCAAGCCACTCCCCTACGACCGAGAGACCTCAGGCCGCGGCGGCAATCCTGAGAGCATGTCGGTGGAGCGCGTTGGAGCTTTTGTTTCTACTGGAAGGCGAAGCTTACGGGGATGGTTACGTTGTGCGTGGACTTGCTTAGCGTGATGGAGCCTAGGATTGAGTGGGCCGGAGAGATTAGCGACATGAAGGCACCGGGGAGGATTACGTAGCTTTGGAGCAGGTTGCCATTGGGATCGAGGAAATCGTATTCGTAGGTGCCAGTGTTGACGATGGGGCAGTAGAGCGTGACTTGGCCGTTGGAGCCGATGGGCCAGGTCTGGATGGTGGTCTTGAGGTTGTTGGCAAGACTGGAGAGGACGGCGCTGCCCGTGACGGCAGTGCCATCGTCGTAATGAACGGAGAGCATCAGCGGCAGCTTGGGAGTGCCGGTGGTTTTATAGGCGACGGCGATGGCCGCCCATTGGTCTGAAACGCCGAAAGTGATGGATGGAATGACGCTTCCGGATTGCGATTGTTTGAGATCGGCGTAGGCGCCTTTAGTGACTTCAGTTTCCATTAGAAACGGCTGGGTGGCGGAGAAGGATTGATTGTTGCCGGTGGAAGCGGTGAGAAGCACGTAGTCGCCAGGTTGAGATGAGGTCACAGCGCCCGTTTGAGCGGCGGTGCCGGAGCCGGCAGCAAGAGCCGAGGCGTCGGGCGAGCCGGAGGCTAGACCGGAGATTTCAGCCAGGGAGATGACGCGCATGGTGTCCGCCGCGTGATTCGAAACTGTGAAAACGGTGGCGCCCGCTTTGGCGTACGCGACGCGGTAGACGGCGAGGAGATGAGCGTCCGAAGGTTGCGCCTTGAAGGCGTCAAGAACCCAAGTGTTGGAGAGCGAGTCGGTTATGGTGGTTCCGGCCACGGATTGCACGTTTCCGATGCGCACGACGGCGATAAGAGAATTGCCCGCGGTCACATTTGCGCCGAGATGCGCGGTGCACGACTGGGAGCTGCCGCAGTCCTGAGTGGCCGCGGGCTGGGCGAGAGTTTGAGCGCCGAGCGGAGCCGCGAGGAGCGTCGCTATGGTCATGCTGAACAAGAAGAGTCTGAGTTTCATTAGTGTTTGAGTTCCCCTGTATGAGATGTGATGGGAGCAAAACGGTGACCAAGTTCCGTGCGCGAGAGGGCCTGCAAGCCATTTATATTCAGCGTTTAGTCGGTACTAAAGGTTTTCCGGTACGGGAAGATTGCAGGAAGATCTTCCCGAGACGGGAAGGATTACATGGCCAACGAGGGCAACAAGATGCAGAGCCGACAGCGGATTACCGAGAGGTGAAGCGGGAGAACATGGCGCCGAGTGATTTGGCTTCGGGGAGTTTTAGGGCGAAGGTGGCGCCTAGATAGACGAGGCCGTACGGGATTAGCACGATTATGGCGAGGGGGATGGGGCGGTGCGGGCCTGCGGCCCAGCGGATGGCCCAGGCCACCCCGGCCGCGGCGGCTGCTACCGACCAGATGGTTGATGAGAAGCCGAGCGAGAGACCCGTTTTGCCGATGCGGCGATTCAAGTAGTGCCGCAGGAGCAGGAATTCTACCCAGCCGGATATGCCGGCCGAGATGGTGAGACCGGCGACGCCCCAGCGCGGATTAATGCCCAGCAAGTGCGGCAGGGGGATGGCGGAGAGATAGCCGAGGATAGTGGTGAGCGTGACGCGGATGATGGCGAAGCGCAGGGGAGTGCGCGTGTCGCGCAGAGCGTAGTAGGTGGAGGAATAGAGGCGGCCGAGCGTTGATGCCAGCAGGCCGACGGTTGAGCCAGCGAGAATGCCCCAAACATACATGGCGTCGTCGTGGGTGAAGCGGCCGGATTGATAGATTGCCGACACGACGATATCGCCGAGCGCGAGAAATGCAACTACCGAGGGAACTACGAAATAGGCGATTTGGCGAAGGCCTGCATTGAGGCGCTGGCGGAGGGCGCGCGCGACTTCGTCTTCGCTGCCGAGCTGACCGGACATTACCGGCAATTCGGCGGCGGAGACGGCCATGCCGAAAAGGCTGACGGGGAGCGTGTAAAGAGTCTGCGCGTAGGAGAGCGCGGCTACGGCGCCGGTACCCACCAGGCTCGCGAGGACCGAGTCGACGTAAGCGCTGATCTGCACAACGCCGCGGCTGATAAATACCGGAAAGAAATTGCGGACTACGGTGCGGATGTTATCGGCGCGCGCGTGCAGGGTGAGACGAAAGCGGCCGAGAAGCCGCATCACTACCGGCCATTGCACGCCGACTTGCAGCGCGCTGCCCACGACTGCGCCCCACGACAAAGCCGCGGCGAGTGGGAATTGCTGCATGCGCACGCCGAAGATGATCAGCGTGGCGATCATGGCGACGTTCCAGATCACTGGAGCGGTGTAAGAGAGAAAAAATCTGCGATGGCTATTGAGGATGCCCAAGCACCAGGCGGAGAGAACGAGTAGTCCCGCGCCCGGAAATAGAATGCGGACGAGCTGGATGGTGAGCTGGCGCTTTTCGCCGGTGAAGCCGGGAGCGATGATTTCGATTAGCCAGGGAGTGGTGAGAACGCCGATCAGAACCAGAAGGGAAGCGGTAAGAGCGAGGAGAGAAAAAATCCCGCCGGCGACGCGATCGGCTTCTTCGCGATCGTCGCGCGCCAGCAGCGCAGCATAAACGGGAATGAACGAGGCGGAGAGTACTCCCTCACCGAACAGATTTTGCAGGAAATTGGGGATGCGGATGGCGGCTTTGAAGGCGTCTGCCGCGTCGGAATTGCCGAAATAGTGGGCGAAGAAACGATCGCGAATTAGGCCGGAAATGCGGCTGAGAAAAATTCCCGCGGCAACCAGAAAAGCCGACCGGGCAGTACCAAAGCGGCGCGGCGCCGATTTGGAATTTGGAAGCGCCGGATCTTCGTCGATGGGAGCGGACGTGTTCAGCGGCTTATCCGGAGACTTCTGTCGCACCATTGTGTGAGCTAGGACGGAGGCGCAGGCCCGTCGAATTCTCTATGGCACGCCGCCGCTTCCGAATCATTAAACGGGCTGGGCGTTCTCAAGTCAATTCCGAACGGCGTTGGAGTTCCCAGAAGCGCGTACGGACCTGTGCGAAAGGCCGGGTTTGCGACTTTGACACAGACGCAGGCCGCGGATGTGGTCATTCGCGCGGCGATAGGCTATTTGTAATGGAAGTCTTGGAAGGGGCGATGTCCGAAACAAGCGTACATACCGAAGTTAGCGCCGATAGCGCTAACGAAGTGGAGACGACCGTAGCGACGCGCGAGGCGCCGGCCAGCGACAGGCTGGCGGATGGCGCCGCCACGATAGAGGCGAACCTGCGTCGATTGGATCGCCGCCAATGGTGGATGTGGTTGAGCGCTTGCGCCGTGATGCTTCTGTTGACTATCTGCGTCGCGTCCTTCGAGTTCCCAACGCTTCTGAGAGTTGATTCCAAAACTTTCTCGTTCACTCGAGAGGATTCTGTCCGCGGGCTGATCGCGCTGGTTTTGGTCTTCAACATCTACACGCTCTACCAGCAACTGCTGATCAATCGAATCCGCAAGCAAATGGCGCAGCAAATTCACGCGCTGGCGAAAGTGGAATCGCTGGCCACGGAAGTTTACAAACTCGCGGCTCTCGATCAATTGACGGGGCTTTTCAACCGGCGATCGGCGGAGCAGCGGCTGGAAGAGGAGATGTCACGGGCGATCCGTCATTCGCGGCCATTGACGCTGCTGCTGCTCGATCTGAATAGTTTGAAACGCGTGAATGACACGCTGGGGCACGGAGCGGGAGATTTGGTGCTTGAAACCTTCGCCGAGCGGCTGAAGAGAGCTATTCGTGGATCGGATTTGGCTGCGCGGCTGGGCGGCGACGAATTCATGGTGATTCTGCCGGAATGCCGGCCTGAAGAAGTGCGGCACGTGCTGGGACGATTGAAGGGCTTGGTGGTCGAGTACGATAACACGCAGTTGCCCGTCACTTTTGCGGCCGGTTGGAAGGATTATTTGATCGGCGAGACGGCGCAGGAATTCGTGAAGCGCGTGGATGACGCGATGTACGAGGACAAGAAGGCAGTGCGGGCTTAAGTTCCATCCTCTGGCGGTAGGTTCCTTTCGCCGGTTAAAATCGAAAAAAACAGAGACAAATTCTAAAACGCCGGCTGGAAGCCCTTCGAGGTTCAGGACAAGCCGGCGCTACGAGATCGTTGCGTCAAACTGCGCTTGCTTAGCTCATACAGAATTTACTTGCGCGTCCTAGCACTGGATGCTTAAGATATCCGCGATACTCGGAGGTGAGAGGCCGGTGCCGAAAGAAAAGCCAAAGGTGAATATCGGCGAAGTGATTCGGTCGTATCGCAGCGACCGCGGCTTGTCACAGGGCGATATCGAGCGGCGGACCGGATTGCTGCGCTGCTATCTCTCGCGCGTGGAGAATGGGCATACGGTGCCCTCGCTCGAGACGCTGGCGAAAATCGCCGAGGCCATGGAAATTAATTTGGCGGACTTCTTCCCGGGTAGCGATACTCCTCAGGACCGTGAGACGCGAAAGATGCTGGGGGAGCTTTCGGAGGAAGAGATTCGCTTCCTTGCGGAAATTAAGCGGTACAGCACGACTCTCTCTGACGATGACAAGAAGCTGGTGCTCGCCATGATCCGCAAGATGGCTACGATCACGCCGCCGGTGCAGCGCAAGGCTGCTGCGCGGCGAGCGGAATATTAGAATTTGTCTGCTGCGTTCGACGTGCCCTCCTACGTTTTCGCTTGCAATTAAGAGACTGCAGATCCTTCACTTCGCTCAGGATGACAGCTAGGAGACGGAGCCACGAGTGAGAGCGATTAGCGCGCTAAGAATTGCCGCGGGCGGTGGCGCGGGTTTGGAAGCTGCGCGGCTCTACTATCGCGCGGAAGACTTTGCCGCGGCCGATTACGTGGGAGCCGGAGCGGGCTTCGACTTCGAAGGTTAGGAAGCGGCCTTCTTGGGCGACGAGATGCGCCTTTACTTCGACTGTGGCGCCTGTGGTTACGGCCTTCAGGTGATCGACTTCAATTCGAGTTCCCACTGTGATCATTCCGTCCGACAGGTGCGGCTTGGCGGCAGTGGCGGCCGCCGATTCCATCAGGCCGATCATGTTGGGAGTTGAGAGGACCGGTGGAAGCTGCGGATCGAAATTGGCTAGCGTCCACTCGGGCAAAACTTTCTTTTCGATCTTGTGGTGGATTCCGTGGGGCAGCGTCGGATAGGGAGTTTTGTGTTCGGCGCTCAACGGGCGGGCTCCGGGCCGTCCACGGGCGAGGAAGCGTCGGTGCAAGAGCGCGGGTCGATGAAGCTCTTGGTGAATTCCGCGAGGGTGATGCCGAGTTGCGCCCAGAGGCGGCGTTTCAGGCTGCGATAGTCCTGCGCGCCGCTGAACACATCGCGGATCAGGTCGCGGAAGGTCGCGCTATGGTTCAGGAGTTGCACCATGCGCGTGGTGACCGCGCCGCCGAGGAAAGTGCCGCAGAAAATCTTGCGGGCGATGCGCGCGGCAAATTCCAGATCGGCGATGAGCACGGAGCGCATGCGGGCGGGATAGGCTTCGGGCTGGCCTTCGATCAGGGCCTCGGCGAGCAGATCGCCGGAGCGCATGGCGTAGTAGAGGCCTTCGCCGGTGATGGGATCGACGCACGCGGCGGCGTCTCCGGCCATGGCCCAATTTTTGCCGACGATGCGGCGGCGGCGGAGCGTGTGGGCTTGCGGCGACGGGAGAACGTGGCTGTAGAAGCGCGCGCCTTCGAGCGAGATTTTTTCGTCGCGGACAAACTCGGCGAGATGCTCGCGCAATCGCTGGCTGGAATTCTGCGACATCTTGCCGCAGATGCCGACGGATACATGATCGGAGCGCGGGAATGACCAGATGTAGCCTTCGAACTGCTTCAGGAATTTCACTTTGATGAGCTGCTCGTCGGTGGGGACGAAATAGCCGAGAGTCATCTCGAGATCGGCGGCTTTGAGCGCGGTGGTTTCCGGGAGGAGCTGATTGCGAGCACCTCCGGCGATTACGACGAAATCGGCGCTGGAGTTTTCGCCTCCGGCCGTGAGATGGACGCGGCCACCGGAATGAGTGAGCTGCGTGACGCGCGAGCGTACGGTGCGGCAGCCGGCGGCCGCGGCGCGATCGAGGAGCAGGCCGTTCAGCACGGTGCGCGAATAAATCACAATGGGATGATTCATGCGGAAGCGGGCGCGATGGCCGCCGCTGGAAATCAATTCCGCGGTGCTGACGATTTTTTTCGGATGCGGGCTATCGAGCAGGAACGGATAAGTCGAGATGGCCTTATGCGTCAGGCCGCCGCCACAGGGTTTTTCCCAGGCGAGATGCTCGTCAAAAAGCGTGACATTGAATCCGGCGGAGGCGAGGCGCTCGCCGCACATGGCCCCAGCGGGGCCGCCGCCAACGATGGCAACTTCCTTCATCGAAATTCGCTCCCGCGGAGGGGACAACAAGCGTCAAGCAGAACGGGAGTATAGCATCAAATTGGGAGATGCACGGGCGGGGCGAAATTCGCGTGGTCGTTTGAGGCAACAGCGCGCGCGGCGGAGACCTGGATCGGCCTTCGCGAGAAGGATTTAATTTGATTGGCCGAAAGTGTTGCAGGCGGCGATAGTGCCATTGTCCAGGCCGGCGTTGAACCATTGCATCCGTTGTTGGGAAGTGCCATGCGTGAAGGATTCAGGGCTGACGTGGCCGGTGGACATTTTTTGCAGGCGGTCGTCGCCTACGGCAGACGCGGCGCCGAGCGCCGATTCCACGTCGCCTTTTTCGAGCAGGCCGCGTTGTTGCGTGGAATGCGCCCAGACGCCTGCGAAGCAATCTGCTTGCAGCTCGAGTTTTACAGATAACGGATTCACTTCGCGGGAATTGCTCTCTTGCAGCCGGTGCACTTTGCCTTCGATTCCGGTGAGCTTCTGAACGTGATGCCCGAGTTCGTGCGCGAGGACATATGCCTGCGCGAATTGACCGGGAGCGCCGAAGCGGCGGCGCAATTCGTCGAAAAAGCCGAGATCGATATAGACCTTCTCATCTTCGGGACAGTAGAACGGGCCCGTGGCGGATTGCGCGCTGCCGCATCCGGATTCGGTGTAATCGCGGAACAGGACGAGTTTCGCGTGGTGGTATTGCACGCCGGTCTGTTGCGGCAGGAGCTGCGTCCAAGTGTTCTGCACGTCATCGAGCACGAACGACACGAATTGCACCAGGGGCTTCTCGGCTTCGTCTTGCGCGGGATTTGGCTGGCTGAGCGAAGTCGGTGGTCCTGCTGTTCCGCCGCCGAGAAGAGCGAAGAGATTGATCTTGAATACGAAACTGAGAATCAGCAGAACGATGGCGCCACCGATGCCGATGTGGATGCCGCCGAATTGAAATCCGCCACCGCCGCCTCCGGTCTGATCGCGGCGATCCTCGATGTCCCCGCTTTCGCCGCCAGGAGTCCATCTCATGAGTTTCTCCTTGAAGTGAGGAGAAGCTAGCACGGCAGTAAAAACGTGGCAATACGGATCGTCTCTCTGCCGCGACGGGCGCGCGTGGCGCGCGTGATAGAATTTGAAGCGCGGCAAAAGTTCGCCGCACTGGAGAGCCGGGAGTGGGTGAAGTGCTTGCGCGGGCGGAATTGAAGCTGCGCATAAGTGCGCTCAAACGAGATGGGAAGCGCGTGGTGTTCACGAACGGATGCTTCGATATTTTGCATCCGGGGCACATTCGCATGTTGGAAAAGGCGCGGTCGCTTGGCGATGCGCTGGTTGTGGGAATCAATTCTGATCCCAGCGTGCAGGAGATTAAGGGGCCGCAGCGGCCGGTGATTCCTGAGGGGGAGCGTGCGGAATTGCTGGCAGCGCTGGAGGCGGTGGATTTTGTGACGGTGTTCGAGGAAGCCACGCCGCGCGAATTGATTGCCGAGATTTTGCCGGCGGTGCTGGTGAAGGGCAGCGATTGGGGGCCCGATGAAATCGTCGGGCGCGAAGAAGTCGAGGCGGCGGGCGGCGAGGTGGTATCCATTCCTCTCGAAGCAGGATATTCCACGACCAAACTGATCGAACGAATCCGGCGTCTGCGCGCATGATCCTTCCGCTGGTGGCAGAGCTATTGTCGCGGGTGGGGCGCCATCCGGCGGTGGAGGCGTCGCTCGACGATTTGCGGCGCGGCGGCAGCGAATCCTCGCTCGCGGGATTGACCGATCCGGCGAAAGGGCTGGTGACGGCGATTTGCGCGGCGTCGCTGGTGCGACCTGTGTTTTTGGTGGTGGCGTCGAACCGGCGCGGCGAAGAACTGCTCGAGCCGATTCGGTATTTCTTCGAGGCTTTGACGCGGAAGGCGCGCAGCCGCGTGGCGATTCTTCCCGCTCATGATGTTCTGCCTTACGAAGGCCGGTCCCCGCACCCTGAAATTTCCGAGAAGCGCGCTTATGCGCTGTGGAGCCTTGCGGCCGGCGAAGCGGATATCGTTGTGGTGCCGGTGAGCGCGGCGCTGCAACGGATGCGCGAGAGCGAATTTTACGCGGGGCTCGCGTCGCAGCTCGGACGCGGCCTCGATTTTCCGCAGTCAGGACTGATCGCTCATCTCGTAAGCGTTGGTTACGAGAAGCAGGAGACGGTGGAATCGCCAGGGCAATTCGCCGTGCGCGGCGGGATTGTGGACGTGTTTTCGCCGGAGACTGTGGCGCCGGTGCGGCTTGAATTTTTCGGAGACACGCTGGAATCGTTGCGCGAATTCGATGCGAACACGCAGAGGTCATTGCGGCCGCTCGAACGGCTAACGCTGCTTCCGCTGACCGACTATCCGCGGCGCTCGGAGCTGCTTGAACGGCTGCAGGCACCTGGCGTAACCGGCAGGGACGATGAGGGAGTGCCTGCAGCGTTTTATCCCGGATGGGAATTTCATCCGGCGCTTCTGGGAGATGCGAAATCGAGTTTGTTCGAGCTTGCGGCGGAGGCCGTGGTGCTCGAAGACGAGCCGGAGGACCTGCGGCGGGCGATGGAGGAATATCGCGCGCGGCTGGAAGCAGCGCGGCGCGTGGCGACGGGTGCGTTGAGCGAGATTGCGCCCGAGAGCTACGTCATGGGCGGCGAAGAATGGGCCGCGGAGCTGCGGCGGCGCCCTCGATTGCGGCTCGAGCATCTGGCGATCGAAGGCGAGACGCCGAAGCGGGCGATGCTATCGCAGCCCACCACGCGCTATCACGGAAACGTGGCAGCGTTCATGGCCGAAGTGCGCGGGCGCGTGCAAGGCGGCGCGCAAGTAATGGTTTCGGCCGCGAGCACGGGCGAAATGGAACGGCTCGCTGACCTGTGCCACGAGAACGAGCTGCCGTATCGCCTCGGTGAGCTCGATGACACGGCGACGGGCGTTCGGCTGGCGGAAGAAAGCAGCGGCGGGACGATTCCGGCGCTGGTGCTATGTAAGGCGCCGCTTTCGGAAGGTGTCGCCTTTCCCGAATCGCGGCTGGCGATTTATGGCAACGCGGATCTCTTCGAATCACTTCCGGCGCCGACGCGGTCGCGTGGCCGGGCGACGAGCGCTTCCTTCTTCAGTGACCTCTCCGACCTCAAGCCAAGCGATTACGTGGTGCACGTGGATCACGGCATCGGGCAATTCGACGGGCTGCGGCAGATCGCCGTCGAGGGAGATACCGGCGAATTCATGTTGCTGAGATATGCGGAGGACGCTCGGTTGTATGTGCCGTTGGCGCGGGTGGATTTGATTCAGAAGTATCAATCGTTGGGCGGAGTCACGCCGCAACTCGATCGGTTGGGGACAAATCTTTGGGAGGCTCGCAAGGCGCGCGTGAAGAAGTCGGTCGGCGATATGGCCCAGAAACTTTTGGCGCTCTATGCCGAGCGGCGTCTGGCCGTGGGTCACACTTTTCCTGAGGATTCGAACTGGCAAAAGGAATTCGAAGACGCATTCGAATTCCAGGAGACGCCGGATCAGGAGAAGGCCGTCAGTGACGTAAAGCATGATTTGGAATCGGCGCAACCGATGGACCGCTTACTGTGCGGCGATGTGGGTTACGGCAAAACGGAAGTGGCCATGCGCGCGGCGTTCAAAGCGGTGGGCGATTCGATGCAGGCGGCGGTGCTGGCGCCAACTACCGTGCTCGCCTTTCAGCATTACGAAACTTTTCGGCGGAGATTCGCGGCATTTCCGGTGCGGATCGAAATGCTCAGCCGCTTCCGGACGGCGCGCGAGCAGAAAAAGATTCTGGCGGAGGTCGAAGCCGGAAGAGTGGATATCGTGATCGGGACGCACCGGCTTCTGTCGAAAGATGTGAAATTTCAGAATCTCGGGCTGCTGGTGGTGGATGAAGAGCAGCGTTTCGGCGTGGCGCACAAAGAGCGCATCAAGGAAATGCGCAAGAATGTGGACGTGCTGACGATGTCGGCGACACCGATTCCGCGGACGCTGCACATGTCACTGGTGGGATTGCGGGACATGTCGGTGATCGAGACGCCGCCGAAAGACCGTCTGGCGATTCAGACGACCGTGGCGCCGTTTTCGGAGTCCATCATCAAGCGAGCGATCGAAGAGGAGCTGTCGCGGGAGGGGCAAATCTTCTTCGTGCACAACCGCGTGGAATCCATCGCTTCGGTGGCGTCGCTGATCAAGCGGCTGGTCCCGAAAGCGCGCGTGATCATCGGCCACGGGCAGATGCACGAGGCCGACCTTGAGAAAGTGATGCTGAAATTCATTCGCGGCGAAGCCGACGTGCTGGTGTGCACCACGATCATCGAGAACGGACTCGATATTCCCCGAGCGAACACGATCATCATCAATCGCGCGGATCGCTTTGGTTTGGCGGAGCTGTATCAGTTGCGCGGCCGCGTGGGCCGCTCGAATCAACGCGCCTACGCGTATCTGCTGGTGCCGCCGGTCGGCGGGCTCACCACGCTCGCGAAACATCGCCTGGCGGCGCTGAAGGAATTCAGCGATCTCGGAGCGGGATTCAGAATCGCGGCGCTCGATCTGGAACTCCGGGGCGCGGGCAATTTGCTTGGGCGCGAACAGCACGGCCAGATCGCGGCGGTGGGCTTCGATCTTTATTGCCGCATGATGGAGCGCGCGGTGGCCGAGCGCAAGGGCGAGGCCGTGACGCCGGAGCGGCGAGTCACGTTGAATCTGGGGCAGGACATTCGGATTCCGCGCGAATACATAGAAAGCGAAAATCTGCGATTGCGCATCTATAAGCGTATCGCGGAAGTTTCGAATGAAGAGGAACGCGAGGAAGTGCGTAAGGAATTGGAGGACCGCTTCGGCGCGCCGCCGCCGGCGGTCGACAACCTACTGGATTACGCGGTTTTGAAAGCGCTGGCGGAGCGATTGCTGGTCGCGTCGATCGAGCGGCGCGGGGAGCAGGTGGCCGTGAAATTTCATGACGAGACGCCCATCAAACCGGAAAAACTGGTGCGCGTGATTCGCGGCCGGCGGGGCATGCGGCTCGATCCAAGCGGCGTGCTATGGTTTGACTGGAAGAATGAAAAGGATGGTGTGGCTGCGGCGACCCAAAAGCTGTTGCTGCAACTACAATCGTAGGGCTAGAATTCAATCGTGGGGATGAATCGAATGCAAATGCGGGGAAGCCGAATGGGCAAGAGCGTCAAGAAAATCGCGTGGACTCTGCTTGGCGTTGCGCTGGCTTGGGCCGCGCCAGCGGCGACGCATGCGCAGACCAAGGCGCAGGGCAACGGGAAGGTGATCGAAGAAATCATCGCGCGCGTGAACAACGAGATCATCACGCTCTCGGATTACGAAAAAGCCCAGGCGCAGCTCCACGAGGAAGTGGACCACGACTGCTCGACCTGCACTTCCGATCGCAAGGAAGCGATGTACGCTGAGCGGCAGAAGAATTTGCTGCGCGATGAAATCGATCAACAGTTGCTGGTGCAGCGCGGCAAGGATATGGGCATCAGCGTCGAGGCCGACGTAATCAAGCAGCTCGATCAAGTGCGCCAGCAGAACAACCTCGCCAGCATGGAGGACCTGCAGAAGGCCGTAGAGGGGCAGGGACTCTCCTGGGATGAATACAAGCGCAGCATCCGCAACAACCTGCTCACGCAGGAAGTGATTCGCAAAGACGCCGGCGCGCGCGTGGATATTGGCCACGAAGACGTCAAGAAATATTACGACGAACACAAAGAGGAATTTATCCGGCCAGAATCGGTGCTGCTGGCCGATATTTTTCTGAATACGGACGCGAAAACGCCGGACGAGATTGCAGTGATTCAGAAGAAGGCGAATGATCTCGACGCGCGGCTGAAGAAAGGCGAAGATTTCGCCGAATTGGCGAAGCGCAATTCGGAAGGCCCGACGGCGAAGAACGGCGGCGATCTGGGCGCGTTTGAACGCGGCCAGCTCTCCAAGCAAATTGAAGATACGGTCTTCGCCATGAAGAAAAACGATATCAGTGATGTGATTCAGACCAAGACCGGCTTCGAAATCATCAAGGTTCTCGATCACTATGACGCAGGGCAGCAGCCGATGGAAAAGGTCGAGAACGAGATTATGAATCACATTTACGGCGAGCGGATGTCCACGCTGTTTCGCGGCTATCTCGCGGAATTGCGCGAGCAAAGCTACGTGATCGTGAAGCCGGGCTACGTGGACACCGCGGCGGTGGCCAGCAACACGGGCATCAAGGAAGTCACTCCGACTCCGGACGCGCCGGACAAGAAGCTATCGAAGAAGGCGAAGAAGGCCGCCGGGGGTCAGTGAAAACTCAATTCATCTCTGATCTGCGTGACGGCCAAGCCGTGACCTCGACATTTCTGGTTCGCTCCAAAGAAATTCGAACCTCGCCGAGAACCAGCCGATCCTGGCTGCAGCTCGACCTGGCGGATCGTACCGGCACAATTTCCGGGAAAATGTGGGATGGCTTCGAGGGTATCGTCGCGCAATTCGAGCGCGATGATGTGGTGAAGGTGCGCGCGCGGGCCAAGCTTTACAACGACCAGCTCGAACTCACCGTAGAAAACGTGATTCCGGTCGCGGAAAAAGATTACGAGCTCGCCGATTTTCTGCCGCACACGAAGCAAGACGTAGAAAAACTCTATGCACGGTTGAACGAAGCGGTGCACGCGGCCGAAAACCCGTGGGTGAAGACGCTGCTGGTAAGCGTGGTCGAAGATGCGTCCATCGCGCCGAAATTGAAGCGCGCGCCGGCAGCGATGACCATGCACCATGCCTACATAGGCGGCTTGCTCGAGCACGTGGTGAGTCTCATCGAGCTGTCGCGGCTGGTGGCATCGCATTATCCCGAACTTAATCGCGATTTGTTGCTCGCGGGCATCGTGCTTCACGACATTGGCAAGATCGAGGAATTGAGCTGCGCGCGCGGATTTGGTTACACCACCGAAGGCCAACTGCTGGGACACATCGCGCTGGGCCAGGCCATCGTGCGCAGAAAGATCGAAGCCATCAGCGATTTTCCGCGGCCGCTTGCGGCGGTGATCGAGCACTTGATCCTGAGCCATCATGGCTCGCTCGAATTCGGCTCGCCGCGGCTTCCTTTGACGCGCGAAGCCGTCGCGTTGCATTTTCTCGATGACCTGGATTCGAAGATGGCAGCCATTGAGACGACGATGGCCTCGGATGCGGGAATCGGAGATTGGACCGAGCGAAATCCGGCGCTGCGCCGGAACTTGCTGCGCACTTCGCAATACCTCGCCGAGCCGCCTTCGGAGCCGGCGTCAAAGGCAGCGAGTGCGGGAATCGCCATGCACGCAGCCGCGCCGAAGGGCACGGATGGATCAAAGCCATGAACGCGCCCGGCCCAAATGGCAACAAGAAAGCCGCGAGCGCAGACCCGCGACGCCGCTCGCTGCTCGATCTGGCGCCTCTCGAGCTCGATTGCATGAATACGCTCTGGCCGATTGGCGAAGGCACCGTGCGCGAAATTCGCGACCAGCTCGCGCCGCGACGCCCGCGCGCCTACACCACGATCATGACCATCATGGACCGGCTGGCGCGGAAGGGAATCGTCGAGCGGCGAAAATCGGGGCGCGCTTATGTCTATCGACCGACTTTGAGCGTCGAGGACGCGCGCAGCCACGCGCTGGGGCAAATTGTGGAAAGTTTCTTCGGCGGCTCGCGAGAAACTGCTGCGGCGTATCTTCGGGACGGAACATCACGCGAGCCGGACGGTCGCGGAATGGGGCCCGCCATGGCTGCTGCTGCCGCTGCATCGGCGTCCGCGGGATTAGGACGAACTAGCGCCGCGGCCCCGACTTCTGCTCCGGCGCCGGACGGAGGCAACTCAGCGCCGGTTGTGGAGCGTACACCGTTAGCACGCACGCGCCGTTCCTCAGACGATGAGACTCCAATCGACGCTACACTTCTCTAGATGACCTCCATGTTTCCCTCGGAACTGAAAATTCGCGATCGCTCGATTCGTCCCGCGACGATTCTCGCGCCTATGGCCGGAGTCACCGACACGGTGTTCCGCCGCGTGATTCGCGAACTCGGCGGCTGCGGCCTAATCATGACCGAGTTCACCAGCGCCGAAGGGCTTACGCGCAATGAGGCGCGGATGCTGCACTATTTCTACTACGAGCCGGACGAGCATCCCATCGCAGCGCAGATTTTCGGCGCGGATCCGAAAGTGATGGCTTCGGCGGCGGCGCTTGCCGAAGACTTGGGCTTCGACCAACTCGATATCAATCTCGGCTGCCCAGCGAAGCAAGTGGTGAAGTGCGGCGGCTCGGGATTGCTGCGGGATTTGCCGCTGCTGGAGGAAATCTTCCGGGCAGTGCGTGCGGCAATTCAGATTCCTCTTACCATCAAGATCCGCTCGGGCTGGGACGAAAATAATATCGTCGCGGTGGAAGTGGCGCGCATGGCGGAGGATTGCGGCGTCGAGGCCATCGCGGTGCACCCTCGGACTCGTTTACAAGGCTACAGCGGCGATGCAGATTGGAACGTGATTCTCGCGGTGAAAGAAGCGGTGAAGCTTCCGGTGATCGGCAATGGCGATGTTCGCGCTCCGGAAGATGCGGTGCGCATCGTGAAGGAAACCGGTTGCGACGCCGTGATGATCGGCCGTGCAGCGCCGAGCAATCCGTGGATTTTCCGGCAGATCGAGCAATTCGTCACCACCGGGAGCTACGACCGACCGAGCGATGAAGACCGGCATCGCCTGCTGACAGATTATTTCCGCCGCCTGGTGGCCAGCGAGATGAAAGACGCCATCGGCAAGATGAAACAGTTTGCTTGCTCGTTCACGCACGGCGTGCGCAACGGCAGCGAGTTGCGGCACGCGGTGCACTCGTCGAAGACTACGCAGGATGTGCTGGATCGCGTCGAGATGTTCTTCGAGGCTGCGCTACGGACGGCTGTTGCGGGTGAGGTGCTGGCGAACGATGCGTCGGCCGTGCCGGCGGATTAAGTTCGCCTCAATCGTCGCGGTGGACGAGCAGTTGCTTGTAGGCTTCGCGCTTCGACAAACCTCTTTCGCGCGCTGCCAATTTCAGCGCCGCTTTCCGATCGAGATGTTCCTTTTCCATCAGCTCATCCACGCGCGCTGAAAGACTCACTTCGCCGCGTGCGGAATCGCCCGATGCCGGAAGATGAGATTCCTCGTCCGCAGGTCCGAAGATGACGGTGATCTCGCCGCGCGGCGGCGCTTCCCGGAAGCTCGCGATCAGCTCAACGATACGCCCGCGGCGAAATTCCTCATGCAGCTTCGTCACCTCGCGCGCGACGACGCACAGACGATTGCCCAGAATTCCGAGCGCGTCATCGAGCATTTCCGCGATGCGATGCGGCGCTTCGTAGAACACTAGAGTGGCAGCAATCGCGGTCAGTGACCGCATCGATTTGCGCCGCTCGCTCGGCCGCGAAGGCAGAAATCCCGCAAATAGAAATTGCTCCGTAGGCATTCCCGAAGCCGCAAGCGCCGCCACCAGCGCAGAAGCTCCCGGCACCGGCACAACGGGAATTCCGTGACGGAGACAGAGCGTGACCAGGCGATGCCCTGGGTCGGATACCACCGGAGTACCGGCGTCGCTCACGAGCGCGACTTTGGCGCCCTGCTCGAGCACGATCACCAGTTCGGGCGCGCGCGTCATTTCGTTGTGCTCGTGGTAGCTTTCGAGGCGCGTGTGAATATCGTAGTGCGAGAGCAGCTTGCGCGTTTCGCGCGTGTCTTCGCACGCGATCACGTCGGCTTCCTTCATCAGACGCAGCGCGCGCAAAGAAATGTCTTCGAGGTTGCCGATCGGCGTGGCGATCAGATAGAGGCAGCCCTGGCCAGGAATGTGGTTCGCGTTTGCCGGCTCGGGCGCATCGCGGCGTTCGACCGGCGGAGAGCCGGGCCTGTTGTTGCCGCGGGATTTGGATTTGCGCATAGTGGCGATTTCGACGGAACCGCATGCAGCGCGCAGCCCGTCGTCGGCGCCAGTCTAGCACAGGAAACTCAAGCGCCCTCGATACCGGCGAGCGCAGCGCGACTCGTGATAGTATTTTATTTTACCGGTCATTCATGGAGGGAAATTGTAGTGCCTCTCTACGAGTACAAGTGCGGGAAATGCGGGCATGTATTCGAGAAAATCGAATCGTATTCCGCTCCGGAGACGCGCAAGTGCCCGAAATGCAGCGGCAAAGCGGTGCGCCTGCTCTCGTCATCGGCAATCCAGTTCAAAGGCACCGGATGGTATGTGACCGACTACGCCGGCAAGAATGCAGCCGGAAAATCGGGCGACGGAGAATCGAAGCCCGCGGCGGCGAAAGAGGATTCTTCTTCGACGAGCAAGCCGGAAACATCGAAAGAATCGAAATCGAAGGAATCGGGATCGAAAGGGAAGTCGAAGAAAGACTAGTTACGAAAGCGGATTCTTGCCATTGGTCGAGCCCCTGGCGCGTTGTCATCCCGAATCCGCCTAGGCGGATGAGGGATCTGCATTTTCTGAATGTGTAGTGTTCTACCTCGAATAATTTCTGGCGCTGAATTACAGCTTCAGCGTTTTCAAATACTCTCGAAATGGCGACCCGAGTTCAGCATTCTTGAGCGCCAGTTCCACGGTCGCCTGCAAAAAGCCGAGTTTGTCTCCGGCGTCGTAGGTCTTCCCTTCATAAATGTAACCCCACAGGCCGTGTTCCTTGGCGAGCAGCCGCATCGCGTCCGTGAGCTGGATTTCTCCGCCGCTGCCGGGTTTGATTCGCGCCAGGCAATCGAAAATCTCGGGCGGAAAGACATAGCGGCCCGTGACGGCGAGATTTGACGGCGCTTCTTCTCGCTTGGGCTTTTCGATCACGTCGTTGATGCGCATCAAGCGATTGCCGAAGCCGAGGTCCGGGGCGGGGCGCGCGTCGGCGATTCCGTAAAGGTGAACGCGTTCGCGCGGCACCTCTTCAACGATGATTGCGCCTTGTCCGGTCTGCGCATAGACGTCGATAAGCGACTTCGTGCCAGGCTCGGGGCCGACAAGAATGACGTCGCCGAGAAGCACGGCAAACGGTTCGTCGCCCACCAGCTCGCGCGCGAGCATCACCGCATGGCCGAGGCCGAGTGCTTCACTCTGGCGCGTGTAACTGAAATGAATGCCGCCGCTGATGCGCCGCACCATCTCGGCTTGCTCGGGTTTGCCGCGCTCTTCGAGGAAATGCTCGAGTTCCGGAGCGGAATCGAAATGATCTTCGATGGCATTTTTGCGCCGGCCGGTGATGATGATGACGTTCTCGATGCCGGACGCGATACACTCTTCGACCGCGTACTGGATGAGCGGCTTGTCCACGACCGGCAGCATTTCTTTCGGCTGCGCTTTGGTGGCGGGAAGAAAGCGCGTGCCGAGACCTGCAGCCGGCAGCACGGCCTTACGGACTTTTTTGATCGGTGGATTCATATCACTCCGCGAATTTTTCAGCGACTTCGCACGATACAGTTCGATGCGCCGGACTGTCAATCGGAGTCGCTCGTCGCGTGCGATGAATCGCAACTTTCGCGCCCGGCCGCGCCCACGCACGGCCTCTGAAGCTCCTCGTGCTACGATGCTATTGGGAGCATGGTGAGTGAGCGAATCGAAACAAAGTGAGGCCACGCGTTCCGACTTAATTCTCGGAATTGAGTCGTCGTGCGATGAGACGGCGGCAGCAATTGTCGCGGGCGGCAAGACGATTCTCTCGAGCGTGGTCGCATCGCAAATTGACATTCATCGCAAATATGGCGGAGTCGTTCCGGAATTAGCTTCGCGGGAACATTTGCGCCGGATCGTGCCTGTAGTTCGAGAAGCGGCGTCACAAGCGGGAATCGAGCTGCGCGATGTCGGCGCGATCGCCGTCACGCGCGGGCCAGGGCTGGTCGGATCGCTTATTGTGGGAGTGACGTACGGTAAGGCGTTGGCGATGTCGCTCGGCAAGCCGCTCATTCCCGTGAATCATCTCGAAGGCCACGTTCACGCGGTCTTGCTCGAAGCGCATGCTGCGGGCCGTGCGCCGGAATTTCCTGCAGTCTGCCTGATTGTCTCCGGCGGTCACACGATTCTCTATCGCGTCATTCAAGCTGCTTCGGGCGATCACGGGAACGGCAGCATTGTCCGCGGTGCTGTGATGCCGCTGCACTACGGACGGATCGGCGGCACGCGCGATGACGCCGCGGGCGAGGCCTACGACAAAGTCGCGAAAATGCTGGCCCTTGGATATCCGGGCGGGCCGATCATCGATCAACTAGCGGCGTTTGGCGATCCGGCAGCGATTCGCTTCGCCACCACGAAGATTCGCGGGAACGCGTATGACTTCAGTTTCAGCGGCATTAAGACGGCGGTCTTCTATCTTCTGCGAAAGCACCCGGAGCTGCAGGGCGAGATTGATGCGCGGATCACGGCGCTGGGGCGAGGCGAGCGCAGCGCCGAAGCGATTCGGCCGCTATGCTCGAAATTCACGCTCGATCTGGTGGCTAGTTTCCAGCACTCGGTGGTGGAGGATCTACTCCGGCGAACGATGGCCGCTGCGGAAGAATTTAAGGCGAGATCGGTGCTCGTATCGGGAGGAGTTGCAGCAAACCGCGCGCTGCGCGCCGCGTTTGATGAAGCGGCAAAGCAAGCACGCCTGAATGTTCATTTCCCGAGCCGCGCGCTTTCAACCGATAACGCAGCGATGATTGCCGCGGCGGCGTATCCGCGATTCCTGGCAGGCGAAGCCGCCGATGTGACGCTCAATGCCGAAGCAAATCTTCCGCTAGCCTAGTCTTTATCCAGGCAAGATCTCCCATCTCTTCGTGATAGCAATCGCGAATGCAAGGACGGCAGCTGGCAGCCAGAGCTATAGATCTTTTAAAGCTTGCGTATGAGTCGGAACGGTTTGTCAGGGCACGGCTTCAGCCGTGCCGAATGCGGCGCGACAGCAGTGCGGCTTTAGCCACTGAGGGAGGGGTGCTCGACGTCGCACCGAATCTGTTTTACCCAAGCGAACGATCGTAGATGTAGGCGAGGCCGTCGCGCGTTACTGCGTAGACGCGTTCGCCGTCCACGCTCCAGCAGAGATCTAACACGCCCTCAGCGTCGCATTCATCCACAATTCGTCCCGTTCTCGCTTCGGTGATGAACAACCTTCCATTCTCGGAATCTTTGAGCCACGAGGAATAGCACGCGCAAATCGGCAGAATGGGATGGCAGCGGCAAATTTCGGCGTTGAACGGCAAGGGAACTATGGAGCGCGTCGCAAGATTCGCAGCGAACACTTTGCCGCCGGCGCAGAAGATAAGATTTTCGCCACGAGCATCCCAGCTCATATCCGTAGCATTGCCTTGAATCGGAACGATAGTGCCACTCGAGAGTGATGGCGCGGCGGCCAAGAGAATGTGATCGTCGGCCCACTCCTCCGGAAATCGCAAGGCAACCGCGATCAGGCCGCTGGCGGTGCTGAAAGCCATCGGTCCGAAGCCGGCCAGCACGGTGACCTCGCCCGGCTCGGCCTCCGCGGAGTCGTTGCGGATGGCCAGACTCGGATCGAGAGAACCATGCGGCGTTTCATCCAGCGTGGGCGCGGCGTTGCGGCAGAGCCAGGTGTTGACGGAACAATCGGCCGCAGAGGCGAGCCCAAAAATATTCCCGTCGGGCGACCACGCGAAGGAATCATCCAGGCTCGGTATCGGATACGTGCGCAAGCAGCTCTGCTTCTCAACATCGAAGAGGTGCGCCTCAGGATTCCAGTCCGGCGACGCAGCCAGAATATAGCGCCCGTCGGGCGACCAGCGCACTACGTGAATTCCCAGCCCCGCGGCCTGCACGCTTTCGATTGTCAGCGGCATTTCTTCCGGCGGCGTCTCCGATTCCAGATCTTCTACGGTCAGTGAGACGCGCGCAGATCCCGGACGCGTTTCAAGCGCAGCCATTTGCCCGAACGGCGATACCGCGACGCTGCCATCGCGGGCCGCAGAGACCTTCCGCACGCGCCAGTGCGTCTCGACCGTGAGATCGCGAAGTCCCCGCCGCACTAGCGCCGCAGTGCGCACGGCGAGCGACTGCGTTTTGCGCGTCACGATTTCGGCAGTGGGTGGCAGCGCGGTCATCAGACGGAACTCGGCACCGGCCGGTGCGCCAAATTGTGCTTCGCGCGCGCAATTTCATACGTGATACGCGCGGCGAGCTCGGAAAAAAGATCGTGCCCCTGCCGCGCGGCTTCGTCGAAGCGCGTGCGAAGCTGGTACGAATCGGAATGTAGCAGCTTCTTCGATTCCGCCTCGATTTCGGTGAGCCGGTGGCGCGCCTGGCTGATACGGCGAATGGTACGCACCAACTCAGCCGGCGTTCCTTCACCCGCAACAGACTCCGGCGAACATTCATAAGCCGCGAAGACGCGCGAAAGGGCGGCCTCGTCACCCAGCTCATAAGCGCGATTGGCCTGCGCCATCAATTCCTGGCGCTTAGCGCGATCGGCATCATCGGAAGTGAGATCGGGATGAATCCGTTTGGCCACTTCGCGATAGAGTCGCTTCAACTCGGGCGTGGGTGAAAAGATTTTGTGTTCGTGCGCGGAATCGCTGGCGGTCGTCGAGCGAGTCTCATCAGCCCTGGCGCGAGCCTGCCGCGCGGATTCCTGCAGGCGAAGGTCTCCGGGATTTTCAGCAGCAAGCTTCTCCGCAAGCTGCGCCTTGAGCTCGTCCAATTCGGCATAGCGCGCCCCGACTTCCGCAAGGTATTTCCGCTCGAACGATGACAGCTCGACGCGAAGACTTGTGAGCTGCAGCTCACGTTCGGCGAGGTTTGCCTCCAGAGCCGCGAGTTCGCTGCGCTTCGCTTCCAGCTCGCGATCTTCCGGGCGCGTGATTTGGATGTGGGAATGGCTCGGCATTTCGAAAAAGCCAGGTATCTGCAATCCAGACCCGGCTCTTATAGTGTATTTTCGCTTCGCCGGTTTGGGACTGGCCTAGGAGAATTTGTTTCCAAAATTGAGAGGGCGTTTCAAGCGGCTTCAGCCGCAGGTGAAAAAGGCCGGCACGAGGGACGCCAAATTGTCGCTGCTTGACGGGCGTCGCGTCGGCCACGGGGTTTGTAGCGTCGGCCAGATTCTATAAAATGGCTCCCGGGCGAAGGGCGGTCCCGCAGCGACGGGACGCGCCACATCGAGAGGAGCGAGGGACCATGCAGGAAACCATCGAACAGTATAAGCAGAGGATTATGGGTTACACGGGCGGTCAAAATCCGTTGAAGGTGCAAGCCGCCACGGCAGCCAAAATCGGGAAGCTGATCAAAGGCGTTCCCAAGGCGCGCCTGACGAAACGGCCCGCGCCGGGGAAGTGGTCGGTGGGCGAAATTCTGGCGCATCTCGCGGACTCGGAACTTGTGGCGGGCTACCGTATGCGCAGCATTCTGGGCGCGCCGGGTACCCCGATTGCCGCCTACGATCAGGACAAGTGGGCCGAGGCGGGGAACTACGCGAAGCATGATCCCGTGGTGTCGCTCGGCGTCTACCGAACGCTGCGCGACGCGAATCTGCGATTGATGAAGTCGCTCCGGCCCGAGCAATGGAAGCATTTTGGAATGCACTCCGAGCGCGGCGAAGAGAGCGTCGAAAGACTTTCGCAGATGATGGCGGGGCACGATCTCAACCACCTCGGGCAGATCGTGGCGATTCTGGCGCCCAAGAAAAAGTAGCCGCGGGAGCGAATTGCGCATCGCCATCGACACCGGCGGAACCTTCACCGATTGCGTGTTCGTTCGCGACGGGCGCATCGAAATCCTCAAAGTTCCTTCGACGCCGCTAAATCCGGCGCAGGCGATCGCGAACGCACTCGAAGAAATATCGCGCCGGCGCTCCGCTGAATCGATCGCTCCTCTCGATCTGGTCTGTGGCACAACCGTCGGGACTAACGCGCTGCTGCAGCGGCGCGGCGGCCGCGTCGTCCTCGTCACCACGGCTGGATTTGAGGACGTGCTCGAAATTGGTCGGCAGGCGCGTCCGAAGCTCTACGATTTTTTCGGCGGCCGGCCGGAGCCGCTCGTTCCCCGCGAGCGGCGGCTGGGGCTTCGCGAACGCGTTGGAGCAGAAGGCGAGATTGTTGGCCGGCCTTCGTCAGCCGAGATCCGTGATCTAGTTCGCCGCGTTCGCAAAGCGCGGCCCGACGCAGTCGCCGTTTGCTTCCTGTTTTCCTTCGCAAATCACTCTCACGAAACGCTCATCGCCGAGACCTTGCGCGATGCGGGAGTCGTAGTCACCACTTCGCACGAAGTCCTTCCTGAAATCCGCGAATTCGAGCGGACCTCAACGACGGTTGTAAACGCGTATCTGATTCCCGTAATGAGCGGGTATCTTGCGGCAATCGAAAGAGTTTCGCAGCGTGTTGTCGGCAACGGATCGAAAGGGAAGAGAAGCCGCGTTCGCGTGATGCAATCGAATGGCGGAATCATCTCGGCCCGCGCGGCCGCGGCCGAGCCGGTGCGCACAATCCTCTCAGGGCCCGCGGGCGGTGTCCTCGGCGCGGAATACGTCGCGAATCTGGCCGGCTACGACAAAATCATCTGCTTCGACATGGGCGGCACGTCCACAGATGTCGCGCTGCTCGAAGGCGGCGCGCGCACGACCAACGAATCGGTGGTGGATGATTTGCCGGTGAGCGTGCCGATGCTCGACATTCACACGGTCGGAGCGGGCGGCGGCTCAATCGCGCGCATCGATCGCGGCGGAGCGTTGCGAGTCGGGCCCGAAAGCGCAGGCGCCGATCCCGGCCCGATCGCCTACGGAAAAGGAGAGCAGCCGACGGTGACGGATGCGCACCTAGTGCTGGGCCGCTTGGGCGGCGCAAGTTTGTTGGGCGGTGAGTTTCCGCTCGATGCAGCCCGCGCGCGTCGCTTTCTCGATCGCGCGCGCAAAAAAGCGCCTGCGATTCGCAGCGTCGAAGAATTCGCACAAGGGACGCTCGACGTAGTCGAAGCGACGATGGAGCGCGCCATTCGCGTGATCTCCGTCGAGCGCGGCCATGATCCGCGGGACTATTCGCTCGTGGCGTTCGGCGGTGCAGGCGGGCTGCACGCTTGCGCGCTAGCAGCCGCGCTCGAAATGCCGCGCGTCCTCATCCCCAAGATCCCCGGAGGATTGTCAGCACTCGGCATCCTGCGCGCCGACGTAGTGAAGGATTTCTCGCAGACCGTTCTCGCCCGCGCGAAGTCCGCCAGCGCCGCCCAGCGCGAGTTGCAGGGTGCTTTCCAAGCCCTAGAGTCACAAGGCCTCCGCCAAGTGCGCGCCGAAGGATTTGGTGTAGTAGCGCCGGCGTCCCTGCCGGCATCCGACGACCACGCCTTCCACCACAGGCAGCAGTCACGCGCGGACCACGCGACAGGCCACATCCGCTCGGTGAGATCTCTAGATCTGCGCTACGTTGGCCAGTCGAACTCGCTCAAGATCGCCGCGTCGGGGGATTTCCTTTCGGCCTTTCACCGCGAGCACGAGCGCCGATACGGATATGCAGACTGGTCACGCGAGATTGAGATTGTGAATATAGGGGTGCGCCTTATCGGCCTCACGCCAAAGCCGGGTTTGCCGCGTTCGAGAACGCATGGTCGCAACGCGCGCCGGGCGATCGATTCCGCGGCGCGCGTTTATTTTCACGGGAAGTGGATTCATGCACCGGTGTACGCGCGAGCGCGGCTTCGAGCGGGGAATCGGTTCGCCGGCCCAGCCATCGTGACCGATTACAGCGCTACGACGGTGGTGCTGAGCGGTTGGCAGGCGCGCGTAGATGCTCGCGAGAACCTCGTCTTAACGCGCTGGAGCACGTAGCTCGCTGTTCAGGAGGCTTATTTCTTGTGCCACTCTGCGTCGACTGCGGGCGGCAGGGAACTGAGGTGCGTAATGAAGGTCACCGCGGTCCAGATTTTCTCGTCCGAAGGGTCGTGACCGGAGGCGTCGGGCGCGAACTGGCCGCCCCAAGCAAACATGCCGCTATAGCGCACGCCGCCGCGGGCGATCCAGAAGAGTTGGTAGTCCGGCCTGCGCGTGGGATGCAGCGCAAATTGCGGCGCGTTGGGATACAGGTTCACGTTCGATTCGTTTTCCGCCGCGGTGTTCGGAGTTCCGTGGCAACCGGCGCAATCGTTTTTGAAAAGTTTCACGCCGGACATTAGATTTTCTTCGGTCGGAGCGATGGGATTCTGGACCTTCGGCGCCTGGTGCGCCGCCGATGCATCGATCGCCATGTGGGCAAAGGCGCTTTCCCACCGCGTGGGCGACGTGTTCGCATTTATGGGCAGCAAGCCGAGCCGTGCCACGACTAATATCGCGATAGGCAGCGCCAAGATTCCGGCGGCGAATCCCAGGAGAAATTTTGTCACGCGAGCCTCCTGCACGGATGTATTCCGAATTTGTGACCGGCCTGCTTCTGATCTCGATCGGGCCCCAAATGTCGTTGCAGAGAGAATTGGCTTCCCCGTTAGACGCGCGAAAAGCATTTATGTATGGCCGGTCGCTGATTTAGAAACAATGTCCGGCGTTCAATTTACGGCGCAAGATGGTAGGTACCGATGACGCAGCGACTAGATCCAGTGCGGCTCGAAATATTCAAGAATCTCTTTCACTCAGTGGCGGAAGAGATGGGGGCGGGGCTGCGGCGGTCAGCTTTTTCCCCGAACATTACCGAGCGGCGGGACTACTCGTGCGCGGTTTTTGACGCCGACCGGAACGTTCTCGCCATGGGCGATCATATGCCGGTGCACCTCGGATCAATGCCTGCATCCGTGGTGGCGGCTACTGATGCAGTTGACTTGGAGCCGGGCGATGCGGTGTTGCTGAACGATCCTTACGCCGGCGGGACGCATTTGCCGGATTTGACTTTGGTGATGCCGGTGTTTGCCAGGGAACGGCAAGGGGCGGCAGCGCAACAGAAAAATAAGGCCGAAAACCGGGCGGCGCTAAAGGGCCTCCCCTACAAAGGCGGTAAACCGCGCTTCTACGTGGCGAACCGCGCGCATCACGCGGATATCGGCGGCGCGCAGGCTGGCTCGATGGGGCTGTCGCGGGAGATTTTTCAGGAGGGCTTGCGGATTCCCCCAGTGAAGGTTCTGGAGCGAGGGCGGGTGAACCGTGATGTCGTGCGTATGCTCATGGCCAACGTGCGCACGCCAGTGGAACGCGAAGGCGATCTTACGGCGCAAATTGCGGCGTGCCGGATCGGTGAGCGGCGGTTGCTAGCGATGGTCGCGAAGTACGGTTGGAAGGAATTGAATTACTACGCCGGAGAGCTCCTGAATTATTCCGAAGCGATGATGCGCTCAGTGATTCGCGCATTTCCCGACGGAACGTATCGCGCCGAGGATCACCTCGACGATGATGGCATCAGCGATGAGCCGCTGCGCATCGCGGCAAAAATTCGAGTGCGCGGCGAGCGCGCAACAGTGGATTTCACCGGTTCGGCCCCGGAATGCGCAGGCAGCGTGAACGCGGTGCGCGCAATTGCAGAATCAGCCGTGTTCTACGTTTTCCGGTCCCTGGTCGACGAGCAGATTCCCGCGACATCGGGATTGCTGCGTCCGATCGAGGTAATCGCGCCGGAAGGGACTATCGTCAATGCGCGTCCGCCGCGCGCGGTGGCGGGGGGAAACGTCGAGACTTCGCAGCGAATTGTAGACACGCTGCTGAAAGCGCTAGCCCGCGCCTTTCCCCAGAAGATTCCCGCGGCCAGCCAGGGAACGATGAACAATCTGACTTTTGGAGGGACCGAGTCGCGTCCGGGCCGCGTGCGTGGCCCGTTCGCTTACTACGAGACTATCGCCGGCGGAATGGGAGCGCGCCCGGGACGCGACGGCGTCAGCGGAATTCACACGCACATGACGAATTCGTTGAATACGCCCGTCGAGGTGCTCGAGCATTCTCTGCCGATTCTCGTGCGGCAATATTCCTTGCGCCGCGGTTCGGGCGGAGAAGGGAAGTGGCGCGGCGGCGACGGAATCATCCGCGAGTTCGAGCTGCTCACCGAGATGCAGGTTGGATTACTCAGCGACCGGCGAAAAATTGGCCCCTATGGGTTGGCGGGCGGAAAGGTCGGAGCGCCAGGACGGTGCGAAGTCCAGATCGCAGGCCGCAAGCGAAAGCTCCCATCGAAAGGAGCCTGGCATCTACCGAAAGGCAGCATCCTTCGCGTGGAAACACCGGGCGGCGGGGGTTGGGGGAAGCCCGCGTCGCGCAGAACCAAGCGGACACAAGCTTCCCGTCAGTAATTAAGTGCAAGAAAAAATCAGGCTAGATCTAATCAGGCAGCTTCGGCGCTTCCGGCATTTGCAGATGCGCTTTTGCCAGGGCCCGCACCAAGTTCGCCTCAACCGCTTGCTCGGACGTATTCCGCGCCGTAGCTAGCTCGCTGACGAGCAAGTACTTGGCGCGCTCGAGCATCTTCTTTTCGCGGAACGAGAGTGGCTTGGTACGGCTGAGTGAAACGAGGCCCTTCAGGACTGCCGCTACTTCCATCAACGACCCGGTGCGCATCCGCTCGGAATTCTCCTTAAAGCGGTGCTTCCAGTCATGATGGCTGGCGGAACGGCCCTTTTCGAGGTAGGCGATCACGTCGCCGGCCTGGGTGGTGCGGATGACGGGGCGCAATCCGACGTTATCCACGTTGGTTTGCGGGACCATCACTTTCAGTCCGCTGGAGACGATCTTGAGCATGTAAAACCGCTCAGATCTGCCGTTGAGGTAGCCGAAACTGATCTGTTCGATAACTCCTACACCGTGGTTCGGATAGACAACCTTCTCGCCTAGCTTAAATTCCATAGGACGGAGTCCCCTCCCCGAACTGCATGTTGTAATTTTAGGCACACGCAAACGTGCGAGTCAAGCTATTCCACGTGATTTTAGCGAGATAGAAGATGTTTGAGATGTGATTTTCTGAAGGGATTGGAAGAGAAATTGCCCTATAATCGGGCACATGTTGGTGCTGGCAGTCGATACTTCGGGCATCGTGGGCAGCCTGGCAGCCCTCAAAAACGACGACATTTTGGGCGTCGTATCCACCTCTTCAGACGAGGCTTATTCTTCCCGGCTTTTCCGCCAGCTTGAGTTTCTGCTAGCCGAATTGAAGCTCGGACTCCCGCAATTCGATTTGTATGCGGTATCGGCGGGGCCCGGCTCGTTTACCGGCTTGAGGGTAGGGCTGGCGGCGGTGAAGGGCTGGGCCGAAGTCTATGAGCGCCCTATCGCGGCAGTAAGCGCACTCGAGGCCGTCGCGTTCCAGGCGCACGTCGAAGGTGGCTTCGTCGCCGCGGTTTTGGACGGACGTCGCGGCCAGGTCTTCGGCGCTTTGTACGAATCGGGATCTTCCGGGCTGCGCGTGATCGTCCCGGCGTGCGTTCTGGGGGCCGCGGAATTTCTATCAGCGGTAGGCGAGCACGCGGAGCCGCACGAGTTGACGATCTCGACTCCTACGCCGGACATCATCGAGCCTGCTCTCGCGCAATCCAATCTCACAGCGCGCATCGTAAGGGTTTCGCCGGTCCTGGCTCCCTCGATTGGGCTCGTTGGGCTCCAGCGCGCGGCGCGCGGAGAACTGACCACGGCGCTTGAACTCGACGCCAATTACATCCGCCGCTCAGACGCGGAAGTTCTGTGGAAGGCGCAGTAACAATCCGCCGCCTCAAGAGCGGCGATGTGGAATCCGTCCTAGCAATTCAGCGCGCCTGTCCTGGACTCGCTCAGTGGACAAAGCAAGATTACGAAGCCCCAGCGCGCGGCGAAATGCCGAGTTGGGTCGCACTTCGCGAGACGGAATCGCACGGTCCTGCCGAAGCAACCGGCGCGACGATTGTGGGCTTCTTGGTTGCGCGCCTCGTAGCTCCTGAATTTGAAATTCTGAACTTCGGTGTGGATCCCACTGCGCGACGGCGCGGCGCTGGAAGGGCGCTGCTGGCAGAGGCCCTTCGCTGGGGCGCCAGAAATGGCGCGCACATAGCGTTTCTGGAAGTCCGCGAGTCGAACCAGGCAGCGATCCAGTTCTACGAATCGCGCGGATTTCAAACGGCCGGTCGGCGCACCGGCTATTATTCTGCGCCGGTCGAGGACGCCCTTCGATTTGCCGCTTCCATCGGCTAGGGGCGATTTCAACAACGCGCCGTTGATAGGACTGATTTCCTATTGGCTCGGCGCTCCGGATTGTGTTAATTTGCGGGCATGTAACCAAGAATCCAGATTCGGGAGGAACGTATGTCCCATATGGCGCGGGATATTCGGGAAACCCTGATGTCAAGTGACTCGGAGTTCCGGAAGCTGGCCACCGAGCACTCGCAATACGAAGCCCAGCTCGAACAACTGCAGACGCAATCCTACCTGGACTCGGAAGACCTAATCATGCAAATCACGCTAAAAAAAATGAAATTACGCGTGAAAGACCGCATGGAGCAGATGGTCGCGCGCTATCTCTCCGAACCCACTTATCACTGACGCGCCAGCCAAACTGACCCCGCGTGTCGTACAATAAGCGTGTATCTGCGTCACGATTGGTGCCACTAATCGCAACAATGGCGGTCGAACTGGCCGAACTGCGGGAGGGCTAAAGACTTTCCCCTACGGGACGTGGCCTCACTCTCAATGGTCAAAGAAGGCCTCAAATTCGGGTTGCCGCCGTTGATTTTGGGCCTGGCCCTGGTGTGCCTTGCAAAGCTCGCGGGCATCGGCGGGGTCTGGGTTTTCGCCGTGGGCATCGTGCTCGCGATACTTGGAGTGTTCGTCTTCTTTTTCTTCCGCGATCCGGAACGGCAGATTCCGGGTGACACAAACTCCGTTGTTTCACCTGCCGATGGCCACGTGGTTGAGATCGTCGAAGAATCGATGGGCTCGCAACCGGGCCAGCGCATCAGCATTTTCCTTTCGGTCTTCGACGTTCACGTCAATCGGTCACCGGTAGCCGGCCGAATCGCCGGTGTCGAGTACCGCCCCGGCCGCTTTTACGCCGCCATGCGCAAGCGCGCCTCGGAACAGAATGAAATGAACGTCATTACCGTAGCCACACCCCGCGGTAACATCGTCTTCAAACAGATTGCGGGAGCAATCGCGCGACGCGTGCTATGCTGGAAGGCAGCAGGAGACGCGGTAGCCCTGGGCGAGCGCGTGGGCATGATCCGTTTCGGTTCGCGCGTGGATTTGTGGCTTCCCAAGGACGCGGAGATACTCGTACGGCGCGGCGAGAAGGTCGCCGGCGGGTCGAGCATTCTGGCGAAATGGAAATCAACGGTCTAGATCCCTACGATAGAAGGGGCCCCGGGCAGAAACCCGCGAAGCGCGGGGCGTATCTCCTGCCCGGCGCCTTTACCGTCGCTAATCTTCTCTGCGGCTATTACGCCATCCTGGCCACCCTCGAAGGCAGCGTCGCGGATTTCGACAACGCGGCGCGCGCCATTGGCTTCGCGATTCTGTTCGATGCCCTCGATGGACGCATTGCGCGCGCTCTCGGCGCGAATAGCGAGTTCGGCAAGGAATTCGATTCGCTCGCCGATGTGGTGAGCTTCGGCATTGCCCCGGCGTTTTTGGCCTATGCCTGGGGCGTGCGGAATCTGCCTTTCAGCGAAGCCGGACAGGCTGTCCATATCTATCAGCTTGGTTGGCTGGTGAGCTTCATTTTCGTCGTCTCCTGCGCGTGGCGGCTGGCGCGCTTCAATATTCACGGCATGTCGCCGGGAGGCTCAGGCTATTTTGTGGGGATGCCAACGCCGGCCGCGGCGGGAATGATCGCCGCGACGGTGCACTGCATCACCATCCCGATCCAGACTGTGAAGATGTCTCTCCTTTGGCTGCTGCTGTTGCTCGCGCTGGGAGTGTTGATGTCCAGCACGGTGCGGCATTTCAGCGGCAAGAACATTCGCTGGGATCGGCGCCAATCATCGCGAATGCTCGTTCCGATCGCGGTGGTAGCCGCGGCAGTGGTTTTTTACTCGGGTCCCGCACTCATGGCCATCGCCTCCGCTTACACGGCGCACGGAATCATTCTAGAAATCGCGCGAATGGTCCGTCACCGCATCGTTTCGCGTCCCGCCTGAAAAATGCCGGCGCGGCCTGGTTCGTCTCAGCGCGTCGCCATCGTCGGCGCTTCCTCTCTGCTCGGCAAGGAACTGAAACAGGTTCTCGAAGACCGCAATTTCCCGGCCACGGATTTCGTGTTGCTGGATGAAAGCCACGCGGTTGGCACTTTGACCGAAGCGGCCGGCGAGCCGACTTTCATTCATCCGCTCAATGAAGACAGCTTTGAGGGCGCGCGATTCGCGTTTTTCGCCGGCAACAGCGAAACCGCGGCCGCGAATTGGCAGGCTGGAATTCGCGCAGGCGCGTCGGTGATCGATCTCACAGGCGGCGTGCCCGCCGAAAGCGGCGCCTTCTCTTGGATCCCGTCGCTCGACGCATTGCTTCCGGCGCCGTCGGCTGCGATTCCCCTGGGTGCGTCAAAGCCCGCGAGCGCCGGCCAGAGACGCCCGTTGTATCGCTCGCCGGGGTCAGCCTTGATCATGGCCGCTACTCTCACTGCTGCTCTGCGAGAACTAAATCCCGCGCGCGTGGCGATAGTTTTTTATCCTCCAGTTTCCGAAGCGGGCCAGCCAGGCGTTTATGAACTCGAGACTCAGACCACCAACTTGTTGTCATTCCGCGGAATCGAGCGTACGGTGTTCGACGCGCAAGTGGCCTTCAATTTATTGACGGGATATGGCTCGGAATGCCGCCGCAATCTGCGCGAAATCCGCGAGCGATTGGCGCGCGATCTGGGAAGCTATCTCGGAGGCCGCGCGGCGCTTCCCGCAATCCAATTTGTGCAAGCGCCGGTGTTCTATGGCTACGCTTTTGGCGCCTACGCGGAATTTGCGGGACCGCCCGATACGGCGCGCATCGAGGCTGCATTTACTGCCGCGGGGATGAAGCTGGCGAAGAAGGGCGACGGGCCGCCCGACAACGTGACCGCCGCCGGAGAAAGCGAAATTCAAGTCGCCCAAGTGGAACGCGATCCCAGCATTGCAAACGGCTGCTGGATCTGGGGCGTGGCGGATAATTTGCGCCTGGCAGCCACGAATGCAGTGCGCATCGCGGAGGAGCTGCTTGTCATTCCGGCGTAGCGTGACGGAAAATCGCCCGGCGTCGCGGCGCGTAGCCGTGACCTGCGGGCGCGCCGTCGTTCTGGCCGCGCTGCTTCTCGCCGGTTGCGGCTATCATGTCGCCGGGCGCGCATCGAGCCTGCCCTCAGGCTGGAAGATCATCGCCGTCCCCGCGTTCGTAAATCGCACCACGCATTACCGGATCGAGCAGCGCTTCACGCAGGCCATAATTCGCGAATTTCTCGCCCGCACCTCCTACAAAATCGTGCAAAATGAGGAAGCCGCGGACGGAATCTTGCGCGGGGAAGTGCTGACCATCGAGACCAGTCCGATTCTCTTCGACGCGACGAGCGGACAAGTGACCACCATGCTGGTAACCGTGCACGCCAAGGTCGAACTCGTAGCCCGCGAAGATCAAAAGCCCGTGTTTAAGAACGACGATCTGGTCTTCCGCGAGGAATATCAAATCTCCGGCGATGCCAGCAGCTTCTTCGAGGAGCAAAATCCCGCTCTCGATCGCATGGCGCGACAATTCGCCGCCCGCGTGGTCGGCGACGTCGTGGAGGGATTCTAGTGCCCGCCCTCGCTCCCCAGGAACTCAAGGCGCGCCTCGCGGCGGGGAAGCCCGTGCCCGCGGTTGTCTTGCTCGGTTCGGATTCCTATCTGCGCGAACTCTGCCGCAACGCGCTGATCTCCACTTACGTCGCCGAGGGCACGCGCGATTGGGCACTCGCACATTTTTCGGCGCGCGGCAGAGGCTGGCTCGACGCTTTCGAGCGCGCTCAGACCCTCCCCATGCTCTCGCCGCGCCAGGTGCTGATTGTCGATGAAGTCGAAGCACTCGAGGAATTGGGCGATAAGGCCCGCGCCGCCGCCGTGGACGCTCTCGAAGCCTATCTCGCGGATCCCGCGCCGTTCACAGTACTCGTGCTCGAAGCCAGCGCTCTCGACAAGCGCCTGCGTCTCTTCAAAGCGCTGAGCAAAAACGCCAAAACAACATTGCTCGTTGAGCTGGTAATGGACCGCGACCACGCCGTCGAGTTGGCTCTCGCCACGGCGAAAGAGATGGGTGCAACAATGGATCGCGAGGCCGCCACCTTGCTCGCCGATGCCGTGAACATCGAGCCCGCGCGCATTCGTATCGAGGTCGAGAAGCTGTCGCTCTACGTGCAGAAGACGAAGAAGATCACGCCGCGCGACGTCGAAGCTCTGGTCGTTGACGCCCGAAAGCACACCGTCTGGGAGCTTGGCGATATGCTCGCGGATTCGCGCCGTGAAGCTGCGCTCGATTTTCTGGATTCCCTGATTCGCGACGGGGACAAGACCGCGGCCTTAGTCGGCGGCATCGCCTGGCGTTACCGCATGCTCATCGAAGGCGAATCGCGCCGCTCCAGAAAAGAGCAGCTTCTGCAAGGTCTCGCCGCGTTAGCCGAAGCCGATAGCCTACTGAAGTCCGGCGTGAAGGATCAGCGCGCCGTCATGGAATTCCTATTCACAAAACTAACGCTAAAGTTGCAGGCCGCCTAAGCGCCACCGTACCGCTGGCGTCCCCGCCGGCATCTTACGAACGCAGGTTCATCTACAAGCGCGATCTCCCGCGGAAGAAAATGCGAACCAAAGCCATTTCTCTCGCTTGAGCTCCGCGCGTGGTCTAAGCAGGAATTGGCGCGAGTAGTCGCAAGATGCCGGCAGGGACGCCGGCGCTACTAAAGCTAAGCCTTCTTCTTAGCGCGCAATGCGTTGATCGCCAGCGTAAGCCGCGACTTGTATCGGTTGGCAGTGTTTTCCGGCAAGATGTGCTTGCGGATCGAGCGGTCGATCTCCGAAAATGTAGCCCCTACGAGCTTCTGCGCCCCGTCAAAATCTCCAGCAGCCAGCGCCGCCCGCAGCTTGCGAATAGCCGAACGTACGCGCGTCCGGTTCACGCGATTCATCACCGTCCGCGTTTCCGTCTGGCGAATATTCTTCAATACCGACTTGCTCTTCTTCTTATGCTTGATCGGCGTGCCCTGCGGCATTCAGCTCTCCTTCATTCGATAAATTGAATTATCTAAACTAGCGGACGCACGCACCTTTGTCAATTTTCGGCCTCTGTGGGTAGTGGGCGAGTTTGAAATTCTTTGATCCTTTGGGCAATCGGGAATACTCTTCCCCCACATGGACAACCAGACGAAGCCTACGAAAGTGGGCAGTGATCGGTGGTCACAAGTGCCGTGGTGGGCGTGGTTGCTGATTATCCTATTTCCGATAGTGCTTAGGCCGTGGTGGGTGGCGATTGTCTCCGTTGTGCTGTTCGTTTTATTCCTGAGGCTCATTCTGGGGCCCTTTCAAGTACGGCGAAATTCAAACTGACCCGCTACCCATCTGCGTGTTGCGAGATCCCGCGCATTCCTGTCCGCAATCAATCCACGTTCGTTGACTTGTTTCTGCCTCCAACCTAACATGTGCGCCCAATGCCAGACTCCTCCTCCATGATCGGCCGCACCATCTCCCACTTCCGCATCGTCGAGAAGTTAGGCGGTGGCGGAATGGGCGTCGTCTACAAAGCCGAGGATGTCACCCTGCACCGCTTCGTAGCCTTGAAGTTTCTTCCCGATGAAGTCGCCAAAGACCCACAATCGCTGGCCCGCTTCCAGCGCGAAGCCCAGGCAGCGTCTGCTCTGAACCATCCCAATATCTGCACCATCCACGAAATCGGCGACGACAACGGCAAAGCCTACATCGTCATGGAATATCTCGACGGCGTGACGCTGAAGCACCGCATCGCCGGCCGTCCGATGGAAATCGAAAGCGTCCTCGATCCGGCCATCGAAATCGCCGACGCTCTCGATGCAGCGCATGGCGAAGGCATCGTCCACCGCGATATCAAACCGGCGAATATTTTCGTGACCAAACGCGGTCACGCCAAGATTCTGGATTTTGGTCTGGCCAAACAGACGCCCAAGCGCGAAGCCGCGGCCTCCGAGGCCACGCTCGCCACAATTGAGCTCGCCGGGGTGAGCGCGGACCAGTTGACCAGTCCGGGAGCTACTCTCGGCACGGTCGCTTACATGTCGCCAGAGCAGGTGCGCGCCAGGGAGTTGGACGCACGCAGCGATCTGTTTTCGTTCGGAGCGGTGCTCTACGAGATGTCCACCGGGCAATTGCCGTTCCGTGGGGAAAGTTCGGGAGTCATCTTCCACGAAATATTGGCTGTTGATCCGGTTGCGGCAGGCGATCTGAACCCGAACGTTGCGCCCAAGCTGGTAGAGATCATCAACAAGGCGCTCGAGAAAGATCGCGACCTCCGCTATCAACATGCAGCGGACATCCGCACGGACCTGAAACGATTGAAACGGGAAACCGAATCGCGGCACGGCGTGCCAACGAGTTCGGGGACAGTAGCAGCGGTACAGGATACAGGCTCTCAACGAGTGGTCCAGCAGCCCACGCCGTCATCAGGATCTCTTCCGGCCGCTGGATCATCGGCTGCTGTGAAAGTTGCCGAAGTTCCGGTTTCTGGAGGAAGAAAACTCTGGAAAATTCTGGTTCCCGCTGCAGTGGTTGTGATTGCCGCTGTGGTCGCAGGAGTTCTGCTGCTGCGCTCGCGCTCAGCCGCGCCTTTGACCGAGAAAGACACCATTGTTCTCGCCGATTTCACCAACACCACGGGCGACGCGGTCTTCGACGGCACGCTGCGGCAGGGGCTGTCGGCGCAACTGGAACAGTCGCCGTTTCTGAGCTTGCTTTCTGACCAGCGTGTGGCGCAGACGCTGGCTCTGATGGCCCAGCCTAAAGATGCCCGGCTTACGCGCGAGTTGGCCCGCGAAATCTGCCAACGCACGGCCAGCGCGGCGGTTCTGGATGGGTCGATTGCGCAGATTGGCACGCAGTACCTTTTGACCCTGAAGGCCGTCAATTGCTCCAGCGGGGAATCGCTGGCGAGTGCGGAGGTGCAGACCAGCGACAAGAACCATGTGCTTGATGCATTGGGAAAGCTGGCGTCGGAAATCCGCAGCAAACTGGGCGAATCGCTGGCTTCCGTAAAAAAGTATGACGCGCCAGCGGAGAACGTGACCACACCATCGCTGGAGGCGCTGCAGGCCTACAGCCTGGGCTACCAGGCGCAGAACGTGAAGCGCGATAACGCTGCCGCCATCCCGTTATTCCAGCGGGCCGTCAGCTTCGACCCCAACTTTGCCATGGCCTACGCGCGGCTGGGGACGGGCTACCACAACCTGGGAGAGACCGCTCGTGCCGCCGAGAATACCCGCAAGGCCTACGAACTTCGCGAACGAGTAAGCGAGCGCGAGAAGTTTTACATCGTTTCGCATTATGAAGAGTACGTCAACGGGAACCTGGAAGCAGCGCGCAAGACCTATGAACTGTGGGCGCAGACCTACCCGCGCGACGAGGTTTCGCCCAACAACTTGTCCGTCATCTACGGCGCTCTGGGCGACTACGATAAGGCCCTCGCTGCGAACCAGGAGGCGCTAAAACTTAGTCCCGAGAGCGGAGTCAACTACTCAAACCTCGTTACGGGCTATTTAAATGTTTACCGCCTGGATGAAGCCAGGGCCACCGCGCAGGAGGCGCAAGCCCACAATCTGGATAATCCTGCAAATCACCAACTCCTTTACACAATTGATTTCCTGCAACACGATGCGGCGGGAATGGAGCGTGAAGCGGCCGCGCTGATGGGAAAGCCCGGATTCGAAGACGTTATGCTCGATGTTGAATCCGACACTGCCGCGTATGCCGGGCACTTTTCCAAAGCACGGGAACTGACGCGGCGCGCGTCCGAATCGGCCCAACGCGCTGATGAAAAAGAGACGGCGGCGGACTACGAGGCCGAAGCTGCGTGGCGCGAGGCGCTGGTGGGCAACATGAGCCTGGCAAAGCAGCAGGCGCAGGCGGCGCTGGCTCTCTCGACCGGCAGAGATGCTGAAACTCTATCGGCCATCGCGTTGGGTCTGGCGGGTGATGCCGTGCAATCCTCGCGGCCGGCCGCCGACCTGGCCAAACGCTTCCCGGAAAACACGATTGTGCAGTTCAATTATCTGCCCACAATCCGTGCAGCCACTGCTCTGCAAGGAGGCAGCGCCAGCAAGGCCATCGAAGCGGTTGCTCCGGTTGCGCCGTACGAACTCGGTACTGTTGGCCAGGCTCTCTACCCCGTTTACCTCCGTGGTGGAGCTTATCTGGCAGCACACCAAGGCGGCGCAGCCGCAGCCGAGTTTCAGAAAATTCTTGACCACCCTGGCGTCGTTCTGAATGAACCAATCGGCGCGCTGGCGCACTTAGGCCTGGGCCGCGCCTACGCGCTATCCGGCGACACCGCCA